>WBZU01000098.1_pt1 | contig 90648 bp, 82 predicted proteins | sample 5204311 | NCBI WGS metagenome assembly WBZU01 (sample SAMN12344359, study PRJNA552823) | activated sludge metagenome | biome: Activated sludge suspended growth; feature: Nitrification reactor; material: Wastewater; isolation source: activated sludge from nitrification reactor of wastewater...
TCCAGGCCACCCCCGTCGTCCTCGACGCCCAGGCCTGCACGGACAAGGCGGTGCAGCTCATCGGCGAGGCCGCTGCCGCGGGCGCCGAGCTCGTGGTCCTGCCCGAGACGTTCATCCCGCTGTACCCGTCGAACGCCTGGGCGAAGGCCGCGGCGGACTTCGGGGGGTTCGACGAGCTCTGGCAGCGCCTGTGGGACAACGCCGTCGACGTGCCCGGGCCGCTCGTCGATGCGCTGGCCGGCGCCTGCCGGGCCCACGGGGTGCACTGTGCCATCGGAGTCAACGAGCGCGAGTCGGCGCGCCCCGGATCCCTCTACAACACGCTCCTGCTCCTGGGTCCCGACGGGCTGCTGCTCAAGCGGCGCAAGCTCATGCCGACGATGCACGAGCGGCTCTTCCATGGCATCGGGGCGGGCGACGACCTCGTCACGGTGCCGACGCCCCTCGGCCGGATCGGCGGCCTCATCTGCTGGGAGAACCGCATGCCGCTCGCCCGCTACGCGCTCGAGCGGGCGGGCATCCAGCTGTGGGTCGCGCCGACCGCCGACGACAGCGACGGGTGGCTGGCGAGCATGCGCCACATCGCCATCGAATCGGGCGCCTTCGTCGTGTCGGCGCCGCAGTACATCCCGCGGTCGGCCTTCCCCGCAGACTTCCCCGTCCCGCTCCCCGACCGCGAGTCGTTCGGCCGGGGCGGCGCGGCGATCGTCGAGCCGACCTGGGGCGAGGTGATCGCCGGGCCGCTCTACGACGCCGAGGGGATCGTGATCGCCGACTGCGACCTGCGGGCCGGCATGCGGGCGAAGCGCTGGTTCGACGCCGTCGGGCACTACGCTCGCGAGGACGTGCTGGGCCACCTTGCTCCGCCCGCCGCCGCCGGCGACGACGAGCCGGCCTCCGGCCCCGCGGCGTAGGGCCCGTCAGGCCCAGGGCGCGGGTGCGAGCGCCGCGGCGTCGAGGTCGGCGGCGCGCGGCACGCCCGCGAGGGCGAGCGCGGTGTCGAACTCGCTGACCAGGAGTTCCAGCACGCGGCGGGCGCCGGCCTCGCCCCCCACGGCGAGGCCCCACAGCACCGGACGGCCGACCAGCACCGCGCGGGCGCCCAGCGCCACGGCTTTGAGGACGTCGGTCCCGCGCCGCACGCCGCCGTCGACGAGCACGTCGATCTCGTCGCCGACTTCGTCGACGACCGGCGGGAGCGCGTCCGCTCCGGACAGCACCGTGTCGAGCTGGCGGCCCCCGTGGTTCGAGACGACCACGCCGGCGGCACCGTGCTCGGCGGCCCGGCGCGCATCCTCGGGCCGCAGCACGCCCTTGACGATCACCGGCAGCCCGCTCTGGGCCGCGAAGGCCTCGACGTCGGACCACGTGAGGGACGGATCGATGAGGTCCACCACCTCGCCCAGGCTCAGCACGCCCTCCCCGCCGGCGGCGTTCACCATCGGGATCGCTGTCGCGTGGCCCACGACGAAGCCGGTGCGCAGGTCGCGCTCGCGGTTGCCGAGGACGGGCATGTCGACCGTGAGCACGAGCGCCTCGTACCCGTGCTCCACCGCCGCCGCGACGATCTCGCGCGTGACGCCCCGATCCCGGAACACGTAGAGCTGAAACCACCGCGTCGTGTCCGGGACGGCCTGCGCGAGCGCCGTCACGCCGGTCGTCGCCAGCGAGGAGAGCGTGTAGGTGGCGCCCGCCGCGCCCGCAGCGCGGGCCGTGGCCGCCTCGCCCTCGGGCGTGGCGAGCTTGTGGAACGCCGATGGAGCGACGATCACCGGGTGGGGACGCTCCCGCCCGAGCACTGTGGTGCGCAGGTCGCGCTCGCTCACGTCCACCATGACCCGCGGGCGGATCGCCAGCCGCCGCCACCCCGCCTGGTTGTCGGCCAGCGTGATCTCGTCGCCAGCTCCGCCGGCGTAGTAGCCGTACGGACCGGGGTCCATGACGCCGGCCGCCTGGGCCTCGAAGTCCGCGATCGTCGGCGGCAGCTCCATCACTGTCCCTCCGCCGTCCGCAGCCCGAGCAGGGCACCGAATCCGATCAGGCCGGCGCCAGCGACGACGTCGACCGCGCGCACGAAGCGATCGCCCACGTGGCGCCGCGCGACCGCGACGCCGCCGGCCAGCGCCGCCATCCACGTGAGGCTGCCGAGGCCGACCCCCGCGAGGAGGGCGACGACCTCCGGAGCCGAGTCCGCCGACGCGCCTGCGGACGCTGCCGCGAAGAGCGCCGCCCACGAGGCGATCGTCAGCGGGTTGGACGCGGTGGCTCCCAGCGCGGTGCCGAACGCGCGCTTGGGCGTCGCGACCTCGGAGGGCAGCTCGCCGCCGAGCCGCACCCGGAAGGCGCCCCACAGCGTGTGGGCGCCCAGCGCGATGAGCACCGCGGCCCCGAGCAGGCCGAAGATCGTCCGCACGCTGCCGATCGAGAGCACCGAGGCCGCGCCCGCGGCGCCCGCGGCGGCGTAGAGCGTGTCGATCACCGCCACCCCGGCGCCGATCGCCAGGCCCGCGGCCAGCGACCCGCGCAGCACGGTGCGGATCAGCAGCAGCGACATCGGTCCGAGCTGGGCCGCGACGAGGAAGCCCATGCCGAACCCGGCCGCGACGAAGCCCATGCGACTACCACCGCTCCAGCGTTCCGCCCATGCGCGCCAGCTTATCCCGCCGCGCTGCCCGGAGTCTTGCCGCGCAGGACGGTCAGCAAGCTCCAGGCCGACACGCCGAACCACACCGACTCCAGGATCACGAATCCCCACTGCGAGCTCACGGCGGCCGACACGCCCAGGGCGCCGGACCCGACGGCGTTGAAGGCCAGGTAGGGAAGCCCGTACTGGTCGAGCCGCCCGAGCTGGGCCGCCGCGTAGGGAATGAGGATCAGGATCGCGCCGGCGATCTGCACCCACTGCTCGGGCCCGGCGGCGGCGACTACGATCGGTGTCGTTCGCATCGCCGCAGCCTACGGCCCGGCCGCGTCTGAATCCGCCGCGTTACGACGCGGGGCTCAGCTCTCCGAGCACGGCGAGCACCTGATCGTCGTGGGTCTTCGGCGACGCCTTCGGGATGACGTGGCGGATCACGCCTTCGCCGTCGATGATGAACGTGGCCCGTTGGACGCCCATGTACTTCTTGCCGTACATCGACTTCTCCACCCACGTCCCGTACGCCTCGGCGACGGCGTGCTCCTCGTCGCCCAGCAGCGTGAACCCGAGGCCGTGCTTGTCGTCGAACTTCTTGATCTTCGCGGGGGTGTCGGGCGACACGCCGACGACCGCCGCCCCGGCGGCGGCGTACTCCTGCGCGTGGTCCCGGATGCCGCACGCCTGGGTCGTGCAGCCGGGCGTGTCGGCCCGCGGGTAGAAGTAGAGGACCAGCGACCGGCCGGCGAAGTCGGAGAGCGAGACCGGGCCGCCGTTCTGGTCGGGGAGGGTGAAGGCCGGAGCCTGGTCGCCGACGTCGAGCATCATGCATCTCCTTCGCTTGTGGTGGTCATTTGAGCAGCCGGGAGAGGCGGCGGTCCTTCAGGACGCGCCCCTCGGTCTGGCAGTGCGGGCAGTAGGTCATGACGTACTCCTCGTAGTGCACCGCTTCGAGGGTCGTCTCGCAGCGCGGGCAGGGCTCGCCTTGCCGGCGATGGACGCGCAGCGGCATCGGCATCTTGTCCGGGATCGGCAGCTGCACCGTCGCCTCGTAGTGATCCAGCGCGGCCCCGAGCGTCCCCACCGCCGCGGCCCGCAGCGACTCGGCCTCGGCGGCGGTGAGGTCGTCGCCGCGCTTGAACGGGGACAGCTGCGCCTCCCACAGGATCTCGTCCACCCACGAGCGGCCGATCCCGGCCACGACGTGCTGGTCACGCAGCGCCGAGTGCAGCGGGCGCGGGGCGGCGAGGAGCGGGCCGAACGGCGGCGGGTCCGGCCAGGCCTCGGGGCCGAGCGACGCGACCGACGCGTCGGCGTCGACCGCCTCGGCAGGGAGGACCTTGGCCCAGGCGCGCTGCTTGGTGCCGAACTCGCGGAGCCGCAGCTCGCGCCCGTCGGCGAGCCGCAGCAGCAGGCGCGACGTCCGGTCGCGCATCGAGGCCCGCGTGTCGAACAGCTGCAGGCGGCCCGCCGACATCAGGTGCAGCAGGACCGAGAGCCCGCCGGCCGCGTCGATGACCAGGTGCTTGCCGAGCCGCCGGACGCCGGCCAGTTCGGCGCCGTCGAGCGCCGCCAGCGGCGGGTCGAATGTCTTCAGGACGTTCAGCCCCGGCGCCACCGCGGACTCGACCGCCACCCCCGCGACGGCCGCGCCGATCCGGCGGGCGGTGATCTCGACTTCCGGCAGTTCGGGCACCGTCCGATCGTGGCACACCCATGTCCCCCGCCGGACACGCGCGGGGCGAGTTGGCGCCGACCGCCCGCACAAACTCCGGCGTCCGCGCGACGCCCGTGCGCTTTCTCAGCCGGCCGACAGGAGCGCCGCGAGGGCCCGGCGGACCGCCACGGCAGCGTCCTGGGGAGAGAGCCCCTGGTGCGCGCGCAGGCTCTCCCAGGCGGGCCACTCCGAGATCGCCGCGACCGCCGCCAGCGTCGCGGCCCGCTCGGTCGGTTCCAGGTCGTCGAGCTCGGTGGCGAAGATCCGGCCCACCTCGGCGTGGACGATCGCGCGAAACGTGGTCAGGCCGTCGTGGACCGTGCCGGAAAAGGGCTCTTGCAGCAGAGCCGCCCGGCGAACGGGCGTGACCGCCTCCCAGATGCGGGCGCGCTGCGCCACGAACGCATCGAGGCGCTCGGACAGGGGGCCGACGGCCGGGATCCGCTCCACCAGGCCGACGACCCGGTCGCGCTGCCGGGCGACCACGGCCTCGATCAGCGCGTCGCGCTCGGGGAAGTGCTGGAAGACCGAACGCTCTGACACCCCCGCCCGCTCGGCGATCTGCTCGGCGGTGGGGCGCAGCTCGCCGTCGGCCACGAGGGCGAGCACCCCGTCCACGATCGCCGCCCGCGTGCGCTCGCGGCGCAGGCTCCGGCCGTCGGGCGGCGCCGCGTCGGGCGAATCGGGGACGGTGAGCGAGGAATCGGCCATCGGTCGGCTCGAGCCGGAGACGATACTGCGCGGCAGGCGGGCGGCTTTCCGCGACCGGCACGCAGATCCGCCCCCCACAACCGCCGACGGCGCCGATCGATGCGGTCGGCAAACCGTTAGCGGCCCGTCAGCGGATCTTGATGTTGCCTTGAAGGTGGCAGGAAAGGGTGCGGTGCATGACAACGACACTCGCCATCCACCACACCTCAGATCACGACGACGCGTTCGCACTGGAGCTCGACGGGCAGCCGACCGACCTGGTCACCGTCCTCCTGGTGCCCGACCGTCCGGCCGGCATCGACGAGCTCGAGCAGCGGCTTGCGGAGCTCATCGCCCGGGCCGAGCTGGCCACCGGCGCCCCCGCCGTCGGCATCATCGGCAGCGAGAACGACGTCGCGGCCCAGCCGTTTCACGCCGTGGCCCGCACGCCGGTCCTCGCCGCCGCGTGACCGCCCTCCGGCCGCCGTACTGACCGCCGGCCTCCCTGGAGCGCCGGCGGTTCTGCGTCCGGGGCCGATCAGGCCGCCAGGCCGCCCGTCTCGCGCGGCCGCAGGAGCACCATGAGCTCCCCGGTCCCGGCCGTGACCCGCACGCCCGCCACGCCGCCCTTCTTCAGGTCGACCCGTCCGCCGGTGAGATCGTGCACGGTCTGCGAGAAGTCCGGCTCGTGCCCGACGACCAGGACCCGGGCGTCCTCCGCCTCGCCCGCCAGCAGCTCGAGCGCGTCCTGCGCCCCGAACCCCGCCGACAGCGGCGCGTGAGCCACCGGCTCGGCGCCGAGCGCCGCGCAGGCGAGGCGCGCCGTGTCCGCTGCCCGCACCCGCGGGCTGGTGTAGACGGCATCGAACGCCAGGCCCAGGCCGGCAAGCGCCGCGCCCGCGTCCCGGGCCTGGCGCTCGCCCCGCTCGGTCAGCTGCCGGGCAGCGTCTTCGCGGGCTCCGTGGGGTTCCGCCTCGCCGTGGCGAAGCAGCCAGAGCTGGCGCGCCATCAGGTCACCGGGAATCCGATGGTGACGGGCGCGGATCGATTCCCGGCCCGGTCGGCGGCCACGAGCCTGGCGCGGTAGCGCCCCGCGGCGAGCCGGCGCCCGCTCGCCGTGCGGGCCACGACCTTGGTGGTGTCGCCCTTCCGCACCGAGAACCGCAAGCTGCCGAACCCGACGTAGGCCTTCGCGGGGTTGCGCCGGGCTAGCGTCACCGTCACGGTCGCCGCCTCGCTGCTGCGGACCTGCAGGGTGACCTTCCCGGTGCCGGTGAGGGCGGACACGCGCGAGAGGCGCGGCGCCGTGCGGTCGCGCGGCGCCACCGGCACGGTGCCGCTCGCGTTCACGAACACCGTGCCCGACATCCCGACGCCGCCGGGCGCTCCGTGCAGGGCACAGTAGTACCGGTATTCACCGGCGACGGTGAACGTGCGGGCGGGGGTGGTCCACAGCGCCGGGTCCGGCGCCGCCGGCTGGGTGAAGAGCCCGTCCTCGAACTTCACGTTGTGCACGCCGCCGAGGTTCGTGAAGGTCACGCTCTCGCCGGGCTTCACGGCGACCCGCTTGGCGACGAACGCAAAGGCTGGCGTGGCCTTCACCGTCTGGCTGGCGGCGGCAGCCGGCTGGGCCGCGGCGGCAGCGGCGACAACCGCCAGGGCGAGGATCGGAGACGTGCGCATGGGCGCACGGTAGCGGCCGTCGCCGTCGCGTGGGGCAGCTGGCCGCGCGCCGCCCGCATCGGCGGGCAGGGACGCCGCCGCTCGCGTAGGTTTCGGGCCGTGACCGCGATCGTCGACACGCCCGAAGAGGCCGCCGCCCTCGACCTCCCGCCGCTGCTGATCCGCCGTCCGCTCGAGGCGTTCCTGGATGGGCACGGGCTGGGATCCGGGCCAGTGACGGCCGAGCCAGTCGGCGAGGGGCACTCGAACATCACGTACGTGATCGGCCGCGGCGAGGAGTCGTGGGTGCTCCGGCGACCGCCGCGGCCGCCACTGCCGCCGTCGGCCCACGACGTCCTGCGCGAGGCCTGGCTGCTCTCGGCCGTGGCTGGCCGCGGGGTGCGCACGCCAGCGGTCCTGGCGAGCTGCGACGACGAGTCCGTGATCGGCGCCCCCTTCTACGTCATGGAGCGCGTCGATGGCGACGTGATGACCACCGCGATCCCCGCGGAACTCGACACGCCCGCCGAGCGCCGCCGGATCGCCGAGGAGCTCATCGACGCCCTCGCCGAGGTCCACGCGGTCGACTGGGCGTCCTGCGGGCTGGAGGGGTACGGCAAGCCGACCGGGTACCTCGAGCGCCAGCTGCGGCGCTTCTCGGGCCTCTGGGAGCACAACAAGACCCGCGAGGTCCCGGTGCTCGAATCCGTCACTGCCTGGCTGCAGGCCAACCGGCCCGAGTCCGGCCCCGCGACGATCGTGCACGGCGACTACCGCCTCGGGAACACGATGTTCGCCCCCGGCGCCCCAGCCCGGCTCGTGGCGATCTTCGACTGGGAGCTGGCCACGATCGGCGACCCGCTCGCCGACGTCGGCTACCTCACGGCCACATATCCGGAACCGGGCGACGACCAGGGCACGCTGTTCGCGCTCGCCGCGGTCACGACCCGCGAGGGCTTCCCGACCCGGGCCGAGCTCATCGCCCGCTACGAGGAGCGGTCGGGGCGGTCGATGCGCGACGTCCGCTGGTACCAGACCCTGGCGATGTGGAAGTCGGCGATCTTCCTGGAGGGCTCGTACAAGCGGCTGCTGGCCGGCACGACCGACGACCCCTTCTTCCGGATGCTCGACACCGGCGTTCCGGAGATCGCCGCGCGGGCGAGCGCGATCGCCCACGGCGATGGCTGAGCCGCTCCGCGGGCTGATCGTCGACTACGGCGGCGTGCTCACCACCGATGTGTTCGCCTCGTTCCGGGCGTTCTGCGCGGCGGAGGGACTCGAGCCGGCGGCCGTGCGCGACGCGTTCATGCGCGACGCCGTCGGGCGCCAGCTCCTGTTCGACCTCGAGACCGGGACGCTGCCCGAGGACGAGTTCGAGCAGCGCTTCGGGGCGGTGATCGGGATCGCCGAGCCCGCCGGCCTGATCGACCGGCTGTTCGCCGGGATGCGTGCCGACGAGGCCATGGTGAATGCCGTCCGCGCCGCGAAGGCCGCCGGCATCCGGACCGGGCTGCTGTCGAACTCCTGGGGCCACGGCCGCTACGACCGCTCCGAGTTCCCGGCGCTGTTCGACGGCGTCGTCATCTCGGGCGAGGTCGGCGTGCGCAAGCCCGACGCCGAGATCTATGTGCTGGCCGCCGAGTCGTTGGAGCTGGCGCCCGAGGCCTGCGTGTTCGTGGACGACCTCCCTGGGAACCTGAAGCCGGCCGCGCGGCTCGGCATGGGCACGGTGCACCACCGGGACGCCGCCGACACGGTCGCCGCGCTCGAGCGGCTGCTCGGCGTGCCCCTGACCTGACGAGCGGGACCGCGCCAGCTTTGCCCGCCGGGCCGGACGGCCGGGAAGGATGCGCGACGTCGCGCATCCTGGGGAGCAACCGAACGTCGGAGTCAGGGAGGCCTCAGACCGTGTTCAAGCCCCGCATCGCCGTCGCCATCGCCGTCCTCGCCGTCCTCGCGCTGCCCGCCGGGGCGAGCGCCGAATCCGCCGGCTCCGAGCTGCGCTCGATCCAGGCCGGCTGGATCGACGTCGGCGACACGCACTCGTGCGCCGTGATCGCCGGGGCCCAGGTGCGCTGCTGGGGCGGGGCGGCCAACGGGCGACTCGGATACGGCACCGCGGCCAGCGGCGGTGACCCGATCAACATCGGCGACGACGAGTACCCGGACGCCGCCGGCGCCGGCGCCCCAGTCGACCTCGGCGCGGGCCGCACGGCCAGGGCGGTCTCGGTCGGCGGGTCGTTCACCTGCGCCCTGCTCGACACCGCCCAGGTCCGGTGCTGGGGTCGCGGGCTGTTCGGCTCCACCGGCCAGGGATCCACCGCCGACATCGGCGATGACGAGACGCCCGGCTTCGTCGCCCCGCTGGACATCGGCGCTGGCCGCACCGCCCGGGCGATCTCGGCAGGAGACCGGCACACGTGCGCGATCCTCGACACCGGCCAAGTTCGCTGCTGGGGGGAAGCGGTGGGCGGCAAGCTCGGCGATCCAACCCTCCCGGCGAACACCGCGGACCCCGCCTCCGTGGACACGGTCGATCTCGGGCCGGGTCGCACCGCGACCGCGATCGCAGCGGGCACCAGCCACACCTGCGCGATCCTCGACACCGGCCAGGTGCGCTGCTGGGGCGTCAACGTGAACGGCCAGCTCGGCACCGGCGTGGCGGGAACCATCGGGGACAACGAACCAGTGTCGGCTGGCAACGTCGTCGATCTCGGATCCGGGCGCACGGCCGTCGCGATCACCGCCGGCGCCCAGCACTCTTGCGCAATTCTCGACACCGGCGCCGTGCGCTGCTGGGGCGCCAACGCCGTCGGCCAGATCGGGACCGGCACGGCGGGGACGATCGGCGACAACGAGCCGGTCTCCACGGTCGGCCCGGTCGACCTCGGCCCCGGTCGCACGGCCATCGCCATCACGGCCGGAGCCAACCACACGTGCGCGACGCTCGACACCGGAGCCGTCCGCTGCTGGGGCGATGGCGCCGCCGGCCGGCTCGGGTACGAGAACGTGACGCCAATCGGCGACACCGAGGTGCCGAGCACGGCCGGCCCGGTGAACCTCGGCGGCCGCGGCGTGCGGGCCATCGCGGCGGGGCAGGCCCACACGTGCGCCGCGCTGATCGGCGGCGACGTGCGCTGCTGGGGCAACAACGGCAACGCCCAGCTCGGCTACGGGCCGGGGACCACGTTCGCGCTGTCCCTCGGCGACGCCGCCGGCGAGGATCCGGGCGGCGAGCAGGCCCTGCGCCTCGGCGGCGACGTGATCCCGAACGTGGCCGACCTCTCTGTGTCCGCTTCCGCACCGGGCGCCGCAACGGCCGGCCAGCCATTCGGCGCCGCGGTCGCCGTGGCCAACGCCGGCCCGGACCCCGCCTCCCCGTCCATCGCGACCGGCCTCGGGGGCCTCGGACTCGACCTGGCCACGCCGGGGCAGGGCGCCTTCCAGGGCGCGACCGGCGTCTGGAAGCCCGGGGTGCTCGCCGCTGGCGGGCAGGCGTCGCTCGCGCTGGGGCTCCGGGCGCCGGTTGCCGGGTCGTTCGGGCTCGCCGCCGAAGTGACCGCCGGCGACACCTTCGATCCGGACTCCTCGCCCGGCAACGGCGTGGCCGGCGAGGACGACCAGGCTTCGGCCACCGTGACGGCGGCCGCTGCGGCGGTGACCCCGCCGCCAGCCGCCGGCCGCCGGGCTGCCGAGCGCGTCACCCTGGCCTCCGCTTTGCGTCGGGTGTCGGGCGGGCGGGTGCGCGTGACGCTGCGCGGGCGCCTCGTCGCCACCCGCCTGGCCGCCCGCGACGGCTGCCGCGGGAGCGTCGCGCTGTCGATCCGGGCCGGACGGCGGACGCTCGCCCGGCGCACGGCGCGGCTGCGGCTGCGGGACGGCGCGTGCGAGTACCAGGCGGCCGCCACGGTGACGCCGCCGAAGGGGGCGCGGCGGCTGACCGCGGCGGCGCGCTTCGGCGGCAACGCCGCCCTGCTCGCCAAGGCGGCGCGCTCGCTGACGATCCGGCTCGCGCGCTAGCGCAGGCGGCGGCGCGCCACTCCGGCCCGGGAACCCTCGCATCCGCGGACGCCGAGGAGTACCGTGCGCGCCGTGGCGGGGTGGCGGACATGGACGGTGCTCGCGGCGGTCGGGCTCGGGGCGGCGGCCCCGACGGCGCAAGCCGCCGGCGGTCTCGTGCCCACCCGCGCCGAGGTGCCCGGGTTCCGGGCCGCCGGAACCGGGCCCGCAGTCGGCCGGTCCGCACTCGGCGGCAACGTGCCCGGCGCGCTGCGCCGCGCCCGGGCCCAGGGCGCCGCGTTCCGCAGCGGATCGCGGCGGCTGGCGTTCGGAGCGTTCCGGCTCGCGTCCGGTCGCGCCGCGGCGGTCGCGCTGCGCGCCGCGGGCCGTGGCGGGCGGTCCGTGCGCGTCGGGGGCGCCTCGGCCCGCCTGCGCGTCCGGACGGGGCGCCGGAGCAGCGACGCCGTCGTCGTGCTGCGGGTCGGCGCCGCGATTGGGGCGGTGCGGGTCCGGCTCGCGACGAAGTCCGCGTCCACTGCGTCCACCGCGGCGCTGGGCTACGCCGACACCCTCCGCGCCCGCCTCAGCCGCCAGCTCAGCCTGACCGCGTGGCAGCAGACGCTCGACAGCATCGGCGCCGGGCCGCCGACGCCCGCCCAGGCGCTGCGGGCCTTCGCGATCGCCTACGGCCCGCTTCCCGGCGCCCCCCGGCCGAAGGGGCCGCTCGGCGTGCCCCCCTCGGCGACGCTGGCGATGCGCCTCGTCGCCCAGGCCTGGGACGGCCTCACCGCGGCCCAGCGCAGCGCGATCGACCGCAAGCTCGGGGCCCCGCACGACCCGTCGTCGCCGCGCATCGCCGGCCAAAGCGATCAAGTGCTCAAGCCGAGCCCGAAGTACCAGGCGCTCGCGAACAAGTACAACGCCCTGTACCGGGCGAAGCTGCCCAGCGCGGCGCCGGTGACCGTCAAGGCGTTCTCCGCCTCTGAAGACATCACCACCCCGAAGGGCGCCAAGGCCTACGCGGACGCGCTGACCGTGAACGCCGCCGGCGAGTGGGGCGTCGGCGCCCCGGCCTACTGCCGCGTCCGCGTGCCGCCGTTCGGCGCGTCGCAGTCCGCGGCGTTCCTCGAGCTGATCCTCGCCCACGAGATCTTCCACTGCTACCAGGCCGCGCTCATGGCCAACTGGCGCACGCGCCCAGCCTGGATCATCGAGGGCATGGCCGACTGGGCCGCCGTCACGATCGACCCCGTGCCGGCGTCCGTGGGCGCCGGGCCGTACAAGCTCTACCTCAGCACGCCGGCCACCGCGCTGTTCGACCGCGCCTACGACGGCAGCGGGTTCTGGGGCCACGTCGACGAGGCGTTCGGAGCCGGGAGCCTGTGGGGCAAGATCCCCTCCATCCTCGGATCGCCGGACGACGCTAGCGCCTTCCTCCTGGCCGGCGGCGGGGATCTCCCCTCGATCGAGACCTGGTCCTCTGCGATGTTCCGCCAGCCGGGCGCCGGCAGCCCGTGGAACCAGCGCAAGCCGTTCGCGATCTCCTCCGGCAGCCTGCCGCCCCCGTCCGTCGAGGTGTCGAGCAGCTCGTCGCTCAACGGGCCCGCGTGGTCCACGTTCCCGTACACGATTCTCAAGGACGCCAAAGAGAACCTCATCCTCGTCTCGAAATCCACCGGGTGGATGCGCGTCGGCACGCCGTCGCGCGACTACGGAATGATCGACGGGAGCGAGTGGTTCTGCTTCGGGACGTGCAAGTGCCCGAAGGGGTACGAGTCCACGATCCCCGAGAACAAGAAGATTGCGGGGTCCAAGCTCCTGGTCGGGGTGTCCGCCGGGGCGGCGTTTTCCGCGGGCTCCGTGCAGTACCGCGATCCCAAGGACTTCTGCAACAAGAAGAGGCCCCCGCCGGGCCCGGCGGAGAGCAACGGCGACCCGCACCTCACCAGCCTCGACGGGCTGCACTACGACTTCCAGGCGGCTGGCGAGTTCGTCCTCGTGCGCTCGCGCAGCGGCGACCTCGAGATCCAGGCCCGCCAGGAGCAGTACGAGAACCGGCCGGCGGTCTCGGTGAACACGCAGCTGGCGATGCGCGTGAGCGGCCGGCGGGTCACCGTCGCGCCCGGGCCGACGAAGGACTCCCAGCCGGTCGTGCGCATCGACGGAACGCCGAATCCCATCGCGCCGGGCGCGCCGGTCGCGCTGGGCGGCGGCGCCAGCGTGGCCCGGGACGCCACCCCCGAAGGCGACGTCGACGTGGCCTGGCCCGACGGGTCCCACATCGTGATCCGGCCAGTCGGGAAGTGGGGCGTCGCCGGCCGCGTCGACCTCGCGTCCGAGCGCGCCAACCAGGTCTCCGGCCTGCTCGGCGACTTCGACGGCAACCCCCGCAACGACCTCGCGACCCGCGCGGGCAAGCGCATCAGCTACACCGCGAAGAAGTCGGGCGGCTGGGGCTTCGTCGACCGGTACGTGATCCCGGAGGAGTTCTCCAAGAAGTTCTTCGCGGCCCTCTACGACACGGTCGGCGATTCCTGGCGCATCTCCCAGGCCGCGTCGCTGTTCGACTACGGCCCAGGCCAGTCCACCAAGACCTTTACGAAGCGCGGCTTCCCGCAGCGCCCGCTCGACCCCGACGAGCTGACTGCGGCGCGCCGCGCCGAGGCCGAGCGGATCTGCCGCGCCGCCGGCGTGACCGAGGCGGGACCGCTCGCCGACTGCATCACCGACGTCGCCGCCACGGGCAATGCGGCCTTCGCGAAGGACGCCGCCCTCTCCCAGGAGGCCGCGAAGGCGTCCTGGACGAAGTTCCGCGCCGGCTCCGACCGCAACCGGTCCGTGTCGCTGCTGCGCACTGCCGACGGGACGCTCCACGTTGCCTTCGAGGAGCAGCTCGACGGGCCGGCGTACCGGATGCTCAGCGTGCCGGTCGACGCGGCGGGCCGCGAGGGCGCCGCGGAGGAGATCGACCCGGTCGACGGCGAGCCGGCGCTGCTGGCCGGACCCGACGGCTCGGTGCGGGCGCTGGCTGCGGAGATCCGGCTCAACCCGCCGCTCCAGAACGCCACCGGCATCTTCCAGTACTCCCGGGCTGGCGCGGGTGCCTGGTCGGCTCCGAGCGTGGTCACGGACTTCGGGACCTCCTACGCGGGCCGGCCGAACGGGCTGTTCCTGCCCGACGGCACGCTGCTGAGCGTCTCCCCGATGGCCGGGGCCGGGCGCGTGTTCCGCAATGCGGGTTCCCCGAACGAAGGGGTGGCGCTCAACGCCGCCGTGCCGGACTGCTACGCCACCTCCCCGACCCTTGCCCGCGACGGCGCGACCGGCGCCGTCTGGGTCGCCTGGGTCCAGTGGAACTGCGCGCAGATCGGCGTCTTCGCCCAGCAGGTCGATCCGGCCACCGGGACGCTGGTCGGGCAGCCGCTCAAGGCCCCCGGCTCGACCTGGCGGATCGACGGCCGCGACGGCTACGCCGACCTCAGCCTCGCCGAGAACCTCGCCTTCACCGGCCGGCCCGGCGCGCCCGGAGTGTTCCTCGCCTTCTCCTCCGACAACGATGCGCGCGTGCGCGTGTGGCAGGTCGGCGCCGCCACGACGACGGCCATCGCGGCGCGCAAGGGCTCGATCGACCAGGTGATGCTCACGCCCGAGAGCAGCGGAGGCCGCCTCTGGGTGGGCTGGACCGAATCGCAGCGGCTGTGGCTGCAGCGCAGCAGCGCCGCTGGCACGTTCAGCGGATCGCCGCGCCCGCTGGACCCGCCCCGCGGCTCGAACGCCCCCATCCTCGCGATCCACACCTGGGACATCGCCGGCGCGGCCGGCGGCACCGACGTGCTCTACGGCTACCGCCGAGACGGCGACACGCGCGGCGGCCTGTGGATCGCGCGCATCTCGCCCTGACCCGGAGCGGGCGCCTACCCGGACCCGCGGAGCGAGGCCATCGAGCGCCCGACCCCCCAGGCGCCCGCGGTGCTCGTGTAGAGAAGCCGCAGGTAGAGCGAAGTCTCGACGGAGGCAATGCCGTCGATGGCGCCGATCTCCCCGCCTAGCGCGCCGACGAGCTCCTCGCCGCTGCGGCAGACGATCTCGGCCATCGCGTCGAAGCGCCCGGCGACGGCGACGACGTAGTCGATCGCCCGGATGGCGCTGAGCTGCTCGAGCACTGCCTCGGCGTCGGCATGCGGATCGATGACGATCCCGAGCCAGGCCATCGTCGAGAACCCGAGCGTGAGCGGGTTCCCCACCGCGATCACCCGGACCACGCCCGCCTCGACCATCTGGGTGACGCGGCGCGAGACGAGCCGCTCCGACTGTCCGATCCGGCTGGCGATATCCCGGAAGGAGGCCCGGCCGTCGTGCTCGAGCTCGCGCACGATCGCGACGTCGGTCTCGCTGAGCCCGTCGCGGCCGGCCGGCGTGCCGGGCGCCCCCGTCCAGCGCACCCCAGGATCGGTTGGCGCTGTCCACTGGAAGCGCTGGTGCACGAGGCGCAGATAGGGGAACGTCTCCGAGCGTCGCACGCCGGGGAGCCGCCGGATCCTCGCGACGAGCTCGTAGAGGCTCGTGGCCGACGCGCACGCCACCTCCGCCATCACACCGAACACCCCCGACGACAGCACGACGTAGTCCACCTCGGTCATCTCGACCAAGGCCTCGGCCACGGAGGCCATCTCGCCGGGACGCACGACCAGCCCGACCCAGGCCATGTGGTCCAGGCCGAGGACCCGCGGGTCCGCGACCGCGGTCACCGAGAAGACGTCGCGCTCGGTGAGGGCGCGCACCCGGCGGCGCACGTTCGCCTCCGAGGTCCCGATGCGCTCGGCCAGCGCGGTGAACGGGAGACGGCCGTCCCGCTGGAGCTCGGCGAAGATCGCCTCGTCCTCGGGGCTGAGCCGTCCCGGACCGCCGCCGGCCTCGGGCTCGGCGCCGGCCGTCACTGCGGGGTCAGCGGGAGGCATCGCGCCGGCTGGCTCCCCGTTCGCCGGCGCGCATCACGGTGCCGGCACCGGACCCGGCGGCACCGGACGGTCTCGCAGGAACGCGAGGATCGCCGCCGCGAACTCCTCGGGCGCATCGTGCGGGATCCAGTGCGATGCCTCCACGAGCTCGAGAAGAGCCCCGGGGATCTCCCGGGCCAGCCGCTCACCGTCGGCGACCGGCTGCCAGGGGTCGTGCCTCCCCCACAGCACCAGTGTGGGCGCGACGATGTCGCGGTGCCGGTCCACCAAGGCCATGGTGTGGTTGGTGTTGAGTGCGCTGGCGTTGCGGATCAGGCTGATCTTCCCCTCGTCGTCTCGGCACGGCGCCGTGATGCCGGCGACGAACTCCGGCGTCAGCCGGTCCGGACGGTGCAGCCCGTCGGGCAGTCCGGCGGCAACGAGCTCAGCGATCTCGGCGGCGGACTTGGCCTTCGATCATCTTCGGCGGCGACGACTCCTGCCCGATCCCCGTCACCAGCGCGATCTCGAAGCTCATCGACGGCAAGATGGGCTACATCCAGATGGACTCCCACATGGACACCGCCGAGGACGTGGCGGGCGAGAAGCTCAACCACGCCTGCCCGGTGAGCCGCACGGCCGAGCTCCCGAACGTCGACCCGCACAACGTCGCACTCGTCGGAATCAACGGGCCGCTCAACCCGCGCCAGGAGCGGGACTACGTCGACCGCACCGGGATCCAGATGATCACGATCTGGGACATCGACGAGTGGGGCATCGAGAAGACCGTCGAGCGGATCCTCGAGATCGCCTGGACCGGCACCGAGGGCGTGGTCCTCCACACCGACCTCGACGTGCTCGACCAGGGCTTCACGAGCGGCGTGACCACTCCCGAGACCGGCGGCCTGACGCCCCGCGAGGTCATCAAGATGATCCGCGCGTTCGTCCGCCAGGGCGTCGAGGCCTACGTCATCACCGAGTGCTCCCCCGTCCACGACCTCGCGAACATGTCCGCCCGGGTCGCCACCCGCCTGGCCATGGACGCGCTCGGCGTCCGGGCCAACCCGGAGGGCACCGGGCGCGTCTAGCTCCGCCCGCCGGAAGGGCCCGCGATGCGCGGGCCCGTCCGGCGTCGCGGCGGGTCGCGCTAGTCGCGCTTGCCCCGGCCGTACAGGAACCCGGTGAGCTTGCCGAAGATCTTCGTGTTCCGCGCGGAGTACGGGAACATGTGCAGGTCCTTCTTCGGCGCGAGCTTCGTCACCAGGACCGTCTGCTGGTCGCAGTACTTGCGGATGCCGTTGGCACCGTGGCGCGAGCCGAGGCCCGACGACTTCCAGCCGCCCATCGGCAGCTCGAGCGCGGTGTAGTTGATCTGCACGTCGTTGACGCAGACCACGCCGGACTCGATGCGCCGGGCAATCGCCTCGCCGCGCGCGGTGTTCTTCGTCACGACGCTGGCGGCCAGCCCGTAGGGCGAGTCGTTGGCGAGGCGGATCGCCTCCTCCGCGTCGGCGACCTTCATGATCGGCAGCGTCGGCCCGAACGTCTCCTCGGTCATGCAGCTCATCGAGTGGTCGACGTCGACGAGGACGGTCGGCTCGTAGAAGCGGCCCTCGCCTTCGGCCGGCTTGCCGCCGATGAGGACCTTCGCGCCCTTGGCGACCGCGTCCTTGACGTGGGCGTCGATCGTGTCGATCTGCGGCGGGAAGATCACCGCGCCGACGTCGACCGTGCCCGGCCCGACCGGCTTGCCCTGGCGCAGCGCGCGGACCTTCTCGACGACCTTGCCGACGAACTCGTCGTACACGGGCGCTTCCACGTAGACGCGCTCGACCGAGATGCAGACCTGGCCGCCGTTGTTCATCGAGTAGTAGGCGGCGAGGTTGGCGGCGCGGTCGACGTCGGCGTCGGACAGGACGATCATCGGGTCCTTGCCGCCCAGCTCGAGCCCGACCGGCGTGAGTGTCTCGGCCGCGCGAGCCAGGACCTTCTTGCCGGTCTTCGTGGAGCCGGTGAACATCACGTAGTCGACGTGGTCGACGAGCGCGGCCCCGGTCTCGCCGGTGCCGGTGATGACCTGGAACACGTTCTCGGGCATGCCGCAGTCCTGCAGCATCTCGAGCATGAGCAGCGAGGTCAGCGGGGTGATCTCGGACGGCTTGAGGATGACCGCGTTGCTGGCCGCGAGCGCCGGGATGCAGTCGCCGAACGAGTTCGTGAGCGGGAAGTTCCACGGGCCGATCACGCCGACGACGCCGACCGGGCGGTAGCGGATGACCAGGCGCCGGCCCTTGACGAGCGGGCTGGCCGTGCGGACCTTCTCGTCGGCGAGGTACTCGGGGGCCATCTTCGACCAGAACCCGAACGCCGCCGCCGCGTAGCCGATCTCGGCGAGCTGGGCGTCCTCGTAGGTCTTGCCCGTCTCGGAAACGATCGTGTCGATGATGCGCTCGGAGTGGTCGATCACCCACTTCTGCGCGCGGCGCAGGATGCGCGCGCGGCCCTCGAACCCGAGGGCCTCCCAGCCCGGCTGCGCGGCGCGGGCGCGGTCGACCGCGGCAGCCACCTCGTCGGGGCTCGTGTTCGGGACGGTGCGGATGATCTCGCCGGTGGCCGGGTTCTCGACGGGGATGCCGTCGGCTCCGGACCCGTTGACGGAGACCGCGGGGGTCTGCTCGACGGTGGCCATGGTGCCTCTCCTAGACGATCGCGAGCCGACAACGATACTGGCCGGCTGGCCAGCCGTCAGGCGCAGCGGGTCAGCGCACGAGCGCGAGGCGGCCGAAGGCGCCGGCCCGCGGGATGATCTCGTCGGCGGGCGTGCCGAGCCAGCCCTCGAGCAGGCTCGCGTAGACCTTGCGGAAGTCGACGGTCACCGCGAGGTTGTCCTCGCGGTCCAGCGCCGTGAGGCTGGGGTAGTCGGTGAGGACGCCGCTGGCGGCGCGGGTCCCCTGGACCCAGCCGATCCCGCCCGCGCCGTGGTCGGTTCCCTGCGACTCGTTCGCCTCCGGGCGCCGTCCGAACTCCGACCAGACGACGGTCAGCACGCGGTCGGCGACGCCGCGCGCCTCCAGGTCGGCCTGGAACGCGGCGAGCGCCTCGCTGACGGTCTTCAGCGACCGGGCCAGCTCGGACGGCTGGTTGTCGTGGGTGTCGAAGTCGCCGTCGGCCTCGACCGTGGCCACCCGGACGCCGAGCGGCTTGGAGATCAGCGCGGCCAGGCGGCTGAGGCGCTCGCCGAAGTCGTTGTTCGCCGGGTACGGCACCGGCGGGGCGAGCGGGTCCTTGCCGTCGCGTTCGGCGTAGGGCGCCAGCCGGTCGCCGACCTGCTGGGCCAGCCGGGCACCGCGCCACGCGGCCGTCGGGCCGTCCCCGGGCGGGTCGACGGCGGAAATGGCGCGCCAGGCGGCCAAGGCCGCCTTCTCGGGCTCGCCCCAGACGCCGCGGAAGTAGAACTGGGCGCTGCCGGGCGAGTCGACCGCGGCCACCGGTGCCTTCGACGACCGCAGCACCGGCGAGAGCGAGTACCCGGCGCTCAGGCCCTGGAGCGGGTTCTCGTCGGCGCCGTGGCGATCCAGCCAGCGGCCGAGCCAGCCGGGCGCGTCCTGCTCGGTGATGAGGCCCGTCTCCCAGAAGTGGCGGGAGTGGAAGTGCGACAGGTCCGGGTTGCCGTAGTCGATGCCCGGCAGGAAGCCGATCTTGCCGGCGTCGAAGAGGCCCTTGATCCCGCCCCGGGCGCCCGAGGCCAGCGCCGGGTGCAGCCCGACGCCCGAGCTGCCGAGCGGGAGCGGCTCGGCGATCCGCCCGGCCTTGCGCAGGTCGGCGTAGCGCCCGAACTGGCTGACCGGGACGAGCGTGTCGAGCAGGTCGCAGCCGCCCGGGAGGAACACGCTGACGAGCACCGGCGCGTTCGGCGCGGCGGCGGCCTGCGCCTCGGCGGCCTCGAGCATGCGGGCGAACGGCATCGCCTTGGCCGCGTAGACCGACAGCGTGGTCCCGAGGCCGCCGGCGATGACCTGCCGGCGGGTGAGCGGCGCGGTGGCGAAGCGGCGACGGTGATCCTGGGAGGCCTGGCGGAAGTCGTCACAGGCGCGGTGGGCGGAGCGTGGCATCAGTGCACCTGGGCGTCGGGTCCGGTGAGCAGGATGTGGCGCAGCGTGCGCTGGAGCATGGTGGCGCGCTCGACGCGGCCGGAGCGGTCGTCACGGCGGGCCCCGCGGAACGCCCGGCGGCCCGAGGCGATGAGCATCGCCCGCGTGCGCGGCGAGATCCACGGCCGGCCGGTCGCGTCCAGCGCCTGCTCGAGCGCCGCCGCGGGCGTGAGGCCCGGGTTGCCGGCGCGGTCGGGGACCGCGACGCGGCCGCTGCGCTCGAGCAGGAAGTTCCCGACCTCGAAGCGCACGCGCATCGCGTTGGAGGACATCCACGCCGGTCCGCCCTCCCAGCCGGCGACCGACGGCGGGCCGAACAGGCGCTGGCCGGCGGACTCCATCATCCAGGCGGGACTGTCCCAGCGCACCGGGGTGCCGGTGGTGCGCAGGGCGCCGGCCATGTGGACGACGGGGCTCTTGACCATGTCGGGCGCCCCGAGGTTCGCGTAGAGCGCCGGGTGCGACAAGATCGCCCGCACGACGGGGCGGATCTGGCGGCCCGAGCGCCGGTAGATCGTGGTGAGGCTGCGCAGGGTGTCGCGGCTGGGCTCGGGCACGATGAACCAGTGCCACAGCTTCGTGATGAGGAACGGCGCGTGGCGGGGGTGGGCGGCCACGAGGTCGAGCACGTCGTCGGGGCCGAAGCGGCCGCGATGGCCGAAGATCTGCTTGACCCCGCGGTCGTGGCGCTCGGGATCGAACGTGATCCCCTGGAACTCGTCGTTGGCGTAGCGCGAGGTGAACCCGGTGAGCGCCCGGGCCGCCTCGCGGATGTCGCGCTCGGTGTAGCCGGACCCGAGGGTGAAAAGCTCCATCAGTTCGCGGGCGAAGTTCTCGTTCGGCGCGTGCTTCTCGGAGTCGGCCAGCGAGAGGAAGAGCTGCATCGCGGGGTCGCGCATCAGGTGGCCGAGCAGCGGCCGAAAGCCGCCGAGCGCTCCGGCCCGAAACATCCGGTTCTGGGCCAGCATGAGCGGCGTGTCCTGCTCGGTGGTGGCGAAGTGGTTGTGCCAGAAGAGCGTGAGCTTCTCGACCAGCGGGCGCTGGGAGCGGACCATGCGGTCCAGCCACCACAGGGCGTCGTGGCCCCACTCGTTCGCCGGGTCCAGCGGACGGCCGTTCACCCGCGGCTCGGGGCCGACGAGCACCGGCCCGGGGCCGCCGTCCACGATCCAGGCCAGCGTGGCGGCCTTGCCGCGCCGCGACCACAGCGCCGCCTCGCGGGGCGTGGCGCCAAAGCCCGCCCGCCAGAAGAGGCGCCGCACGTGGGCCTGGGTCCAGCCCCCGCGGCGGCGCCGCGCGGCCTGCGCGCTCACTGCGCGCTCCGGGCGGCGGGCCGCCGGACGACGAGCGTGGTGCGCATGCCCCGGGCGGCGTGGTTCGCCAGCGTGCAGATCACGGTGTAGGTCCCGGTGCGCAGCAGCCGCAGGCGCAGGGTGGCCCGCGCGCCGGCCTTCACCTCGCCGCTGGACCCGAGCGTCGTCCCGCGGGCCGTGAGCACGGCGAGGTCGTGGGTGTCCTCGCCGTAGTTCTTGAGGTTCAGGCGGACCTCGCCGGGCGGGACGACGCGGCGATAGAGCGCGATGCGGAACTCGCGCTCGCCGACGCCCACGGCGGTCGAGGGCAGCCGCGCGGCCGCGCCGGGCGCCGCGGCGACCGCGGGCCCGGCCGCGCCGGAGGCGGCGGCGAGCAGCGCCCCGGCGGCGGCGGCCCGTCTCACTCGGCGAGCTCCACGCGCTCGATCACGGCCGGCTCGGTCGGGCGGTCGCGGCCGTCGGTCGGCAGGGCCTCGAGGGCGTCGACCGTGTCCAGGCCCTCGGTGACCTCGCCGAAGACCGTGTGCTTGCCGTCGAGCCACGGCGCGGCGTCGGTCGTGACGATGAAGAACTGCGAGCCGTTCGTGTCGGGCCCGGCGTTGGCCATCGCCAGTGCGCCGCGGACGACCTTGTGGTCGTTGAACTCGTCTTCGAACGTGTAGCCGGGGCCGCCGGTCCCGGTGCCCTGCGGGCAGCCGCCCTGGATCATGAAGTCCTTGATGATCCGGTGGAACGTGAGCCCGTCGTAGAAGCCGTCCGCGGCCAGGGTGCGGAAGTTCTCGACGGTCTTCGGGGCGTCGGCGTCGAAGAACTCGACCGTGATCGGGCCGGCGCTGGTGTGCAGGGTGGCCTGGGACATCGGGGCGTCCTCTTTCGTAGTTCGGCAGGGCGCGCAGGAACCCTCGGGGCCCCCGCGCCAGCCTGTGAGGGTAGAGGGCCGCGCGGGGAGAAGGTCACGGTGGGGCCGGCAGGGGGCCGCGGAGGCCCGCACCGGCAAGGCTTCCCGCTCGGCAGCGCGCCGAGCGGGCGTCACCCCGTCGCCGGCGACCGGCTCACCCTCGCGAAGCTGCCGTTGCCCGGTCGGCGACGAGTGCCGAGAGTTCGCCGAGCGTTGGGGACGCTTCGATCGGTACTTCGGCAAGGCTGACCCCGAAGGTGTCCTCGATGAGGACGATGAGTTCCACGACTCCGAGGGAATCGATCCCTGTCTGGCTCAATGCCGTGGCGTTGGAGACCTCGCCGACCTCACCCGCGCGCCAGATCAGGCCGAGCACGAACGCGGCAGGATCGCCTGGCCGACCGGCCTCCATCATGGCGCCTTGATCGCGTACAGGCGGTTGCCGACCCCGACCTTGCCCGACATCACCAGGATCTCCGACCTCGTGTGCAGCGCAAAGAGGCCGGTGCCGTCGAAGGCCCAGCGGTAGCGGCGCAGGTCGCTCACACGCAGCGCGCGAACCGCCTGCTGGGTGCTGGTCCAGGTCACAAGACCTCCGGATAGCTGGAAGTAGCTGCAGCCGCGCGGACAGCGGTCAAGCAGCACCCGGCGGTCGCGGTCCAGGCGCAGGTACTCCAGGTTCCCCCTGGCCTGCAGCCGCGGAAACTCCAGCGGCCGGGGCCGCCTCCGGGCCAGCGTCGGGCTGTCGAGGTCCCGAAGCGGAAGGGCGGTCAACCGCCGTACAGCTTGCGTGCGCAGGTTGAAATAGAACGCAATGCAATCGCCCTCGAGGCACCCCGTACGAGCCCAATAGCGCCCAATTGCCAGCGCTGGATTGGCCGTGCCGTCCGGGTTGCTGTAGAACCGCCGCCCTCGGCCCGTGGTCACGTCGACGGCCAGCGCGTCGCCGATCCGCTTGAGGGGCAGCACATTCGGCAGGTCGGAGAAGCAGTCCACGAGCACCTGCCCCGCGCCCACCGCCGCCGGATAGCAGGTCCGGCCCAGCGGCGCCCGGCGCGAGCGGCCGGTCAGCGTGTCGCGGATCACCAGCTGCCCGCCCGTCGTGCGGTAGGCCGCATAGCGCACCAGATCGCTCGCCGGCGCCGAGGCAAGTGGCGAAGGCCGCTCGGCCACCAGCCCGAGCCCCAGCCGGGCGCCAGCCGCGGCCGGCGGCGGCGCAACCGCCGTCCCGGCCAGCAGCGCGGCGAACGCCGCAAGCGCCGCGGCAGCTCCCCGCTCACGGCAGGCGCGCATCGTCCCTCGCCTCCGACACCGGCCTGGCTGCGGTTCGGCTCCCATCACCGTGACAACGTACGCCACGCTGACGGGGTGCGGTCCCGGCAGCGCCGGGGCGCGCTACGCCCCGGCCGGCTCGAGCACCAGCCGGTGCCCGTTGACCGTCTGCCCGCTGACCTGCTCGGCGACGCTGGCCGCCTCGGACTCCGGCACCTCGACGAACGCGAAGCGCTCGAGCACGCGGACGTTGCGCACGGCCTCGCCGTGCAGGCCCGAGGCGCTGGTGATCGCGTGGACGATGCCGGCGACGTCGAGGCCGTCGGCGGACCCGCCCCGGACGATGAGCTTGGCGTAGCGCTCGGAGCCGTTGCGCGAGAGCTGGGGCTTCGCGTGGCGCTTGGGCCGCTCCTGCACCGGCGCGGGCGCGACGTGGGCGCCCTCGGTCCAGGGCGACATCCGCGCGTTGGCGTTGCGCTCGATCGCCTCGATGTCGCGCTTCTGGCGCGGCTCATAGAAGGTGATCGCGCGGCCCGAGCGCCCGACGCGGCCGGTGCGCCCGATCCGGTGCACGTAGACGTCGGGGGACGTCGGCACGTCGTAGTTGATGATGTGGGTGACGGCGGCGATGTCCAGCCCGCGGGCCGCCACGTCGGTGGCCACGAGGATCGGCACGTGGCCGCCCTTGAACGAGATCATCACGCCGTCGCGCGAACCCTGGCTCATGTCGCCGTGAAGCGCGCGGACGTCCAGGCCGCGGTCGCGCAGCGTCCTGAAAAGCTGGTCGCAGCGGATCTTGGTGCGGACGAAGACGATGGCCTGGGTCGGGCGCTCGGCCTTCAGCACCCGCACGAGCGCGTCAGCCTTGTCCTTGGCGGCCACCTCGAGCGCGAACTGCTCGACCGTGTCCACCGTGAGGGTCGGCGCCTTGACCTTCACGAGGACCGGGTCGTACAGGTAGGTCTCGGCGAGCCGGCGGATCTCGGGCGGCATCGTCGCCGAGAAGAGCGCGGTCTGGCGCGATCCCGGCGTCATCGAGAGGATCTTCTCGACGTCCTCGAGGAATCCGAGGTCGAGCATCTCGTCGGCCTCGTCGAGCACGACGAAGCGGCACGACGTGAGCTGGAGCGAGTGGCGCGAGATCAGGTCGAGCACCCGGCCGACCGTGCCCACGACGATCTGGCCGCCCGCCCGCAGCTGCGCCTGCTGGGAGCGGATCGGCGCGCCGCCGAACACGGCGACCACGTCGACCCCCTTGCGGGCGGCGTAGGCGCGGATCGCCTGGGTCACCTGGATGCAGAGTTCGCGCGTGGGCGTGAGCACGAGCGCCTGGACCTCGGAGATCTCCGGGTCGGTCTCCTCGATCATCGGCAGGCCGAAGGCCGCGGTCTTCCCGCTGCCGGTCTGGGCCTGGCCGATCACGTCGCGGCCCTCGAGCAGCGGCGGGATCCCCTGGACCTGGATCGGGCTCGGGGACTCGTAGCCGACATCGCGCAGGGCTTCCAGCGTGGTCTCGGACAGCCCGAGATCGGCAAACGACGTCATCGCCCGTCCCAGCTTACGGATCGGGCGCGGGCGCGGCGGTGCGACCGCCGGCGGGACGCGGCGCGGCCACCCCGCCGGCGTCGAGGTTCGGCCGGCCCAGGCGGCCGAACCTCAACCTCGGCGGACCGAGCGGCCCGGACCTCCCCGCCGGCGGGGAGGTCCGGCCGGCCCAGGCGGCCGAACCTCGACCTCGACCGGCACCCCGGGCGAGCTACGCCCGCGGGTCCAGCAGCAGCTTGCCTGTCGTCCGCCGCGCGGCCAGGTCCTCCTGGGCCCGGCGGGCCTCGGCGAGCGGGTAGGTCTCCCCGATCACCACGCGCAGCTCCCCGCGGGCGATGCGGCCGAAGAGGTCGCCGAGCGCCTCCTCCACGAGGGCGGGATTCCCGAGGCAGTGCATGAGCCAGAAGCCCGCCACGGCGCGGCTCGTGCGCATGAGGTCCCCGGTGACCACCGAGTTGGGCTCCCGCGAGGCGATGCCGTAGGCGATCAGGCGCCCGAACGGCGCGAGCGCCGCCAGCGACTGCTCGAAGACCTGGCCGCCGGCCATCTCGAACACGACGTCGACCTTCGCGCCGCCGTTGGCCTCCTGGATGCGGTCCTTGAGCCCGTCCGGCGACGGGTCGATCGCCGCGTCGGCCCCGAGCTCGAGCGCGAGCGCGCGTTTCTCCTCGGTCGAGGCCGTGGCGATGACGCGGCCGGCGCCCAGCGGCTTGCCGAGCTGGACGGCCAGCGAGCCGACCCCGCCGGCGGCGGCGTGGACGACCACGGACTCCCCCGGCCGGATCTGGGCCGAGGTGCGGTAGAGGTGGTAGGCGGTCAGGCCCTGGACGAGCATGGCGACCGCGGCGCCGTCCTCCACCCCGTCGGGAATCGGGAACGTCATCGCCTCGGGGGCGATCGCCTGCTCGGCGTAGCCGCCGGTCCCGCAGAGCGCGACGACGCGCTCGCCGGTGTCGGCGCGGACGCCGGCCACCTCGGCTCCAGGGATCATCGGGAGCTGGGCCGGCGCGAGGTAGTCGTTCTCGCGCTGGTGGGTGTCGGCGAAGTTCAGGCCGGCCCGAGTGACGTCGATGAGGACGAACCCCTCGGGAGGCTCGGGCGCCGGCACCTCCGCCACCTGCAGGACGTCGGGGCCGCCGAACTCGGTGATCTGGATCGCGCGCATGGCCGCAGACCCTACCCGCGCCCGCAGGCCGTCGTGGGATAGCGTCCCGGCCATGCGCCGCCTCACCGCCGCCCTGCTCACGCTCGCCCTCCTGCTGCCCGCCCTCGTCGCGACCGGGTGCGGCGACAAGACCAAGACGGTCTCGGAGACCAACGCGAGCGGCCAGGTCACCACCCGCACCGTCCCGAAGGTGCGGTTCGCCAAGGCGAAGTTCGTCATCCACGCCGGCCTGGCCCTCGGCGCCTTCCGCCGCTACATCTACAAGCCGTACCAGGCCGGCGCGTTCAAGGCCGGTGCGGACGGGCGCACGAAGGCGATCGTCAAGGCCGTGGCCGCCGCGGCGTTCACCGCGAACGAGATCCGCCTGGCCCGCCGGGCGGCGCTGTCGGACGACACCCTGCGCGGCGTGGGCGACAAGCTCACCGCACTGGCCGACCAGGCCAAGGCCGCCGTCACGAGCGGCGGCGTGAGCCCGGCGAAGATCGCTGCCCTGGCCGGGGGCCTCGCCTCGGTTGGCACGCTGGCCAAGGCGGCGGGCGTCGACATCCGCGAGCTGGCGCCCAAGGGCCTGGGCGGATGAGCCTCACCGTCGTCGGCTCGATCGCGTTCGACGCGGTCCGGACCCCGTTCGGGGAGCGCGACCGCATGCTCGGCGGCTCAGCCGTGCACTTCTCGCTGGCCGCCTCGTTCTTCACCGACGTCCGCGTCGTCGGCCCGGTCGGCGACGACTTCGGCCCGGACGAGTACGCCCCGCTGCACGCACGCGGCATCGAGACCGCCGATATCGAGCGCGTGGACGGCGGGCGCACCTTCTACTGGCGCGGGCACTACGGCTACGACCTCAACACCGCCCACACCGACGACACGCAGCTCAACGTCTTCGGAGACTTCGCGCCGAAGCTCTCGCCGGCGTCGCGGGCGTCCGACGTGCTCTTCCTCGCGAACATCCAGCCCGACCTCCAGCGCGAGGTGCGGCTCCAGTGCGCCGACGCCCAGTTCGTCGCCATGGACTCGATGAACCTCTGGATCGAGACGGCCCGCGACTCGCTGAAGGAGACGATCGCCGGCGTCGACTGCCTGCTGCTCAACGACGCCGAGCTGCGGATGCTCACCGATCAGCCCAACCTCGTGCGGGCCGCCCGCGAGGTCCTGTCGTGGGGCCCGAACATCGTCGTGGCCAAGCAGGGCGAGTACGGAGCCGCGCTGTTCACGGCCGACACCTTCTTCGCCCTTCCGGCCTTTCCGCTCGAGGACGTCTTCGACCCGACCGGCGCCGGGGACAGCTTCGCGGGCGGCTTCATCGGCTTCATCGCCGCCCACGCCGGCGAGCCGCTCACCGGGGAGCTGCTCAAGCGCGCCATGGCCTACGGGACCGCGCTGGCTTCCTACAACGTCGAGGAGTTCGGCACCGAGCGGGTCCAGCGCCTCACCGCCGCCGAGATCACCGGCCGCGTCGGGCACCTGCAGGCCATCACGCGGTTCGAGATCGCCGCGCTGGCCCTCCGCGGCTGATTCGGGGCCTCCGGCGCGGAGCGTCCGGCGTCAGCGCCCGGCTGAGCTGGCGCGCGCCCGTCTCGACGCGGCCGCGGGCCCAGAGTAGGATCGCCGCCGTGGGGTGGACCTTCCTGTGGCTGATGATCGGGCTCAAGCTGCCGATCGCCGGCCTGCTCTACATCGTCTGGTACGCCGTGAAGTCCCCGCCCGAGCCGGCGTCCGGCCCGGAGGGCGGCGGCGGCAGCAAGCGTCCCCACCCGCGCCCGCCGCGGCCCCGGCGCCCGCGCCGCGGGCCGCACGGCGATCCGGCCGCCGCACCCCCGCCCCGGGTGCGCACGACCGTGGCGCGTTCCCGGGACCGCGAGCGCTGACGGTTCTTCGCACGGAGCGGGGTTCGCCGGTGCGCGAGCGCCGCGCGCCCTGACAGACTGCCCGCCATGTCCGCGCCCGTCTCCGCGCTCTCCGACGGCACGATCATCCGGCTCGTCAACGAGGGCCGCATTCGCGTCGACCCCTGGGATCCGGCCATGGTCCAGCCGGCCAGCATCGACCTGCGGCTCGGCCGGTCCTTCCGGGTGTTCCACAACCACCGCGTGACGTCGATCGACCTGCGCACGCCGCCGCCCGGACTCACGGAGGAGGTCGTGCTCGCCGACCACGAGACCTTCGTGATCCACCCCGGCGAGTTCTGCCTCGGGACGACGCTCGAGCGCGTCGAGCTGCCCGACGACATCGTGGCCCGCGTCGAGGGGAAGTCCTCGATCGGACGGCTCGGCCTCATCGTCCACGCGACGGCCGGCTTCTGCGACCCGGGATGGCGCGGCGCGCTCACGCTGGAGTTCAACAATCTCATGCGCGTCCCCATCGAGCTGTCCCCAGGCCTCCCCATCGCGCAGCTCTCGTTCATGACGCTCGACCGCCCGGCGCTGCGCCCGTACGGCGACCCCGCGCTCGGCAGCCACTACCAGGACCAGGCCGGCGCGACCGAGAGCCGCTACGAGGGCGGCCCGGCCCGGCGCTGACCGCGGAGCCGTCTGCCACACTCACGGCGCGATGAGCGCCGACGACGGGCACGCGATCTCGTACAAGCTGCTGGCGCCGGGCACCCCGGTCGTCACCTCCGACGGCCTCCCGCTCGGAACCGTCGCCCGGGTCCTGGAGAACGAGCGCGAGCACATCTTCGACGGCATCGTGGTCAGCACGCCGCAGGGCGAGCGGTTCCTCGACGCCCCCGAAGTGGGGCGAATCGCCGAGCGTCAGGTGACCGCGACCATCGACGCCGCCGCCGCGGCCGGGCTCCCCGAGCCGGAGGCCGGCGCCCCGGTCTTCCACGCCGATCCGAAGGCCGGCCGCTTCCGGCGCTTCTTCGGCGGAGGCTGGAAGCGGCGCTGAACCGCGCCCGAATTCGCCGAGTCACGGCCAGGCGAGGCCGCCGATCCGGTAAACACTCGGTACCCGTCACGACAGGAGCAAGCGGATGAGCACCGAGACCACCACGCAGGGCGAGCCCGACGGCGCCAGCGGCCCGCGCGACAGCCTGACCGTCGTCGACAACCGCACCGGCTCGGCGTACGAGGTGCCGATCGAGGACGGCACCGTGCGGGCGACCGCCTTCCGGCAGATCAAGGTCTCCGAGGACGACTTCGGCCTGATGACCTACGACCCCGCGTTCATGAACACTGCCTCGTGCCGGAGCGGCATCACCTACCTCGACGGCGAGAACGGGGTCCTCGAGTACCGCGGGTACCCCATCGAGCAGCTCGCCGAGCACTCGACCTACCTGGAGGTCGCCTACCTCCTCGTCCACGGGGACTTGCCCACGCAGGCGCAGCTGGACGACTGGGTCCACCTCATCACGATCCACACGTTCGTGCACGAGAACATCAAGGCGTTCATGCAGGGCTTCCGCTACGACGCGCATCCGATGGGGATGCTCCTGGCGTCCGTCGGGGCGCTCTCGACCTTCTACCCGGACGCGAACCGCATCTCGGATGCGGAGAAGCGCTACCTGCAGGTGATCCGCCTGATCGCGAAGATGCCGACGCTCGCGGCGTTCGCCTTCCGCCACTCCAACGGCCAGCCCTACGTCTACCCCGACAACGAGCTGCGCTACCCGGGGAACTTCCTCGGGATGCTCTACAAGATGACCGAGCTGAAGTACGTGCCCGACCCGCGGCTCGAGCGCGCGCTCGACATCCTCTTCATCCTCCACGCCGACCACGAGCAGAACTGCTCGACGAGCGCGGTGCGCAGCGTCGGGTCCTCCCAGGTCGACCCCTACTCGGCGGTCGCCGCCGGCGTCGCCGCGCTGTACGGGCCGCTGCACGGGGGCGCCAACGAGGCCGTCCTGCGGATGCTGCGGCGCATCGAGCGGGTCGAGAACATCCCGAGCTTCATCGACGGCGTGAAGGCCGGCAACGAGCGGCTCATGGGCTTCGGCCACCGGGTCTACAAGAACTACGACCCGCGGGCCAAGATCATCAAGCGGGCCTGCGAGGACGTCTTCTCGGTCACGGGCACCAACCCGCTGCTCGACATCGCGCTCGAGCTCGAGAAGATCGCGCTCGAGGACGACTACTTCATCGGCCGCAAGCTCTACCCGAACGTCGACTTCTACTCCGGCCTCATCTACGAGGCGCTCGGGATGCCGGTCGCGATGTTCCCGGTGATGTTCGCGATCCCGCGCACGAGCGGCTGGATCGCGCAGTGGCTCGAGATGGTCGACGACTCCGAGCAGAAGATCTCCCGGCCCCGGCAGATCTACGTCGGGGAGCGCGGGCGCGACTACGTGCCGATCGACCAGCGCTGACCCTCGGGCTGCGGCATACTGGCGCGGTGGACGCGAACGCGCCAGGAGGGCAGCCTGCTCGCCGTTCGCCGCCGTCGGCCGGGACCGCGGAGTTCTTCCGCGCCCTGGTCGAGATGCTGCCGGCCATCAGCTACTCCACGTCCTTTCAGCCGGGGTTCCCGCTCACGTACGTGAGTCCCCAGGTGGTGGACATCCTCGGCTACGAGGCCGAGCGCTTCCTCGAGGACCAGGACCTGTGGTACCGGATCATGCACCCGGATGACCGGAGCGAAGTCGAGCGCAACGAGACGTTCGTGTGGAACGGCGGTGCCGGGTCCGACGAGCCGCTGGATCGCACCTGGCGGATGATCGCGGCCAGCGGTGCTGTGGTGTGGTTCCGCGAGCTCGAGCGCGTGATCCGCGACGCCGCCGGTGTCCCCGTGGCCACCGCCGGCGTCCTCATCGACATCACCCGCCAGCGCGAGGCCGAGGCGGCCCAGCGGTCCGGGGCGGAGCTGAACCGCTCGATCGTCTCTGCCCTCGACGAAGGGGTCGTGGTCCTGGACCGCTCCGGCGCCTACGTGGAGGCGAACACGAGCGCCGCCCGGATCTCGGGCGTCCCGGTCGCCGAGATCCTGGGGTCCCGAGCACCGCTGCCCGGCGTCGCGCTCTTCTACGAGGACGGGACCCGGGTGACGCCGCACAACGCCCGCGAGACCGTGGCGCTGCGCGAGGGCATCGCCTCCCGCGAGGTCACCTGCCGTCTCGTGCGCCGGGACGGAGCCGAGCGGTGGGTGTCGGTCAACTACCAGCCGCTGCCCGGCGGGCCTCACGAGCCGCCCCGCGGCGTCGTGTGCTCGTTCGTCGACATCACCGAGCGACGCGCCGCCGAGCGGCAGATCGCCGAGCTGGCCTACCACGACCCGCTCACGGGCCTGCCGAACCGTGCCCTGCTCGAGGAGCACCTCGCCCTCCAGCTCGCCCAGGCCCGCCGCTCGAGCCGGGCGCTGGCGCTGCTCTACCTCGACCTCGACGACTTCAAGCTCGTCAACGACGGCTTCGGCCACGCCGCCGGGGACGACCTGCTGCGCTGGGTGGCCGCGCGCCTGCAACGGAGGGTCCGGGCCGGCGACCTGCTCGCCCGGCAGGGCGGGGACGAGTTCCTGCTGCTCGCGGCGGATCTCGGCGACGACGCCCGCGACGCCGCCGCCTCGCTGGCCACCGACCTCGCGGGCGCGCTCGACGAGCGCTTCCAGCTCGCGGGCGCCGCCTTCCACGTCGGCGTGAGCATCGGCATCAGCGTGTTCCCGGACGACGCGCAGGACGCCGATGCGCTCCTGCGCCACGCTGATGCGGCGATGTATCAGGCCAAGCGGCGCGGCCGCGGCCGCGCTGCGCTGTACACCGAGACGACCGAGGACCCGCGCGAGCGCCTCTCGCGCACCTCGCGCCTGCGCGACGCGATCGCCCGCGGCGAACTGGCCCTGCACTACCAGCCGATCTTCTCCCTTCCGGAGCTCGAGCTTCACGGCCTCGAGGCGCTCGTGCGCTGGCGCGACCCCGACCGCGGGCTCCTGGCCCCGGCGGAGTTCGTCCCGCTCGCCGAGTCGACCGATCTCGTCGACGCGCTCGGCGACTGGGTGATCGACGAAGCCTGCCGCCAGGTGCGCGAGTGGCAGGCCGCCGGGCTCGCTGCGCCGGTCGGCTTCAACCTCTCGGTCCAGCAGCTCCGCCGCGACGGCTTCGCCGCCCGCCTCGGCGCCCGGCTCGAACGGGGCGGCGTCGACCCGCGAATGCTCACCGCCGAGATCACCGAGTCCGTGGTGAGCGATCCCGCCGTGGCCGACCAGGCCCTCGCCGAACTCGACGCCTTGGGGCTGAGCATCGCGCTGGACGACTTCGGCGCCGGCTACTCCTCGCTGGACCGGGTGCGCCGGCTGCCGGTGAGGTGCGTGAAGATCGACCGGTCCTTCCTGGCGGAAGTCCCGGAGAGTCCCGATGCCTGCGCGATGGTCGTCGCGATCCTCGCGCTCGCCCGATCGCTCGGCCTCGATGCGGTCGCGGAGGGCGTCGAGACCCGGCCGCAGCTCGACTTCCTGGTCCGGGAGGGCTGCGGGTACGCCCAGGGCTTCTTTCTCGCCGCGCCGGTGCCGGCCGCCGAGGTGCACGCCGCGGTGGCGGCCGCTGCCGCGCGGCGCCCGGCGGCGGCTCGGCGCGCCTGAGGCCGGCCGGCGCGACGCCCCGAGGCGGCGCGTGCCGGATGTAAAACGTCCGGTTGCGGCTGTGAGCTTGCCCACACCCCCGCCCGGCCCGGCCCTCCATCGTGACGGGCGATGCGTCCCCGCTCCCTCATCCTGCGCGACGGCACGGCCGTGCGGCTGCGCCCGATCCGGCCCGGCGACAAGGGCCGGCTCGCGGCGGCGCTCGGCCGCCTGTCGGACGAGAGCGCCCGCCAGCGCTTCCTCGCGCCCAAGGCGCGCTTCACCCGCCACGAGCTGGCCTACCTCACTGAGATCGACGGCCACGACCACCTCGCCGTCGTCGCCACCGCCGGGGCCGGCGAGGCGATCGTCGGCGTGGCCCGCTGCGTCCGGTCCCCCGAGGATCCGCTGACCGCCGAGTTCGCCGTCGTCGTGAGCGACGAGGTCCAGGGCCGCGGCCTGGGCACCGCCCTGGCCCGCGAGATCGCCGGGGCGGCCCGGGCGCAGGGGATCGTGCGGTTCACGGCGACCGCGCTCAGCGACAACGCAGCAGTGGTGAGGGTGGTCGAGACGATCAGCGAGCACCTCCAGCGCGTTCCGGCCGGCCAGGGCGTGGTCGCCTTCGTCGCCGACCTGGCCGCCTGACGGGTGCAGACCCGGCGGCTGCCGCCTCCCGCGCACCCGCGCCCCGGCCGGCTGGCATGATCCGCGCGTGCGTGACCGCGGCCCCTTCCGCCTCACCGTCCGCCACGGCCCGAAGGTCGCCAAGGCCCGTTTCGCGACGCTGGACGAGGCCGTCGACGCCCTGGAAGTCCAGCTCGACGCGATCGTCCCGGGCGCCCGCCGCAAGGAGATCGACCTGCGCGTCCGCCAGTTCGACCCGGCCCAGCAGATCGTCGCCCGCGGCGAGATCTCCGGGCCCGGAGGGACGCGCGGCGGCGTCGACCTGCGCGGCGATGCCTCGTCGGAGGCCTACACCGGGCGGCTGAGCCGCCAGCCGGTCGATCCGGCCCGCGGGGAGACGGCCTTCGACGCCCTGCGCCGCGTTCTGGGCGGCTGAGGACGCGGGCCGCTCAGGCCGGCGGCAGGACGAGCGCCGAGCCGTAGCGGCGCAGCCAGGCCTCGTGCTCCCGGTGGTCCGGGCGCCATCGGGCCAGGAGGTCCCAGAAGCGGCGGGAGTGGTTTGGCACCTCGAGGTGGCAGACCTCGTGCCACACGACGGTCTCGAGCACGTCGTCGGGGGCGAGCAGCAGGCGCCAGTTGAAGCTCATCGTCCCGTCGGGGGCGCAGCTTGCCCAGCGCGTGCGCTGGCCGCGGATCGCCAGGCGGCGGTATGCCGTGCCCGTGGCGGCACAGGCGGCATCGAGCCGCGGAGCGATCTCGCTGCGGGCCGCGCGCCGATACCAGCGCTCGAGCGCCGCGTCCCGGTCCGGGCCGGCGGGGACGAGCAGGCGGCCCCCGCGCCGGTGCGCCCGCGTGCGCCCCGGCTCGGGGACGAGCCGGAGGCGCTCGTCCAGGTAGGGCGCGACGCCGGGCCCCAGCGCCAGCTCCGCCTCGGCCGCCCCGTACTCGGCCAGGCGCCGCTCGATCCAGGGGCGCAGCTCGTCCACCGCGGCCCGGGCGTCGCGCTCGGAGGCGCCGCGCGGCAGCACGACCTCGACGGCGCCCGGGCCGCCGACGGTGACCCGCACGCGGCGGGCCCGGTCCGAGCGGCGGACGGAATACGCGAGCGGCGCCACCATGGCTCCAGGGTAGACGCCGGCCCGGAACGCGCCCGGCTGACTCGGGCCCGACCCGGCCGCGGGTAGGCTGCGGCGATGCCCCGCTCGCGCGCGCCGCTGCCGCCGAACATCACCCGCCCGTACGTCGTCTACCTCAACGGGGTCCGGCAAACGCCGGGCACCGACTTCGAGGAGCGCGACGGGGCCCTGCTGTTCGACCGCGAGCTCGTGCGGGAGGGCAAGCTGGGGTTCTGGCGCTGGTTCCTGGGCGCCTTCGGGATCGGCACCTACGGGCGTGACGACCAGGTCGACGTGTCCTACAGCGTCGACGGCAAGCCGGTCGTCGCCCACGCGCTCCCCGTCGAGCCGCTGGGCGCGGACGGTCAGCCCAGCCGGACGCCGACGCCACCGGCCGCGTAGGCCCCGGACGGGTCCCAGGGCCGCAGCAGCTTCAGGGCCGAGAGGATCGCCCGCGTCGCCGGGGAGCGGTTCAGCGTGAAGAAGTGGATGCCGGGAGCCCCCTGCGCCAGCAGCTCGGCGCACTGCAGCGTCGCGTAGGCGACGCCGAGCTCGGCCACCGCCTGCGGATCGTCGGCCCGCTCGTCCAGCGCGGCCATGAGCCGCGGAGGAATCGTCGCCCCGATCATCGACGTGAAGCGCTTGATCTGCTCGACGTTGGCGATCGGCATGATGCCCGGGATGATCGGGACCTCGATCCCGCGCGCCCGCGCCTCGGACACGAAGCGGTCGTAGGCGCCGTTGTCGAAGAAGAGCTGGGTGATGAGGACCGAGACGCCGGCGTCGACCTTGCGCCGAAGGTTGGCCAGGTCGGCGTCGAGGCTGTCGGCCTCCGGGTGGATCTCGGGGTAGCAGGCGCCCGCGACGCAGACCGGGTAGTGCTCGGCGACGAGGGCTGCGAGCTCGTCGGCGTGCGCGAGGCCGCCCTCGACGGCGAGGAACCGGCCCTCTCCGGCCGGCGGATCCCCGCGCAGCGCGAGGATGTTCTCGATGCCCGCGGCGTGCATCTGCTCGATCGCGCCGTGGAGGTCGTCGGTCGTCGCGCCGACGCAGGTGAAGTGCGCCATCGCCTCGAGGCCGTGGCGCTCGCGGATCTGGGAGACGATGCCGATCGTCTTCTCCCGGGTCGAGCCGCCCGCGCCCCAGGTGACCGACACGAAGGCCGGCTCGAGCGGCCGCAGCGCCTCCAGCGCCTCGAACAAGCTGCGCTCGCCCTCGTCGGTGCGGGGCGGGAAGAACTCGAAGGAGAAGCAGGGCTCGTCGGCGACGGCGAGCGCCTCGTCGATGCGCATGGCGCCGGATTGTACGGACGGGCCAGCGGGCTAGGCTGCGCTGGCACGCCATGTCTGGCCCGGTCCCCGTCCGCGGGCTGTTCGAAGCCCACCTGACCGTCGCCGACCTGCCGAGGTCGGTGGCCTTCTACCGCGACGTCGTCGGCCTGCCTCTGGCGCTGGATCTCCCCGAGCGCGACGCCGCCTTCCTGTGGGTCGGAAGGCCCGGCGGGGCGATGCTCGGCCTGTGGTCCCTGGGGTCGATGCCGATGGGGCTGCGGCTGCACGTCGCCTTCGACGCCGCCGTGGCCGACGTCCTGGACGCGCCGGACCGCCTCCGCGCCCTGGGCGTGACGCCTCGCTCCTTCTTCGGCGAGGAGGCGGGCGAGCCCACCGTCATCGGCTGGATGCCAGCCGCGGCGGTCTACTTCCTGGACCCCGACGGCCACTCGCTCGAATACCTCGCCATGCTCGACGCCTCGCCCCGGCCCGAGTTCGGGATCGGGACGTACTCGGCCTGGACGGCGTAGGGCGACCAGCGGCTGCCTGCGAAACCGGCCTCCGGGCGCCGAGGATGAGGTTCGGCCGCCGGGACCGGCCTCACCTCGACGGCCGGCCCCCCCGCGGGCGTCGCCCCGCGCGACGCGCCGGATCTACGCGCCGGGCGCCGCCCACCGCTCGGACCCGGCGTCCTCGTCCACGAGCCGGACCGCCCGGCCGGACCGCTCGAGATGCGCGAGGTAGCTGAGCGTCTCGGAGAGCCACCAGGCCGCGGTGACCGGCGTGATCGGCTGGCCGTAGACGTCGGGGATGATGTCCACCGCCGTCCGCGGTCCGGCCTCGAGCGCCGCCGCCACCGCGGCGAGCCGCTCGCCCACGAGCGCCCGGTTGGCGTCGATGTGGGCCTTGACGTCGGTGAACGACCGGCCGTGGCCGGGCAGGCACAGCCGGGCGTCGAGGGCCTCGACCACGTCGAGCGAGTGCAGGAACTCACCCGCCGGGTCGGGAGTCCAGCCGTAGTCGTAGTAGAGCGAGACCCGTCCGAGGAGGTGGTCTCCGGAGATGAGCAGCCGGTGCTCTGGCTGGAACAGGCACACGTGCGACGGCGCGTGGCCAGGCGTCTCGTGCACCGTCCACGCGCCCAGGTCGGTCGCCACTTCGACGCCGGGCACCAGGTCGCGGTCGGGCTCGACGATCTCGGCGATGCCCGTGCCCTGGCCCTTGCGCGCCTCGGCGTAGCGCCGCAGCGGCGCGTCCGGGACGCCCGATTGGCGGGCAACCTCCAGCCGCCGGGCCAGCGCCGCCTCGGGGTCGGCGGCCGCCGCGGTCATGTGGCGATGGTTCGGGTGCATCCACAGCTCGCAGCCCGCCCGGGCGATGATCGGGCCCGCCTGGCCGTAGTGGTCGGAGTGCGCGTGCGTGCAGACGATCAGGCGCACGTGGTCCAGCGAGAGGCCGACCTGGTGCAGCGCCCGCTCGAGGTGGCCGAGCGACCCGGGCTCGTGCATGCCGGTGTCGAAGAGCACGATGCCGTCGCCCGCCGCGACCGCCCAGGCATTGCAGTGCGGCACCCCCGGCCACGGCAGCGGGAGCCGCAGACGCCAGACGCCGGGGAGCAGCCGCTCCCCGCGCCCCAGCTCGCGCTTGCGGGCAGGTGCGGACACGGCGCGGCACGATACCCTCGGCGCCCGTTCGAGCGAGCCCCGAGGAACCGCATGGCTGACACGATCACCGACTCCGCCGCCGATGCCGGCACCGTCGTCCGGACCTATTTCAACGCCGTGGCCGCCCGCGACGTGGACGCCATGGCGGCCTGCTGGCAGCCCGGCGGCTCCGAGACGCTCGTCGGGCTCGCCGATCTCCCCGTCCCCGAGGGGCTGAAGGCGTATTTCGGAGAGATCTTCGCCGCCTTCCCGGACTTCGACTTCCAGGTGGAGCAGTTCCTCGCGACCGGGGACACCGTCACCGTCCGCTGGTCCGCCGCGGCCACGTTCGCCGGCCCGGGCAGCTTCATGGGCGTCGAGCCGACCGGCGCGCGCATCGCGCTCGCCGGCTGCGACGTCCTGACGGTGCGTGACGGCATGATCGTCTCGAACGTCGCCTACTCGGACGCCGTGGGCCTGCTTCGGCAGCTCGGCCTGCTCCCGCCCGCCGACTCGGCGGCGGAGCTGCGGATGAAGTCGGCGTTCAACGCCAAGACGCGCGTCGTCTCGCGGCTGTCCGCCTCCGAGCCCGAGCGGGTCGCCGACGGAGTCTGGCTGATCCGCGGCGGGTTCCCGGCCAAGACGATGAACGTCTACCTCATCGAGGACGGCGGCCAGATCACCGTCTTCGACGCTGGCATCAAGACGATGACGCACAGCATCGCCTCGGCCGCGGCTCGGCTCGGCGGCATCCGGCGCGTCGTGCTCGGGCACGCCCATGCCGACCACCGGGGCGCGGCGCCGGGCCTCGGCGCGCCGGTCTACTGTCACCCGGCCGACCGGGCCGACGCCGAGGGCGACGGCGGCGATCACTACTTCCACCTCGATCTCCTGCCCGCCTACGCGCGCCCCCTGTTCCCCTGGCTGCTGAAGCAGTGGGATGGGGGCCCGGTCCCGATCGCCGGGACGGTGGAGGAGGGCGACGAGATCGCCGGCTTCCGGGTGATCCACCTGCCCGGCCACGCGCCCGGGTTGATCGGCCTCTACCGCGAGTCCGACCGCCTGGCCCTGACGAGCGACTGCTTCTACACGCTCGATCCCACGACCGGAATCAAGGGCCAGCCGCGGGTCCCGCACGCCGCCTTCAACCTCGACACCGAGCAGGCCCGCGAGAGCATCCGCAAGCTCGCCGCGCTCGAGCCGGCGGCGGCGTGGCCGGGCCACGCGGATCCGCTGGTCGGCGACGTGCGCAGCCAGCTCGAGCAGGCCGCGGCCACCACCTGACCGGCATGGGGCGCCGCCGCCGCCGGCGCGAACAGGCCGGCGCACCCGCCCCGCCGTCGGCACCCGTGGACGAGCACCGCGACGCCCAGGGCAACGTGCTCGCGCTACGCGGGGTCCTCACCCCGGCCACGCGGACGCAGTACGCGGCGATCGCCTCAGGCGAGGCGCTGGCGCCCGGGGCCGCGCGCGAGGACGCCTACCACCGGGCCGCCGAGTTCCTGTTCGAGCGGCTCGCCGCGAGCTGGACCATCGCGGGCGCGCCGCCGCTCACGAAGCCGAAGGAGCTCCTGGCCCGCTACCGCGCGGCAACGCCGGCCGAGCGCGACTGGATCCGCGGCGTGCTGCGCGCCCACTGCGCCGAGCACTTCCCGGACGTCCGGGCCCCCTAGGCGCCGGAGCGCTGCCCGCGCCCCGTAGGCTTCGCGACCGTGCCCGGCCGCCGCACCAAGATCGTCGCGACCATCGGGCCGGCCTCGAACGACGTGCCCACCTTGGTGGCGCTGATCGAGGCCGGCATGGACGTCGGGCGGCTGAACTTCTCGCACGGCACCCTCGAGGAGCACCGCCAGACCGCCCAGCGCATCCGCACCGCCGCCGACCAGGCCGGCCGCCAAGTCGCGATCCTCCAGGACCTCCCCGGTCCGAAGCTGCGCATCGGGCCCGTGAGCGGCGGGGTCGTCGAGCTCAAGCCGGGCGACCGCGTGACGTTCGTCTGCGGCGACGATCAGGAGGGGACGGCGTCGTGGCTGTCGGTGACTTGGCGCGACCTGCCCGGGGCGGTCGGGCCCGGCGAGGTCCTCTACCTCGCGGACGGGATGATCCGCCTGCGCGTGCAGGCCGTCCGCCAGCACGAGGGCGAGATCGACGCGAGCGTGGAGATCGGCGGCGCCGTCGCCTCCCGGGCCGGGCTCAACATCCCCGGGGAGCTGGCGGAGCTGCCAGCGGTGCCGGCCGACGACCTCGCGCTCTTGGAGTTCGGGGAGGAGATCGGCGTCGACATGGTGGCCCTGTCGTTCGTGCGCAAGGCCGACGACGTCGAGGGCGTGCGCCGCCACACCCGCCTGCCGCTCATCGCCAAGATCGAGAAGCCCCAGGCGGTGGCGAACATCGAGTCGATCGTGCGCGCCGCCGACTGCGTGATGGTCGCCCGTGGCGACCTGGGGATCGAGCTGCCGATCGAGGACGTCCCGATGGTGCAGAAGGAGGTCCTGGCGCTCGCCGGCGCCCACGCCCGCCCGTCGATCACCGCGACGCAGATGCTCGACTCGATGGTCACGTCGTCGCGCCCGACGCGGGCCGAGGTGACCGACGTCGCCAACGCGATCCTCGACGGCACCGACGCCGTGATGCTCTCCCAGGAGACCGCGATCGGCGCCCACCCCGTCAAGGCGGTGGAGATCATGGCCCGGATCGCCGAGCGCACCGAGCGCGAGGCGCCCTACGCGCAGTGGAACGAGACGCGGGTCCAGCGCGACGCCCGCGATCCCTCCTACACGATCGCCCACAGCGCCTGCGAGGCGGCCCGCGACCTCGCGCTGGACGCGCTGGTGATCCCGACGCTCTCCGGCCGCTCGGTGCGGCTGATCTCGGCGCACCGTCCGACGGTCCCGGTGTTCGCGCTCTCGCCCGGCAAGGAGACCGTCCGGCGCTGCGGGCTGATGTGGGGCGTCACGGCCGCCCGGATTCGCCGACACGAGGTGACCGAGCAGCTCATCGCCGATTCGGAGCGTCGCGCCCTCGAGGAGGGCTGGGTCAAGCCGGGCGACCGGATCGGCATCACCGCCGGGCTGCCGAGCGGGCGCCCGGGCTCGACGAGCCTCTTCCAGGTCCAGACGGTCCGCGAGCCGCGGTAGCGCCTACTCGAGCCATTCGGCGGGCGGGACCTCCTCCGGGTGCCCGGCCCGCCGCGCCCGGCGCCGGGCGATCAGCGCGCCCGCCGCCCCGGCGAGGCCGAGCGCGACGAGGAACACGATCGCCGCGACCGCCTCGGGCGAGGAGAGATTGCTCAGGCTCCCCCCGAGCGCGGCGTAGGCGAAGCCGCGCGGCGCGATCCCGATCGCAGTGGCCGCCGAGAAGACGGCGAGGCGCAGCCGGGTCAGGCCCGCTGCGTAGTTGATGAGCGTGAACGGCATGAGCGGCAGGATCCGGGCGTAGAGGACGGAGAGGAAGCCGCGCTGCTCGATCCAGGCCTTCCATACCGTGATCCGCGGGCCGCCGAGGTCGCGGGCCGCCTCGCCGCCGGCGTGACGGGACACCAGGAACGCGATCGCCGCGCTGAGCGTCCCGGAGGCAACGGCGACGGCCGTGCCGCCGGGCGTCCCGAACAGCGCCCCCGCCGCGCCGGCCATGATCGGCGCCGGAAAGAACGCGCAGGTGATGAGAGCCGACAGCACGATGAACGCCGCGGGCGCCGCGGGCCCGGCGCCGCGGACGGCGTCCTTGATCTCCGCGGGCGAGCCTCCGAAGGTCAGCGCGACGGCGATCGCCGCCGCGACGAGCGCGGTGCCGAGCGCGGCGAGCCGGACGTGGACGGTCACCGGCGGTCGCTGGCGGAGACGGCGGCCTCGGCGCGACCGAGCTCGGTCGCCGGCGGGTCGCCGTAGCTCCACTCGCGGGTGATTGCGTGCCAGGGGTTCGTCGCGCGCAGCTGGCCCAGGACGGCGAGGACGAGCATCTCCATCCGCCGCCCGAACAGGTGGTCGGGGCGCAGGTCCTGGTGGCGCATGTGCCGGAAGTGGCTGGACCGCGGGTCGGACATCTCGATCATCACCTCGGTCGCGATCTCCGAGGTGAGCGTGACCGGCTCGTCGACGAGGTACCACCAGATCGAATCCCGCACATAGGCGAGCAGCTCGTCGGGATCGACCCGCTCGGGCTCCGGGAGGAAGCCGGCCTGGGCGAGCAGGCGATGCAGCTCGGCGGCATCCCCCTCCGCGGCGGCCCGCTGGGAGGCGAGCTCGAGCTGCACCGTCGCCGTGTCGACCCGCTTGAACAGGCCGAAGTCCAAGAACGCCATGCGACCGTCGGCCAGGAGCAGGAAGTTCCCGGGGTGCGGGTCGCCGGAGAACTGCCGGTGCCGGTAGAGGCACCCGAAGTAGAAGCGGAAGATGATCTCGCCGGCCCGATCGCGGACGGCGGCGTCGAGCGTCTTGAGCTCGTCGAACCCGATCCCCTCCACGAACTCGGTGACGATCACCTTCTCCCGCGACAGCTCGGTGACCACTGGCGGAACGAAGATGAACGGGTGGCCGCGGAAGATCCGGGCCAGGGCCCGCTGGTTTTGCGCCTCGAGCTCGTAGTCGAGCTCCTCGCCGATCCGCGCGCGCACTTCCGCGCTCAGCGCCTTGGCGTCGAGGCCGGGCGCGACCCGCTTCATCAGGCGCATGATCAGCCCGAGGTTCTGCAGGTCGGCCCGCACGGCGTTCGCCACGCCCGGGTACTGCACCTTCACCGCCACGGTGCGGCCGTCGGGCAGCTGCGCGCGGTAGACCTGGCCAATCGACGCGGCGGCGATCGGCGTCTCGTCGAAGGCGGCGAACGCCTCGGCGACGGGCATCTCGAGCTCGGCCTCCAGCACGGCGCGCATGTCCGCGAACCGCACCTTGGGCGCGGCATCGCGCAGGGCGCCGAGCTTGCGCTGGAACTCCTCGCGGTACTCCTCCGGGACGAGGCCGACGTCGAGGAAGCTCATCACCTGCCCGAGCTTCATCGCCGCGCCCTTCATCGTCCCGAGCGCCGCGACGATCTGCTCGGCGGTTTCGATGTGGCGCTTCTCGAGCGCCGCCCGCCGGCCGGGCTCGTCCCGGGCGAGATTCGCCACACGCGTCCCGCCCTGCTTGACGGCCTGGCGGGCCGCGAGCGATCCGACCTTCGCCGTGCGCGCGACGCGGGACGTGGGGATGCGGTCGCCGGCCATCGCGCCACATGCTAGGCGCCGCCGCCCGCGGCCTCGTCAGGCGGCGCTGGTGATGAACTCCGCGGCGAGCGCCGCAAAGCGGGCGGGCTGCTCCAGGTAGGGCAGGTGCGCAGTGCCGGGCATCTCCGCCGGGCGCCCAGCCGGCAGGATGGCCGCGAGTCCGGCGCAGCCAGCGGTGATCGCGGCCAGGTCCAGGTCACCCCAGACGACGAGCGCCGGGCAGGCGATCTGGTCCAGCCGGGCATACGCATCAGGAGGCTCGAGCTCGGGGCCGGGGTCCGGCGCGACGAGCGCGCGACCGTTCATCTCCAGGAAGAGCTCCCGCTCCGCCCCCGCCACCCGTCCTTCCGGCTGGGCGGGGCCATCGAGCCAGAGGTGCGCCTCCAGCCGGTTGAGGGCCTCGCGGTCGCCGGCAGCCTCGGCGGCGTCGAAGCGCGCCTCGAACTCCGCCTCAGCCGCGGTGAGCTCCGGCTCGGGCGCGCCCGTGATCGCCGGCGAGACGAGCACGAGCCCGGCGACCCGGCCGGGCCGGGCCAGCGTGAAGTCGATCGCCACCCGGCCGCCCTGCGAGCTGCCGATCAGCCACGCCGGCTCGTCACCGGCGACGGCGTCCAGGACGCACAGGAGGTCGTCGGCGTGACGGTGCGGCTCCGCCGCGCCCGTGGTGTCCCCGAAGCCCCGCCGGTCATACGCCACGGGGCGCAGGGCTCGGGACAGCGGCTCGGCGGCGGCCCGCCACGAGCGCCGGTCGGCGACGCCGGCGTGCAGGAGCACGGCCGGCGGGCCGTCGCCCGGATGCCGCTCGGCGGCGAGGGCCGCGGCACCGGACCGGATCGTGAACGGCTCCGGCGCCACGCCGCTGCCCTAGGCGAACGCCGGGTCGGTCACGAACCGCCACTCCCGCCGCGGGCCGGCCATCACGTTGAGGTAGTAGAGGTCGACGTCCGGCGGCGCGGCGACCGGGTGGTAGCCGCGCGGAACGAGGACGACGTCGCCGTCGCCGACGGCGAGCGACTCGTCGAGCGAGCGGTCCTCGGAGTAGACGCGCTGGAGCGCGAACCGCCCGGGCTGGCGCAGCCGGTGGTAGTAGGTCTCTTCGAGCCGCGTCTCGGACGGCGGGTCGTCGCGGTCGTGCTTGTGGGGCGGGTAGCTCGACCAGTGGCCCGCGGGCGTGAGGACCTCGACGACGAGGAGGCGCTCGGCGTCCCGGCCGTCCATGAGGATCGGATGGATGCGGCGCTCGGTCACGCCGGCCCCGCGCACCTCGACCTCGACGGCGTCGGGCGGAAGCTCGGCCGGCGGCAGGCCGCCCTCGGCGGGGGCCCAGGCCAGCGCGATCTCGGCCGGCCCGCCCGGCGCCTCGAGCGAGACCGCCGGGCCCGGCGGCACGTAGGCTGCGTGCGGCAGGCCGGAGAAGACGTCGGCGCGGCCGCCGATCTGCGCGAAGGCGTCGCCGTCCAGCCGCACCGTCACCCGGCCGGCGAGCGCGACGACGCACAGTTCGCGCGCGCCGGTCTCCCGGAGGGCCGGGGCGTCCGGCGCCACGCCGACCGCCTCGAAGCCGACGTACTCCCAGCCCGCGCTCGCCGGCGTCACCTCGGCGAGGGTGCCGGCGCCGCCCGGCGCCCCGCCACGGACGAGCAGGCTCATGGCGGCGTGACGTGGTCGCGCTGCGCTCCCCGTGCCTCGTCGTACGCCGCCCGGGCCTCCTGCACCGCCGGGCGCCCCGAGACCTCGGCCACGGGCACGTCCCACCAGCTGTCGTAGCCCGGCACGCCGGCGTAGCGGTCGGCGGGGACGTGGATCACGACGGTGCCGGTGGCGGCGCGCGCCTGGGCGAGCGCGGCCTCGAGGTCCGCGATCGTGCACGCGCGGATCACCTGTGCGCCGAGGCTCTCGGCGTTCGCCGCGAGGTCCACCGGCAGCGGCGGGCCCGGCGGCTCGGTGTCGAGGCCGAGCGTTCCCTCCGCGCGCGCCTGGTAGCGCGTGCCGAACCCGTCGGCGCCCACCGAGCGCGAGAGGCTCCCGATCGACGCGTAGCCCGCGTTGTCGACGAGCACGATCGTGAGCTTCACGCCCTCCGCGACGGCCGTCACGATCTCGCTGCTCAGCATGAGCCACGACCCGTCGCCGACCAGGACCACGACGTCGCGGTCGGGCGCCCCGAGCTTGAACCCGAGCCCGCCGGCCACCTCGTAGCCCATGCAGGAGTAGCCGTACTCGACGTGGTAGCCGGCCGGGCTCCCGGGCCGCCAGAGCTTGTGCAGGTCCCCCGGCATCGAGCCGGCGGCGCAGACCACGGTCGTCTCGGGGCCCGCGGCGGCGTTCACCGCGCCGATGATCGCGGCCTGGGCCGGCGGATCGCCGTCGCGCTCGCCGACCAGCCGGGCGACCTCGGCCTGCCATGCCGCGACGAGCCGCCCCGCCTCCTCGCCGTACTCCGGAGCGGTGCGGTGCCCCGTGAGCCGCGCCGACAGCGCCTCGAGCGTCGCCCGCGCATCGCCGACGAGCGCGAGGCCCGACATCCGGGCCGCATCGAAGGGGGCGACGTTGACGTTCACAAACCGCACGTCCGGGTGCTGGAAGGCCGTATGCGATGCCGTCGTGAAGTCCGTCCAGCGCGTGCCGACCCCGATCACGAGGTCGGCACGGCGGGCGATGGCGTTCGCCGCGGAGGTCCCGGTGGCGCCGATCGCGCCGAGCGCCAGCGGATGCCCGTCGGGCATCGCACCCTTTCCGGCCTGGGTCTCGCCCACCGGGATGCCGGCGGACTCGGCCAGCGCCAGCAGCGCATCGGTCGCTTCGGAGTACAGGACGCCGCCGCCGGCCACGAGGAGCGGCCGCTCGGCGCCGCGGAGCCGGTCCGCGGCACGGTCCAGCGCGACCGGGTCCGGCGCCGGCCGCCAGATCGGCCACACGCGGGGCGCCAGGAAATCTTCCGGCCAGTCGTGCGCCATGGCCTGGACGTCCTGGGGCAGCGCCAGGGTGACCGCGCCGGTCTGCGCCGGGTCGGTGAGCACCCGCAGCGCCTCGAGCGCCGCGGGCACGAGCTGCTCCGGCCGGGTGATGCGGTCCCAGTAGCGCGAGACGGGCCGCAGGCAGTCGTTGACGCTGACGTCGCCGGCGCCCGGCGCCTCGAGCTGCTGGAGGACGGGATCGGGGCGGCGCGAGGCGAAGACGTCGCCGGGCAGCAGCAGGACCGGCAGGCGGTTGATCGTCGCGACCGCGGCGCCCGTGACGAGGTTCGTCGCGCCGGGGCCGATCGACGTCGTGCAGGCGAGCGCGCCGAGCCGCAGGCGGGCCCGCGCGTATCCCGACGCCGCGTGCACCATGGCCTGCTCGTTGCGCCCCTGGTAGTACCGAAAGCCGTCGCCGGCCTCGAGCAGCGCCTCCCCCAGGCCGGCCACGTTGCCGTGCCCGAAGATTCCGAAGCAGCCGCCGAAGAACCGATGCTCGACGCCGTCGCGGGCGACGGACTGCGCGGCCAGGAAGCGGACGAGCGCCTGGCCGGTGGTCAGGCGCACGTGGCCTCCAGCTCCTCGAGGCGCGGCATCGCCTCCGAGCAGCTGAGCTCGGCGGCCACCAGGGCGCCCGCGACGTTGCCGCGGCGCACGGCGTCGGCGAGATCCATGCCCGCGAGGATGCCATGCCCGAGCGCCGCCGCGAAAGCGTCGCCGGCACCGAGCCCGTTCACCACCTGCACCGGATAGGCCGGAACGTCCAGCACCGCGCCGTCCTCGTGCAGCGCGGTGCCGCGGCTGCCCCGCTTCACCACGACCGCGCGGACCCCCGCCGCGAGCATCTCGTCCGGCGCCAGGCCCGCGGCGGCCACCTCGGCCTCGTTCCCGACCACGATGTCGGCGGCCTCGATCGCCTCGCGGGCCAGGCCGGGGAACTCCGACTCGTCGGTCCAGAGCATCGGCCGCCAGTCGAGATCGAAGACCGTCGTGCCCCGATGGGCGTGCAGCGCCCCGAGCGTCGTGGCCCGGCTCGGCGCCCGGGCCAGGCCCGTGCCGGTCGCCATGAGGACCGGGGCGGCGGCGACCGCCGCGGCGTCGAAGTCCTCGGGCACGATCTCCCAGTCCGGAGCGGTCGGCTCGCGGTAGTAGAGGAGCGGGAAGTCGTCGGGGGGCCACACCTCGCAGAACGTGAGGGGCGTGCGGTGGACGGGGTCCGTCCCGAGAAAGCCCACGTCGACGCCCTCCGCGGCGAGGAAGGCCCGCACGAACTCGCCGTGGCCGTCGTCGCCGACCCGCGAGACGATCGCCACGGGCACGCCGAGCCGGGCGAGGCCCGTCGCGACGTTCGCCGCGAAGCCGCCGGCGAACCGCGTGTAGGTCCGGACCTGCGACAGCGGGGTGCGCAGCTCGTTCGGGTAGAGGTCGGCGCCCGCGCGGCCCATGACGACGATCCCGCTCACGCCGCTGCCTCCGCGAGGGCCAGCGCCTCGGCAGCGCCGGCCGCGTCCTGCAGCGCCGCGACCGCGTCCGCGCCGGTCGCCCCCGGCCACGGCGCGCCGCGGACCGCGCGGCCGAACGCCTCGTCCTGGCGCCGCAGCGCGGCGAGCATGTCCGCATCGGCGTGGTCGGGACGCAGGAACTCCACGGCGCGCACCCCGCCCGTCGCCAGGACGTCGAGGCTGCAGCGGTCCCCGCCGGGATGGCAGCGGCTGAGCGTCACGACCGCGCTCGCACCGGTCGAGAGGCTCGCGACGAGGTTGGCCGTCTCCGGATCTCCGGGAACCGGGGACGCCGCGACCGCCGCCGACGGCGCGCCGACGATCCGCTCGATCGTGCCCCCGGTGAGCCACCGCAGCATGTCGAACTCGTGCACGCCCATGTCCACGAGGATCCCGCCGCTCACCGCGGGATCGCGGAAGGCCGCCGGGGGCGGCGCCGCGTCCCACTGCACGCACACGGCCATGGCCAGCGCCCCGAGCGCGCCGCCCGCCAGCCCGTCGTGCACGGCGATCAGCTCCGGCACGAACCGCTTCCAGTAGCCGACCGCGAGCAGAGTCCCGGCGGCCGCGGCCGCGTCCGCCGCGCGCTCGGCGTCGGACGGCGTGAGGCCGAGCGGCTTCTCACAGAGGACCGGGAGCCCCGCCGCCGCCAGCTCGGTGACGAGCTCGGGGTGGCGGCTGGTCGGCGCGGCGACGACGGCGGCGTCGACATCGCCCCCGGCGAGCAGCTCCGGCACGGTTGCGGCCACGCGGGCACCGGACGGGGCGGCCGCCGCGGCGGCGGCCTCGGCCTGGGGATCGCACACCGCCGCGAGCTCGAGGCCCGCACCGCCCGCGATCGCCCGCGCGTGCACCGCCCCGATACGCCCGGCGCCCACGAGGCCGACGCGGACCGGCCCGGTCATGCCGTGGCCCAGGCCAGGACGCGCTCCCGGTTGGCCCGCTCGACCGCGGCCACGGCCGCGAGGTCGCCGGGCGTGACCTGCATCCGGTCCTGCTCGAGCACGAGCCACCCGTCGCACGCACGCACCGGGGGCGCCGCCAGGAAGGCGGCGAGGTCGACCTCGCCCGCCCCGAACGGGCAGAACAGCCCGGCCTCCCAGCCGCCGTCGACGTCGATCTCCCCCGCCCGCAGGCGCGCGAGCACCGCGCCGTCGACGTCCTTGAGGTGCAGGTGGGTGATGCGGTCGCCGCAGGCCTCCGCGACCGCCACCGGATCGCCGCCGCCGACGAGCGTGTGGCCCGAGTCCAGGCAGATGCCCATCCCGTCGGCGGCCGTCGCCTCGAGGAGGCCCTCGATCTCGGCGGGCGTCTCGACGTACGTCGCCGCGTGGGGATGGAAGGCGACCGGAACGCCGGCGTCGGCAGCGCGCTCGAGGGCCCGGCGCACGCGATCCATCGCGGCCGCGAACGCGGCGGCGTCCAGCGCCGTCTCGGCCAGCGCGGCGAGGTTCCCGCTCGCGGCGCGGCGGGCCGGGGACCCGCCGTCGGCGAGCAGGAGCGGCGCGCCGTCGGAGGCCCCGGTGAGGATCGCCAGGGTGGCGTCGAGCAGCCCGGCGTCCTCCGCAAAGCCGTCGGCGTCCGCGAAGCGCAGCTCGACGAACGCGCCGACGAGCGCCATGCCCGCCGGCTCCAGCGCGGCCCGCACGCCGGCGGCGTCGGCGCCGAAGTATCCGATCGGCCCGAGCTCAATCGCCCGGTAGCCGAGGTCCTCCGCGACGCCGAGCATCTGGTCCGGCGTGAGCAGCCCGCCGCGATCGATCGTCATCTCCCACACCCCCCAGGTGACGGGAGCGGTGGCCAGGCGGTCGGCGACGTCGGTCATTTCACTGCCCCCAGGGTCAGTCCGCGGACGAGATGGCGCTGCACGAACAGCGCGAAGATCACGATCGGCAGTGCCGCGACGACGCCCGCGGCGCTCATCGCGCCCCAGTCGATGTCGATGCGCCCGATCAGGGTCGCGGTGCCGCGCGGCACGGTCATCGCGTCGGGCGTCGAGGTGAGCACCAGCGCCATGAGGAACTCGTTGAAGGTGACGATGATCGCGAAGATGGCGGTGGCCACGAGGCCGGGCCCGGCGAGCGGGAGCACGATGCGCCGAAACGCGCTCATGCGCGTGTCGCCGTCCACCATCGCCGCCTCCTCGAGGTCCACGGGGATCTCGCGGAAGAAGCTCTCCATCATCCAGACGACGAAGGTGACGTTGAACCCGGTGTAGACGAGGATGAGCCCGGGCCAGGAGTTGATGAGCCCGAGCTTGAGGATGAGGAGGTAGATCGGGATCGCCATCACGATCGGCGGGATCATCCGCGCGGTGAGCAGGGCGATCCCGAGCCGCTGCTCGAGCTTCCACTTCAGGCGGAAGCGGGCGATCGAATACGCGGCCAGCGACCCGATGATCAGCGAGAACAGCACGCTGAGCGCCGTGATCCCGATCGAGTTGCGCAGGTAGCTGCCGAAGTCGATCTCGTTGAACAGGCGCTGGTAGTTGTCCAGCGTCGGCGTGGACGGCAGGATCGTGCCGTCCTGGGTGATCTCCTTGTTGCTCTTGAGGCTCGTGAAGGCCATCCACAGGAGCGGGACCGACACGATCGCCACCGCGACGGCCGCGAGCGCGAAGGCCGTGACCTTGCGCCACGGGCTCGGGCCGCGCCGGGCCGCCTCGGCCGCCTCCGCGGCAGCGGGCCGGGGATGGCCGGCGGCAGCCGAGGCGGCGCTCACGCCACCGACCCCTTTTCGACGCCGCGGCGGATGAGGCGCACGGCGACGAACGCCGTGGCGATCACGACGAGCCCCACCATCAGGAGCATGGCCATCGCGTAGCCGTACTGCTGGAACTTGAAGGCGGTCTCGTACCCGTAGAGCGAGATGAGCTTCGTCGCGGTCCCCGGGCCGCCCTTCGTGAGCACGAACGGCTGGTCGAAGGTCGTGAAGGCCTCGACCGTCCGCAAGACGATCGCCACGGTCAGCACCGGCCGCAGCATCGGCAACGTGTGGTCGAAGAACGTGCGCACCGGCCCGGCGCCGTCGACCCGGGCCGCCTCGAACGGCTCGACCGGCAGCGACTGCAGTCCGGCGAGCAGGATGAGGAACAGCAAGGGCGTCCACTCCCACACGTCGAGCGCGACGAGGCCCCAGAAGGCGCTTGTCTCGTTCGAGAGGATCTGCACTTGGCCGCCGCCGAACGCGGTGGACACGGTCGTGAACAGCCCGACGTCCGACGCGTAGATGAGCCGGAAGACGATGCCGACCACGACCGGCATGACGATCATCGGCACGATGAGCACCAGGCGCATCGAGCGCACGAACGGCAGCTCGCGGACGCAGAGGAGCGCGAGGCCCAGCCCGATGAGCGTCTCGAGTGCCACGGCGAAGAACACGAACCGCACCGTGACCCACATCGAGTGCCAGAAGTCGCCGTCGCTGAGGACGTCCTTGTAGTTCTGCAGGCCGACGTGGTCGAGCACCCGCCCGAAGCGGTAGAAGTCGGTGCTCGCCCGGATGCCGTCGATCAGCGGGTAGACGAAGACCCCCAGGACGACGATCAGGGCAGGGGCGAGCAGCAGGTAGGGCAGCGCACGCACTGCCCAGGCCCGCTGGTCGCTCCGCCCCGTCTGGCGAGGCGCCGGTGCCGCGACGCTCGCCACGGGCTACTTGTAGTAGCCCTGCTTGGTCAGGTAGTCCTTGACCTGCGACGCCGCCGTGTCGAGCGCGGCCCCGCCGCCGGACCCCTTCTGCAGCGCCTTGTTGAGCTGCACGCCGATCAGCTGCTCGATCTTGCTCCAGTCCGGCGTCCGCGGCCGCGCCTCGGCGCCGACCTGCAGCTGCTGGAGGAGCGTCGGGAGGAGCCGGTCGTTCTTCTGGGCCTGCGGATCCTTGAAGGCCGAGGTCCGGATCGGCGCCGAGCCCGCCCGCGCGAGGTCCAGCTGGGACTGCTTGAGCAGCCACCACTTCGCGAAGACGAACGCGTTGTCCTTGTTCGGGGCCGACGTCGAGACGCCGGAGATGAAGATCCCGATCTGCGCCGCGGACTTCACCTGCTTCGGGACGATGGCGAAGTCGAGCTTCCCGACCTCCTTCGACTGCTCGGGGTCGTCGCTCTTGATGGCGTTGCCGCTGTACTGGATGATCGAGGCGGCCTCGCCGCCGAGGATCGCGGCGCCCTCCTGGTCGGAGTCGAACTCGACCACGCCGGGCGGCGCGAGCGACTTCAGCGTGCCGACGAAGAAGTCGGCGGCCTGCTTGCCCTCCGGGCTGTTGAACGTCGGGTTCCAGTCGTTGTCGAAGAACTGGCCTCCGAACGACAGGAACACCGGGTACCACGACGTCACGATCGGGTTGCCGGCCACGCCGCGGAAGACGTAGCCGTACTTGTTGGGCCCCGACGCCTTGAACTGCTTGCCCGTGGAGACGAGCTCGTCCCACGTCTTCGGCGGCCCGTTCTTGAACGCCGTGGTGTTGTAGGTCAGCGACTGGAGGTCGCCGACGAACGGGAAGGCGATGAGCTGCGGCTCCTTGTCCTGGAAGCCGGGAACGCGCGGCCCTTCCTTCGGCGGCCAGTAGCTCAGCCCCGCGAACTGCGGGACGATGTCGGAATCGAGCGTGACGCCCTGGGCGCCGAGGTCCTCGAGGATCCCCGCGGAGGCGTACTGCGGGATCCACGGGTCGTCCATGATGTAGACGTCGTACTGCCCGGCCTTGCTCTGGCCGTCGTTGAACGCCTTCTCGAAGAAGGTGTCGTAGTCGTCCACGAGGTACTTGACCTTGATCCCGGTCTCCTTCTCGAAGATCGGGATGACCTTCTCCTTGAACGGGGCCAGGCCGCCGTCGTCGAAGGCGCCGATGATGACCTCGCCGGTGCCCTTGAGCTCGCCGGTGCTCGTCGCGGCGGTCGTGCTCTTCGAATCGCTGCTCCCGCAGGCCGCGAGCAGCGGGCCGGCGGCGAACAGGCCGGCGCTGCCGAGGCCGGCCTTCACCAGCTTGCGGCGGGTGAACGGCCCGATCGGGTCGTCGAACTGGTCAGTCATGGTGCGGGGTACCCCCTCCTCGGTGATGATTCCGGGCCATCTCAGACGGCTCCGGCCTGTCGCTCGTGCGCGGTGCGGCTGCGCTGGACGGCAGTCGTGCCGTCCGGCGCGAAGAAGCAGACGGCCTCCGGGTCGGCCCGCAGGCCGATCGGCGCCCCGATCGCGGCCTGGAACCCGCGCGGGGCCCGGACGCGGATGCGGACCTCCCCCACGAGGGCGTCGACGATCGTCTCGTTGCCCATGGGCTCGACGACGTAGACCTCGCCGGGAAGCGCGCCCTCGGTGCCCGCGGCGACGATCTCGAGATCCTCGGGGCGGACGCCCATGTGGTCGGCTCCCGCCGCGGCGCAGGCGGCGCTGCGATCGGGGTCGAGCGGGAGCGCCCAGCCGGTGCCGGCGAAGGCGCCGCGATCCGGGTCGGCGGCTCCCGGGATCACGTTCATCGGCGGGCTGCCGACAAACTCCGCGACGAACCGGGTGGCCGGCCGCTCGTAGATTTCGGCCGGCGGCGCGAGCTGCTGCAGCTCGCCGTGGCGCATGACCGCGACGAGGTCGGCCATCGTCATCGCCTCGGCCTGGTCGTGGGTGACGTAGAGCGTGGTCGTGCCGAGCTCGCGCTGCAGGCGCTTGATCTCGCCGCGCGTGCTCAGCCGCAGCTGAGCGTCGAGGTTCGAGAGCGGCTCGTCCATGAGGAAGCACGCCGGCTCGCGCACGATCGCCCGGGCCAGGGCGATGCGCTGGCGCTGGCCGCCCGAGAGCTGCTTGGGCCGGCGGTCCAGGAGGTGGGTCACGTCGAGCGACTCGGCCGCCGCCCGCACCCGCGCGGCCCGCTGGTCCGCCGGCACGCCGCGCACCCGCAGCGGGTAGGCGATGTTCTGCTCGACGGTCATGTGCGGGTAGAGCGCGTAGCTCTGGAAGACCATCGCCACGTCCCGGTCGCGGGGCTCGCGGTGCGTGACGTCCTCATCCCCGAGCAGCACCCGGCCTGCGGTCGGCAGCTCGAGCCCGGCCGCGATGCGCAGCGCGGTGGTCTTCCCGCATCCCGACGGGCCGAGGAGCACGAGGAACGCGCCGTCGGGCACCGTCATGTCCAGGCCGCCCAGCGCGACGACGTCGCCGAAGCGCATCTCGATGCCCTCGAAGGCAACGCTGCTCATGCGGGCGCCCCGATGGCGGCGCGCAGCGCCGCCGCGGACTCGACGATGCTCGGCTCGGGGGCGAGGAACGGGTCCTCCCACTCGATCGAGATCACGCCGTCGTAGCCGGCGGCGCGCAGCCGCGCGACGAACTCGGCCCACCAGGCCGAATCGTGCCCGTGCCCGACGGTGGCGAAGTTCCAGGGCATCTCCTCCGCAACGCCCGGCCAGCGGCAGTCGAGCAGCCCGTCGAGCCCGCGGTTGCGCGGGATCTGGACGGTGTCCTTCCCGTGGGCGAAGCCGATGGCGCCGCCAAGCCGGTCGACGACGGCGAGCGGGTCCATGCCCTGCCAGAAGAAGTGGCTGGGATCGAGGTTCACGGCGAGGTTCGCGCCGGCGTCGGCGATCCGCTCGAAGGTCGTGACGTTGTAGACGCAGGTGCCGGGGTGCAGCTCGAAGCAGATCCGCACCTCGGGGGCGGCGTCGGCCGCCTCGGCGGCGAACGCCTCCCAGTACGGGCGCACGCGCTCGCTCCACTGCCACTCGAGGATGCCCTCGAGGTCCGGCAGCCAGCCCCCTCCGACGAAGTGCGGCGCCGTGCGGTCGTCCGGCCCCGCGCCCGGGCAGCCCGACATCGCGACGACGACCTCGACGCCCAGGAGGGGTGCGAGCTGCACGGCCCCGCGCAGGGCGCGGTCGTGCGCGGCGGCGACCGCGGGGTCGGGGTGCAGCGGGTTGCCGGAGGCGTTGAGCGCGCAAAGCGCCAGCCCGCGCCCGTGCAGCGCGCCGAGCAGCTCGTCGCGCGCACCCGCGTCGGCGAGGAGACGGTCGAGGTCGAGATGGGGCGCGGGCGAGTAGCCGCCGACCCCGAGCTCGACGTCGCGAACCTCCGGCGCGGCCCCGGCGAGCCAGTCCAGGGCGTCGGCCAGCGGCCGCTCGGCCAGGCCGTCGAGGAAGACGCCAACCCTCACGCCGCGCCTCCGGCCTGGGCGGCGGCGGGCAGCGCCGACGGCGCGGGCACCGGGCGGCCCGTGGCCGCAGCCTCGATCACGCTGCGCGCCAGGGCGAGATCGTGCACGCCGTCGACGAGCGGCGTCCGCGGCGGGCGCCCCATCGTGGCCGCCGCGTGGAACTCCAGCAGCTCGCGCCGGAAGGCCTCGTCGAAGCTCACGATCCGCTCGGCCCGATAGGCGTCGGCGCTCCCCGGCTCGCCCCGCTCGGTCACGATCCGCGTGGCCGCGTTGCGCAGGAACGGGGAGGGGAAATCCAGCGTCGCGCGGGCCGCGGGCGACACGAAAGCCAGCTCCTGCTGGTAGCGCCCGAGCTCCGGAAGCTCGGCCCACATGAGCACGCACTCGGTGGCGCCGAAGCGCAGCACCGCCGTGATGCCCCGGGCACCGTCGGCAACGGCGGCGAACGCCAGCTCGTCGGGCTCCCCGAGCAGCCCGCGCAGCGCGTTGAACTCGTGGACGAGGCAGTCGAGCAGGATCTCGCGGTAGCCCCGCCGCAGCGTCGGGTCGTCGGCGTGGGCGCCGATGGCGGCGCGGACGCGCCGGTCGTCCTCCTCCAGCAGGGCGGCCAGGCGGGCCGGATCGACGCCGGTGGCCGCCTGGCGCGGGTACACGCCCACGTACGGATCCATCGGCGCCTCGAGCGTCGTGACCCGGACCAGGCGCAGGTCCTCGAGGGCCGCCACCTCCGGGACGAAGGCTTCGTAGGCCGCGTCGTAGCGCTTCATGTACGCCGCCATGTGGCACACGCCGGCCGCCTCGGCCGCCGCGACGGCCTCGAGGCCCTCGGCCACCCCGAGCGCCACCGGCTTCTCGACCAGGGCGTGGCGGCCCGCGGCGGCGGCCGCCGCCGCGATCGGCGCGTGGCTGCCGGCGGTGAGCACGAGGACGGCGTCCAGGTCGTCGGCGACGGCGTCGGCCCAGTCGGCGTGGCGGCGGGCATTCGGGAAGAACCGGTCGCCGGCGAAGCGCAGCGCATCGGGCGACACGTCGCAGAGCGCGACGACCTCGAACTCCTCGTGGAGCTCCCGCAGGTAGGGCAGGTGCATGACCTGCGCGATGAGGCCGCAGCCGATGACCCCGACCCGCAGGCGGGTCCGATGGCGCGGCTCGACCGGTCGCTCCTCCGTCACGGCCGCGACGCTACCACCGGCTTTACCTCGTGTCCAGATAGCTGTATGGTTGCCCGGATAGTGGGACAGGGAGACCGAATACCCGGACCGGGAGTGCTGGCGAAGGCCTCGGCCATCCTCGACTGCCTCGAACAGGAGCCCGAGCTGACCGCCGGCCAGCTGGCCGTGCGGACCGGCGAGCCGCGCAGCACGACCTACCGCCTGCTCGACTCCCTCCGGGACCTCGGCTTCGTCGAGCCCGGCGCCAGCCCCGGAACCGTGCGGCTGGGACTGAAGCTCTTCCGCCTCGGCGGGGCGGTGATGACGCGGTTCGACACGCGCCAGGCGGCGCTCCCCGTCATGGAGCGCTTGCAGGAAGCCACCGGCGAGACGATCTTCCTCGCGGTCCGCCGCGGGATGGACTGCGTGTGCATCGAGCGGCTGGAGGGAGAGCGCGTCCAGTCGCTGGCCTTGCGGCTCGGCGGCTCGCTGCCCCTGCACGCCGGCGCGGTGTCGCGCGCGCTCCTGGCCTTCGAGCCCGAGACGGTCTGGCGTGAGCTGCTCGACGCCGGCCCGCTGCAGCGGTTCACGGAGCACACCATCGTGCGGCGCGCCGAGGTGGTGGCCGGCCTGCGGGAGGTCCGCGAGCGCGGCTACGCGATCAGCGACGAGGACGTCACGCTCGGCATCGCCGCCATCGGCGCCCCGATCTTCAACCACCAGGGCGAGGTCTGCGCCGCCCTGTCGATCAGCGGGGTCAAGCCCGCGACGATGGGCCCCGGGCACGACCGGCTCTGCCGCCTGGCCGTGGCGGGTGCGGGGGAGATCTCCGCGGCGCTCGGCGCGCCCGGCGCGTGAGATCCCCGAGGGCGCGCCGCGCATGGAGGCTGCCCCGCACCCCGCCGACCGGCGCCGATGGTTCGGACTGGCGGCGCTCAGCCTCGGCATCTCGATGGTCATCGTCGACGCGACGGTCGTCAACGTCGCGGTCCCGACGATCATCCGCGATCTCGGCATCTCGAGCGCGACCGCCGAGTGGATCAACGCGATCTACGCCCTCGTCTTCGCGGCCCTCCTGATCTCCGTCGGGCGCGCCGGGGACCTCTACGGGCGCCGCCGGCTGTTCCTGATCGGCGTCGTGGTCTTCCTGGCGGCCAGCGTGCTCGCTGCCGCGGCGTCGACCGGCGCTCACCTCATCGCGGCCCGCGTCCTGCAGGGCGTCGGTGCCGCGGCGATCCTGCCGGCGAGCCTCTCGACCGTCAACGCCACGTTTCGCGGGCGCGAGCGGGCCATCGCGTTCGGCGTCTGGGGTTCGGTCATCGGCGGGATGGCCGCGGTCGGGCCGCTCATCGGCGGCTGGCTCACCACCGACGCGAGCTGGCGCTGGGCGTTCCTCATCAACCTGCCGGTCGGGATCGTCGTGGTCGCGGCAACGCTCTGGGCCGTGCGCGAGACGCGCGACCCAGCGGCGAAGCGGGGCCACGACATCGTCGGCGTGCTGACGACCGCCGTCGGGTTTGGCCTGCTCGTGTTCGGCCTGATCGAGGGCCGCATCTACGGCTGGTGGGCGCCGGAGGAGCCGTTCACCGTCCTGGGCTGGGAGTGGCCGCTGTCCGGCATCTCCCCCGTGCCAGTCGCCTTCGCGATCGCCATCGGCTGCCTCGTGACGCTGGTCATCGTGGAACGCCGCCGAGCGGCGGCCGGGCGGGCGGTCGTGCTTGACCTGTCGCTGTTCCGGATCCGGACGTTCCGGACGGGGAACGCCTCCGCCCTGATCGTGTCCCTCGGCGAGTTCGGGCTGCTGTTCGTCCTGCCCCTCTTCCTGCAGTCGGTGCTCGGCTACAGCGCGAAGAGCACCGGCGTCCTGCTCCTGGCGCTGGCCGGCGGCGCATTCTGTGCCGGCGGCATCGCGGCGCCCGCATCCCAGCGGTTCGGCGCGCGCCGGGTGGTCGCACTCGGCATGGCGCTGGAGACCGTGGGGATCGCGGGCATCGGGCTGTTCCTCTCGACCCACGTGTCGGGCTGGCAGCTCGCGCCGGCGCTGTTCGTCTACGGCCTGGGCGTCGGGCTCGCCACAGCCCAGCTCACGAACGTGATCCTCGCCGACGTCCCGCCAGCGCTCTCCGGGCAGGCGTCGGGCACCCAGAGCACCGCCCGCCAGGTGGGGTCGGCGCTCGGCATCGCGATCCTCGGCACCGTGCTGATCACTGGGCTGGAGTCGGGGACGCGCGAGCGGCTGGCCCGCCTGCCGGGCCTGCCCGCTGCCGAGCAGGCGCGCCTGGCGGATGCGGTCCAGCAGACCGCTGGCGCCGTCGTCGTCGGCCTGCGGGACCGGCCGAAGCTCGCGCCCGCCGTCGCCGCGATCGACGACGCCTTCGTCAGCTCGGCCAAGACCACCGCGTTCGTCGCCGCGATCTTCGTGTTCTTCGGGTTCCTCCTCAGCCTGCGCCTGCCCGTCGGCCGTTCGCCGCCGTCGTGAGCCGCAGCGCCGCGGTCAGCCGCCCAGCCGCGCCGACGCCGGTGCGACGGCGTTGCCCGCGGCGTCCGCGAGCGGCGCGCGGACCGCGACGCGGGCCGCGGTGACGCGCCGCGCAAACCGCACGGTCGCGGTCCGGGAGCGCGGCGCGTAGTCCACCTGCACGGCCGGGCCGGCGCCCGGAACGGCGATCGCGCGCGACCCCAGGCCCGCGACGTCCTCGCTGAACGTGAGGGCGACGGCGCTCGGGCCGGCCCGGCGGGCCCGCACGAGCCGCGGCCGCACGCGGTCGGATGTCCCGGGGGCTCGGGCGACGGTCACGCGCAGCCGGGCAGACCCGCGGGCCCCGGATCCATCGCGCGCCTCGAGCGTGAGTGCGTGAGCCCCGGGCGAGAGGCGGGCGAGCAGCGCCGGGCCGGAGCCGAGCACGCCGTCGCGGCTGCTGCGCCACCGCAGGCCGGGCACGGCGCCGTCGTCGTCGACGTCGGCCGCCGTGCCGGTGAGCGCGAGGGCCGTCCCCGCGGTGGCCGCCGCCCCGTCACGGGGGGAGGTGATCGCGGCCTGCGGCGGATGGTTGGGCACCTGGACGGCCGCCCCGGCCACGTCGGTCGCGCTCCGCAGCCCGTCGGTGGCGATCACGCGGAAGCGGCCGCGGCGCGTGGCGGGCAGACGAGCGAGGTCGACGTCGTAGCTCAGGCCCGGCACCTGGGGATCGAGCGTCCGCCAGGTCCGCCCGCCGTCGCGCGAGAACTGGACCACGTAGCTGAGGCCGTCGCCGTCCGCGTCGCTCGCCGACCAGGACACGCGCCGCTGGCCGCGGGCTCGCAGCGGCGCCTGCCGGGGCGGGTCGGTCCACTGCACGGCCGGCGCCGCGCGGCTGGCCTGCCGGCGCGCGAGCGCCGTGCCGCCGCGCTCGAGCACGAGCGTGGCGATCCGCGCCGGGCTCGGGAACGTCGCGCCCGTCACCGTGATCGGCGGTCCGTGGATCGCCGTCGGGTCGAGGTCGAAGCGGTGCACGGCCACCGTGCGCCCCGCGATGTCCAGCGCGCGGAGGGCGTGGGTGCCGCGGGTGCCGAGGCGCACCGGCGAAACCGCCAGCCGGGCCGCGCGACCGATGGTCGCCGCGGTCCCGGGGCCGACGGTGGCCGTCACGACGAGCGCGTCGCGCGGGGCCGCTGCGGTGCGCCCGAGGAGCAGCGACGAGGCGCTCGCCTCCTTGGCCGCGACCGCGCGGGCGCCCGGCCCGCCGCCCGGAACGCTGGCCACGACGCCGCTGCCGTTCTGGCGGCGCAGCAGCTCGGCCAGGAGCGCCGTGTACGTCGTCCTGGAGATCCACTTCAGGCCGCCGTAGCTCATCACGTCGTGCAGGTGGGTCTCGGCGTCGATCTGCTCGGGGTAGGTGCCCATGTTCGCCACCCCGTAGCCGTGGCCGCCGAGCTGGGCGTGCCGCGGGCGGAACGCCGCGTCGCAGCCCCCGGCGCCGTCGGCGGCCTCGCCGTGATCGCAGCTCGCGTGCGGGCGCCCGAGGAGATGGCCGATCTCGTGCGGCGCGGTCATCGCCGCGTTCGCGAAGCTCTCCCACACCGCGCCGGCCGCCGAGCCCAGCCCGGTCGCCGCGAAGTCGTCGTCGGCCGTCAGCGGGCTGTTCGAGACGCGGCACATGTCGGGATGCGACGGGAGGATCCCGATCGGCAGGCCGTTGCGGGGAGAGGCGAGCGCCGCGAAGACGACGGCGTTGAGGAGGTCCGAGCACTCCCGGCTGCCCGTCCGGACGATTCCCACCGTGCTCCCCACGCTGACGGCGTCCGGATCGATCGGGTAGGTGCGCTTGAGGTACTCGAGCTCGGCGGGCACCGTGGCCGCCGGGCGCACCGGCGCCGCGGCGCCCGGCGGGTCGTACTCGACGAGGAAGGGGTCGAACTTCAGGGTCGAGACCGACGGCGTGAAGCGAACCGTCGTGACGATCGAGTTCGCGCCATCGCTGCAGCCGAGGCACTCGCGGAACCGGCGGGTCTCCCGCAGCCCCTCGTCGTTCACCGTCGCCTTGAGCCGCAGCGTCCCGGTCGCCCAGCTGTCGGGGATTCGCCAGGCGAGCTCGCGCCCGGGCACGTCGAAGCGGTCACGCAGGCCCTTGAGGTCGGGCGGCGCCGCGAACGGCTCCACGGTGGCCAGGCGCACGGGCTCGATCGGCGAGTCCGGCAGCTCCGCGTTCCCGCGGAACGCGTGCAGCAGCCCGGTGACGTTCCCCAGGGCCGGCTGGGAGCCGCCCGCCCGCAGGCCGTTCTCGACGTTCGGCAGGAGGCGCACCGCGGTGGGCTTGCCGGTGATGAGGGGGACTGACGTCGGATAGTCGGCGTTCATCGACGCGATCCCGCGGGTCGCCGTCGCGCGCACCACCTGGTCCTGGATCGCCTGCGTGACCTCCAAGGCCTGGGCGTAGGCGTTCGCGGTCGGCTCCGGCGACCCGAAGCCGACATCGACGCCGTCGGCGAAGGTCGTGCTCTGGCCCAGGGATGGGTTGTTGCCGACCGTCAGACGCAGGACGAAGCGCCGCCGATCCCGGCGATCGGGCGGCGGCAGCAGGGACGCGGGGATCGTGGCGGGCCCGAGGCGGAAGGCGCGCCGCCCGGCCGGGCCGGCCTCGCAGTTGTCGACGCATTCGACCGGCGCCTCCACCGTGCCGAGCAGGGCTCCAGCCGGATCCCTGACCTGCACCTCGGCTGCGTCGGGCGGCACCCGTCCGGTCAGGACTCGCGCCGTTCCGGTGACGGCGGCCGACCGGCCGGCGCCCATGGTTGCCCCGTCGGCGGGATCGGAGACGGTCACGCCTTGCAGCGCGAACGGGAACGTGAACGCGGGCTGGTCGCGGACGATGAGATTCACGGCACCGGGAAGCGCCAGGCTGGCCCGGGCGGGGCCGGACTCGTGGTCGGCACGGGCAGCGGGCGCCGCGAGGAGCGCCGCGGCCGCCGCCGGCATCAGTGCCGTGATCACGCCCCGCATCGGTCGCGATCCTACGGCAGCGCCCCCCGGGGGCGCCGGGCGTGGCCCGCGGATGCCTAGGCGGCAGCGTCGCCGCCGGCCGCGACCTGCGACCCCGGCACGATGTCGTCGCTGCCGTCGGGCCAGCGGACCCAGGCCTTGTGGCCGCCGTCGTAGTCGTCGCCCAGCAGCACGAGCGTCGCCGCCTGGTCGCCGAACACGGTGCACGGCTCGTCGCCCTCGGGATCCTCGCCGCGCCAGAGGCGGATGAACCGGTTGGACTCCCACTCGGCGCCGATCGTGGTCGGATCCGTGTGGCCGGGGTGCACGACCGTCTCGGGCGGCAGCGCCATGAGCGTGTCCATGATCGAGGACTTCAGGTCCGCGTAGCTGGTGCTCCCAGGCGCCCGCACGCCGCCGACTGAGCCCTTGAAGAGCGTGTCGCCGGTGAACACGTCGGTGCCGTTCACCACGAGCGCGAGCATCCCGTTCGTGTGGCCCGGGGTGTGCAGCGCCTCGATCCGCAGGCCGCCGATTTTCAGCGTCTCGCCCGGCGCGATGGTGCCGGTGGCCTGCGGCACGTGCTCGCGCTCGCCGGCGTGGATGAGGACGGGCGTCCCGGGATGGCGCTCGAGCACCGCGTCGAGCTCCGACACGTGGTCGTAGTGGTGATGGGTGAGGAGCACGTGCGAGAGCGTCAGCCCGTGGGCGTCGATCGCGTCGAGCAGCGGGGCGACGGGGCCGCCCGCGTCGATCAGGACGGCGGTGCCGCCCTCCTCGTCCGCGACGAGGTAGGTGTTGGACAGGAACTGGTCGTTCATCGAGCGCTCGAGGATCATGGGCGCCAGCGTACCTCCCCCCCCGCGCGGGCGGCCGTCAGGGACCCCCATCGCCACCACGAAGCCCGGACCACCGCCAATTCGCCCCTCCTCGGGATCCGGCAGCCCCGGCGGGCGCGGAGGATTGGATTCGATCATCTACGCTCCGGCCATGAGCCTGATCCACACCTGCTACCGGATCACCGACATCGATCGCTCAGTCGCGTTCTACGAGGCGCTCGGCTTCGCGGAGGTGGGCCGGATGCCCATCCGCGACGAGGCGATCAACGTCTTCATGAACATCCCGGGCGACGGCGACATCCCAAAGCTCGAGCTGACCTTCAACTTCGGCGTGGACGCCTACGACCTCGGCACGGGCTACAACCACATCGCGATCACCGCGCCCGACCTCGACGCGACGCTCGCCCGGCTGGCCGCGCTCGGCATCGAGCCGGAGAAGCCGCCGTACACGGTCCGGGAAGGCGGCCACCGGCTGTGCTTCGTGCGCGATCCGGACGGCTACCGGATCGAGCTCATCGAGATGGATGCCTGAGGACGCGGGCCCGCCAGCTGGCGCGGGCCAGGACGGGCGCCGGACCGCAGTCGTCGACCTCGGCTCCAACTCGTTCCGGCTCGTCGTGTTCACCGACGTGCCGGGCTCGTGGTGGAAGCGCACCGACGAGCTCTACGACGCGGTGCGAATCGGCGCCGGCATGCGCGACTCCGGCGCCCTGCAGCCCGACGCGATCGACCGGGCGCTCCACACGCTCGAGCACTACGCCCACTTCTGCCGCGCGACGCATCTCGGCGCCGCCGACGTGCACGCCGTGGCGACGAGCGCCATCCGCGACGCGGACAACCGCAACGAGTTCCTCGCCGCGGCCGAGGGCATCACCGGCCTGCGCATCACGGTCCTGTCCCGCGAAGAGGAGGCACGGTTCGGCTACCTGGCCGCGGTGAACTCGACGACGCTCACCGACGGCGCGGTCCTCGATTTGGGCGGCGGGTCGATGCAGCTGGTCGGCGTCCGGGGCCGCCAGGCCGAGCACCTCGCGTCCTGGCCGCTGGGCGCGGTGCGCATGACCGAGCGGTTCCTCGCGGACGGCGAGCCGGGGAAAAAGCAGCTCAAGGCGCTGCGGTCCCACATCCGCTCCGAGCTCGAGTCCGCGCCCTGGCTGCCCGGCTGCGGGACCCGGCTCGTCGGGATCGGCGGAACCGTCCGGAATCTGGCCGCCGCGGCCCAGTACGCGGCGGGCCTGCCGTCCTTTGGCGTGCAGGGGTTCGTGCTGCAGCGGGCGGCGCTCGAGGCGCTCGTCGAGCGCCTCGCGGCGCTCACGCCGGCGCAGCGCGGGGCCGTGCCCGGCATCAAGCCCGAGCGCGGCGACCTCATCCTCGCCGGAGCCCTCGTCATCCAGGCCGCGATGGAGGCGGGCGGCTTTGCCGCGCTCGAAGCGACCGAGGCCGGGCTGCGGGAGGGCGTGTTCTTCGCCCAGCACCTCGCCCCCGCGGACCCGCCGCTGTTTGCGTCGGTGCGGGCCGCGAGCGTCCGCAATCTCGCCGCCCAGTACCGCACCGACGACGCCCACGTGCTCCACGTCGCCGCGCTTTCCCTGCAGATGTTCGACGCACTCGCCGCGGCCGGCCTGCACCCCGGCGACCCTGAGGAGCGCGAGCTCGTCTGGGCGGCCGCCCTCCTGCACGACATCGGCATGACCGTCGACTACGACGACCACCACAAGCACTCCCGGTACCTCATCCTCAACGGCAGCCTGCCCGGGTTCGCGCCCCGGGAAGTCGCGCTGATCGCGCTCATGGCCCGCTACCACCGCAAGGGCTCGCCCTCGCCGGGCGACCTCGCGCCGGTGCTCGGCCCCGGGGACGAGGCGCGCCTGCAGCGCGGCGCGGCGCTCCTGCGGCTGGCCGAGCAGCTCGAGCGCAGCCGCGACCAGCTCGTGCGCTCCGTGGCCGTCGAGGTCGGGGACGGGAACGGCCCGGTGCGCCTCGTGCTCGACACCGTCGGGGACCTCAGCGTCGCCCGCTGGGCGGCGGCCCGCCAGACCGACCTGTTCGAGGCGGCGTTCGGCCGCCCCCTGACGGTCGTCTGACCGGAGTCAGGGCGCCGGAGGCAGGGCGCCCAGCCGCGTCCCGCGCAGGATGCGCGAGCCCTTGATCCGGATGTAGCGCCGCCCGCGGCGGCCCTCTTCGGCCGCCACGACCCGCTCCATCAGCACGGCCTGGCCGAGGCCGACGATCACGCAGCCGCCGCCGATCCGCAGGCCGGCGTCCCAGCCGGCGGGCAGCCCCACGAGCAGCGTGAGCCCGGCGACGATGAGCGGCAGCTGCCACAGCGGCGTGGGCTCGCCGGACCCCTCTTCCCCCGGCTGAAGGACGCCTGCCCGCTCCACGGAGCGGCGCACGGAGCGCGGGCCGAGCCACGCCACGAGGACGGCGACGATCGCAAGCTGGCCGGCCGTGTTGAGAGGCCAGCGCCGCGCCTGGCTGGCCAGCGCGAGCAGAAGGACGCAGTCCAGCAGCCCGAAGCCCGCGAGCGTGGCGCCCTCGATGCGCAGGCGCTCCCGGTAGGTGGGCGGCCCCGACGCGGTCACGGAAGCCGCTTGAGGAACGGGACGACGGTCTTCGTGAACGTGTTGCGCGACGGCACGGCGAGGACCGGGTCCAAGTGGCTCATGGTCGGGTCCGAGACGATCGTCGGCGTGCGGATGCGCGAGGCCTTGGCGAGCCGGCGGGCGCCCGCGGCCACTGCCCCGAAGGTGAGGTCGGTCTGGAAGGCGTAGAGCGGCGTGTCGATCTCGCGCGTGTGGAACAGCCGCAGCCCGAGGAAGCGGCTCGCGGGATCGCGGCCCATCGCGTTCGCCGCGCTGATGTCGAGGATGAGCCGGTTGGGGAAGTACCACTCGGTCGCGTTCGGGCCGGTGGCTGCGAACGCCCGCGCGAACCGCTGGATCGGCGTCTGCTCGCCGGAGACCCACGGGCGCGGGTCACCGCTCGCGGCGGCGTGGCCGGCGTGCAGCCGCAGCGAACGGAAGCTCGGCAGCGACGTGTCGTCGTCGAAGATGTTGCCGAGGAAGGACTCGTTCGTCGCCGTGTAGGGCGGCTTGAGCGCCGCCGGCACGATCGCCGCCGCCTGCAGCAGGGAGACGGCCCCCGGCGCCGTGGCCGCGTGCAGCGCGGCCAGCTCGAGGAAGATCGGCCCGGCCGAGGGAATGCCGGCCCCGAGCGCGTCGTTGAAGAGCTTGCCCCCGCGGATCTCGGCCAGGCGCGACTGGGCGGTCGCGAGCGGCAGCGGCGCCGGCGAGTTTCCGGCGATCGCGCCGAGGAGTCCCCCGTCGATGAGCACGAGCCCGGCGAGGTCGCGGTAGCCGGGGCGCCCGTTGAAGTCCCACGCCGCATAGGCCGCGGCCGTCGAGGCCCCGCGGGAGTGCCCGCCGAGGATCACCGATCGCCGTCCGCCGTCGGACGCCAGCCGGACGACCCGCCGGAGGTCCTCGAGACCCGTCCTCAGGCCCCAGTCGGCGGCGAACGGCGCCTCCTTCAGCCCGACCTGGCGGTACTTGAAGCCGAGGTAGTAGTCGCGAGCCCGCGCCAGGTCACCGCCGCGGAAGCCCGCGCGGTCCTCGAACGCCTCCTCCCGGCGATCGAGCGCCCACACCTGGAGGTTCGGCACGCGGGCGACCAGGTCGCGGGCCACCGGCGCCACGCTGCCGGCGCCGCCCCCGGTCCCCGGCACGAGGACGAGGACCTTGGTGGCCCGCAGGGAGCCGAACGTCTGGATCCAGACGCGGTCGTAGCGAGCAGGGCCCGCGGCCGGCGCGCCGGGCACGGCGCGGTAGGCGGCGCTCGCGCCGGGCGCGAATGCGAGCACGGCGAGGAGCAGGACAGCGGGAAGGCAGCGGCGCACGGCGGGAATCGGTCTCCTCGGACGGGGCATGGGACCCCACCGAGCCTACTCGCGCGCCGCCGGCGCCGCGGCGGCCGGGCGCGCGACCGCTCTACCGGCGCCGCCGGCTCCAGAACGCCGCCTCGGCCCGCCCGAGCTCGGTCGCCGGCGCGTCGCCCACCCACCACTCACCGGCGATCCGCCTCCAGTTCGCTTCCGCCTCGAGCTGCGCCAGCACGCCGGCCAGCGCCGCCTCGGCCCGTCGCGGCATGAGGTCCTCGGCGGGCAGGGTGATGCGCCCGAGCAGGGCGGCCGCCGGCCCGTCGCGTCCGCCGAGCGCCCGCCCGCCGTCGCGCAGGAGTTCCGGGTCAACCCGCACGGCCCGGTCCTCGACGACCCAGTCCGCCACGGCCCGCGCGGCCGCCAGCAGCTCGTCCGGGTCGACGGCGCCGGGGTTGGGGAGGTAGCCGAGTTCCGCCGCCGCCGCGTGCGCGCCCAGGGCATCGCCGCGGGCGCCGGCGTCGAAGAGCCGGCCAGTCGTCGCCAGGCGGGCCGGGTCGCGGGCGACCGTGAGCCCGAAGTCGAACACGCCGAGCATCCCGTCGGCCCGGATCCGCCAGTTCCCCGGGTGAGGATCGGCGTGCTGGCGGCCGGTCCGGTGGGGGCCGCCGAGGAAGAAGCGCACGAGCATCTCGCCGGCGACGTCGCGCTGCGCCTGCGGGGCGGACTTGAGCTCCTCCAGCGACGCTCCCTCCACCCACTCGCTGACCAGCACGGTCGCGGCGCTCAGCCCGGTGTGCGCCACCGGAACAGCGATGAACGGATGGCCGCGGTACGCGCGCGCAGCCGCCCGCTGGGCCTGCGCCTCGAGCTCGTAGTCGAACTCCTCCAGCGTGCGCTCGCGCAGCTCGGCGGCCAGCGCCGCGGGATCGATCCCGGGGAGGACCACCGAGGCGAGCCGCGCGACCGCAGCGACGTTCTGCAGATCGGTCCGCGCCGCCTCTTCAGCGCCGGGCCGCTGCACCTTCAGCGCGACCTCGGCCCCGCCGGCGAGGCGGGCGCGGTGAACCTGCCCCGAGGACCCCAGGGCCGCCGGAGCCTCGCCGACGTCGTCCAGGACCGCCTCGGCGTCGTCCTCCCACGCCGCCTCGAGGATCGCGCGCACGTCGGCCCACGGCAGCGGCTCGGGCGGCGGCGGTCCGCTGCCGGGGCCGTCGCGGAGCGCCGGCGGCACGACGTCGCGAACCTGGGCCAGCTTGCCCGAGAGGCCGCGCATGCCCTTCAGGAGCTCGGCACCCCGGGCGGCGGCCTCGCGGCGCCGCGTGGAGTCGGAATCGTGGGCCATCGGGCCGCCACGGTAGCGACGTGCCGCACGCGCGGCGGGCGCCACATCTGCGCCTGAGGCAATTCACAGGCTGCCTTTATCGAGCCCACAGGGACGGCTACGAACCGGCCCCTAGGGTCGAACGCATGACCTGGATCCGCAACCTGACCAGCCGTCGCAGCGCCGGCCCTGCCGCCAGCCGCGTGGCCGCGATCGGCGCGCTCGTCGCGCTGGCGATGGCGGCCTCGGCGTACGTCGCCCTCATCGCCGTCGGCATCGCCGACCGCGTGCTCAGCGGCGGCGTCTCCTAGCTGGCGCCGGCCTGGCCGGCACTGCTGGCGCGCGCGGCGGGCGCCGGGCCGGCTCCGCTCTCGTCGCTCGGATTCCACTGCGGACGTCCGTGTCCCCGCGGGACGGATGGCGGCGATAGAGCGGTCCGGTGCGCGCTACTGCGGGACGCAGCCGCCGCCGCCCGCGATCATGAACTTGATCTCGCGCTCCTCGGCGGTCATGACGATGTCCTGCTCCTGGAAGCGCGCGTCCCAGCCGGGCTCGAGCGTGCCGTTCTGGCAGGCGCGGACGATGCGCCGGGCCTCCGGGCACTCGACGCCGGTCGCAGTGATTCCGATGGCCGACGAGCCGCCGCCCTGCGGGAAGTCGAAGTCGATCCGGCCGCAGGTCACGGTGGCCGGCGGCGTGGGGGCGCTTGCCGTGATGGTGACCGGCGGCGTGGTGACGGTCTGGGACACCGTGGTCGTGACCGTCTCGGTCTTCGTGCCGCCGCAGGCGGCCAGCACGACAAGGACGGCCAGCGCGGCGGCGCCGATGGCGAAGCGGAGGGCGCTCGTGGCAGGGCTCATGTGCCGGAGGCTATCCGCTGCCCGTCAGCCGGCGCGAGCCACGATCGGCGCCAGGACGTCGGCCAGGCCGGGCTCGCCGAGCTCCTCGAGCTCGTAGCCCGTCTCCCGGATCGGGTGCGCGCTCGTGACGAGGCGCCCGAGATCGATGGGCGTGCCCGCGATCACCGCGTCGCACGGCGTGGCGTCGATGGTCGCCTGCAGGTCGGCGAGCTGGTCGGCGGAGTAGCCCATCGCCGGGAGCACCGGCCCGACGTGCGGATAGCGGGCGTAGGTCTCCGCGATCGAGCCCGCCGCGTAGGGCCGGGGATCGACCGGCTCCGCCCCGGCCTGCCGGGCCGCGACCGTGCCGGCCCCGAACGGCATGCCGCCGTGGGTGATCGTGGGCCCGTCCTCGACGACCAGGACGCGCGCCCCGGCCAGGGAGGGGCCCGCGTCCAGGCGCACCGGCGAAGCGGCGCGGATCACGGTGGCGCCGGGGTTCAGGGCTGCGATGGAGTCCAGCAGGCGGCCCTCCTGCTCGGGCGTGGCGCTGTCGAGCTTGTTGACGACGACCACGTCGGCCATGCGGAGGTTGGCCTCGCCCGGGTGGTAGCGGGCCTCGTCGCCGGCCCGCAGCGGATCGGCGACCACGATCAGAAGGTCCGGGCGGTAGAAGGAGAGGTCGTTGTTGCCGCCGTCCCAGATCACGACATCGGCCTCCGCCTGGGCCTGCTCGAGGATCGGCCCGTAATCGACGCCGGCGTACATGACCATGCCCGCCGCGACCGGACGCTCGTACTCCTCGCGCTCCTCGATCGTCGGGTTGGAGGCGTCGATGTCTGCGAGGGTCCCGAAGCGCTGCACGGCGATGCGGTCGAGGTCGTGGTAGGGCATCGGGTGCCGGACCAGGGCGACGCGCAGGCCGGCGGCCATCAGCAGCTCGCCGACCCGGCGGCTCGTCTGGCTCTTGCCGCTGCCGGTCCGCACGGCGCACACCGCGACCACGGGCTTGGTGCTCGGCAGCGCGGTGGAGCGCGGCCCGAGGAAGCTCACGTCGGCGCCGGCGGCCAGCGCGATCGAGACCCGGTGCATGACCTCCTCGTGGCTGAGATCGGAGTAGGCGAAGACGACCTCGTCCACGCCGTGGTCCCGAATCAGCGCCGGAAGCTCCGCCTCGGGGCGCACGGGAATCCCCTCGGGGTAGCGCGGCCCCGCGAGCGCCGCCGGGTAGACGCGGTCGTCGATTCCCGGAATCTGGGCCGCCGTGAACGCGACGACCTCGATTTCGGGGTCGTCGCGGTAGACGACGTTGAAGTCGTGGAAGTCACGGCCGCCAGCACCGAGGATCACGAGCCGTCGCATGCCGCCCGACCCTCTCACATTCCCGCCAGGCGCGGCCGCGCTGTGCCCGGCTGCGATGCTGTGGTCATGAGTGCGCTCCCGCCCGGTCCTGCCGAGCCTCCCGCGCTGCAGACGGCGCGCTGGCTGGCCCGCCCGATCGCGTTCATGGAGTCGTGCCGGCGCCGCTTCGGCGACGCCTTCAGCGTCCGCTTCCTCGGCTTCCAGACGCCCCTGGTGATGGTGTCGGATCCCGAAGCGGTCCGGGCGCTCTACACCGCCCGCGAGCACGGCCTCCCGCCCGGGCGCACCGCGGCCTTGCTGCCGGTCATGGGCCCGCGCTCGGTGCTGCTGCTCGAAGGCGAGGAGCACCTGGCCCGGCGCCGCCTGATGCTGCCGCCGTTCCACGGCGAGCGCATGCAGGCCTACGAGGACGTGATCCGCGAGGTTGCCGCGCAGGACATCGAACGCTGGCCGCTGGACGAGCCGTTTGCGCTGCACCCGCGGATGCAGGCGATCACGCTCGAGGTCATCCTCCGCGCCGTCTTCGGCGTCACCGACCCGGTCCGCCGCCAGACGCTGAGCCGGCTGCTGCCCCAGCTCCTGGCCGACACGTCCTCGGCGGGGATGCAGTTCGGCGTGCTGCTGGCCCGGCGGTTCGGGCGCCCCGGCCCGCTGGCCGGGCTCGAGGCCCTCACGCGCGAGATCGACGACGCGCTGCTGGCGGAGATCGCCGAGCGGCGGCGCGACCCCGCCGTCCACGAGCGGACCGACATCCTCTCGATGCTCACGCTGGCCCGCTTCGAGGACGGCACGGGCATGGACGACCGGGAGGTGCGCGACCAGCTCGTCACCCTCCTGCTCGCCGGGCACGAAACGACCGCCACCGCGCTGGCCTGGACCGCGGACCTCCTGCTGCGCCGGGCCGACGCGCTCGCGCGCCTCGTGGCGGAGGCCGACGCCAACGCCGGCGACGCCTATCTGCGCGCCGTGATCCAGGAGTCCCTGCGGCTGCGCCCTGTCGTGCCGCTCGCGGGCCGGCGCCTCGGCTCCGAGCTGCAGGCGGGCACGCTGACGCTGCCGGCGGGGACGGACGTGACGCCGGCGATCTGGCTCGTCCACACGCGGCCCGACCTCTACCCGGACCCGTACGCGTTCCGGCCCGAGCGGTTCCTGCAGCGCGCCCCGACGACCTACGGCTGGGTCCCGTTCGGCGGCGGCGTGCGCCGCTGCCTCGGGGCGGCCTTCGCCGAACTCGAGATGCGCGTCGTGCTCACCGAGATGCTGCGCACCCGGGTGCTGACGGCCGCGAGCCCGGCCGCCGAGCACGCGACGCGTCGCAACGTGACGCTGTCGCCGCGGCATGGCACGCGGGTCCAGGTGGCGGTGCGGCCCGCCGCGCCCCGGGCCGCCGTGCCGGCCTGACGCCGCGCCGCGTCCGCGGCGCCACGCCTCACGTCGTGGCACCCCCGAGCAGCGAGGCGTGGACGGTGCCGTCGGCGCCGACGATCCACAGGCCGCCGTCCGCACGCAGCACGGCGGCCTCCCCGGGCTGCGCGGGCACACGGAACTCCATCTCCCCGTCGAAGCCGGCAGGCTCGGGGCCCGCGAGCAGGCCCGCCTCGACCGGCTGCCAGTACGCCGAGTTGTTCACGTGCCGGGCGAGATCCACCTCGGTCGGGCGGAACGTCCACCCGCTCTCCGCGGCCCCCGACGGCGGGCCCGGATGCCGCAGGCGGGCCTTCACGCGGCGGCCGCCCCCGGCCTCGCCGTAGGCCTCGGCCTCGGCCGCCGACAGCGGGCTTGGCCGCAGCGTGACCGGATCGAGGTGGACCCACAGCGCCACCGCCTGGGCGGCGCCGCCCGCGCCCTGCACGAGCGTCTGGCGCTCGGCCCAGGCCCGTCCGATGCCGGTGCAGTAGGTCCGCAGGCGCACGGTGCCGCAGAAGCGCGGGAACCGCTCCACCCGCAGGCGCACCCGCCGCAGGACCCAGATGGCGTCGTCGGCCACGTCGGCATCGGCCACGTCCGCGTACGCGACGTCCTGCAGCCAGCAGGCCAGGGCGTCGAGCCGCACCCGCCCGCTCGGCGCGACGTCGGCCAGCCCGGTGCGCGCCTCCCCCGCAAACACGCGGCCCGCCTCCGGCGGGGCCAGCAGCTCCGAGCACGGGGGATCGGCCATGTCCGGCGCGATTGAAGCAGACCGGTCCTGACGCGGACGCCCGGATGTGGGGGTGGCCCCGGCCGGCTGGCCGCTGGCGTGCGGCTCGAACGCACGGCGGCCTCGACGGCATCCGTATTCAGAACGCCTACCCGCTTCGGCGGCTAGGGCCACCGAGCGACCATCACGACGATCGCTGCGACGGTCGCAACAGCGGCGAGTCCCAGGAAGGCGTACGCGAGCCTTCGGAACCCCTCGGAACTCAGGAGGTGCCCGCACCAGCACGAGATTGCACCGACAAGGGCAAGCGCGAGCATTCCGTTCATAGACTCGTTGCGGCGGGGATAGCTTGGCTCGGCGGTGAAGACGATGCCCCAGAAGAGTCCCGCAAGGAGCAACAGGACCGTCGACGCGCGTGCTAATGCCTTGGTGACCCCGACCGGGAGCACCGGCTGGACCGGTTCGGAGCGACGCCGGTGGCTATCGCTCAACGACCGGCACCGTTGTCGCGGGCGACATCGCGCCCGACGCCGCGACCGCGCTGATCCTCACTTCATACGGACCGGGGGCGTGCATCGGCACGGGGAGATTGACTTCGCCACTCGGCCGGGCCGGCACCACGACACGAGATGCGTTCGCGATCCGGTCCACGGAGTGTGCTGTGATCAGCAGCCGGACTGGGCGGCAGCGGGCCGGGTAGGCCGCGAACCCGTATCCCACGGTGATCCCATGGGGACCTGACGAGACCGCCATGAGGCGTGGGATCGGCGGGACGCTGGCCGCGCGCCGCGCGCCCGATTCCGCGATGCGGACCTCGCGGCAGCGCCTAGTCGGAGCACGCGTTACCGCTCGCGGGTCCATTCGACCGGGGCTGTTCTGCCTGACCACTGGCGATGCCTGGGCCGACCGACCCGTGGCCGCTCCAGTTGGCCGTCCGGCCTCAACTGGAGCCGTCAGCTGCGGGTGACGTCGGTCAGTCGGTGCGGAGCCATTGATCACAAGCAGGACGGCGCCGACGCAAAGCGCGCTGCCGCCGCCCGCGAGCACTGCGTTCCGCCTGGCCCCGCTCACGGTGGCTGCTCACAATCGGTCAGCGCCGCCCAGGTCGTCTGACGCACGAACCGGCAGCCGCCCTCCCACCCAAGCCGAAAGATGTACCCGCGCCCGGCGCGCAGCATCGTCGGCGGGATCTGAAACGTCATGCGCCCCGCCTGGTCGGGCGGCGCGACGGCCTGCGGGCTGTAGGCGATCTGAGAGTGCCCGTCCCACAGATCCCCGGCCGGTGCCTCGCGCACATACAGCCGCAGCGGCGCGGCCTGCTCGCACGCCGGATCCCTGGCGAAGTCCCCGACCGACACCGTCGTGACCACCTTGGTCGCGGGCATCCGCTGGACAAAGAACACATCCGCCGGGCCGCCCCCGAGATCCAGGCGCTCGACAACCGGATCATCCGACGGCGAGATCACCAGCGGCGCCACCGACCCCGGCGCCGACCCCGAAACCACCGTCTCGCCAGACGCCACGCTCGGCCACAGCCCCGCCGCCACGCACAACCCAGCCACGACACCAACGCTCCTCGGGCTCCCCCAAACGGACATCGCAGGCTCCCATTCAACGACGCGACGCCGGCACATCCCAGGCACGACCCGACAGCGGAAGGCTACGACGACGATGGGCGAGGCGCAAGGCCAAGTTGCGGAACGCAAGCCGAAGCCCTGACCGGGGGCATGAGGACTCCACTGCGGCCCCTTGTCCCTGGATCCAGCCTGCTCGGAGCCCCATTGCCCACTCGCCGCGGCGGCTACCCGTCCGGCGCGATCCGGGCCAGCACGTCGCCGCCGGCCACCTGGCTCCCGGCGGCGACGATCGCCTCGATGGCCCCGTCCACGTCGGCCGTGATCTCGTGCTCCATCTTCATCGCCTCGAGGACGAGGAGCCGCTGGCCGGCCGTGACCTGGTCGCCGGCCGCCACGGCCACCTCGATGACCGCCCCGTGCATCGGCGCGACGAGCACGCCGGCGCCCGCCGCGTCGGCCTCGCCGGGCGGCGCCAGCAGCAGGTCGCGCAGGTCGAGGTCGACGTGCGGGAGGTGCGCGAGCACGCGGTCGCGGGCGGGGCGCACAGCGGTGATCGGCGTCCGGACGCCGTCCACCACCGGCCCGGCCTCGGTGAGCTGCGCGCGGTGCTCGGTCCCGTCGACGTCCAGGCGCAGCCCGTCACGCTCGCGCACCACGGCGACGTCGAAGGTCCGCTCCCCGGCGGCGAAGCGGTGGTGCTCGGCCAGGCGCCCGCTCGAGGACCAGCCGGCCAGCCCCGGCGAGCGGCGGCCCGCGTCACGTTCGTGCTCGGCGTGCAGCCAGGCGGCGACCGTCGCGATGTCCCGGCTCGACGGCTCGGGCAGCGCCACGGGCTCGTCGAGGAACGCCGTCGTCGCCTCGCCCGCGGCGAACGCCGGCGAGCGCAGCACCGCGGCAAGGAAGGCCCGGTTGGTCACCGGGCCCAGGACGGTGGTGCGGTCCAGGGCGTCGGCGAGCTGCCGGCGCGCCTCGTCCCGGGTCGGGCCGTGGGCGATGAGCTTCGCGAGGAGCGGGTCGTAGTGCACGGTGACTTCGCTCCCGGCGGCGATGCCGGCGTCGACGCGGACGGCCGGGCCGTCCGGCGGCGCCCACGCCGCCACCGTGCCGGTGGCGGGGAGGAACCCGCGGGCCGGATCCTCGGCGTACAGGCGCGCCTCGATCGCGTGGCCGGTGAGCGCCACGTCGGACTGGGCGAGCGTGAGCGGCTCGCCGCGGGCGATCCGCAGCTGCCAGGCCACGAGGTCGGTGCCGGTGACGAGCTCGGTGACCGGGTGCTCGACCTGCAGCCGCGTGTTCATCTCCAGGAAGGCGAACGTCCGGTCCGGCGCGAGCAGGAACTCGACCGTGCCGGCGCCGACGTAGCCGACGGCCCGCGCCGCCGCGACGGCGGCCGCCGACATGTCGGCCCGCAGCGCCGCGTTCACCGCCGGGCTCGGCGCTTCCTCAAGCACCTTCTGGTGGCGGCGCTGCACGGAGCAGTCGCGCTCGCCCAGCGCGATGGTGTGGCCGGCGGCGTCGGCCAGCACCTGGATCTCGACGTGGCGGGGCCGGAGCACGGCGCGCTCGAGGATGAGCGCGTCGGAGCCGAAGGCCGCCGCCGCCTCCCGCCGCGCCGCGGCGATCGCCTCGGGCAGCCGCGCGGCGTCGTCGACGAGGCGCATGCCCTTGCCGCCGCCGCCCGCCGCGGCCTTGACCATCAGCGGCAGGCCGATCGCCTCGGCCTGGGCGAGCAGGGTCGCGTCGTCCTGGTCCTCCCCCTGGTAGCCGGGCAGCAGCGGGACCCCGGCCTCGGCCATCCGGCGCTTGGCCTCCGCCTTGTCACCCATCGCGCGGATCGCCGCCGGCGGCGGCCCCACGAACACGAGCCCGGCGTCGGCGCAGGCCTGGGCGAAGTCCGCGTTCTCGGCCAGGAACCCGTACCCGGGGTGGACGGCCTGGGCCCCGCTCCGCTTCGCCGCGTCGAGGATCCGGTCGATGTCGAGGTAGGAGCGCGCGGCCTCGGCCGGGCCGATCGCCACGGCGGCGTCGGCGTACCGGACGTGCGGCGCCGCGGCGTCGGCCTCCGAGCAGACGGCGACCGTGCGGAACCCGAGCGCCCGCGCGGTCCGCATCACGCGCACGGCGATCTCGCCGCGATTGGCGACCAGCACGGTGTCGAAGGCGCCGGCCGTCACGGGCGGGCCACCCCGAACGTGACCGGCCGCGGCGCGGCAGCGTCCGCGTCGGCGGCCGTGGCCAGCGCGAAGCCGAGCACCTTGCGCGTGTCGCGGGGGTCGATCATCCCGTCGTCCATGCCGCGCCCGGACATCACGAACGCCGACTCCTGGCCTTCGTACAGCGCGACGATCTGCTGCGTGAAGGCCTCGAGGGCCGCCTCGTCCAGCGGCTCGCCGCGGCGCTTCGCCCGCTCCTCGGCGACGACCCGCATCGTGCCCGCCGCCTGCTGGGCCCCCATGACGCCGCCGCGGGCGTTCGGCCACACGAACAGCAGGCGCGGGTCATAGCCCTGGCCCGACATGCCGTAGTTGCCGGCGCCGAAGCTCGCCCCGATGAGGAACGTGAAGCGCGGCACCGTCGCAGTGGTGACGGCCTGGATCATCTTCGAGCCGTGCTTGATCATCCCGCCGCGCTCGGCCTCCACGCCGACCATGTAGCCGGTGATGTTCTGGAGGAAGACCAGCGGCGTGCCGAGCTGGCAGCAGCGCTGGATGAAGTGCGTGGCCTTCGTCGCGCCCGCGTTGTCGAGCGCGCCGTTGTTGGCGACGAACCCCACGGGATAGCCGTGCACGGACGCCTCGACGCAGACGGTCGGCGCGCCGTACCCGGCCTTGAAGTCCAGGAGGTCCGAGCCGTCGGCGATGCGGGCGATGACCTCGCGCACGTCGTACGGGCGCCGGTAGTCGACCGGGACGATCCCCGCGATCTCGTCCGGGTCGTAGGCGGGCTCGTCGAATCCCCCGGGCGGATCGGGCAGCCAGGTGCGGCCCCAGCCGAGCCGCTCGACCACTTCGCGCGCGATGCGCAGCCCGTCGGCGTCGTCTTGGGCGACGTGCTCCACGAGGCCGGAAACCGTGGCGTGCATGGCGACGCCGCCGAGGTCCTGCGCATCGGCGATCTCGCCGGTGGCGGCCTTCAGGAGCGGGGGCCCGGCGAGGAACGCCCGCCCCTGGCCCTGGACGCCGATCACCACGTCGGACATCCCCGGCATGTACGCGCCGCCGGCCGTCGAGGAGCCGTGCAGGACGGTCACCGTCGGGATCCCGGCGGCGCTGAGCTTCGCGTAGTTGGCGAAGAACCGCCCGCCGGCGCTCCAGCCCTCGACCCGGTACTCGAGCAGGTTCGCCCCGGCGGACTCGACGAGGCTGACGTAGGGCAGCCGGTTCTCGAGCGCGATCGCCTGCGCGCGCAGCGTCTTCGCGCCGCCCGCCGCCGTGACGGCGCCGGCGCCGATGCCGCTGTCGTTCACGACGACCATGCAGCGCGTGCCGCCGATGAACCCGATGCCCGTCAGGACGCTGCCGCCCGCGACGCTGGCGGCAGGGTCGTCGGTGTCGGTGAGATACCCGGCGACGTTCGCAAGCTCGAGGTAGGGCGCACCGGGATCGAGGACGCGGTCGAGGCGGTCGCGGGGGAGGAGCTGGCCGCGCCTGGCGAAGCGGTCGGCGCTCAGCGCCGAGGTCGCGCGTGCCCGCCCCTCGGCGGCGCGCAGCTGCTCGACGAGCGCGAGCATCGCCTCGCGGTTCTCGGCGAAGGCGGACGACGTGGGATCGATGCGGGACCGGTAGACGGGCACGGGGCTCCGAGCAAGGGGCTGATGGAGACTCTGTTATAACTGATCGTGCCTCAGTTTGCCATGACGCCGCCCCTGCCCGCCCCGCCCGCCGCCACCCGCGGCGACCGCACGCGCGCCGCGATCCTCGACGCGGCCCGGCGGCGCTTCGCCGAGCACGGCTTCGACCGGACCCGGCTCGCCGAGATCGGCGCGGACGCCGGGGTCGCCGAGCCCACCGTCGCCTTCCATTTCGGCAGCAAGTCCGGCCTGCTCGTCGCGGTGATGCGTGCGGAGTACGACGCGCTCGTCCGGGAGATCGAGGACGTCGTCGCCGCGCCCGCGGCCCCCGAGGCGCGGCTCGCGGCCTTCGCGCGCTTCTGGGTTCACGCGCTGGACGAACGCTCGGAACTCATCGCCGTGTTCGGGAGCCAGGGGCGCCTCGGCCACGGCGGGCCCGAGTTCGCCGCGGCCTTCGCCGACTGCAACCGCCGGGTCACCCGCGTCTTCGAGCGGCTCGTCGACGACCTCAAGGCCGCGGGCGCCATCGCGCCGGAGGTGCCGGGCCGCGTGCTGCGCGACGCCTTCTTCGGCACGACCGAGCACCTGCTGCTCGGTCGCGCGCTCACCGGCCGCCCCGCCGACCTCGACCGGGCCGCCGACGACGTCCTGGCCCTGCTGTTCCGCGGGGCCGCGGCGGCGCCCGCGCCGGCGGGACGCGCCGCCGCCGCGGACGGCCCGACCCTGGCGACGCTCGACGCGAAGCTCGACGTGCTCCTCGCCCGCCCGCCCGGCGCCGCCCCGGCCTGACGCGCGTCAGCCGGCCGCCGGGTCCGGCGCTGCCGCCGCGTCACCCCCATCCTCGTCCGGCGGCGGCCCCCGGCGCCGCCCGTACGCCGCGCCGATCGGGCCGGCACTCAGCCCGTGCAGGACGACGCTCAGCAGCACGGTCACCACCATGACCTGGGTCACCAGCGTGTCCTCGGCACCCTCGAGGTCGATCAGCGCGAGGAACCCGAACACGATCGACGCCAGGCCGCGCGGCCCCATCCAGCCCAGGAACACCGCATCACGGCGCCCGATGCCGGTGCCCCGCAGCGCGAGGAGGATCGGGAGGATGCGCACGGCCGTGAGCGCGAGGACCGCGTAGACGACGATCCCGACGGTCACGCCGTCGCCGAGCACCTCGTTCACGGCCTTGCCGAACACGAACCACACGATGAGCGCGAGCAGCTCGCCGACGTCCTCGGTGAGCTGCAGGGTGCCGGCCGGCAGCTCCCGCGCCCCGCTGGCAAAGAAGGCGCCGGCGAGGAACGCCGCGACGAACCCATTTCCGCCCATGAGGATCGCCAAGGCGTAGGCGAGCAGCGGCAGGGCGAGCACGCCGAGGCGCAGGGCCGACGGCTCGCTCCACCCGTGATTCCACGAGTTCGTGAGCAGCTGAGCGCCGCAGACGCCGACCGCCGCCCCGACGCCGAGCGAGACGAGGATGGCCGGGCCGGCCTCGACGAGCGCCTCGGCCGCAGTGCTCCCGGGGGCGGCGGTCGCCCCGGCGACGCAGAAGAGGAAGAGCGGCGCGACCAGCCCGTCGTTCAGCCCGGCCTCGACGTTGACGATCTCCCGCAGCCGGCGGGGCACCCGCCGGTCGCGCACGATCGCCACCGCGGGGGCGAGGTCGACCGGGACGACGATGATCGCCAGCAGCGCCAGCACCCACGCGTCGCCGCTCGGCAGCAGAGCGAAGCCGGCGAGCCAGGCGAGCAGCAGGCTCAGCGGCAGGCCGATCGCCAGGAGCCGGATCGTGATTCGCGGTTCGCGCCCGAGGATCCCGTGGGGCACTTCGGTGGCGTCGATGAAGAGGAGGATCGCCAGGACCACCTCGACTCCGCGCTCGACGGTCTTCGTCTCGAGGTCGAGGGTGATGACCGGGTCCGCGCCGGCCGTGAGCGCCATGCCGGCGAGAACCATCGCGATCGCGGTCGTGATGCTCCAACGCGCCAGCCGCCGGGCGACCAGGGCCCACCCCAGCAGGACGACGAGCAGGACGATGACCCCGGCCACGGCCCGCCATCCTGCCGGGTGGACCGGACCGGCGCCAGCGGGCGCCGGTCCGGCGCGGCCCTACTCGGCCGTCATCGCGGGGCGCCCGAAGGCCGCCCAGTGCCGGCGGAGGGAGGCTGTGAGCGGGCTCATGCCCCTCAGACTGCCACTGCGGCAGATTCCTTTCCGAGCTTGCGCAGCTCCCACCCGGCGACCACGAACAGGATCCCGCGCACGATCAGGACGATGCCGATGATCACGGCGAAGGTCGCCAGCGAGAGGTGCGGCCAGGCGAGGATCACGATGCCGGCCACGAGGTCGAGGGCGGCGAGGGCGAGGTTCCCGCCGCGCCCTTCGGGGGTCCCGATCGCGGACACGAGCCGCACGATCCCGGCGACGACGAACCACACGCCGACGATCAGGACGAAGACGACGAGCGTGCTGAACGGCTGCTTGATCAGCACGAGCCCGGCGATCGCGCTGAGGACCCCGATGAGCGCGAGCAGGCCGCGGCCCTCGCCCTTCCCGAAGATCGAGCCGAGGATCGCGAGGATCCCGTCGACGAGCAGGAAGATCCCGGCGATCACGGTGAAGGTGCTGAGCGTCTCGTGGGGCGAGGCGACGAAGAACACCCCCAGGCCGAAGATCGCCACCCCGAAGAGGGCGAGCACCCACCACAGGCTCGAGACGGGTCGCAGTTCGGTTCCAGGGTTCGCGGACATGGCAGGGCCTCCAAGGCAGATGGACGGAAAGGAGTATCCCGCGCGGCCCGGCGACCAGGTCAGCGGGGCGTGAACGCCGGCGGCCCGCGGACCCGGGACTCGGCGGGCTCAGCGGATCCGCACCGGCGTGCCGGGCGCGGCCCGCGCCGCCAGCCAGCGGACGTTGGCGTTGCGCATGCGGATGCAGCCGTGGGACGCCGCGGTTCCGAGCGGATCGGCCAGCAGCGGTCCGCTGCGACCGTGCATCGCGACGCGGCCCGGTCCGCCGCCGTAGTCGAACAGCACGTTGGAGTGCGCGGTGAGATGCAGTGCCCACGGGCCCAGTTCCGAGCCGAGCGGCTGCCGCACCCGCGCGTAGACCGCGAAGAGGCCGCGGGGCGTGGGCGTTCGCGGTGCGCCCACGACGACCCGCCACGACCGCACGGGGCGGCCGTCGCGGAAGGCGGTCAGCCGTCGCGCCCGAACCGCGATCTCGACCCGCCAGCGCACGCGCGCAACCTGGGCGAGGTTCGCGTCGATCCAGCCGGAGCGGCCATTCGGGCGCTCCGGCAAGGCGACGCGCAGCCACCGTCGTCCGGCAGCGTCCCGCCGCGTCCCGAGCACGAGCAGGCGGACCTGGCCGCCGGTCCCGGCAGCCCGCGTGGCCAGGGTCCCGACTCGCCGCGCGGCCAGCCGAGGTGCCGCTCGCACCGCCGTGGGCAGGACGATCCGCGCGGCCCAGGAGGCGCGGAGAGTCGGTCCGGTGACGGGGGGCGGCCCGTGCTCCCGAGTGGCCGCAGGCGATTGGGCCCCGGTCGCGCTCGCGGCGACCGAAGCCACGGCCAGGCCGGCAGCGATCCGCCGTGCCCTAGCCGGTGACACCGCCGCCGCCGCCGATGCCGGACCTGGCGATCGAGATCGGCGCTGAGCCCTGGGCGCCGAGTGCATTGTCCGCGCCGGCCACGGCGATGTTCCGCACAGTGCCGGGGCGCGCATCGGCGTCGATCCTCACCACGACCGTGAAGGTCTTGGAGGCGCCGGCCACGAGGAACCCGATGTCCCAGCAGGCGTTGCCGCTGCGGAACTGCGAGCCGGGCGCCGACACGTAGGTGAGCGAGGCCGGCAGGCGGTCGCAGACCCGCACCCCGGCGGCCGCATGGGTGCTGGTGTTCGCCACGCGAATCCGGAAGCGGGCCGTCGTTCCGGGCGCGAGCGGCGCGGTCACGGACGCCGTCTTCACCACCCGCAGGGTCGCCCGCGGCTCGGCGATGCGGGTGGTCGCCGTCGCGCGGTTGTTGGCCGGGTCGCGGTCCGGCACCGAGGCGCTCACCGACGCGGTGTTGCGCACGCGGCCGGAACGCACCGGGAGCACCGTGATGGCGATTGCCTTCGTCGCGCCCGAGGCGAGCGACCCGAGGCGGCAGGTCACGACCGAGCGACGGTGCGCGCAGCGCCCGCCTGGCACCCTCGCCGAGACGTACTCGACCGCGCCGGGCAGGGTGTCGAGGACCGTCACCGACGCTGCGGGCGCGGGGCCGCCGTTCCGGACCGTGACCGTGTAGCGGAACCGCTTGCCGATCTCAGGCGGCGGCGTGTCGTCGACGGTCTTGGTGAGCGCGAGGTCGAAGTCGCTCGCGTCCGGCGGGCCCACAGGGGTCGTGGTCGTCGAGGTGTTGTTCCCCGGGTTGGGGTCGGGCTCGGTGCCGCCCACGGCCGCGGTGTTCACGAGGCTCGAGCCCTGCAGCGCCACCGGCACCTTCGCCTGGACCTGGATCTGCATCGAGCCGCCGGGGGCAAGGCTCCCGGCCGCGCAGGTGAGCGTCCGGTCGGCGATCTGGCAGGTGCCCTGCGAGGGCGTCGCGACGATCGACGTCAGCCCGGCCGGCAGGGTGTCGGTGACCGTGACCCCGGTGGCCGCCGACGGCCCCCCGTTGGTCACGAGCAGCGTCCACGTCGCCGTCCCGTTGGCAGCGACCTGCGCCGGCCCGGTCTTGACCACGGCGAGGTCGGCCGACGGCCCGACCGTGGTCGGGAAGCTGGCGCTGTTGTCCCCGGGGCGCGGGTCGGTCTGGCTGCCGGACACGGCGGCGGTGTTGACGATCGTGGTGGACCCGAGGGCGGCGGGCACCGTGGCGCTGATGGTCCGTGTGACCGACGCGTTCGCGGCCAGCGCGCCGATCGCGCACGTCACCGTCGGCCCGGCTGAGGTGCAGCCGGGATCGGCCGAATCGACCACGGTGCCGGCCGGGAGCGTGTCGGCGATCGTCACGCCGGTGGCGTCGTCCGGGCCGTGGTTGGTGACCTGCAGGGTCCAGGTCACCTTGCCGCCAGCATCGACGGTGGCCGGCCCGGCCTTCGTCAGCGCGAGGTCGGTGACGGGACCGACGTTCACGGCCGCCTCGGCGTGATTCGGATTCCCGCCGCCGGGGGGCTCCGGCGTCGTGGTCGTCACGTCGGCGGCGTTGGTCCAGTCGCCGTTCGCGACGCCGGTGACCGTGATCTTGACGACCGCGCTGCCCCCCGCCGGGAGGTCGGGGAGGGGGCACGTCACCGTGCCGGAGCCGGGTGCGCACGACGGCGTGTCGGACGAGAGGAATGTCAGCCCGGCGGGCAGCGTGTCGGCCAGCGACACGCCCTGGGCCGTCGACGGGCCGGCGTTGCGCACGGTGAGCGTGAAGGTGGTGGTCCCGCCCTTGAGGATCGCCGCCGGATCGGGCGCCTTGGTCACCGAGACGTCCGCGAAGGGCGCGAGCGTTGCCGTCGCGGTGTCCCGCGGCGTGGCGTAGGGGCCGCCGGCGTTGCCGGTGTTGCCCGCCTCGTCCGTCGCCGAAGCGACCTTGGCGCTGTTGACGTGGGCCTGTGCCCCCAGGCCCGGCGTCGTGCCGGCGGCAACCGCCGGCTTGGCCTGGAAGGCCACCGTGACGCTTGCGCCCGGCCCGAGGGACGCCACGGTCCAGTCGAGCACGTCCCCGCCGGCGTTCGGCGTGATCGTCGGCTCCTGCGCGCCGCCGGGGCTCAGCGTGGCCGAGCCGGCCGCGTAGGACCAGTTCGCGGGCAGGGTGTCGCGGATGACCACGTTGGACGCGGTCGCCGTGGCGGACGTGTTCGTGACGACGACGCGCCACGGGAAGTTCTGTCCTACCGACGCAGGCCCGGTGTCGGGGAAGGACGCCAGCCCGGTCGTCTTCACGGTGGCCAGCGTCGGGAAGTCGAGGATGACCTTCGTGGCGTCCGAGCCGCCGTCAGTGTAGTCGCGGTACGCCCAGGCCGGATTGGCCGTGCGCGTGGCCTCGGGCACGCCGAAGTAGTGCGGGACGGCGGCGGTGTTGTCGATCTGCTGACCGTCGCTCAGCCCGCTGGCCGCGACCAGGCTCGCCGTGTAGGTCAGCGTGACCGAAGCGTTCGGAGCGATCGGCCCGGGAATCGTCCACGTGAGGCCGGGGTCGCCGGCGGTCCAGCCGTCAGTCACGAAGGCCGCGCCCGACACGGGGACGACGTTGGCCAGCTCGGCGTCGGGCTGGTCGGCCACCTGCACGTCGTAGGCCGGCGAGGTCCCCGTGTTCGTGACGACGAGCTGGTAGGTCAGCGCGTCGTCGGACTGGGCGGTCGCCGGGCCGTCGGCGAACGCGCCCGAGCCCACCTTGACCTTCTTGTCGATGCCGATGTGCGGCTCGGCCACGGTCGCCGTCGACGCCGCTGGCGGGGCGGTGTCGTCGAACCCGGTGGGGATCGAGCCGGCGTTGAACGCGCCGTCCTGATTCGTGCGATTGCTGGCGACTGCGACCGAGTTGGCCAGCGTGTTCCCCGACACCACGCTGGCCCCTCCGTTGCGCTTGGCTGCCCGCACGTGCCCGGTGTAGGTGAGCTTCACCACCTGGGGGGCCCCGAGGGGCGTGGCGATGTCGCCGAAGTCCCAGGCCACCGTGGTGGTGCCGTTGCCGTTGACGACCGGCGTGTACCGGCCGACTGCGTTCACAAGCGGGCAGCCGCTCTGGCAGGCCTCCGCGGTGTAGCCGTCGACGTCGATCCCGTCGGGCACCGTGTCGGTCACGGTCACGTCGTACAGGGATACGCTGGCGGGAATGGTCACCAGCACGTCGTAGCTCACCGCGTCGCCGATCGTCGCCGTTGCCGGCGTGACCGACTTCGTGACGGTGGCGATCGCGAGGCGCACGGTGTCGGGGGCCGTCGCGGCGTAGCCGGTGCCCGCGGTCCGCTCGCCGTCGGCGTCCTGCGGTGAGCCGAGGCTGGTCGCCGTCGACGACACCGTGTTGGTCAGGCTGGAGCCGGCGACGGCCGGGTTGTCGACCTTGGCCCGGTAGCTGAAGGCCGAGCTTGCGTTCGGCGCAATGGTCGCGACGGTCTTCGTGATCGTGCGCGGCCCGGCGTTCCAGACGGCGCCGCCGGACCCTGGCACTGCGTCGCCATCGTTGAGCGGCGTGTTCCCGGGCGCGCCGCCGACGGGCGTGAGCCCGGCCGGGATCGCGTCGGAGACCTGGACGTCGTGGGCGGTCGAGACCCGCGACGCGCTGGAGTTCGAGGTCGTGACGGTGTACGTGACGATGTCGTCGGGCGCCACCCGGTTCGGGTTCTTGTCGTCGGCCTTGGCCTGAGCGATCAGCGGCTCGACGATCTGCGTGGTGACGGTGTTCGACGGCGCGGTGCGGGCGCCGAGCGCGGGGTCGGTCCAGCTCAGCGTGCCCTGGTTGGTCAGATTGGCCGACGCGCGCGTGTTCGCGCCGACGTCGGCGACCTTCGTCTTGAAGGTGAGGACGACCGTGTCATCGCCGGAGCCGGGCGCGTTGGCGTAGTCCGCCGGGAAGACGACCTTCGGGGTGGCCCCGCTCGTGTCGAGGGTGAGGCCGCCGGCCGGCAGCGGCGTGCCGTTCAGGGTCGCGGTCGCGGAGCCCGCCACGTAGGGCTGGCGGGTCGAGGAATCGAGGGCGTCGGTGAGCTGCGCGGTGCCGCCGAGCGTGGTGCCTGCGGGAATCGTGGCGGTCAGCGTGTAGGTGACCTCCTCCCCGATCGTGGCCTGGCCGTTCGTGTTGCCGCCCTCGGTGACCTCGGTCGCGCGCGCCTTCACCACGGCTGCCCCGGGCGTGGCCACGTTGCTCGGGTCGTCGGCGCGGGGGACGTTCGGGGGGTTGGGATTCGACGGGTCGATGTTGTTGGCCGGCGTGTAGAGGTAGGTGCCGCCGAGGTTGGTGGCGCCCTCGAACTCCCGGACGCCCGCGGTGTTGGCGATCGTCCGGCCGGGGCCGACCGAGGCCGGGACCGTGGCGGTATAGGTCAGCGTCTTCGTCTGGCCGGCTGGCAGCGAGGCGACCGTCCAGTCGACCCGATCCGTCGCGAGCCCGCCGTCGGTGCACGCGCCGCTGTCGCTGACCGAAGTGACGAACGTGCAGTCGTAGTCGGCAGGCAGGAGATCCCGGACGTCGACGTTGACGGCGTCCTGCTGGCCGGAGTTGGTGACGTCGACGCGGTAGGTGACCTTGTCGCCGCCTTGCACCTGGCGGTTGTCGACGTTCGCGCCATACGGCCCGTCGACGACGCTGCCGCCGCGCTCGACCGTCTGCACGCCCTTCGTGAGCGCGATCTGGGGGAGGCCGATCGCGTAGTCGGCCTGGTCGCGCAGCGGCTCGGATACGCCGGCGGTGTTCGTCGAGGAGAACTTCAGGAGGTTGCCGGGCACCTCCCCGGCGACGATCGGGCCGGACGGCGCGGCGATGGTCGAGAACACCCGTTCGAAGACCCTGCTGCCGGTCGGCACGGTGCCGCCGGTGACGCCCCAGGTGAGCAGGCCGCTGGCGGCCTGCGTCGCGTCGAGCGTCGCCGCGACCGTGTTCGAGGCGGCGGGCGCGTCGCTGCCGGCTTCGTACGTGGCGCCGGCGGGAAGATAGTCGGCGATCGCCTGGGGCTGGGTGTCCACGAATGCCGGGAAGTCCACGCGGACCTTCCAGCAGATGCGGTCCCCCGGGTGGTAGGTCGGAATCGTGCTGACGTAGGTCGCCGCCTGGCAGTCCGTGCCGGAGGCCGCGACCCGCTTGTCGATCGCCGGCCCGGGCGCGGACTGCCCGGCGCCGCTCGCATCGGCGATGGTGCCGCCGTTCGTTCCGTCGCGGGAGATCGGCGGCCCGGCCGTCGAGCAGTCGGGCGTTCCGGGCGCGGTGCAGCGCGCCCACCCTTCGGCGCTCGTCGACAGCGCGTTGCTGATGCCGTCACGCGCGAGGATCGGCGTGGTCGGCAGGAAGTTCTGCTGGTAGCGCGCGCGCGTCCGGGTTGGGAACGTGAGCGTCAAGGTGTCGTTGACGTTCGTATGGGCGATCGCCGCGAAGACGGTCTTGTCCCACGTGAGGGTCCAGGTGCCGTCGGCGTTCTCGGTCGCCGCCTTGTACGGCGCCGAGGGGTCGGTCGCGGCCACCGGAGCGCACTCGCTGTCGGCTGCATCGTTCTGCGAGGTGTAGTTCGTGGTGCTGCTCAGCGGGCACAGGCCGCTCGGCAGCGTGTCGGTGATCGTCGCGTTGTCGACGTAGCGGTACTCCGAGGTCTGGAACGTGAGCGTCCACGTGGTGATCGCGCCCTGGACGAGCGCCCCGCTCGATGCCGCCTTGCGGACCACCCAGTCCTCGGCGGTGCGGGCGAGCGTCGTCGCGTCCGAGACAGCCAGCGGCGACGGGCCCTGGTAGGTGCCGGCAGCGCTCGCCCGGTTGACCAGCGCCGACTCGTCGGCGACGTCGGGCCCGGAGTTGTTGTCGAGGTTCGCGCCCTGGTCGCCGGAGGCGGCGGTGGGGCGCGGCCCCGTGAAGGCGTTGGTGTTGGCCCGAATCGGGACCGCGGCGCGATAGGTGAACGTCTTGACCTGGCTCGCGCTCAGCGACCCGGCGTCCCAGGTCACGTGGGTGTAGACGCCGCTGGGCATCGGGCCGCCGGGCCCATCGGGATCGACGACCTCGGTGGAGACGCTCACCGGGTCCACGCAGCCGGCCAGAGCCGGGATCACGATCGGGCCGGACCCCGCGTACTCGAACGGGCTGCCGGGATTCGTCGGCGCGTTCGTGGTGTTGTCATCCTGGACGTCGTTGCCGCAGCCGAGGAACTCGAGGCCGGCCGGCAGGTAGTCCTCCACGGTCACGCCGGTCGTCGGGTTCACGCCGTTGTTCGTGACCGAGACCGAATAGACGGTCTGGTGGTCGTGCAGGCCGCGGAGGATCTCGCCCTCCGGCGAGGGCTCGGACTTGCCCACCTTGATCGCGCTGATGGTCTGCGTGCCGCTGGCCACGGCGGAGTAGCCGGTGAAGCTCGTCGCCGATGGGCCGTTGGGCGTGCCGTCCGGGTTGAACTTCGGCACGTAGCGCGGGTCGGAGTTTACGAAGGCCTGGCCGGCGACCTGGAACGAGCTGCCGACGTTGTAGGCGGCCTGGGAGTATGCGACGTCGAAGCCGAGGCCGAAGCTCGAGTTCGGCGAGAGGTCGCTGAGGTTCGAGAACAGCAGCGTGGTCTCGCCGGGGCTGGGACCGGCGACCTGCGTGGGCGCGACCGCCGCCCCGCCCGCGTAGCTGACCCCGGCAGGCAGGACCACCCGGAAGCTGAGGTTGTAGCCGAACGGCTGTCCGGCCGGGTTCGATGCCGACACGGTCACGCGCGCGTTGCTGCCGAACAGGACGTTCGACGCGGAGACGCTCGCGGCGATGTCCGGCGAGCCGGCGGCCTGCGCCGCCGGGGCGGCGAACGCCGCGGCGGCCGCGGCGGCGCCGAGGACGGAGGAGATGGCTCGAGATGCTGGCATCGGTGTCTTCGTTCGCCCCAACCGCGCGAAACCCTCTCGGCGTGCGCCAGCCCGAGCCGTCGCGGCGGGCGGCGAACGCCCCCGAGCCGTCAGACCCCAGCCTCTCGTGGCACTCCGGGGAACGGCTCGTTTCCGGGACACCCCCGGGACGAACTCCAGCCACTGCAGGGGGCATCGCGAGTACCGCTACGGGGATTCGAACCCCGGTTTCCGCCGTGAGAGGGCGGCGTCCTAGTCCCCTAGACGATAGCGGCGAGAACGCGGGAAACCGTAGCATTCCGGCGCGAAATTGCGGGGCAGGCCCGGTTGCGCTCGCCGGCCTGCCAGGGGATGCTTCCCAGCCATGTGGATCGCCCTCGGGGTCGTCGTCGCGCTGGTCGCCGGGCTGATCGCCTACGACCTCATCCAGCGCCGGCACGCGATCCTGCGGAACTTTCCGATCATCGGGCACTTCCGCTACCTGCTCGAGATGGTCGGGCCGGAGCTGCGCCAGTACATCGTCACCGGCAACGATGACGAGCGACCGTTCAGCCGCGACCGGCGGCGCTGGATCTACGCGTCGGCCAAGCGCCAGGACAACCGGTTCGGCTTCGGCTCCGACAACGACATGGACGGCGTGCCGGACTACCTGATCATTCGGCACGTCGCCTTCCCCGCGCCGCCGCCCGCCGACGGCGCCCCCGGGTCGGCGCCCGGCCACGCCGTCCCGGGCGGGAAGGTGTGGGGCGCGGCCCGCGGCCGGCGCCACGCCTTCCGGCCGCCGTCCATCGTGAACGTGTCCGGGATGAGCTTCGGCGCGCTCAGCGGCCGGGCGATCGAGGGCATGAACCGCGGCTGCGCGATCGCCGGCGCCCTCCACACGACGGGCGAGGGCGGGATCGCGCCGGCGCACCTCCACGGTGGCGAGCTGATCTTCCAGGTCGGAACCGGGTACTTCGGCTGCCGCGATCAGGCCGGGCGCTTCGACCTCGACCGGCTCGCCGAGACGGTCGCCGCCCATCCGGTGCGGGCGATCGAGTTCAAGCTCAGCCAGGGCGCCAAGCCGGGCCGGGGCGGCATGCTCCCCGCGGCGAAGGTGACGCCCGAGATCGCGGCGGCGCGCGGGGTCCCGGCGGGGGTCGACTGCGTGAGCCCGCCCTACCACTCCGCGTTCTCCGACGTCGACACGATGCTCGAGGTGCTCGAGGCCGTCGCGGAGCGCACCGGCCTGCCGGTCGGGATCAAGTCCGCGGTGGGCGAGGACGGGTTCTGGTGGGACCTGGCGACCCGCATGGCCGCCACCGGCCGGGGCGTGGACTTCGTGACCGTGGACGGCGGCGAGGGCGGCACCGGCGCGGCGCCGCTGGTCTTCGCCGACCACGTCGCCTTCCCGTTCAAGATGGCGATGGCGCGCGTGTACACGGCCTTCGCCACGCACGGGCTGGCCGAGGACGTCGCCTTCGCCGGCGCCGGCAAGCTCGGCTTCCCGGAGAAGGCGCTCTTTGCGTTCGGCCTGGGCTGCGACACGGTCAACGTCGGCCGCGAGGCGATGATGGCCGTCGGGTGCATCCAGGCCCAGCGCTGCCACACCGGGCGCTGCCCGACCGGGGTCGCGACGCAGTCCCGGCGTCTCACCCGGGGCCTCGATCCGCTGACCAAGGGCGAGCGGATGGCCGACTACCTCGTCGTCCTGCGGCGCGAGATCGTGCAGCTCAGCCGGGCCTGCGGCGCGCCGCACCCCGCGCTCGTGGCGCCCGACCGGCTCGCCCTGCTCGACGGCCGGTACGGGTCGCGCACCGTGGCCGAGGCGTTCGGCTACGCGCCTGGCTGGGCCGAGCCCGCGCCCGAGCGCGCCGCCGCGATCACGGCGCTCATGGCCGGCCAGCCGGCGCCCGCTCCAGCGCCCGCGTAGGGTCTCCGGGGCGCGCCGCGAGCCGGCGGCGGTGCGCTATCTTCGCGAGCCCCGCGGTTGTGGCGGAATTGGTAGACGCGCAGGCTTCAGGTGCCTGTGGGGGCAACCCCGTGGAGGTTCGAGTCCTCTCAACCGCACTATGACCATGCTCCGACGCCCACTCCTCCTGGCGACCGCCGTCGTCGCCGCCCTGGCCCTCGCGGCGAGCCCCGCGCTCGCCTCGACCCGCACGGCGAACACGGCCGCACAGATCGACGCGTACGTCGCCGCCGGCACCTACGCGAAGCAGGTCGCGGCCACGTACACCGCCGCGACGGCCTACCTGTCCGCGGCGCTCGCGAAGAAGCCGAGGGTCCGCAAGCCCGCCGTCGTGCTCGACATCGATGATACGAGCCTCTCGAACCTCGGCTGCCTGAAGGCGGCCGGCTACGAGCTCATCGGCCTGGCCACCTGCGTGGTCAACAAGCAGGGGACCGCCATCCGTCCCGCGCGCGCCTTCGTCAAGCTCGCCCAGCGCAAGGGCGTGAAGGTGGTCTTCATCACCGGGCGGCCCGGCTCGCTGCGCGCCGTGACGCTCGCCAACCTCAAGGCGCAGGGCTTCACGGGCAGCTTCCAGCTCGTGACCGAGCCGACCGACTACAAGCCGAAATCGGTCGTTCCCTTCAAGTCCGGAGCCAGGCGCGCCCTCGCCGCCCGCGGCTACCGCATCCTGGAGAACATCGGGGACCAGCAGTCCGACCTCACCGGCGGCTACGCCGTGCGGACGTACAAGCTGCCCAACCCGGTCTACGTCACCGCCTGAGCCGGCGGCCCGCCGCTCAGGCGAGCCCTCCCAGGGCCCGCACCGCGGCGGCGGACGCCGCCGCCGCGGCGACGACCACGAGGACCGGCGCGCGGCTCGCGAGCGCAAGCGCCGCGGCGCCCAGGCCCGCCGCCCGAGCGTCGAGCACGAGCGCCTTGCCCGACCCGAACGCCTGGGTCACGATGAGCGCCGCCAGCAGTGCCGGAGCGAGCAGGGTCACGACGCCGAGCAGGCGGCGGGGCAAGGGCCGGCCACCGAGCAGCACCGGGCCCAGGCCCTTGAGCACGACGGTGCCGGCCCCCGTCACGAGCACGACGATCCAGGGCGCGCTCACTCAGCGGCCTCCGCGGCCGGCGGCGCCGGCGAGCGCAGGCCGGCCAGGCTGACGAATCCCGCGGCCACGATCGGCAGGCCGACCGGGAGCACGGGCACGAGGGCGAGCGCAACCGCGCCGCCGGCGAGCGCGGCCACGAGCCCGCGGCGGTCGTGGACCTGGCGCACGAGCAGCGCCAGGAACAGGGCCGGGAACGCCGCGTCGAGGCCGTAGTCTTCCGGCGCACCGATCACGTCGCCGCCGAGCACACCGGCCAGCGTGCCGAGCTGCCAGGCCGTGTAGAGCACGAGGCCCGCGCCCATGAGAAGCCGGTAGTCGTGACGACCGGGGCCGGTCGCGCTCACGGCCCAGGACTCATCGACCACGAGCTGGCCCTCGGCGAGGCGGCGAAGCCAGTTCCCGCGCAGCACCGCGGCGACGGAGACGCCGATCGCGGCATAGCGCGCGTTGAGCATCAGCGCAGCGGCGATGGCCGCACCGGCCGTGCCGCCCGTGTCGAGGATCGAGGCGGAGGCGAACTGGGCCGAGCCCGCGAAGGTCGTGAGCGACATGGCCACGGCGGCGGGCGCGGGGAACCCTGCGGACGTGGCGAGCAGGCCGTAAGCGATCCCGAACGGAAGCACCGCGGCGGCGAGCGGCAGCGCCGCCCGCGCGCCATCGCGCAGCCGGGGCGCGGTCACTCCCCGGCCTGGGGCGGCCGCTGCGCCCGACGACTCCCCACGATCCCCATGGCCGGACCCTAGCGACGGGCCGCAGCGAGACACGGCCGGGCCGGGACACGTTTGCGGCAGGACACGGCCGCGGCGCGGCGTACCCTGCCCCCGATGGCCGCAGCTCCCGCCTGGGTG
>WBZU01000099.1_pt1 | contig 90342 bp, 72 predicted proteins | sample 5204311 | NCBI WGS metagenome assembly WBZU01 (sample SAMN12344359, study PRJNA552823) | activated sludge metagenome | biome: Activated sludge suspended growth; feature: Nitrification reactor; material: Wastewater; isolation source: activated sludge from nitrification reactor of wastewater...
TGGCCATGGTGATCACTCCTCTTCTCCCTGGCTGCACAAAAAAGCAGCAGGGTAGGTTGAACACCCGGGTCAAATTTGGATCGGCACAACCCTCACAGGTGGGTCAATTTTCGGTCGGCGCCAACAGCCAAGGCCGCGGTCGCCACCGCGCACAGCCAGCTGGCGCAGCGCGACAGCGACAAAGCGACCGCGCAGGCCGTGGTGGCGCAGCGCGAGGCCGATCTGCAGGGCGCGCAGGCGCAGATGAAGCGCAGCACGGCGCTGGCCGAGGAGGGCTTCCTGTCGCCGCAGGCGATCGACACCGACCGCACGCACCTCGCCAGCGCGCGCGCCGCGGTGGGCGCTGCGCGCGCGCAGGTGGGCGCGGCCGGCGCGGCCATCGGCACCGCGCAGGCGCAGGTGCAAAGCGCCGAAGCGGCAGTGGCCGCGGCGCAGGCGGCGATCGAGCACATTCAGGCCGACATCGACGACGCCACGTTGAAGGCGCCGCGCGACGGCCGCGTGCAGTACCTGGTGGCGCGGCCCGGCGAGGTGGTGGCCGCGGGCGGGCGCGTGCTCAACCTGCTCGACCTGAGCGACGTCTACATGACCTTCTTCCTGCCCACCTCGGCCGCCGGCCGCGTCGCCATCGGCAGCGAGGTGCGGCTGGTGCTGGACGCCGCGCCGCAGTACGTGATCCCGGCGAAGGTGTCGTTCGTCGCTTCGGAAGCGCAGTTCACGCCCAAGACCGTGGAAACGAAGAGCGAGCGCGAGAAGCTGATGTTTCGCGTCAAGGCGCAGATCGCGCCCGAGCTGCTGCGCCGGCACATCACCCAGGTGAAGACCGGCCTGCCCGGCATGGCCTACGTGCGGCTGGACGACAGCCGCGACTGGCCGGCGCGGCTGCAGCCCAACGTGCCGTGACGGCCGCAGCGTCGCGCGGCGGCGCCCGGCCTGCGGTGACGGCGCCGCTGATGTCGGAGCGCGCCCCCGTGGCTCGCTTGCGAGGCGTGGCCCTGCGCTACGGCCGCGTCACGGCGCTCGACCGCATCGACCTCGATCTGCCCGCCGGCTGCATGGTCGGGCTGATCGGCCCCGACGGCGTGGGCAAGTCCAGCCTGCTGGCGCTGGTGTCCGGCGCGCGCGCGCTGCAGGCCGGGCGCATCGAGGTGCTGGGCGGCGACATGGCCAGCGCGCGCCACCGCGAGGCGGTGTGCCCGCGCATCGCCTACATGCCGCAGGGGCTGGGCAGGAACCTGTACCCGACGCTGTCGGTGGAGGAGAACCTGCAGTTCTTCGCGCGCCTGTTCGGTCACGACGCGGCCGAGCGGCGCCGCCGGATCGACGAGCTGACGCGCAGCACCGGGCTGCACCCCTTCCTCGCGCGGCCGGCGGGCAAGCTCTCCGGCGGCATGAAGCAAAAGCTCGGCCTGTGCTGCGCGCTGATCCACGACCCCGACCTGCTGATCCTGGACGAGCCGACCACCGGCGTCGATCCGCTGGCGCGCGCGCAGTTCTGGGAGCTGATCGCGCGCATCCGCCGCCAGCGCCCGGGCATGAGCGTGATCGTCGCCACCGCCTACATGGACGAGGCGCAGGGCTTCGACTGGCTGGTGGCGATGGACGCCGGCCGCGTGCTCGCCACCGGCACGCCGGCCGAGCTGCTGCAGCGCACCGGCAGCGACACGCTCGAGGCCGCGTTCATCCGCCTGCTGCCGAAGGAGCGCACGCGCGGCCACGCGCCGGTGCTGATTCCGCCGCTGGATGCCGGCGGCGCCGACGACATCGCGATCGAGGCGCAGGATCTGACAATGCGCTTCGGCGACTTCACCGCGGTCGACCGGGTGAGCTTTCGCATCCGCCGCGGCGAGATCTTCGGCTTCCTCGGCAGCAACGGCTGCGGCAAGACGACGACGATGAAGATGCTGACCGGCCTGCTGCCGGCCAGCGAGGGCCGCGCCTGGCTGTTCGGCCGCGAGGTCGACCCGCACGACATCGGCACGCGCCGGCGCGTGGGCTACATGTCGCAGGCCTTCTCGCTGTACGGCGAGCTGAGCGTGCGCCAGAACCTGGATCTGCATGCGCGGTTGTTCCACGTGCCGCGCGAGCACATCGCCGCGCGCGTGGACGAGATGGTGCAGCGCTTCGGCCTGGCGCCGGTGCAAGACGAACTGCCCGAGAAGCTGCCGCTGGGGCTGCGCCAGCGGCTGTCGCTGGCGGTGGCGATGGTGCACCGGCCCGAGCTGCTGATCCTCGACGAGCCGACCTCCGGCGTGGACCCGGTGGCGCGCGACGCCTTCTGGCGGCTGCTGGCCGAGCTGTCGCGGCGCGACCATGTGACGATCTTCATCTCCACCCACTTCATGAACGAGGCCGAGCGCTGCGACCGCATGTCGATGATGCATGCGGGCAAGGTCCTGGACAGCGACACGCCGGCCGCGCTGGTGGCCAAGCGCGGTGCCGCGACGCTGGAGCAGGCCTTCATCGGCTACCTGGTCGAGGCCGGCGGCGGCAGCGCGCCCGTGGACGCGCCGGCCGCGCCCGCATCCGCGCCGCAGACCGCGCCGCAGACCGCGCCCGTGCCGCGAGGCTTCAGCCTGCAACGGCTGCTCAGCTACCTGTGGCGCGAAGCGCTCGAGCTGCGGCGCGACCCGGTGCGCGCCACGCTGGCGCTGGGCGGATCGCTGCTGCTGATGGTGGTGATGGGCTACGGCATCAGCAGCGACGTCGACAGCCTGCGCTACGCGGTGCTGGACCATGACGGCAGCACGCTCAGCCGGAGCTACCGGCTCGACATCGCGGGCTCGCGCTACTTCATCGAGCAGCCGCCGCTCGCCGACTACGACGACCTCGACCGGCGCATGCGCCGCGGCGAACTGGCGCTGGCGATCGAGATCCCGCCCGGCTTCGGCCGCGACGTGGCGCGCGGCACGCCGGTGGCCATCGGCGCCTGGTTCGACGGCTCGATGCCGATGCTGGCCGAGACGGTGCAGGGTTACATCCAGGGCATGCACCAGCACTGGCTCGCCGGGCAGGCGCGCATGGGCCCGGGCGGCGCGGCTGCCGCACCGGTCACGGTGCAGAGCCGCTTCCGCTACAACCCGGACGTGAAGAGCCTGCCGTCGATGGTGCCGGCGGTGATCCCGATGCTGCTGATGATGCTGCCGGCGATGCTGACCGCGCTGGCCGTGGTGCGCGAAAAGGAGATGGGCTCGATCGTCAACCTCTACGTCACGCCGGTCACGCGCAGCGAGTTCATGCTCGGCAAGCAGTTGCCCTACGTGGGGCTGGCGATGCTCAACTTCGCGCTGATGACGCTGCTGGCGGTCACCGTGTTCGACGTGCCGGTGACCGGCAGCTTTCTCGCGCTGGTGCTGGCCTCACTGCTGTTCTGCTTCATCTCCACCGGCATGGGGCTGCTGGCGTCGGCGGTGACCAAGAGCCAGATCGCCGCGATGTTCTTCGCGATGGTGGGCACGATGATCCCGACCATGCAGTTCGGCGGCATGATCGACCCGGTGTCGTCGCTGCAGGGCGCGGGGCGCGTGATCGGCGAGATCTACCCGGCCAGCCACATGCTGACGATCAGCCGCGGCGTGTTCAACAAGGCACTCGGCTTCCGGGACCTGGCGGCCTCGTTCTGGCCGCTGCTGCTGGCCGCGCCGCTGATCCTGGGCGCGGCGATCCTGCTGCTGAAGAAGCAGGAGCGTTGAGATGGAGCCCCCGCGCCCGCAGCATCCGCCACCCGTCGCGCCGGGCACTGACCGAAGGCCGGGCGCGGCCGGCGCGCGCAAGCTTGCCAACGTCTACCGCCTGGGCGCCAAGGAGCTGTGGAGCCTGTGGCGCGACCCGGTGATGCTGGTGCTGATCGTGTTCTCGTTTAGCTTCATGGTGTACTCATCGGCCTCGTCGATGCCCGAGACGCTGAACAACGCGCCGATCGCGATCGTCGACGAGGACCAGTCGCCGCTGTCGCAGCGCATCGTCGCGGCCTTCTATCCGCCGGCCTTCAAGCTGCCGGCGATGATCACGCAGGCTGAGGTGGACCCGGGCCTGGACGCCGGCATCTACACCTTCGTGCTCGTCATCCCGCCGGGCCTGCAGCGCGACGTGCTGGCCGGGCGCGCGGCCGAGATCCAGCTCAACACCGACGCCACGCGCATGACGCAGGCATTCAGCGGCAGCGGCTACGTGCAGCAGGTGGTGCTGGGCGAGGTGCAGACCTTCGTGCAGCGCGTGCGCGGCTCGGCCGTGCCGGCGGTCGATCTGGAACTGCGCGCGCGCTTCAACCCGGCGCTGGAGAAATCGTGGTTCGGCGCGCTGTCGGAGATCATCAACCAGATCACGATGGTGTCGATCATCCTCGCCGGCGCCGCGCTGATCCGCGAGCGCGAGCACGGCACCATCGAGCACCTGCTGGTGATGCCGGTGACGCCGTCCGAGATCATGCTGGCCAAGATCTGGTCGCAGGGGCTGGTGGTACTGCTGGCCGCGGCGCTGTCGCTGAACCTGATCGTGCGCGGCGCGCTGGGCGTGCCGGTCCAGGGCTCGATCGGGCTGTTCTTCGCCGGCGCCACGCTGCACCTGTTTGCGACCACGTCGCTGGGCCTCTTCATGGCCACGGTGGTGCGCAACATGCCGCAGTTCGGCATGCTGGTGGTGCTGGTGCTGTTGCCGCTGGAGATGCTGTCGGGCGGCACGACGCCGCGCGAGAGCATGCCCGAGTGGGTGCAGATGGCGATGCTGGCCGCACCGACCACGCACTTCGTGCTGCTGGGGCAGGCGATCCTGTTCCGCGGCGCCGGCCTGGATGTGGTCTGGCCGCAGTTCGCCGCGCTGGCGCTGATCGGCAGCGCGCTGTTCGCGTTCTCGCTGGCGCGCTTCCGGCGCATGCTGTCGGCGCTGGGCTGAGGTGACCCCGTCGATGTCGGCGCACTGACCGCCAATCGGTGTCAAGCCATCGCCGCCATCCCCGCCTGCGCCGCATTGACCTCTACCCGCACGCCTCGGTCAGCTCGGCCTTCAGCTGCGAAAGCGCCGGCGTCGTCTTCACCGAGTAGTGCCGCGGGTGGGCGATGGGCACCGGCCGGTCGAGCTTGATGCGTCCGGGGCGCGCGCTCATGACGATGACGCGGCTGCCCATGAACACCGCCTCGTCGATGTCGTGGGTGACGAAGAGCACGGTCTTGCGCTGCTCCTCCCAGATGCCGAGCGGCAGCTCCTGCATCAGCTCGCGCGTCTGGTGGTCGAGCGCGCCGAAGGGCTCGTCCATCAGCAGCATGCGCGGGTCGTTGGCCAGCGCGCGCGATCGCGGTGCGCTGCGCCATGCCGCCGGACAAGCTGCTTCGGGTAGTGCTTGTCGAAGCCCTTCAAGCCCACCTTCGCGAGGAAGCCGTGCGCGATGTCCAGCTGCTGCGCGCGGCAGGCCGCGTTCGGCCAAGCCGAAGCAGACGTTGTTCAGCACCGTCAGCCACGGGAACAGCGTGTAGCTCTGGAACACCATGCCGCGGTCGGCGCCGGGACCGTCGATGCGCTGGCCGTCGAGCAGCACCTCGCCGGCCGTCTGCTGGTCCATCCGGGCGACGATGCGCAGCAGCGTGCTCTTGCCGCAGCCGCTGGGGCCGAGGATGGTGACGAAGTCGTTCTCGGCGACATCCAGGTTGGTGGCCTGCAGCGCCAGCGTCGAAGCTGTCGAAGAAGCGAAGTGCGGCAACGTCGCGGTCTCGTCGGTAGGCTTGAGTGTTGACCATCCGCAGGCGCAGCGGGCGCTTGCGGTTCAGGACCTTGCAGTCGCGGCCGGTTTGCCCGATGTACGAGCCGGTCCGGATTGCTTCACATCCGCCACTTGACAACCAGTTGCCGTTCATGGAAACTGGTTGTCATGCACCGAAGAGACTCGATACCGGCCAAGCCCGAACCTCGCGCCGCCGCGATCACCCAACTGACGCTGACGGTGTTTCGCCTGAACGGCATGCTGCTGCACTGGGGCGACCAAGTGGTCGAACCGCTCGGTCTGACCAGCGCACGCTGGCAGATGCTGGGTGCACTCGCGCTCGCCAGTACACCGCTGACGGCCCCGCAAGTCGGTGAGGCGATGGGCGTCACGCGCCAGGGCGCGCAGAAGCAGCTCAAACTGCTGCTCGAACAGGGGCTTGTAGCGGCTCGCCCGAATCCGGCGCACATGCGCTCGCCGCTTTACGCCCTGACGCCGCAGGGCAGAACCCTGTACCAGCAGGCCGATGCCCTGGGAGCTGCGATGGCCGACGAGCTGGCCTCGCTCATTCCGGTCGCCAACGCCCGCACTGCAATCCGCACGCTGGAGACGATGCTGCGCCAGTTGCAGATTGCCACCCTTTCCTCGGAGGTCGAATCATGAAATCGAAGTTGCATGGGATCTTCGGAGCCGTCGCGCTCCTGTGCATCACCACGTTCTGGCTCTCGACCGTCGGGTCCGAGTTGTTTCTCAGTCAGGCGAGCGTCACAGCAGTCAAGAACGCGGTGCTGACCGGCATGTGGCTGCTGATTCCGGCGATGGCCGCGACCGGAGGCAGCGGCTTTTCGCTCGCGAAGGGACGTGGCGGCCGCCTCGTCGGCGTCAAGGGCGGGCGGATGAAGATCGTGGCGGCCAACGGCCTACTGGTGCTGCTGCCCAGCGCCTTCGTGCTGGCCTCGTGGGCAAACGCCGGCCGCTTCGACGGCGCGTTCTACGCGCTGCAAGGCGTGGAGCTGCTGGCCGGCGCCGTGAACTTCACGCTGCTCCTGCTGAACATGCGCGACGGCCTCAGGCTCAGCGGCCGGCTGACGTCCAAGCGGCCCGCTCTGGCGTCGTCGCGCTGACCCCGCCCGCCGAAGCGAGAGCACTTGATGACCTACAACCTGCTCAGGTTCGCCCACATCCTGGGCGCCATCCTGATGGGCGCGGGCCTGGTGGCGGTGTGGATGGCCGACCTGCGCTCGCGTCAGGTGCGCGACCTGACGGCGTTCGCCGAGGCCGTGCGCAACATCGCGGTCTGCTACGACGGGCTGGTCGTGCCCGGCGCGTTGCTGCTGCTCGCCTCCGGCAGCTGGCTGATCGGGCAGTTCTACGGCGGGCTGGCCTTCCTCGGCGTGCCTTGGCTCGCCGGCATGGTGGTGCTGTTCCTCGCCGAGTTCATCGAAGGCAACACGGTCACGCGGCTGTACTTCATGCGGCTGCGCCGCATGACCCGCGACGCACTGGCACAGGGGCGCTTCACCCCAGAACTCGAGCGCGAGCGCGGCAAAAGCCTGCCGTCCTTCACCCACTTTCTCGACCTGCCGGTGCTCACACTGATCGTCGCCCTCGGTGCGCTCAAGCCGGACTCCTGGACGCTGTTCATCGCCGGCTCGATCCTCGCCCTAGCGGTGGCGAGCGCCCTCAACACGTGGATTCCGCGGCTCTACCCGTGGGGCAACGAGCGGCAGTCTGGCAGCGCACGACCCGCATGAAAGGCCTCCTCATGTTCTCGAAGATCTTGCGAACACTGACGCTGCTGGCTGCGGTGCCGAGCATCACCGCCTGCGCCGGTCCCGGCCGCCGCGGGGCGTTCGAGCGCCAGTTGTCATCGCAGAGCACGGCACCGGTCCTGTCGGTGCAAGGCTACGTCATCCACGACGCCGAAGACGGACATTCCAGTTGCTCATCAGAAATGCCGAAAGGCTCGGGGACGCGATCTGGGCCGAGTAGCCGCTGTCCGGTCGCCGGATGATGATCACGTCTCGCGCGGTCGATTCAAGCCGTAGGCCCGCGCGATCCGTTCGGCAATCTCGCCGACGCTGCTGTTGATCTTGAGCGACTTCGGATCGATCGAGCGATCTGTCTCGATCGCGTCGAGAAATCGGTCCAGGTCCTGCGCGATTCGCTCGGCGACGGGTATTCGAGTGTCCGGGGCCAGCAACTGCGACAGGCGGAGTACGTCGTTCGCGTGCTTGCGGATGTTCTTGGTGTCGATCGGCTCACCCTTGGCCTGACGTTCGCCGAGGTCCAGCCAGGCGCTTGCCTTGAGCGAAATCAGTCTGTCCTCGCCCACCCACGGCAGGCCGTCGACTTCCCTGCGTCCGGCCAGGATGAACTCGTAGTACGCATCGTCGAGCAAGATCGCGGACAAGCTCGCCACCGCCTCGTCGATAGGAATCGGCGTGAGGTGACTGCCTTCGGCCAGCCTGATCCCCTCGGGAGCCCGGCAGAACAGCTCGAGCATGGCGGGAAAGCGCTCATCGGCCGGCTTCTGGAATCGATAGAAGACCGGCTTCCCGGTGTCACTGGCCTGTCGGACTTCGTAACGGCCCGCCTCGATGAAGCGCCAGAACACTTCGCCGAATGACGGGCTGAGCGCTTCGATGTGCAGGACGATGTCCAGGTCCTTCGTGGCCCGGAACTCGAGCCCGGCCTCCTCCATTGCCAGACTCGCGGCCGTGCCGCCGATCAGCACGAACTGATCCGCGTGGCCGGCGAAGTGCTCGCGAAAGACGTCCAGTCCCCTCACCACGGAAAGCGCCCCTTGAGTTCATCCAGCGCGAGTTGAACACGCTCGTCCTGGTTGCCTTGCAGGCTGAGGGTCAAGGAAAGCGGATCGACGGTGTCGCTGTCTCGCACGATTGCCGGGCTGTAGTGCCAGATCTCCCATTCGCAGGCACCCGGTATCGGTTCGGGCAGCGTCTCGAAGCCCCCCTGTGTCGCCGCCTTCCACTCCGCCTGGCCGACGGCGTAGGTCGGCCACTGAGGCTCGGTGAGCATCGAAAATCGCGCGAGCGCGCTCAGACCCGCGAGTCTCAGCGGGCGCGGCCTCGACTTCGGAGGGGGAAGGACCCAGCCCCGGCGCTTGACCGGGCTGCGCAGCAGGGGTCTCGCGTGCTCCCAGGTCTGCGCGGCGGTGCGCTCCGCATGAAGCCATCGTACCCTCCCCTCAGTGCGCAACGTCGCGATGCCTGCGGTGGTGAGCTCCTTGACCGCTCGCGACAGGGTCATCGGGGTGTAGCCCAGCTCGCCGACCACCTCGGCGGGCTGCCACTCGGCGCGCCACGGCCTGCGCAGCAGGACCGCGATCAGCATCGCCTGCGTCGCCGGGCTGAGCGCAGTCTGTGCAGCCACCGTCGGCTTGCGAAAGTACTCGCGCAGGTCGATCCCGAGATCCGGCAGATAGAGTTGGTTGCCCGGCACCAGGAACGGCACCTTCTGCTCGATGAGGCGCTTGCGTTCGTACGATGCGAGCGTGCGGGTGACGTAGACCACCGGCATCCCGGCAAGGTGTCGCAGCTTCTCGATCTGACCTCGAACGTTGGCCAGCGTCGGCCGGTCGGCCCGCTGATCGATCGCCAGGAGAATCTGGCGATCCAGGAGCGTCAGTTCCCGAACCTCGAACGCTTCCTGCAGGAAGTAGGGCAGCTTGCCGGCGCCCGCCCAGGCGCGAACCTTGGGCGCGATTCCCAAGGTTTCATGCAGATACGCGTGGACGGCTGCGTCGTCGGCACGCTGGGCGGGGGTTTTATCTAACATAGCAAGCGCACGATAACATCACTTATGTTATCGTGCAATGAAGCGTTATCGTGGCGCGTCGAATGCTTCGCACCCAACCCACACCAGGTCTCTCTCGACGCTGAGGCCACAGCCGCCAGCCGCTACATACCCCGACCGAAATACCGTCAACTTCCGACGGATCCCCAGGGACGACCCAATCTGCGCAAACACCGCACACTCGTTTCAAATCAAGGCGATCCAGCTGCCTTGAGTCCAATTGATGATTTGCGGCGCATCATCAACTGAATATTCTAAGTTGTTGTTTTCATTGCCTTGTTGACGCGACCTGCTATCCCCTACTCCCACTCGATCGTCGCCGGCGGCTTGCTGCTCACGTCGTAGACCACGCGGTTAATGCCGCGCACCTCGTTGATGATGCGGCTGCTGACCTTCTTCAGCAGCGCGTACGGCAATTCGGCCCAGTCGGCGGTCATGAAGTCGCTGGTCTGCACCGCGCGCAGCGCGACCACGTAATCGTAGGTGCGGCCGTCGCCCATCACGCCCACGCTCTTGACCGGCAGGAAGACGGCAAAAGCCTGGCTCGTCATGTCGTACCAGGACTTGCCACTGCGCTCGTCGATCGTGCGGCGCAGTTCGTCGATGAAGATCGCGTCGGCCCGGCGCAGCAGCTCGGCATATTCGCGCTTGACCTCGCCCAGGATGCGCACGCCCAGTCCAGGCCCGGGGAACGGGTGCCGGTAGACCATTTCGTGCGGCAGGCCCAGCGCAACGCCGAGTTCGCGCACCTCGTCCTTGAACAGGTCGCGCAGCGGCTCCAGCAGCGCGAGCCCCAGCTTCTCGGGCAGGCCGCCGACGTTGTGGTGGCTCTTGATCGTCGTCGCCTTCTTGGTCTTGGCGCCGCCGCTCTCGATCACGTCCGGGTAGATCGTGCCCTGCGCCAGCCACTTCGCGCCGGCGATCTTCCCGGCCTCGGCCTGGAACACCTCGACGAACTCGCGGCCGATGATCTTGCGCTTGCGCTCCGGGTCGTCCACGCCCGCAAGCGCGCCCAGGAACTGCTCGCTCGCATCGACATGCACCACCTTCGCGTGCAGCCGTCCGGCGAACATCTCCATCACCATCCGCGCCTCGTCCAGGCGCAGCAGGCCGTGGTCGACGAACACGCAGGTCAGCTGGTCGCCGATGGCCCGGTGGATCAGCGCGGCGGCCACGCTGGAATCGACGCCGCCCGACAGCCCCAGGATCACCTGCTCGCTGCCCACCTGCGCGCGGATCTTCGCCACCGCCTCTTCGATGTGGTCGCGCATCACCCAGTCGGGCCTGGCGCCCGCGATCTGCAGCACGAAGCGCTCCAACAGCGCGCGCCCCTGCAGCGTGTGCGTGACCTCGGGGTGGAACTGCAAGCCGTAGTAGCCGCGCGCTTCGTCGGCCATGCCGGCGATCGGGCAGCTCGGCGTACTGGCCATCAGCTTGAAGCCCGGCGGCAGTGCCGTGACCTTGTCGCCGTGGCTCATCCACACCTTCAGCATGCCTTGGTTCTCGGCGGTGCGGAAGTCCTCGATGCCGTCGAGCAGCCGCGTGTGCCCGCGCGCGCGCACCTCTGCGTAGCCGAACTCGCGCTGCGTGCTGGCCTCGACCTGCCCGCCCTGCTGCACGGCCATCGCGAACATGCCGAAGCAGATGCCCAGCACCGGCACGCCCAGCTCCCACACCGCCTGCGGTGCGCGCAGCTGGTGGTCTTCGTAGGTGCTGGCGTGGCTGCCCGACAGGATGACGCCCTTCGGCGCGAATTCGCGCACGAAGGCGTCGGACACGTCGTTCGGGTGGATCTCGCAATACACGTGCGCCTCGCGCACGCGCCGCGCGATCAACTGCGTGAGCTGCGAGCCGAAGTCGAGGATCAGGATCTTGTCGTGCATCGGGCGGCCTTCAGGCGGCCGCCGCCCGCGCGCTGGCGCGTTGGCGGCGGAAATGGGTGATCGCGAGCGTGGCGCCGACGGCCTGCAGCAGCGCGCAGAAGTAGAACGGCAGCCCGATCCACGGGTCTCCCGCCGGCCGGTGCGACACCAGGCCGAGCAGCGGGGCGGCGATCGTCGGCGCCAGCACCGCCGCGAGGCTGTTCACCGAGGCCATCGAGCCCATCGTGCGGCCCTGGTTGTGCGCGTCGGCGGCGTTGGAGATCAGGCTGGTCAGCGAAGCCTGCGCGCCGCCGCCGATCAAGGTGCCGACGACGATCACCGCATACAGCATCCAGCCTTCGCTCGCCAGGCCGAAGCCGAGGTAGGTCAGCGCCGATCCCGCCAGCCCCACGGCGGCCAGCCGCTGCGGCGTGAAGCGGCGCAGCAGGTGCTTGAGCAAGACGCCCTGCACGAAGGCCGACATCAGGCCGACGACGAACAGCGAGGCGCCGGTCTGCGCCGGCCCCCAGCCGAACTTGAAGTAGGTGTACAGCACCCAGGTGGTGTGCAGCGTGAACTGCGCCAGCGCCGCCAGCGCGACCACCACCACCAGCGGGCCGACGCCGTGCAGCCGGGTCAGCGCGATCAGCGCCGAAAAGGGATTCGCACGCCGCCATTCGAAGGCGCGCCGCCGCTCGGGCGGCAGCGACTCGGGCAGCACGAACCAGCCGTACAGCCCGTTCGCGACGGCCAGCGTGCCGGCCACGAAGAACGGCAGCCGCAGGTCGACGGCGCCCAGCAGCCCGCCGGCCGCCGGGCCGAGGATGAAGCCCAGGCCGAACATCGCGCCCAGCAGGCCGAAGCGGCGCGCGCGCTGCTGCGGCGGCGTGATGTCGGCCACGTAGGCGTTGGCCACCGCCGCGTTGCTCTGCATCGCGCCGCTGAACAGCCGCACCGCGATCAGCATCCACAGCGCGGTCGCCAGCCCGGTGACGATGAAGCTCAGCGCCAGCCCGGTGAAGCCCAGCAGCAGCACCGGGCGGCGGCCGTGCCGGTCGGACAGCGCGCCCAGCACCGGCGACGCGAAGAAATTGGCGATGCCGAAGCTGAACGCGACCGCGCCGAACCACAGCGCCTGCTCGGTCGGCGACGTGGTGAAGGTGCCGACGAACAGCGGCAGCACCGGCACGATCAGGCCGATCGACACCATGTCGATCAGCACCGTCAGCATGATGAAGGGCATCGCTGCCCGGCGCTCGCCTGGCGCTGCGGCCTGCGGATTCAATCGGTTCTTCCTCGTGCGGGCGCCGGCTGCCGGCCGCCCCTTTGCGCAGGGGCGCGCCCTCACTCCATCCGGTAGTTCGGGGCTTCCGTCGTGATCTGCACGTCGTGGACGTGGCTCTCGCGCATGCCGGCGGCGGTGATCTGCATGAACTCGGCGCGCTCGTGCATCTCGGCGATCGACGCGCAGCCGCAGTAGTGCATCGCCGCGCGCAGCCCGCCGGCCATCTGGTAGACGATCGCCACCAGCGAGCCCTTGTACGGCACGCGGCCCTCGATGCCCTCGGGCACCAGCTTGGCCGAGCTGGAGGTGTCGGCGCCTTCCTGGAAGTAGCGGTCGGCCGAGCCCTGCTGCATCGCCCCGAGCGAGCCCATGCCGCGGTAGCTCTTGTAGCTGCGGCCCTGGTACAGCACCACCTCGCCCGGCGCCTCCTCGGTGCCGGCGAAGGCGCTGCCCAGCATCGCGCAGTGCGCGCCGGCGGCCATCGCCTTGGCCAGGTCGCCCGAGTAGCGGATGCCACCGTCGGCGATCAGCGGCACGCCGCTGCCCCGGATCGCCTTGGCCACTTCGTCGATCGCGGTGATCTGCGGCACGCCGATGCCGGTGACGATGCGCGTGGTGCAGATCGACCCCGGCCCGATGCCGACCTTGACCGCGTCGGCACCGGCCTCGACCAGCGCCAGCGCCGCCGCGCCGGTGGCGATGTTGCCGCCGATCACGTCGAGCTGCGGGTGCTCGCGCTTGATCCGGCGCACGCGCTCGATCACGCCCTCGCTGTGCCCGTGCGCGGTGTCGACCACGATCACGTCGACGCCGGCCCTGACCAGCAGCTCGACGCGCTCGTCGGTGCCCTCGCCCACGCCGACCGCCGCGCCCACGCGCAGCTTGCCCTGGGCGTCGCGCGCCGCGCTCGGGAAGTTGGTCTGCTTGGTGATGTCCTTCACCGTCATCAGCCCGCACAGCTCGAAGGCGTCGTTGACCACCAGCACGCGGTCGAGCCGGTGGCGGTGCATCAGCGCCTTCGCGTCCTCGGGCGCCGAGCCTTCGCGCACCGTGACCAGGCGCTCGCGCGGCGTCATGACTTCGCGCACCGGCGCATCGGCGCGCGTCTCGAAGCGCAGGTCGCGGTTGGTGACGATGCCCACCACCGCCCTGCCCTGCAGCACCGGAAAGCCGGAGATGCCGTGCGCTGCCGACAGCGCACGCACTTCGCGAACGGTGGCTTCGGGCCCGACGGTGATCGGGTCGCGCACCACGCCCGACTCGTAGCGCTTGACGCGTGCCACCTCGGCTGCCTGGGCCGCGGGCGGCATGTTCTTGTGCACGATGCCGATGCCGCCTTCCTGTGCGATCGCGATCGCCAGCCGCGCCTCGGTCACGGTGTCCATGGCCGCCGACACCAGCGGCAGGTTCAGCGGGATGCGGCGCGTCAGCCGCGTGGCGAGGCTGGTGTCGCGCGGCAACACGCGCGAATGCGCGGGCACCAGCAACACGTCGTCGAAGGTGAGCGCTTGGCCGATCAGGCGCATGAAATGGCTCCGGTCGCAAAAGGCGATTATAAAAAGCCGGCCGCCGTCCCCGCTGCGGGCGTGACGGGCTGCACAACCGGCGCAGGCCGGCGCCACTACACTGGCCCGATGCACAGAGTCCGCAGCGCCGGCAGGGTGCCGGCCCGCCCGATGGTCGGCTTCGCGCTGGCGGCGGCTGCCGCGCTGGCGCTGGTGGCCGCGCCGGCACAGGCCCAGTGGAAATGGCGCGACGCCAACGGCCGCATCGTGATCAGCGACGTCCCGCCGCCGCGCGGCGTGCCGGACAAGGACGTGCTGCAGCGCCCCGAGCCTGCGGCTCGCGCCGCACCGCCGCCTGCCGCCGCCTCGGGCCCGGCTGCCGCCAGTGCCGCGGCGGGCAAGGCGCCGGTCGACGCCGAACTCGAGGCGCGCAAACGCCGCACCGAGCAGGAACAAGCCGCCCAGCGCAAGGCCGAGGACGCGAAGGCCGCCGCGGTGCGCAAGGACAACTGCCAGCGGGCCCGGGACCACCTCGCGCTGCTCGACAGCGGCCAGCGGATGGTGCGCATCGGCGCCGACGGCGAGCGCGAATACCTCAGCGACCAGCAGCGCGCCGCCGAAGCCCAGCGCGCGCGCGACATCGTCGCCAGCGATTGCCGCTAGCGGCCCTTGGCGGCGGCCGGCCGCTTCCGCGGCAACACGCCCGATGACCGGCCCTGGCGCGAGCGTTGCCGGCGCGCCTCTTTCGGGTCGACCGCGAGCGGGCGGTAGATCTCCACCCGGTCGCCTTCTTGCAGCGGCGCGTCCGGCGGCTGCGGCCGCCCCCAGATGCCGGCGTGCACCGCGGCCGGCTCGAGCCCGTGGCGCTCGAGCAGGCCGCTGGCGGCAAGCGCCTGCCCGAGCTGCGCGCCGGCCGGTAAGTCGAGCGTGACCCGGTCCACCTGCCCCGGCGCCGGCGAGTAGGCCACCTCGATCTGCACCGCGGCTGCCGTCAGCGCGCGCCGTACACCGCCTCGGCGCGGGTCACGAAGGAGTCGACGAAGGTGTTGGCCACGCGGTCGAACACCGGGCTGAGCACCGTCTCGAGCGCTCGGCTGGCGAAGGCGTAGCGCAAGTCGAACTCGATCTTGCAGGCGGCCGCCTCGTTGCCGGGGCGGCCCAGCGGGCGGAACTGCCAGGTGCCGTCCAGCAGCGAGAACGGCCCGTCCACCAGCCGCACCACCACCGACTCGCCCGCCACCTGCTCGTTGCGCGTGGTGAAGTCGTGCTTGACGCCGGCATAGGCCAGGCCGATTCGCGCCGTCACGCCGCCTTCGTGCAGGGCCACGATCTCGGCGTGGTCGCACCAGGGCAGGAAGCGCGGGTAGTCGGGGATCGCGGTCACCAAGTCGTACATCTCGCGCGGCGAGTACCACAGCAACACCGACCGGCTCACGTGCTTCATACAATCGCGGCGATTCTAGGGGCCGCATCTGCGGCCCTTGTGCCGTCATCCCCATGTCGACCATCGCCGAAAACCGCCGCGCCCGCTTCGAATACCACATCGAGGAGCGCTTCGAGGCGGGCATCGTGCTGGCCGGCTGGGAGATCAAGGCGATCCGCGCCGGCCAGGTGCAGCTGACCGACGGCTACGTGGTGATCCGCGACGGCGAGTTGTACCTGATCGGCTGCCGGATCAACGCGCTGCGCAGCGCGTCCACGCACGTGCAGCCCGAACCCGACCGCACCAAGAAGCTGCTGATGCACAAGGCCGAGATCCGCCGGCTGGTCGGCAAGGTCGAGCAGCGCGGCTACACGCTGGTGCCGCTGAACCTGCACTACAAGGGCGGGCGCGTGAAGGTCGAGATCGCGCTGGCCAAGGGCAAGGCCGCGCACGACAAGCGCGAAACCGAGAAGCGCCGCGACTGGAACCGCGAGAAGGGCCGACTGATGAGACACAAGGTCTCATCCAAGCCGAAGGCTTGACGCCGCGCAGCGGCATGACGCATCGCCTGCCACGGCGCGCCGCGCAGCGGCAACAGGGTTTCATCCATCCCGGTGACCCGAAGCCGCTGCGTAGCATCCGGGCGCCGTTGCCATGCGCACCCAGCCCCTTGCCTTCGCCGCCACGTTTGCCTGCAGCGCCGTCTGCGCGCAGCCGGCGCCGGGCGAGCTCGATCAGCCGGTGGTCGTCACCGGCCGCACCGAACAGCGCGCCTTCTACACGCCGTTCGCGATCGGCGTGATCGACGCGCAGGAGCTGCGCAGCGCCGGCCCGATGGTCAACCTGTCGGAGGCGATGACGCGCATCCCCGGCATCGTCGCCAACCTGCGCAACAACTATGCGCAGGATCTGCAGATCAGCTCGCGCGGCTTCGGCGCGCGCGCCACCTTCGGCATCCGCGGCCTGCGGCTGTACACCGACGGCATCCCGGCGACGATGCCCGACGGCCAGGGCCAGGTGTCGCACTTCGACCTCGCCGGCGCCCAGCGCATCGAGGTATTGCGCGGGCCCTTCTCGGCGCTGTACGGCGCCAACTCCGGCGGCGTGATCGCGCTGGTGAGCGCCGCGCCGACCGAGCGGCTGTACTCGATCGGCGGCGACGTGGGCGCCGACGGGCTGTGGCAGGGCCGCGCGGCGATCGAGGCGCCGCTGGACGGCGGCTGGAACCTCAAGCTGCTGGCGAGCCAGTTCAACACCGACGGCGTGCGCCCGCACAGCGCGGCGCAGCGCACGCTCGGCAACCTGCGCCTGGGCTGGGCCGGCGCGAGCGATGCGGTCACGCTGCTGGCCAACAGCGTGCACCAGCCGGCGCAGGATCCGCTCGGGCTGACGCGCGAGCAGTTCGACGCCGACGCGTTCCAGACCACGCCGCAAGCCACCTTGTTCGACACCCGCAAGACCAGCGGCCAAACCCAGGGCGGCGGCACCTGGCGCCACCGCATCGACGATGCCGGCGCGCTGCGCGAGAGCGTGCTCACGCTGTGGGCCGGCCGGCGCGACGCGACCCAGTGGCAGGCGATCGCGCCGGCGGCACAGGCCAGCCCGCGCCATTCGGGCGGCGTGATCGACTTCGACCGGCGCTATTCGGGCGTGGACGGCCGGCTGCTGTGGCGCTGGAGCCGGGGCTCGCTGATCGCCGGCGTCAACACCGAGCAGCAGAGCGAAGATCGGCGCGGCCACGAGAACTTCAGCGGCAGCGGCGCCGATCGGGTGCTCGGCGTCACCGGCGCACTGCGCCGCGACGAGGACAACGCGCTGCGCTCGACCGACCTGTATCTGCAGGGCGAGTTCGAGTTCAGGCCCGAGCTGATCGGCTCCGCCGGGCTGCGCAGCGGGCGCATGCGCGTGCGCACCCGGGATCGCTACCTGGCCAACGGCGACGATTCGGGTGCGTTGAGCTACGGCTACACCACGCCGGTGGCAGCACTGCAATGGCTGCCGTCGCCGGCCTGGAACCTGTATGCCAGCGCCGGCCGCGGCTACGAGACGCCCACGCTCGGCGAACTCGCCTATCGCCCGGACGGCCAGAGCGGCTTCAACACGGCGCTGCAGCCGCAGAGCAGTTGGCAGCTCGAGCTCGGCGCCAAGTGGCGCGACGATCGTGCCGGGCTGGGTGCCGACCTGACGCTGTTCTACGCCGATACCGACGACGAGATCGCGGTGCTCACCAACGCCGGCGGCCGCTCGAGCTTCCAGAACGCCGGCCGCACCCGCCGCTACGGCGCCGAACTCGCGGCGCGCTGGCAGCCGAGCCCGCAGTGGCGCGGCCAGCTCGCGCTGACCTGGCTCGACGCCAGCTACCGCGACAGCTTCGAGACTTGTGTCGCCGTACCCTGCACCCGGCCGCAGGACCGCGCCGCCGTGCCGGCCGGCAACCTGATCGCCGGCACGATGGCCAAGAGCGGTTTCGCCGGCCTGGCATGGATGCCGCTGCCGCTGACCGAGCTCGCGGTGGAGTTGCGCTACCAGGGCGAAATGCCGGTCAACGACCGCAACAGCGACTTCTCGCCCGACGCCTGGATCGCGGCGCTGCGCGCGAGCCACGGCATCCGCATCGGCAACGGCACGCTGAGTGCGCTGGCGCGCATCGACAACCTGAACGGCGCGACCTACGCCGGCGCCGTGATCGTCAACGAGGCCAACGGCCGCTTCTTCGAGACCGCGGCGCCGCGCAGCTGGCTGCTGGCGCTGCGCTGGCAGGCGCCGTTCTGAGCCTGAACCCGCGCGTCGAGTTCGCCGAGCGCTTGCCGCTGCACGATCACGCGCAGCACGACCCGCGACGCATGCATGGCCTACCGACCATCGGCCGGTATCGGCCCTGTCCTGCCTCTCGGAACGTCTGCAGTTCTTCGTTGCGTTCTTGGGCCGTTGAGGCAAAGCCGCCGAGGGGGTAGCCGGCTGCGTTCAGCCAAATTCTTATTGGCTCCGGCATCACATCGCTGCGCGATATGAGCCTTCACCGAAGCGCTGCGCGCTTTCACTCCGCCGACTACCCCCTCGTCGGCTTTGCCGGCACCGCCGGCGCGCTTCTTCAGCAAACACCCACTGCGTCGAGCAGCGCACGAACAGCGGTCTGCGCGTACCACCGTCCGGGCCGACGGCGGGGTGGCCAACGGAGTGAATAAGAATTTGGCTGAACGGAGTTGGCCACCCCGTCGGCGGCCCCGTGTGCCAAGAAGCGGCGCGTTGAGGGCTGCTTTCGAAACAATGACAAGTTGCCGCTTCGGGTCGCCAGCCGACAGGGGCAGATCGCATTTCGTCTCGATAGAGCAGCCGAGGCGAGACGACACGCCCCGCCCGGCTCGCCCGCCGCGGGCTACTTCGGCCGCACCGCGTCGGCCGTGCCCTGGATGAAGGCCTTGATCTTCTCCACTTCGGCCGGACTCAGCTTGCCGCTGAAGTCAGGCATCCCACGATCGGTGAGCGTGCCGCCGAGCACGAACTTGTCGAGGTTGGCGATCGTCGCCGGCGTCGAGTAGCCGAGGTTCGGAATGTTGCCGCCGCGGTCCACCGCCGGCACGCCGTGGCAGAAGGCGCAGTTGCTGACATACAGCGCAGTGCCCGCCTCGACCTGGGTCTTGTCGTAAGGCACGCCCTGCAGCAGCGCGTTCAGCTTGTATTCGACGAAGGCCGGCGGCCTGGCCGTGCCGCCGATGGCGAAGGTGTAGACCGTGCCCGGGCCGGCGCGGTCGGTGTGGCGCGCGGCCAGGCCATAGACCCCGCCCCAGCCCACGGCCACCGACACGTACTGCTTGCCGTCGACCTCGTAGCTGACCGGCGCCGCGACTACGCCGGTGCCGGTGGGCACCTCCCACAGCTTCTTGCCGTCGCGTGCGTCGTAGGCGACGAAGCGCCCGTCCGCCGTGCCCTGGAACACCAGGTTGCCGGCGGTGGTCAGCGTGCCGCCGTTCCATGGGCCGACCAGTTCCGCAGTCCAGCGCGCCTGCTGCGCCACCGGATCCCAGGCCACCAGGCGGCCGAAGGGTTTGCTCTTCGGCGGCTCAAGGTTGCCGAACATCGCCGTGTTCCACCCCAGGTTGCTGTGCGGCTCACCCGGACGGTGGGTGTTGAAGCTCCACTCCTTGTTGTCGGCCATGTTCCACGGCACGTTCTGCACCGGCATGTAGGCCAGCCCGGTCTGCGGGTTGAAGGACATCGGATGCCAGTTGCGCGCACCGAAGGGGGTGGGCGTGATCTCGCGCGGCCGATCGACCACACGCGCGATCGGCGTCTCGATCGGCCGGCCGCTGGCGTCGTAGCCGCTCGCCCAGTTGACCTCGACGAAGTTCTTCGCCGAGACGAACTTGCCGTCGGTGCGGTCGATGACGAAGAAGAAGCCGTTCTTCGGCGCGTGCAGGATCACCTTGCGCGGCTTGCCGTCGATCTTGATGTCGGCCAGGATCATCGGTTGCGCCGAGGTGAAGTCCCAGTTGTCGCCCGGCGTCTCCTGGTAATGCCAGACGTACCGGCCGGTATCGGGGTCGAGCGCCACGATCGACGCCAGGTACAGGTTGTCGCCGCCGGCCGGGCTGCGCTTGGCCCGGGCCCAGGGGCTGCCGTTGCCGGTGCCGACGTACATCAGGTTCAGCTCGGGGTCGAAGGTCATCGTGTCCCAGGCCGTGCCGCCGCCGCCGAACTGCCAGTACTTGGACGACGGATCCCAGGTCTGCGCGGCGCGCGCCATCGAGATGTCCTCGTAAGGCTTGGCCGGGTCGCCGGGCACGGTGAACCAGCGCCACTTCTGCTCGCCGCTCATCGCGTCGTAGGCGGTGATGTAGCCGCGCACGCCGTATTCGGCGCCGCCGTTGCCGATGATCACCTTGCCCTTGTACACGCGCGGCGCGCCGGTGATCGTGTACGACATCTTGCGGTCGATGATCGTGTCCTGCTCCCACACCTTGTTGCCGGTGGCGGCATCGAGCGCGAACAGCCGGCCGTCGTAGGAGGCGACGAACACCCTGCCCTTCCACACCGCCACGCCGCGGTTGACGACGTCGCAGCAACCCTTGAAGCCGTAGGCGCGGTCGACCTTCGGGTCGAACACCCACAACCGCTTGCCGGTGCGCGTGTCGATCGCGTGCACGATGCTCCACGACGCAGTCACGTACATGATGCCGTCGATGACCACCGGCGTAGCCTCGACGCCGCGGTTCGATTCGAGGTCGTAGCTCCACACCAGGCCGAGCTTGCCGACGTTGCCGCTGTCGATCTGCTTGAGCCTGGAAAAGCGCGTCTCCGCATAGTCCAGTCCGTAGGTCGGCCAGTCGCGCGTGCTGCGCTCGTTGGCTTCGATCGTCTTGCCGTCGACCTTGGCGGTAGCCGCGCGGATGAATTCCGGGGTCACCTTGTCCTGCGCAGCGGCGCCCAGCGGCAGGGCCGCGGCAGCGGCTGCGCACAGCACCATGCCGAGCCGGGCAGCCCGGCGCCTGAATCCGAATGCCATCTTGTCTCCTCCGCCCCGGTTGGTATCGGTGCCGTCGCGCGGGCCGGCCGGGAGCATCCGCCCGCTGATGGCTTCAGGATCGCGCAATCGCGCGGCCCGCAGTCTGCGGGCTTTCCCCGATCCGCCGGGCAAGCGCGCCGTCAGCGCCGGTCGAAGGCTGCCGCCAGCGCCTGCTCGCAATCGGCCTGCAGGTCGCGCACGTCCTCCAGCCCCATCGAGAAGCGCACCAGCGTGCCGCGCCGGCCGCTGCCCGGGCGGATCACGCCCAGGTCGTAGGGCACCGCCAGGCTCACCGGCCCGGCCCACGAATAGCCGATCTTGAACAGCCGCAGCGCGTCGCAGAAGGCGTGCACCTGCGCCGGCGGATGGCGCTCGTCGAAGAGCACCGAGAACAGCCCCGCGGCCTGCGTGCACAGCCGTGCCCAATGGTCGTGGCCGGGCGAGCCGGGCAGTGCCGGGTGCAGCACCGCGCCCGCCTGCGGCTGTTCGGCCCACCAGCGCGCCAGCGTGCGCCCGGCCGCGTCCTGCGCGGCGTAGCGCAGCGCCAGCGACGGCAGCGCGTGCAGCACCGCCTCGACATCGTTGGCGCCGACGCCGAAGCCCATGCGCATGTGCGTGGCCTTCAAGCGCAGGTGCAGCGCCTCGTCGCGGGTGGTGACCGCGCCCATCAGCACGTCGCCGCCGCCCGACGGGAACTTGGTCAGCGCGTGCACGCTGATGTCGACGCCGAGGCCACCCTCGCCGCCACTGCCGAGGTCGAAGGGGTCGAAGGCCACGCCTGCGCCCCAGGTGTTGTCGAGCACCGTGGTCACGCCGTGTGCGCGCGCCGCGCGCACCAGCGCCGGCAGGTCGGGGAACTCCATCGTGATCGACCCCGGCGCCTCGAGCCACAACAGCCGCGTGGCCGGGCCGATCATCGCCGCCAGCGCGCCCGGGTCGGACGGGTCGTACAGCCGATGGCCGATGCCCCAGCGTTGCAGCTCCTGGCGCGCCAGTTCCCGGCACGGGCCGTAGGCGTTGTCGGGGATCAGCACCTCGTCGCCGGCCGCCAGCAGCGCCGCATCGACCAGCGTGATCGCCGCCAGCCCGCTGGGCAGCAGCAGCGTCTGCAGGCCGCCTTCGAGCGTCGCGATCCGCTCTTCGAGCAGGAAGGTGGTCGGCGTGCCGTGCAGGCCGTAGGTGTAGCCGCTGCGCTGCTTCCAGTCGCGCGCGTGCAGCGCGGCGACGTTCGGGAAGATCACCGTCGAGGCCTTGAACACGCCCGGCTGCGGCGCAACGAAACCATCGGGCGGACGGTACGGGTGGTGGATCAGCGTGGTGCTCAGCGGCGGCTTGGGCATCGGTCGGGGCTCCGGCGTCGATCTCAGATGGGTTCGCCGACCAGGTCGTGGCCGTCGGCGGCGACGATGCGCGCGCGCACGAAGCTGCCGGCCTTCAGCGTGGTCGAGGCCTTGCGCGGCGGCAGCAGCCTGACGCTGCCGTCGATCTCGGGCGCGTCGGCGTAGCTGCGGCCGACGCCGCCCTTGCGGCCCAGCGCGGGCGCGTGGTCGACCAGCACCTGCATCGTCGCGCCGACGCGCTCGCGCAGCTTGGCGATCGACACTGCTTCAGCCGCCGCCATGAACGCGGCGCGGCGCTGCTCGCGCACCGCCTCGGGCAGCGCACCGGGCAGCGCGTTGGCCGCGGCGCCGGCCACCGGCGAATAGGCGAAGCAGCCGGCGCGGTCGATACGCGCGGCGCGCACGAAGTCGAGCAGATGCTCGAACTCGGCATCGGTCTCGCCGGGAAAGCCGGCGATGAAGGTCGAGCGCACCACCAGCTGCGGGCAGACCTCGCGCCAGCGCGCCAGCCGTTCGAGGTTGCGCTCGCCGCCGGCCGGGCGCTTCATGCGTCGCAGCACCTCGGGGTGCGAATGCTGGAAGGGCACGTCCAGGTACGGCAGGATGCGGCCGGCGGCCATCAGCGGCAGCACTTCGTCCACGTGCGGGTACGGGTACACGTAGTGCAGCCGCACCCAGGCGCCGTGCGGCTCGGCCAGACGGCCGAGCTGCTCGCACAGGTCGAGCAGCCGCGTCTTCACCGGCCGCCCGTCCCAGAAGCCGGTGCGGTACTTCAGGTCCACGCCGTAGGCGCTGGTGTCCTGGCTGACGATCAGCAGCTCCTTCACGCCGGCGTCGAACAGGCGTTGCGCCTCGCCGAGCACCTCGCCGACCGGGCGCGACACCAGGTCGCCGCGCAGCGACGGGATGATGCAGAAGGTGCAACGGTGGTTGCAGCCCTCGCTGATCTTCAGGTAGGCGTAGTGCTTCGGCGTGAGCTTCACGCCCTGCGGCGGCACCAGGTCGGTGAAGGGGTCGTGCGGCCGCGGCAGGTGGGCATGGACCGCGTCGAGCACCTCGGGCGCGGCGTGCGGCCCGGTAACCGCCAGCACCTTCGGGTGCAGCCGGCGCACCAGGTTGCCGCCGTCGGCGTCGGCCTTCGCACCCAGGCAGCCGGTGACGATCACGCGGCCGTTGGCGGCCAGCGCCTCGCCGATCGCGTCCAGGCTCTCCTGCACCGCGGCGTCGATGAAGCCGCAGGTGTTGACGATCACGAGTTCGGCGCCCTCGTAGCTGCGGCTGGTGGCGTAGCCCTCGGCCTGCAGCCGGGTGAGGATGACTTCGGCGTCGGTCAGCGCCTTCGGGCAGCCGAGCGACACGAAGCCGATGGTCGGTGCCGCGGCTGGTGCATTCATTGCCGCGATTGTCCCGCAGGATCCCGCGAGGCCGCCGCCGCGGGTTCCTCGGACCCGGCCGCCAGGCCGGTCTTCGGCCGGGCACCGGGGCGCGGCCGCCGCAGCCGTTGCTCAGCCGTCGCGGGGCTTGCGGTCGTTGCCGCCGCGGCTGCCGATGCCCGTGAACAGGTTGCCCGCCTGCTTGGCGAACTGCTCCTGCATCTGGCCGAACAGCTGCTTGGACTGCTCCAGGTAGCTGCCGACCAGCCCCTGCATCGCGGTGCCCTGCCCGGCGAGGAACTGCGACCACATCTCGGGCGTGAACCCCTTGCCTTCGCCCAGCGCGAGGCCGGGCGCGGCGAAGCGCTTCTGCAGCTCGACGAAGGTCTGCAGGTTCTGCTCCAGGTACTGGCCCATCATGCCCTGCAGCGAATGGCCGTAGAAGCGGATCATGTGCTGCAGCATCTGTGCGCTGAAGATCGGCACGCCGCCCGATTCCTCCTCGAGGATGATCTGCAGCAGGATGCTGCGCGTCAGGTCTTCGCCGCTCTTGGCGTCGCGCACCTCGAAGGCTTCGAAGCGCAGCACCATGTCCTTGACGTCGGCCAGCGTGATGTACGAGCTGCTGCGGGTGTCGTACAGGCGCCGGTTCGGGTACTTCTTCAGCACGCGCGGCCCGCCCGCGGCGTTCTCGGCGGCAGGCGGCGCGGCGGCGCGGCGGCGGGCTTGCATGCGATGGGGTCTCCAGGCGTGGGACGGCCGGATTCTAGGAGCGGCCCTTGCGCGCGCCGTGCCGGAGTAACCCTGCCGCGGCCCGGTGCGCAGGATCGGGCGCCGCGCATCATCCGGCCGGGCCGGGGGCCGGGTCGAAGCACAGACGCAGGCACAGGCACAGGCACAGGCACAGGCACAGACACAGGCACAGGCACAGGCACAGGCGCAGTTTCGGCGCCGGCGGCGATGTCGGCATACTGGCGCCCTGTTGCTAATCGCCGGCGGCGAGCCGCCGCGCCCGACATGGCCAACCACCGCATCACCGTGCTGGGAGCCGGCTTCGCCGGGCTGTCGGCGATCCGCCACCTGCGCCGCCGCGACCCGGACGCCGACATCACCCTGGTCGCGCCGCGCGCCGAGCTGCACTACCTGCCCGGCATCATCTGGATCCCGAGCGGCCTGCGCCGGCGCGAGGACCTGGTCCTGCCGCTGGACAACTTCCTGCGGCGCACGCGCGTGCACTTCCACGCGGGCGAGGCGACCGGCCTGCGCGAGCGCGGCCGGGTCGTGCTCACGAGCGCCGGCGAGGTGGCCAACGACGGCCTGGTCATCGCCACCGGCGGGCGCTTCATCAAGAAGCTGCCGGGGATCGAGCACGCGATCACGCCCTGCGAAGGCATCGCCGCGGCCGAGCGCATCCGCGACCGGCTCGAGGCGATGGAAGGCGGCCGCATCGCCGTCGGCTTCGCCGGCAACCCGAACGAGCCGCAGGCGATGCGCGGCGGGCCGATGTTCGAGTTCCTGTTCGGCATCGACCAGCAGCTGCGCCGCGAAGGCCGGCGCGAGCGCTTCGAGCTGACATTCTTCAGCCCGTCGCCCGAGCCTGGCAACAGGCTCGGGCCCAAGGCGGTGCAGCACCTGCTCGGCGAGATGCGCCGGCGCGGCATCGCGACCCACCTGGGCCACAAGATGGTGCGCCTCGAGGCCGACAAGGTCGTGACCGAAGGCGGCGAGATCGCGGCCGACCTGATCCTGTTCATGCCCGGGATGACCGGCAACGCCTGGTTCGACGCCACCGATTTGCCGCGCTCGCCGGGCGGCCTGCTGCGCGCCGACGCACACTGCCGCGTGCCCGAATGGGAGCGCGTGGTGGTGGCCGGCGATTCCGGCAGCTTCCCCGGCCCCGACTGGATGCCCAAGCAGGCGCACATGGCCGACCTGCAGGCCGTTGCCGCGGCAACCAACCTGCTGGCCGACCTGCGCGGCGAGCGCGCCGACGCCACCTTCGCGGTCGAGCTGGCCTGCATCGTCGACAGCCTCGACCAGGGCACGCTGATCTGGCGCACGCCCGAGCGCAACTGGCTGCTGCCGCCCAACCGGGTGTTCCACTGGGCCAAGCGCGGCTTCGAGCGCCGGTACCTGCAGCGCTATCGCTGAGCGCGATCGGCCGCGGCGATCAATCCGGCTCGTCGGCGCCGGCGATGCGGTGGTGCACCCGCCGCAATGAGGCCCACACCGCCAGCGCCACCACCGGCACCGCCGCGGCAGCCGTGAGCTCGACGCTGACCGGCCAGCCGATCTTCTGCGCGCCCTTGGCCACGTAGGCGACCAGGCCGACCACGTAGTAGGTGATCGCCGCCACCGACAGGCCTTCGACGGTGGACTGCAACTTCAGCTGCAGGGCCTGGCGGCGGTTCATCGCGGCCAGCAGCTCGCGGCTGGACAGCTGCTGTTCCACCTCGACGCGCGTGCGCAGCAGGTCGCCCACGCGCGCGATCCGCGCCGACAGCGCCGCCTGGCGCCGATCGGCCGAGCGGCAGGTGGCCATCGCCGGGCTCAGGCGGCGTTCGATGAAGTCGCGCAGCGACTGCATGCCGTCGATGCGCAGCTCGGCGATCTCGGCCAGCCGCTGCCGCGCCAGATCGTCATAGGCCGCGCTCGCCGAGAAGCGCGCATGGGTGCTCGCATACAGCCCTTCCAGTTCGGCGGCCAGCCGCGTCAGCCGATCGAGCAGCGCCGGCTCGTCGGCGCGCACGGCATGGCGCACGGCCTGCGCCAGCGCCGCCAGCTCGCCCTCGCCCTCGGCCAGCCACTGCACTGCACGCCGCGCTGTCGGCAGCCCGAGCAGCGCCGCCATGCGGTAGGTCTCGATCTCCAGCACCCGCTGCACCAGCCGCCCCAGCCGACGCGGCGTGACGGCGTCGGGCGCCGTCGGGCCGGTGAACACCAGCACCCGCAGGCAGCCGTCGGCGCGCAGGCGCAGATCGGTGTGCAGCTCCGAGCTCTGGCTGATCACGCGCGAGCCGGTGACGGCCTGCTCGTCGAACAGGCGGCGCAGCACGGCTGCCGTGTCGGTGCCCCGGCGCGGCAGCGCCCACAGGTGCACCCCGGTGAGCGCGCGTCCGGGCAGCGCCTGGCGCCAGGCCGCGGGCACCAGCTCGGCGGCGGTCGGCGGATCGCCCTGCGCCAACGCCGCCAGATCGGGCGGCGCCAGCGGGCGGAAGAAGGTCCAGGTGACGAACTCGGTGTGCAGTTCCCAGCGCAGGCTGAATTCGCCCAGATCGGCCTGGGCGAATGCCGCGTCGTCGGCCGGCGGCGCCTGCCCGCGCCCGGCCAGCAGCCGCGCCAGATGCTCGCGCCCGGCGGCCCGCTCGGCTTCGTCGGCCAGCATCACCCAGTGGCTCACGGCCAGCGGCGCCTGCAGCTGCGGCGCGGGCCGCGCATGCAGCTCCTGGTGCAGCGCCAGACGCAGCTCGGGCGTGAGCTGCTCGGGCAGTGCGGGCTTGGCGGTCATCGCGGCGGGCGGCATCGAAGGCCCGCGATTGTGCGCGCGCAGCCGGCGGCCCGCTGCCGGCGTCTGCCGGCGGGCGGCATCGTCCGCGGCGCGCCGCCGATGCCGCGACCCACGCCGCAAAACCCCCATATTGCGCCGCTGCGGCACGGGCTCCAGAATGCGCTTCGAGTCGGCGGCGCCCCGGAACCGGGACACCCGCGCATCGATGCGCGAATCGCCCTGCCGCCTTCAACCCCAGACGGGAAGCCGCCATGAGCCCAACCGCCGATACGCCGCGCAGCGGCGCCACCGTTGCTGATCCGGCGCAGCAAGACGTGTTCATGGGCGAGCACGGCCCGCACGTGATGTCGCTGCGCGAGGTGCGCCGCGGCCTGACGCTGATCGTGGTCGCCCTGGCTGCCGCGGTCGCGCTGTATGCGTGGATGCCCTTCGAGCCGGCACCCAAGAAGGGCCTGGCGCTGCTGCTGTTCATCGGCATCCTGTGGCTGACCGAGGCGATCCACATCACGATCACGGCGCTGATGGTGCCGGTGGGCGCGCTGCTGCTGGGCCTGCCCAAGATCACCACCGCCTCGGCCTTCGCATCCTTTGCCGACCCGGTGATCTTCCTGTTCTTCGGCGGCTTCGCCCTGGCCACGGCGCTGCATGCGCAGCGGCTGGACCGCAAGATCGCCTTCTGGCTGATGTCGCTGGCCGGCTCGCACCTGGGGTTCGCGTCGCTGCTGCTGTTCGGCGTGACCGCCGGCCTGTCGATGTGGATCAGCAACACGGCCACCGCGGCGATGATGCTGCCGCTGGCGCTCGGCATCATGAGCCATCTCGACCACGAGAAGGAGCGCGGCACCTTCGTCTTCATCCTGCTGGGCATCGCCTATTCGGCCAGCATCGGCGGGCTGGGCACGCTGGTGGGCTCGCCGCCCAACGCGATCGCGGCGCGTGCGATCAACATGGATTTCGCGGGCTGGATGAAGGTGGGCTTCCCGCTGATGCTGGTCCTGATGCCGCTGATGGTGCTGACGCTGTGGCTGGTGTTCCGGCCCAAGCTGAACCGGCGCATCCACATCCCGATGGAGTCGATTCCCTGGACCCCGCGGCGCGTGCTGGCGATGACGCTGTTCCTGCTGACCGCGCTCGCCTGGATCCTGGGGAGCGAGATCAGCGAGTGGCTCGGCATCGGCGCGCCCGACACGCTGATCGCCGTCATCGCCGCGCTGCTGGTGGTCGTGCTGGGCCTGGCCAGCTGGGAGCAGGTGTCGGACAACACCGACTGGGGCGTGCTGTTCCTGTTCGGCGGCGGGCTGACGCTGTCGAGCCTGCTGCGCAGCTCGGGTGCCTCCGAAGTGCTGGGCGATCAGGTGGCGCGCTTCCTGACCGGCGCCCACGAGCTGTGGATCATCCTGGGCGTCACCACCTTCATCATCATCCTGACCGAGTTCACCAGCAACACCGCGTCGGCCGCGCTGCTGGTGCCGATCTTCGCCGCCATCGCCGAGCGCATGGGCATGCCGCCCGCCGTGCTGGTGCTGGTGATCGGCATCGGCGCTTCCTGTGCGTTCATGCTGCCGGTGGCCACGCCGCCGAACGCGATCGTGTACGGCCTCGGATACATGCGCCAGATCGACATGGTGCGCGCCGGCGCGGTGCTGAACGTGTTCTGCGTGATCGTGCTGACGCTCTGGGGTTACTTCTTCCTGCGCTGAGGGCACGCGGCCGGCGGCGGCAGCCGGCGATCGGCATTCGCGCCGCCGCAGAGCACGTGCGGCGTTGCCTGCGGCGCACCCGCCCGGGCCGTTGCCGTGCGCAACGGCCACCGAGCGCGAATGCCGGCGGGCACAGCCGCGGGCAGTCCCCGGCCAGACGACCGCCAGCGCCGTTTCGATCTTGGCCGCGACCCGTGTTTGGGCGCATCATCGGCCGGCGCAGGTTGCATCAAGGCAATCCGTCGAGCGCCGCCGGGTTGCGTGCAAGGGCTGCGGGAGCCTGCGACTCATCGCGACTGCGCAGCGGCACGGAGATCGAAGGCGAACAGGAGCAGCACATGGCCGATGGCATCAAGCACGAAGTGGCGTCCGCCGTTCTGGCCGGCATCGACCGGCTGCTGCCCGATCTCGAGGCGCTCTACCGGGATGTCCACGCCCATCCCGAGCTTTCGATGCACGAGACCCGCACGGCGGGGCTCGCCGCGGCCCGGCTCGAGAAGGCCGGCTACGAGCTGACGACGGGCGTCGGCCAGACCGGCGTGGTGGGGCTGTTGCGCAATGGCGAGGGGCCCACGGTGATGCTGCGCGCCGACATGGATGCGCTGCCCGTCGCGGAGAACACGGGCCTGCCGTATGCGAGCCAGATCACCGCGACCGACGCCGAAGGCAACACGGTGCCGGTGGCGCACATGTGCGGCCACGACATGCACGTCGCGTGGCTGGTCGGCGCGGCCACGCTGCTGGCGCAGGCGCGCGCCGGCTGGAAGGGCACGTTGATGGCCGTGTTCCAGCCGGGCGAGGAAACCGCCCAAGGGGCGCGAGCCATGATCGACGACGGGCTCCTCCAGCGCTTCCCCACGCCCGCGGTCGTGCTGGGCCAGCATGTCGCGGTCGGCCCGGCCGGGACGATCGCGGGAAGCTCCGGGCCGATCACGGCTGCCGCCGACAGCCTGCAGATCCGCCTGTTCGGCCGCGGCGCCCATGGCTCGATGCCGCAAGCCAGCATCGATCCGGTCGTCATGGCGGCGTCGGTCGTGCTGCGGCTGCAAACCATCGTGTCGCGCGAAATTGCCGCGGCCGATGCGGCGGTCGTCACGGTCGGCGTGCTGCAGGCGGGAACCAAGGAGAACGTCATCCCCGACGAAGCCCTCATCAAGCTCAACGTGCGCACCTTCGATGCCGGCGTGCGCAAGCAGGTGCTGGCGGCGATCGAGCGCATCGTCAACGCCGAGGCCGATGCGTCGGGGGCGCCGCGCAAGCCGGAAATCACGCCGCTCGACAGCTACCCGTTGAACGTGAATGACGAGGCGGCGAGCAACCGGGTGGCCGAGGCGTTTCGCAGCCACTTTCCGGCGGGCCGCGTACAGCACACCGGCCCGGTACCCGCGAGCGAGGACTTCGGCTGCTTCGGCACCGCCTGGCACGTGCCGTCGGTGTTCTGGTTCGTCGGCGGGACCGATCCCCAGGTCTATGCCCAGGCAGAGGCTGCCGGCACGCTGAACGCGTTGCCGGTCAATCACAGCGCGAAGTTCGCCCCGGTCCTGCATCCGACGCTGGAAACCGGGGTCGAGGCGCTGGTCGTCGGCGCACTCGCATGGCTGGGCCAGGACTGACACAGTTCCAGCCGGGGCAGCACGGGCAATCGGCAGCGATGCGCGACTCGTTCGCGGCCTCGGCGTCGTGCCCGGAGCGCGGGCGTTCGGCCACAGGGCACGCATGAGCGGCGCGCAGACCTTCGTTCAGTTTCTCGATCTGGCCGGCACTTTCGTGTTCGCGGTCAGCGGGGCAGTGGCGGCGGTCAATCACCGGCTCGATGTGTTCGGCATCCTCGTCCTGTCGTTCGTGGCGGGCAACTTCGGCGGGATCGGCCGCGACCTGCTGATCGGTGCGGTGCCGCCGGCTGCGCTCGTCGATGGGCGCTACCTGCTGGTGTCGGTGCTGGCCGCCGTCGTGACGTTCTTCTGGTATGCCGGCGTCGACCGGTTGCGCGCGCCGGTCCTGTGGTTCGATGCGGCAGGGCTCTCGCTCTTCGCCGCGGCCGGCGCGCAGAAGGCGATCGACTTCGGCCTCGACCCGGTCGCGGCTGCGCTCCTGGGCATGCTCACCGGCATCGGCGGCGGCATGACACGCGACGTTCTGCTCGCGGAGATCCCGCAGGTCTTGCGATCCGATCTCTACGCGGTTGCGGCCCTGGCCGCCGCGTCGGTCGTCGTCATGGGCGACGCGCTCCATGTTTCCTACGGCATCTCTGCCATCGCCGGAGCGGCTGCGTGCTTCGCCCTGCGCTTCATGGCGATCAAACACGGCTGGCACCTGCCGACTGCGCGCCTGTCCGCGCGCCGGCGCGCCGAAGCCGGCTCGCCGGAGGATGAGCGCACGCGCCGACCCTGACCGGCGGGAGCGCCCCTGCCCAAGGTGACGCTTCGCATTCGGGCCGGCGTGGCGCGCGAGAGGGCTGGCGGTTGGCCGGCAGCCGATTGCAGATCGACACCGAGGGCGACAGTCGGGCGCTGACCGATTCACTCGCCTGATCAAGCCAAGCAGTGCGGATCAGGTTGACTTACACCGGCCAATCACCTCGCCTGCGAGAACGGTTCATAGGGACGCGCGGCAGACTGGGCCGTGACGGCGGATGGCGACAGATCTTGAGCGTGCATCGCCCGACTTCTTCCGCTCCCCTTAGACGCGTAGAGCGCCTGGTCGGCAAGCTGTACGAGTCGAACAGGATTCATGCAATCCAGCACCGTCGCAGAAGCGACGCCTATGCTGAGTGTCACCTGGCCCCGCGGCGAACCGCCGTGGGCCAGCCGCAGTTCCCTGACACCGGCGAACACCCGTGACGCAACAGCCATCGCCGCATCACGATCAGTGCCTGGCATGACGATCGCGAATTCCTCTCCGCCGTATCGAGCAGCCAAGTCTCCCGCGCGTCCGACGATGTTTGCCAGGACTGCGGCGATCTGCCTCAGGCATTCATCTCCCGCATCGTGGCCGTAGAAGTCGTTGTACTGCTTGAACCAATCGACATCGAGCATCGCCACGCTAATCGGCTGTCCCGTGCGAGCGGCCCGATTGAATTCGTCGGCAATGACCGAATCGAAGCGGCGTCTATTGGCCAGGCCGGTCAACGCGTCCGTGTGGCTCATCCGCTCCAGCTGACGATTCTTGACCTGGAGTTCATCCGTCCGCTCCCGCACCTTTGCCTCGAGCTCCCGCTCCGATCGCCGCAGCACGTCGATCAGTTCGACCTGTGCGGCCAGCGTCGCGCTTCGCGACTTCACCAGTGCAGACTGTGCTTTCATGGACTCGTCGCGAAGGCAGATGAAGCGCTCTGCCAGTGCGAACGCCAGCAGCATCATTTCCAACGCCGATCCAACTTGAAGACCGTGCATCGTCAGTAGATTTGTCGGCACAAGACCCAACCCCCGAAGCGCCGTGATGATGCCGCCCATGATCAGCGCGATGTACGCTGCCAGGACGATCCAAGCGGTCCGGGATCCGCCGGCTGCTCGCAACCCGATCACCACGAGCGCAAGCAGGGCAAAGCCCATGAACGTGATCACCCCGAGGCGGGCCGTGCCCGGAAGCGTTGTGGGCAGGATGATTGCAGAGCAAAGGAGGATGACTCCCGCGCTCAGCAGCGCGGCATCGGACCGGGGCGCAGACGCCCTCGTGTTCAGAATGAGCCGCAGGAACTGGCTCATCGCCGCCAGGGACAGCGAGAACAGCAGGTAGTTCATGAGGTCCGGCCATCGGCTGGCCGCCGGCCAGAAGAACTGCTGCGCAAGGCCGAGTTGCGTCCATATGGCAAGCGCAAACAGCCCGACCGTCGCGGCGTACCACAGATAGACCTGTTCCCGCAGCCGGATGGAGATCAGCAGATTGAAGGCCAGGATCGTGGCAGCCATGCCGAGGTAAGCGGCATGAACCGCGTAGTCCAGCCTTGCATGCCTGTCGAAGGCTCTGGGCGACCAGAGTCTTGCCGGAACGATCAGCGAACTCGTGGACGTGAGGCGGACGTAGTAACGGGCCCCGGCCATCGTTGGTACGTGCAGCAAGAATGCAGGGTTGCGATGGGCGACGTCGCGCACGTGGAAAGGGCGCGTGGTGCCGGCTTGCGCAAGACGAACCAACTCCCCATCAATTTCCCCATACAGGTCAACAGCCGCCAGCGGGGCGTAGTTGACCTCGAGGATGCGCTCGATTGCGCCCGAGTTCGAGCCGCCGACATCCAGCCGTAGCCAAACCACCGCATTCGTGTAGCTGAACCTGAGATCCGACTTGCTTGAATCTGCCGGTGAGAACCTGTCCTGAATCCGACGGTCGAGCAAGTCTTCGGTTCGAATCGTGCCGTCGGCGTCCACCAGAACACTGATGTAGGGTGTCAAGTCAGCCGGGTCTGGCCCAGGTTGCCCAGCAGCGAATGCCTTGCCCCGCGCGTACTGCAGACCCGCGGCCAGCACCAGCACGAGTAACGCCCGCAGGCACGCACTTGGCGACATGCGGTATTCAAAGCCATCTCTACCGCTGCGTGTTGGTGGCTGGCGGCAGACGCCGCCACGAAGATCGCAGATGTGCGCAATCTGGCCGGCTGGTGAAAGGCAAAGACCCGAATCGCGACCACCATCGCCACCGCCTGGCGGCAGCGCTGCCGTTGGCCAGCTTGAAGGCATTGCGCCCGAAGCGCACCAACTCGGGCCACTTGCAGCGCACCGCCTGCGCCAACGCCGGTGCGCCCTCGAACGCTTTGCCCGGGCTCGGTCAGGTTCGATACCAGGACAAGCGACGGCGCCTCCTGCGCGTCAAAGGCGCGCCTGGCACAGAGCCGATCGGAGCCACGGCCGTGCTGCAGATCCCCCTCCCGGAGTCCGCCAAAGCCGCGCCATGGCCGGGATCAGGTGGCCAGGCAGCGAGGACGGGCGACCACTCGGCACGGCATTGAAGCGTCGCGGACTTCGAGGCTGTCCGGACTGTCGCTGGCTCCGTGGGCCGGATCGGGTCAGGTCAAGGCCGGCTTCTTGGGGTACCTTCAGGGCCCCTTCCTGATGCCGCCAAATGAAAAAGCACCCGGCGTCTGCGCCAAGTGCTTGTTCCTTCTTCCGATCTGGTAGGCGCGATTGGACTCGAACCAACGACCCCCACCATGTCAAGGTGGTGCTCTAACCAGCTGAGCTACGCGCCTGCGAAGGGGGCATTCTAGCAGTGCGCCGTTGCGGCCCTGCCGCCTTCTGCGGCGCCGGGCTCACTTGCGCCGTGCACTGCGCACGCCGCCGACGCGGCCGATGGCGGCCAGCACCGGCGGCAGCCGCGAGACTTCGGCGACTTCGACGGTGAAGGTCATCCAGGCGGTGCGGCCGCGCCGGTCGCGCACGCTCTGGGTGTGCACGCCCACCACGTTGATGCGCTCGCGCGCCAGCAGTTCGGAGATGTCGCGCAGCAGCCCCTGGCGATCGTCGGCCTCGACCACCAGATCCACCGCGTACAGCGTCCCCTCTGCGCGCGCGCCAGCCCATGCCACCGCGATCCGCCGCTCGGGCGAACGCGCCAGCATGTGGCGGTAGTTCGGGCAGTCGGCGCGGTGCACCGCCACGCCCTTGTCGCGCGTGACGAAGCCGCCGATCGCATCGGGCGGCGCCGGGCGGCAGCAGCGCGCCAGGCTGGTCAGCAGCGATGCCACGCCGTCCACCAGCACGCCGCCCTTGCCCGCCGCCGCTTCGGCGCTCGGCCGGCGCAGCGCGACGGTTTCATCCGCTGGCGGCGGCGCCGGCGCCGGCCGCAGCAGGTTCTCGATGTGGTGCAGCGAGTATTCGTCCTTGCCCACCGCCTCGAACAGCGCGTCGGCGCCGGCAAAGCCCAGTTGCGCGGCCAGCGCCTCGAGCTTCCAGGCGGTGCGGCCTTCGCGCTGCAGCAGCTTCTCCACCAGCTCGCGGCCGCGCGCGATGGTGGCGCTGAGCGCCAGCGCGTTGAACCAGGCACGCACCTTGGCGCGCGCACGCGGGCTCTTCAGGTAGGCCGGATCGGTGCCGAGCCAGTCGCGCGACGGGCCGCCCTCCTTGGCGGTGACGATCTCCACCGTCTGCCCGTTGGCCAGCGGCTTGTGCAGCGGCACCAGCGCGCCGTCGACGCGCGCGCCGCGGCAGCGGTGGCCGACGCTGGTGTGCAGCGCGTAGGCGAAGTCCAGCGGCGTGGACCCGGCCGGCAGCTCGATCACCGCCGCCTGCGGCGTGAACACGTAGATCCGGTCGGCGAACAGGTCGCCGGGCGCAGCATCGCCGGGCGCAGCATCGACCGCCGCGCCGGCCCCGCCCGGCTGCGGCGCCGCGACTTCGCGCCCCCAGGCGAGCAGCTGGCGCAGGATCGACCGCCGCGCCTCGGCCACGCGCTCCTCGAAGGCGCCGGCAGCGCTGACGCCGGCATAGCCCCTGGTGCCGGCTTCCTTGTAGGCCCAGTGCGCGGCCACGCCGTGCTCGGCATGCTCGTGCATCGCGCGCGTGCGCACCTGCACCTCGAGGGTGGCGCCGTCGGGCCCGTGCACCACCGTGTGCAGCGACTGGTAGCCGTTGGCCTTGGGCTTGGCGATGTAGTCGTCGAACTCCTCGGGCACGGGCGTGTACAGCTCGTGCACGCGCGCCAGCGCCGCGTAGCAGGCGGGCACGTCGTCGACGATCACGCGCAGCGCGCGCAGGTCGAAGATGCGCTCGAAGCCGAGGCCCTTGCCCTGCATCTTCTTCCACACGCTGTACAGGTGCTTCGGCCGGCCCTGGACCTCGGCGTGCAGGCCCACTGCCGCCAGCTCGGCCGTCAGGCGCACGCGCGCCGCGGCGATCGCCGCCTCGCGCTGCACGCGCTTGCCGTCCATCAGCGACGCGATGCGGCGGTATTCGTCGGGCTCGAGCGCGCGGAACGCCAGGTCTTCCACCTCCCACTTGATCGCCGCGATGCCCAGCCGGTTGGCCAGCGGCGCGAACACCTCGAGCGATTCGCGCGCCAGCACCGGCGGGCACGGCCTGGCGCTGGCCGCATACCAGCGCAGCGTCTGCAGCCGCGACGCCAGGCGCAGCAGCACCACGCGCAGGTCGCCGGCAAAGGCCAGCAGCATCTTGCGCACGCGCTCGGTCTGCTGCGCGCGCCGCTCGAGCCCGACGCGCGCGTCGCGCACCGAGCGTTGCGCCTGCACCAGCCGCCGCGTGGCCGCCACCAGCGACCCGTACGACGCGCCGAAACCCTTGGCCACCGTCTCTTCGGGCCGCTGCAGATAGTCGCCGGCGTAGACCAGGTAGGCGGCGGCCTGCATCGACGGCGCCGCACCGATGGCCTGCAGGATCGCGGCGACGCCGTCGGCGTGGGCGAGCACGTCCTCGCCCGAATCGAGCCGCTGGCCCGCCAGCAGCGGCTCGGCGAAGCCGCGCGCGCGCTGCAGGTGCAGCCGGCCGTGGGCGTCGTCGCCCGGCGGCGGCTGCAGGCCGTCGGCCAGGCGCACGATCGGCGACGCTGCCGCATCGGCTTCGTGCGTGGTCAACAGCGGGCCGGTCTTCATGGCAGCGGCAGCGGCTGGCACCGTGTGTCGATCCGCGCGGCCGCCACCGTGGCCGGCCCGTCCGGCAGGCAGACCGTGCGGCGCCACACCTGGCTGCGCAGGCGGCGCAAAGGGCAAAGCGCGGCGGCAGTCATCTCGGGCTTCCGGCAGGGCTGTCGGGCCGCGGCATCGTAGCAATCCGCCGCGCAGGCGGCGCGCCCCGCGCCGCACGGCCCCGCCGTGGCATCGGTCACGCCCGGTCCAGCCCCTTGGTTGCAACAACGGAAATGACCGGTAAGCGTGCATCAATACCGGCGCGCCCCACCCGACAAAGGGTTGCAAAATGGCGTTGTTACAAATTGGGAGTGCCCATGACCCCATCCAGTCCCACGCGGCCGAGCCGCATCGCCGTCGTCGACGACGATGCCCGCATCCGCGACCTGCTGCGCCGCTACCTGGTGCAGGAGGGCTTCGAAGTCCTGCTCGCCGAGGACGCCAAGGCGCTGAACCGGCTGCTGACGCGCGAGACCCTGGACCTGATCGTGCTCGACCTGATGATGCCGGGCGAAGACGGGCTGTCGATCTGCCGCCGGCTGCGCGCGGCCAAGGACACGACGCCGATCATCATGCTGACCGCCAAGGTCGAGGACGTCGACCGCATCGTCGGCCTCGAGGTCGGCGCCGACGACTACCTGCCCAAGCCCTTCAACCCGCGCGAGCTGCTCGCCCGCATCAACGCGGTGCTGCGCCGCCGCCCGCCGGCCGAGGCGCCCGGCGCACCGTCGAAGGAGCCGCTGACCGTCGTCTTCGGGCCCTACGAGTTCGACCTGTCGCTGCGCCGGCTGTCGCGCAACGGCGAGCAGATCTCGCTGACCACCGGCGAGTTCTCGATGCTCAAGGCGCTGGTGCGCCACCCGCGCCAGCCGCTGTCGCGCGATAAGCTGGCGCAGCTGGCGCGCGGCCGCGAGTTCGAGCCCTTCGACCGCAGCCTGGACGTGCAGATCTCGCGTCTGCGCAAGATGCTCGAGCCCGATCCGGCGCAGCCGCGCTACATCCAGACGGTCTGGGGCGTGGGCTACGTGTTCGTGCCCGACGGCGCGCACTGACGGGCAGCGGCCGCAGCCCGCGGGCTGCCGCTAGCATTGCCGGCGCCGCCGGGCGCAGCTTCGGCGGCGGCCACCCATGGCACGCAGGACTTTCCAGCTCAACCTCTTCTGGCGCACCTTCGTCCTGCTGGCGCTGCTGCTGGCAGGCGGCATCACCGCGTGGGTGCAGACCCTGCGGCAGATGGAGTTCGAGCCGCGCGCAGTGGCCGCCGCGCAGCAGACCGCCGGGCTGGTGAACCTGTCGCGCGCGGCGCTGCGCAGCGTCGACGGCATCCACCGCGTCGCGCTGGTCAAGACGATGGACGGCCAGAACACGGTGCGGGTGCAGCCGCGCGAGCCCGGCGACAGCTGGGAGCCCTTCGCCACCGACCGCTTCAGCCGCAGCGTCAGCAACGAGCTGCAATCGCGCCTGGGCCCCGACGCGCTCGTGGCGCGCAGCGTCAACGGCCAGCCGGGCATGTGGGTCGGCTTCACGATCGACCATGACCCCTACTGGATGCGCACGCCGCCCGAGACCACCGGGCCGCTGACGCGCCGGACCTGGATGGTGTGGCTGGCCATCGCGCTGGCCGCCACGGTGCTGGGATCGGTGGTGATCGCCCGGCTGATCAACCGGCCGCTGCGCGAGCTGTCCTTCGCCGCCAGCCGAATCCGCGAGGGCGATCTCGATTCGCGCCTCGACGAGAACACGCTGACCAGCGAGATCAGCGAAGTCAACCGCGGCTTCAACCGCATGGTGCGCGAGCTCGCCAAGATCGAGGAAGCGCGCGCGGTGATGCTCGCCGGCATCTCGCACGACCTGCGCACCCCGCTGGCGCGGCTGCGACTCGAGGCCGAGATGAGCGTCGACAGCGACGAGGCCCGGCGCAACATGGCGGCCGACATCGAGCAGCTCGACGCGATCATCGACAAGTTCATGGACTACGCGCGGCCGGGCGAAGCCCGGCTGCACCCGGTGCCGCTGGCGCCGCTGATCGACCGCGAGGCCGCCGCGCTGCGCGACCCGGCCCAGATCCGGATCACCTCCGAGGTCGGCGCCGACGTGGCGGTGCTGGCCGACGAAACCGAACTGGGCCGCGTGTTCGCCAACCTGTTCGAGAACGCGCGCCGCTACGGCCGCAGCGAGCACACCGGCGTGGCCGCGGTCACCGTCGGCGCTGCGCGCACCGGCGGCTCGGCCGTGGTCACGGTGCGCGACCACGGCCCGGGCGTCGCCCCCGACAAGCTCGCCCAGCTGACCACGCCCTTCTTCCGCGGCGACGTCGCCCGCACCGCGGCCAGCGGCGCCGGGCTGGGGCTGGCGATCGTGGAGAAGTCGCTGCAGCGCATGGGCGGCTCGGTCGAGCTGGCCAATGCCCCCGGCGGCGGCCTGATGCTGCACCTGCACCTGCGGCTGGCGGCCTGATCCCCCTCGCGGCGCGCGGCGCGTGCGCCGGCGTGACGCCGCGCATCCGGCGGCCGGCCCTTGAAACCCCGGCAGCGGCCCCTACCTCGAATGGCAGCGGCGCGGCACCCGCGCCATCCACGCCAGGAGAGCATCTGATGTATCGAAGCCTGTTCCCCCGCGACCTGTTCGCCGAAATGGACCGCCTGACGCGCGACATGCACTCGGCCTTCGACGTGACCCCGGCGATCCGCGGCTTCGCCCGCGGCGGCTTCCCGGCGCTGAACGTCGGCAACACCCCCGCGGCGGTGGAGGTCTATGCGTTCGCGCCCGGCATCGACCCGGCCAAGGTCGAAGTCCATCTCGACCGCGGCGTGCTGACGATCTCGGGCGAGCGCGCGCGCGCCGCCGCCCCCGCCGACGAGAAGACGACGCTGCACGTGAACGAGCGCTTCGACGGGCGCTTCCGCCGCGTGATCAGCCTGCCCGACGACATCGACCCGAACGGCGTGTCGGCCGACTACCGCGACGGCGTGCTGCACGTCAGCGTCAAGCGACGCGAATCGGCGCAGCCGCGGCGCATCGAAGTGCAATGACCCCGAGGAGAGCCAGATGAGCAACAACGTCGCGACCCCGCCCGCCGAAGCCGCCGCCGCGCGCCAGGAGCCTTCGCTGCTGCCGCCGGTGGACGTGATCGAGGATGCCGCCGGCATCACGCTGTACGCCGACCTGCCGGGCGTGCCCAAGGACAAGCTGAACCTGCGCGTCGAGGGCGACACGCTGAGCATCGATGCCGAGGTGGCGCTGCCGGTGCCGCAGGGCATGGAGCCCACCCACGCCGAAGTGCAGCTCGCGCGCTACCGGCGCGCCTTCACGCTCAGCAAGGAGCTGGACCCGGGCAAGGTAGCCGCCGACCTGAGCAACGGCGTGCTGCGGGTGCGCATCCCGAAGGCCGAGCACGCGCAGCCGCGCCGCATCCAGATCCAGGTGAACTGAAGGTCAGCGGGCGGCCGCGCCGGCCGCGCCGCCTGCGGCGACCAGCAGTGCCACCGCGCGCGCCTCGATCGCCCGGCCCTCGCCGACCGGGCCCATCCGCTCGGCCGTCTTGGCCTTGACGTTGACGCAGCCCGCCGGCACGCGAAGCGCTTGCGCCAGCCGCGCGCACATCGCCGGGATGTGCGGCGCGAGCTTCGGCGCCTGCGCGACCACGGTGGCATCGACGTTGCCGATCTCGTAGCCGGCGGCGCGCACCCGCCGCGCGGCTTCGGCCAGCAGCCGCATCGAATCGGCACCGGCGAAGGCCGGGTCGGTGTCGGGGAAGTGCCGGCCGATGTCGCCGAGCGCGGCGGCGCCGAGCAGTGCGTCGGTGATCGCATGTGCGAGCGCGTCGGCATCGGAATGCCCGGCCAGCCCGTGGCTGTGCGGCACCGTGACGCCGCCCAGCACCAGCGGCCGGCCGGCCACCAGCGCGTGCACGTCCCAGCCCTCGCCGATGCGCAGGCCGCTCATTGCAGGCCGCTCATCGCAGGCCGCCTTCGCGTTCCAGCCGGCGCAGGCGCAGCAGGCGCTCGGCCAGTGCCAGCTCGGCCGGCCAGGTGAGCTTGAAGTTCTCGAGCTCGCCCGGCACCAGCCGGGGCCGCAGCCCCAGCGCCTCGACCGCGCCGGACTCGTCGGTGACCGCGTCGCCGGCCGCGCGCAACGCGCGCTGCAGCAGCCCCAGGCGGAACATCTGCGGCGTCTGCGCGGCCCACTTGTGCCGCCGGTCGAGCGTGGCCGCGACCAGGCCCGCCTCGTCCTGCTTCAGCGTGTCGGCCAGCGGCAGCGCCAGCAGGCCGCCGACCGCGTCGCCGCGGCAGGCATCGATCAGCCGCTCCACCCACGCCGGCTGCAGCAGGCAGCGCGCGGCGTCGTGCACCAGCACCCAGTCGTCGTCGGCCGCGCCGCGCCGCCGCAGCTCCGCCAGGCCGGCGGCCACGGTGGCGGCGCGCGTGGCGCCGCCGGTGCGCGCGACCCAGCCGCGCTCGCCGGCAAAGCCGGGCAGCAGCGCGTCGAAGCGGTCGTCGCCCGGCGCCAGCACCACCAGCGTCGCGCGCAGCGGCGCCACCGCCTGCAGCGCCCGCAGCGTGTGCGCCACGAGCGCGCGGCCGTCGAGCAGCGCGTACTGCTTGGGCGCGCCCAGCCCGGCGCGCGCGCCGATGCCGGCGCAGGGCACCAGCGCGTACAGGGAGGCTTCGCCCGCGGTCATCCGGCAATGGTAGCGAGCAGCGCCCGCCATACCCGCCGGCCGGGGCGGGCCGGGATGCGGCCGTGCAACGCTGCGCGGCGGCACCGGCGTCGCGCCGGGCAGCCGCGGGGCGGCGCCGCGCCCTCGCCCGGCGCCGCCCTGCCGGGGCTGCGCGCCCGCGCTGCCTAGAATCCGCGCCTCGCCCCGCGGCCCCGGCCGTCTCGGGGCGTGCCGGTTTGAACGCCCGCCGTCTGCATGCAACTGCCTTCGATCCCGCGCGGCAAGCGCTTCACCCTGCCCCGCCCCATCGGCTCGGCCGATGCACTGCTGCTGGCGCGCCACGCGCAGGCCCGCGCGGCCGAGCGGCAATTGCTGATCGTCGTCTGCGCCGAGCCGGCCGACGTCGCCCGGCTGGCCGACGAGATCGGCTTCTTCGCGCCCGGGCTGCGCATCGCAGCTTTCCCCGACTGGGAGACGCTGCCCTACGACGCGCTGTCGCCGCACCAGGATCTGGTGTCGGAGCGGCTGGCCGCGCTGTGGCGACTGCACAGCCGCGATCTGGACCTGCTGCTGCTGGCCGCCAGCACCGCGGTGGTGCGGATCGCGCCGCCGGCGTTCATCGCCGCCACCACCTTCCACTTCCGCCACAAGACGCGGCTGGACGAGGCCGCGCTCAAGGCGCAGCTGACGCTGGCCGGCTACAGCCACGTCAGCCAGGTGGTGTCGCCGGGCGAGTACGCGGTGCGCGGCGGGCTGATCGACCTGTTCCCGATGGGCTCGCCGGTGCCCTACCGCGTGGACCTGTTCGGCGACGAGATCGATTCGATCCGCAGCTTCGACCCCGACACCCAGCGCAGCCTGTACCCGGTGCCCGAGGTGCGGCTGCTGCCGGGGCGCGAATTCCCGCTCGACGACGCGGCGCGCAGCGCCTTTCGCGCGCGCTGGCGCGAGCGGCTCGAAGGCGACCCGAGCCGCGCACGCCTGTACAAGGACATGGGCGCCGGCCTGGCCGGTGCCGGCATCGAGTACTACCTGCCGCTGTTCTTCGACCAGACCGCGACCGTCTTCGACCACGCGCACGCGAGCAGCGCGCTGGTGCTGCACGGCGACGTCGACGCGGCGCTGCAGCAGTTCTGGGCCGACACGCGCGAGCGCCACCGCTTCCTGCAGCACGACCCGGAGCGCCCGATCCTGCCGCCCGAGGCGCTGTTCCTGCGGCCTGAGGAATTCTTCGTGCGCGCCGGCGAGCACGCGACGCTGGCGCTGCGCGGCGAAGGCGACACGCCGTGGGCGCGGCCGCTGCCCGGGCTGGCCGTCGACCGCGGCGCGCCGCAGCCGCTGGCCGCGCTGGAGCGGCACCTGCGCAGCACGCCGCACCGCGTGCTGCTGCTGGCCGAGAGCGAAGGCCGGCGCGAAAGCCTGCTCGACCTGCTGCGCGACCACGGCATCGCGGTGCCGGGCGTGGCCACGCTCGCCGCCTTCGAGGCCGGCGCCGAGCCGGTGGCGATCGCCGCGGCGCCGCTGGCCGCGGGCTTTCACTGGCACGAGCCCGACGCGGGCCGGTCGATCCAGTTCGTCACCGAAACGGAGCTGTTCGGCAGCACGCGCGAGACGCGCCGCCGCCGCAAGCAGGAGCAGACCAGCAACGTCGATGCGCTCATCCGCGACCTGGCCGAGCTGAACCTGGGCGACCCGGTGGTGCACGTGCAGCACGGCATCGGCCGCTACCGCGGGCTGCTGCACATCGACACCGGCGACGGGCCCAACGAGTTCCTGCACCTCGAGTACGCCGACCGCGCGACGCTGTACGTGCCGGTCAGCCAGCTGCACCTGATCGGCCGCTACAGCGGCGTCAGCCCCGAGGAAGCGCCGCTGCACAAGCTCGGCTCGGGCCAGTGGGACAAGGCGCGGCGCAAGGCCGCCGAGCAGGTGCGCGACACCGCCGCCGAGTTGCTGAACCTGTACGCGCAACGCGCCGCGCGCGCAGGCGTCGCGCACCGCTTCAGCGCGCAGGACTACGAGGCCTTCGCCGCCAGCTTCGGCTTCGAGGAGACGCCCGACCAGCGCGCCGCGATCCACGCGGTGGTGCAGGACCTGATCAGCCCCAAGCCGATGGACCGGCTGGTGTGCGGCGACGTCGGCTTCGGCAAGACCGAAGTGGCGCTGCGCGCCGCCTTCGTGGCGGTGCACGGCGGCAAGCAGGTGGCGATCCTGGCGCCGACCACGCTGCTGGCCGAGCAGCATTACCAGACGCTCACCGACCGCTTCGCCCAGTGGCCGGTCAAGGTGGCCGAGCTGTCGCGCTTTCGCAGCGCCAAGGAAGTGAAGGCGGCGCTCGAAGGCCTCGCCGCCGGCCGCATCGACATCGTCGTGGGCACGCACAAGCTGCTCAGTGCCGACGTGAAGTTCGCGCGCCTGGGCCTGCTGATCGTCGACGAGGAGCACCGCTTCGGCGTGCGCCACAAGGAGGCGATCAAGGCGCTGCGCGCCGAGGTCGACGTGCTCACGCTCACGGCCACGCCGATCCCGCGTACGCTCGGCATGGCGCTCGAGGGCCTGCGGGATCTCTCCGTGATCGCCACCGCGCCGCAGCGGCGGCTGGCGATCAAGACCTTCGTGCGCAACGAAGGCAGCGGCGTGATCCGCGAGGCGGTGCTGCGCGAGTTGAAGCGCGGCGGGCAGGTGTACTTCCTGCACAACGAGGTCGAGACCATCGAGCACCGGCGCGCCAAGCTGGCCGAGCTGGTGCCCGAGGCGCGCATCGCCGTCGCCCACGGCCAGATGCCCGAGCGCGAGCTCGAGCGCGTGATGCGCGACTTCGTCGCGCAGCGCCACAACCTGCTGCTGTGCTCGACGATCATCGAGACCGGCATCGACGTGCCCAGCGCCAACACGATCGTGATCAGCCGCGCCGACAAGTTCGGCCTGGCGCAGCTGCACCAGCTGCGCGGCCGCGTCGGCCGCAGCCACCACCAGGCCTACGCGTACCTGCTGGTGCCCGAGGTGGAAGGCCTGAGCAAGCAGGCGGCGCAGCGGCTGCAGGCGATCCAGGACATGGAGGAGCTGGGCTCGGGCTTCTACCTCGCGATGCACGACCTCGAGATCCGCGGCGCCGGCGAGGTGCTGGGCGACAGCCAGAGCGGCAACATCATGGAAGTCGGCTTCCAGCTGTACAACGACATGCTCGCCGAGGCGGTGAGCGCGCTCAAGGCCGGGCGCGAGCCCGACCTGCTCAGCCCGCTGGGCGGCCTGTTCGGCGCCGCCACCGAAGTCAACCTGCACGCGCCGGCGCTGCTGCCCGACAGCTACTGCCCCGACGTGCACCAGCGCCTGAGCCTGTACAAGCGGCTGGCGCTGGCCGAGAAGGCCGCCGACATCGACGCGCTGCTCGAGGAGATCACCGACCGCTTCGGCAAGCTGCCGGTGCAGGGCCGGACGCTGTTCGACACCCACCGGCTGCGCGTGCTGGCGCGGCCGCTGGGCGTGCACAAGATCGACGCGGCGCCCCGGCAGATGGCGCTGAGCTTCCGGCCGAACCCGCCGATCGACGCGGCGCGGATCATCGAGCTGGTGCAGAAAAACCGCCACATCCGGCTGGCCGGCAACGACAAGCTGCGCGTCGAACGCGAACTGGCCGACCCGAAGGACCGCGCGCAGTTCATGCGCGACCTGCTGCGCTCGCTGGGGCGGCCGGTGGCGGCGGCCGGCTGAGCCGGCATACGCCGCACGCCGCCGCCCCGATCACAGCAGCCAGTCGATCGGCAGGCCTTCGAGGAAGCCGATCTTCAGGCGCTGCCACAGGCTGGTCTCGGGGTCGACGTCGTGCACCACCGTGGCGCCGCCGTCGCGCTGCTCCACCCATTGCAGGCTGCTTCCGTCGGCCCCGAGGCGGACTTCGTACGCGACTTCGGGCACCTCCGTCTCGAAGACCCGTGCCAGTTGCTGCGCGGCCTGCGGGCTGTCCATCACCAGCCCCATCTCGGTGTTCAGGTGCGCCGAGCGCTGGTCGAAGTTGAACGAGCCGACGAAGACGCGCGCGCCGTCGACGGCGTAGGTCTTGGCGTGCAGCCCCGAGACCTTGGCCGGCCCGAAGCGGCCGCGCACGCGCATCGATGCCGCGGCGGCGCCGGGCTCGAGCTCCCACAGCCGCACGCCGGCACGCAGCAGATCCAGGCGCCGCTTCGCGTAGCCGGCGTGCACCACGCTTTCGTCCGACGAGGCCAGCGAGTTGGTCAGCACGCGCACCTGCACGCCGCCCCGCGCCAGGCCGGCCAGCATCGCGGTGCCGGTTTCGCCCGGCACGAAGTACGGCGAGACGATGTCCAGGCTCCGGCGCGGCATGCCCATGCGCTGCATCAGCGCCGGCAGCAGCAGCAGGTCGGCGCGGTCGTCGGCGTCGAGCGTCTTGGCCGGGTCGTCGTACAGCACCTGCGCGGTGGCCCAGTCGAAGGCGAGGCGGCGCTCGAGCAGCTCGCGCACGAAGGGCGCGCCGCGCACCGCCTGCAGGTAGCGCGCCGCCTGCGGATCGCGTTGCACGGCGTCGAAGCGCGGCTGCAGCACGGCCGCGGGATCGGCCGGCGCAGGCCCGACGAAGGGCGCGGCCGGGTAGGCCGACGCGCTGTTCCAGTACAGGTCGAATTCGCGCGACACCGCCTGCACCACCGCGCCGATGGCCAGCACGTCCAGGTCGGCGAAGCCCAGCCCGTCGGCCGCACCGAAGTACTCGTCGGCGATGTTGCGCCCGCCGACCACGCTGGCCTGGTTGTCGGCGATGAAGGCCTTGTTGTGCATGCGCCGGTTGAGCCGGCTGAAGTCGCCCAAATAGCCGAGCGCGCGCGAGCTGCGCGTGGGGAACGGGTTGTACAGCCGCAGCTCGATGTTCGGATGCGCGCCGAGCGCGGCCAGCAGCGGGTCGAGCCCGGCCGTGTTGGCGTCGTCGAGCAGCACGCGCACGCGCACGCCGCGCTGCGCCGCCTGCCACAGCGCCTGCCACATCAGCATGCCGACGGCGTCGTCGTGCCACACGAAGTACTGCGCGTCGATCGAGCGCTCGGCCGCGCCCGCCAGCAGCACGCGCGCCGCGAAGGCGTCGTGCGGGTCCTCGAAGGCCAGGAAGCCGGACCGGCCCGGGTGCTCGGCAACCGCGGCTGCCACCGCCTGCCCGAGCGGGGTCTGCACCGTGTCGGTGTAGGCGTGCGACGGCGTGCGGCCGGCCGGCGGCGGCAGCGTCGTGCAGCCGGCGGCGAGCCAGGCGGCGGCAGCCAGGACGATGACCAGCAGGCGCCGCAGCGCTGCAGCGCGGCCGGACGGGCGCGCCCGAAGGCCGCCAGGCTGTGCGCCGGCCGCACGTGAATCCGGCGTCGCCGTCATGGGCCGGGGGTGCGGCTGCCGGTGCGGCGGCTCACGCCTTGGAGAACTCGATCAGCGCCTTGGCGTCGAGCACGCTCACGCGCTCGCGCTCCAGCCGCACCCAGCCGCGTTCCTCGAAATTGCGCAGCAGCCGGCTGACGAACACGCGCACGCTGCCCAGTTCGTCGGCCAGGCCCTGGTGCGTGGCCTGCAGCACCGGCCCGCGCTGCACGAGCAGCCGCGCCAGGCGCGTGTCCAGCCGCTTGAACGCGACTTCGTCGACCAGTTCCATCACCTCGGCCAGGCGCGCGCCGACCATCTGGAACACGAAGCGGCGAAACGGCGCGTGCTGCAGGATCAGCTCGTCGAAGGCCTGCGGCGGCAGCGTCAGCAGCGTCACGTCGGTTTCGGCCGTGCCCTCGGCGCCATAGTCGACCTGGCCGAGCAGGCAGCTGCCCGACAGCACGCAGCCTTCGCCCGGCCCGGCGCGGTACAGCACGATCTCGCGTCCGCCGGGCGACACCTTGCTGATGCGCACGCTGCCGTCGAGCACCAGCGGGAAGCCGGTGCAGGGCATGCCCGGCTCGAACAGGCGCGTGCCGGCGCGCACCCGGCGCGGCGCCGCGGCGGCCAGCAGCGCGTCGAGCCGGGCCTCGGGCAGCGACGCGAACACCGGGAAGCGCTCGAGCAGCGCCTGGCGCAGCGGCGCTGGGGCGCTCATCGGCGGCCGCGGCCTGGCGCGCACGCGCGGCCGGTGCAACCCAGGTAGCAGACATCGCGGCGCCCGCCGCGCATCCTTCGGGCCGTGGATCCCGCAGCGCCTGGCGGCAGGGCCCGAACCCGCCGGCGACCGAACCGCACTTCTTCAGGAGTTGACATGAGCCTCGAAAACATCATCCGCGCCTTTGCCGGCACCGTGATTCTCGTCTCGCTGGCGCTGGGCGTCGCCGCCAGCCCGTTGTTCCACTCTGCCAACTGGCTGTGGCTGACGGCCTTCGTCGGCTTCAACCTGCTGCAAAGCTCGTTCACGCGGCTGTGCCCGCTGGAGACGATGCTGCGCAAGCTCGGCGTGAAGAGCAGCGGCGCCGCCTGCGGCATCTGATGGGCCTTGCGCGCGGCGGCGCCGCCGGCGCCGTCTGAGCATGCAGAAGGGCCGGCTGGAGACCGGGCCGGGTCCGCATGCGGCAAACCGCCGTGCGGGGCTGCCCGGCCGCCGCGCGCCGCGGCGGGCCGGGCGCACCGGGCTCAACGGCAGCGCGACCCGAGGCTCAGCGCGGCTTGTCGGCCAGCAGCTTGGGCTTGCCCAGGCCGAGGCCGCCCTCGGCGCGCGCGTTCAGGTAGGCATAGATGTCGAGCACGTGCGGCGCGACGTCGTCGGCATCGCTCCAGGCCGGCATCAGCGGCTGGCCGCGCTCGCTGCGCTCGCGCTTCATCACCAGCTCGAGCAGCGCTTCGCGGTCGTCGGCGTCGTCGGGCGGGCGGCCGTCGGGCGACATCGGCACGATGCGGTAGCTGGTCAGCACCTTGATGGCGAAGCCGCGCGGCGTGTAGTTGCCGATCTTCTCGACCAGGTTCGGCGCGATGCCGGTGCCGGTGCCGCCGACGCCGTGGCAGCCGACGCAGTGCGTGTGGAACAGCTTCCAGCCGGAATAGGTGCCGCGGTCGACGCGGCCGTCGATCACCACGAATTCGCCCGGCATCGGCGCGGCCGGCATCGGGGCCGCAGCCTGCTGCGTCCACGCGCCGACGGCGGCGGTCAGCAGGCCGGTGCCGAGGGCGGCACGCAGCGGTATGGACAGGCGGATTCGCATCGAAGACCCTTGCAGCACGGGCCGCCATTGTCGCGGCGGCCCGTGCCGCTCGGATTGCGCACCGTCAACTGCGCAAGCCCGGTGCAGAGCACCGGCCGCGCCCGAGCCTGCCCGGGGTCTCGTCACGGAGCGGGCCGGGCGGCGCAGCCCGGCCCTGGGCGCGCCTACCACCGGCGCGGGCGTGCCTGGTCCGGCCGGCTGTAGTCGCACACGCCGTCGGGGAAGATCTGCCGCAGCTGCGCGATTTCGGCCGCGTTCGGCCGCCACGGCGCGTAGGTGCCGTCGGCCAGCGCCGCGAAGACCGGCTTGCGCGCGCAGCTGTAGATGCCGCCTTCGATCGGCGCGCCGGCCACGGTGCGCGAGGTGCCGTACAGCGGGAAGCTGCTGGTGCACTTGCCCGGCGTCCTGCGGTCGAGGATGCCGCTCCACGCGTCGTCGCCGGCATGGATCAGCTTGCCCTGCAGGTCGAAGCACGAATCCACCGCCTGCGCGGGCTTGTTGCGCGCGATGCCCTTGCCCGGCGCCAGCCGCAGGTTGGTCAGCCACTGGTCCATCACCGCCAGCGCCTGCAGGCTCTGGCTGGCCTTGGGCACGCCCGGCGTGGTGTCGGTGAACCAGATCACCAGGTTGCGCGCGTACTGCCGATCCTGGTCGAGCACGCGCTGGCGCACCGCGAAGCTCTGGTGCGCGTTGTGCATGTCGAGCTCGCGCTCCATGTACTGGCGGTGGTCGATCGCCGGCACCTCGAGCTTGCCGCTGAACACGTGGCCGCTGGTGTAGGCCGCGCGCATCGCGATCGGGTCGCCGTGGCTGCGCGGCATCGGCTGCCCCTCGCCCGGGCTGGCCAGCATGTTCTTGCGGCTCCACGGGTCGAAGTAGCCGGGAATGCTCAGCGCCTTGTCGATCTCGGCCTGCGAGGTGCCGAAGAACGGGAAGGTCTCCTGCACCATCCGGCTCGGGTGCTTCCAGCCGCCGATGTTCCAGTTCAGGTGCAGGAACTCGGCCGGCGTGATCTTGCCCTCCTTGAGCGAGCGCAACCCGTACTGCACGCCCACGTTGTCCCAGGTGACGCGCGCGGCGCCGGTGGCGTCCACCCCGTAGACGTTGCGCAGGTCGTCGTAGTGCGTCCAGCGGATCGCGGCGATGTCGCTCTGCGGCTCCCACAGCTGCTGGTTCGGCGCCTGGCCGTACCACGGGTTCATCGCCAGCGGCGTCAGACCGCGCCACGCGGGCACGCATTCGGTCGAGCCCTTGGCGGTGCTGTAGCCCAGCGCGGTCTTCAGCGGCGCCAGCGCGTCGTTGACCTTGGGGTTGTTGCCGACGTCGTCCTGCTCGGCATTCATGCCCACGAGCCAGCTGCGGTTCTTGGTGACGCGCCACTTCGGGTTGGCGCGGTCGGTGGCGTCCATGTAGTACTCGAGCAGCTCGCAATCCCCGACGTGGATCGTCTGCGTGACCATGTCGGGATAGCTCTGCACCGGCAGCAGACCGTCGAGCACGCCGGGGTTGTTCTGCGCGATGATGTATTGCTGGATCGCGCCGCCCGAGCCGCCCAGGCCCACGGTGTACAGCGGCACGCCGTAGCGCTCGATGAAGCGCTCCTTGGTCATCATCGCGGTCTCGCCGGCGAGGTTCAGGTTGTAGTGGGTGCCGGTGTTGTTGCCGCTGCTGTGCACGATCGCCCAGCCCTTGCCCAGGATGTCGGGGTTCATCGAGCCGCCGTGCACCGTGCCCTGGCTGTGGCCGATCGCCACGCCGCCCTGGAACCAGTACAGCAGCTTGCGGTTCCACAGCCCGGTGTCGTCCTGCGCGGCGGTGTCGGCCGCGGGCATCGGCGCGAGCATCGCGATGCTGTAGAGGAAGCGGTTGATCGAGCCGATCTCGCGGCGCACGACGAAGTCCACGGTGCGGCCGTCGTCGAGCGTGGTCGTGGCCATGTCGGCCGGGCGGCTGCCGCCGGCCGGCAGCGGCTTGAACGCGCCGTTCACGCTGCTGCGGTACAGGTACGCGACGAAGGTGTCGATCGAGCAGTTGCGGCTGTAGCCGATGACGTTGCCGCCCGCGTCGGTGACCTTGTAGCCGGGCGGCGCGGCGCTGTCGACCAGCGGCTGGCGGCCGACCGCGCCCTGGATCGTGGTGCACACGAAAGGCGTCTGCTGCGGGCCGGTGAACATCGGCCCTTCGATCGGCCAGTTGGTCAACGTGAGCACGTCGCTGTCGAAGCCGCGCCCGCGCTGCACGCGCACCTCGAGGCGGTTGCGGCCGATCGCCATGCCGCCGACGACGCCCTCGAGGCCGTCGGCCACTGCCGTCATCGCCGGTTCGATCGTCTTGCCGTTCAGCCGCAGTTCGACCGCGTCGCGCTGGTCGCGCGGCAGGCGCACGTGGATGCGCGCATCGCCGCCCGACACCCATTGCGGGTCGCTGGACAGCACGCTGAGCTTCAGGCTGCCGCTGCTACCCCACGCGCCGTGCGACGACGACAGCCCCAGTGCCGTGGCCGTGCGCCCATCGGCTTCACCTTCGCCGCCGCCGCCGCAGGCGGCCAGCACCAGCGCGCAACCCAGCGCTGCAACCCGAATGCCCAGATGCATGACGTGTCTCCTCGTTGTTCGTTGTCCTGTTGCCGGCCGCCGCCCTGGCGCCGATGTTCATGCGCAGGCGCCGGCAGCGGCACCATAGCCCGTGGCGCCGCCGCGTGCCACCGGGAATGCACCCAGCCGATCCAGCCGACCGACCCGGCCAAGGGCCCGGCCGACCGAGGGCGGGGCTCCCGCGTGCTTGGCGACCGCCGCGCAAAACGCCGTAGCATCCGGCGCCTTCACCACCCCGAGGTACCCATGGCCACCACCAAGTTCCTGCTGCCCGAAGACCAGATGCCCAAGCATTGGTACAACATCGCCGCCGATCTGCCGACACCGGCCGCGCCGGTGCTGCACCCGGGCACGATGCAGCCGGTGGGCCCCGACGACCTGGCGCCGCTGTTCCCGATGGAGCTGATCGGGCAGGAGGTGTCCACCGAGCGCGAGATCGCGATCCCCGAGCCGGTGCGCGAAGTCTTCCGCCTGTGGCGGCCGAGCCCGCTGGTCCGCGCGCACCAGCTGGAGAAGCTGCTCGGCACGCCCGCGAAGATCTACTACAAGTACGAAGGCGTGTCGCCCGCAGGCAGCCACAAGCCCAACACCGCGGTGCCGCAGGCCTGGTACAACGCCCAGGCCGGCGTGAAGAAGCTCAGCACCGAAACCGGCGCCGGCCAGTGGGGCTCGTCGCTGGCCTTCGCCGGCGCCCTCTTCGGGCTGCAGGTCAAGGTGTTCCAGGTGCGCGTGTCCTACGACCAGAAGCCCTACCGCCGCGCGCTGATGGAAACCTACGGCGCCAGCTGCGTCGCCAGCCCGTCGAACGAGACCAACGCCGGCCGCGCGATCCTGGCGCAGCGTGCCGACCATCCGGGCTCGCTCGGCATCGCCATCAGCGAAGCGGTGGAAGTGGCGGCGACCAACGACGACACCAAGTACGCGCTCGGCTCGGTGCTGAACCACGTGCTGCTGCACCAGACGATCATCGGCCAGGAAGCGATGCTGCAGCTCGAGATGGCCGGCGACGACCCGGATGTGATCGTCGGCTGCACGGGAGGCGGCAGCAACTTCGCGGGCATCGCCTTCCCCTTCATCGGCCAGCAGTTGCGCGGCAAGGGCAAGACCAAGCAGCGCCGCATCGTCGCCGTCGAGCCGGCCGCCTGCCCGAGCCTGACGCGCGGCCGCTTCGCCTACGACTTCGGCGACACCGCGCACCTGACGCCGCTGACCAAGATGCACACGCTGGGCAGCACCTTCACGCCGCCGGGCTTCCACGCCGGGGGCTTGCGCTACCACGGCATGGCGCCGATGGTCAGCCACCTGACGGACCTGGGGCTGATCGAGCCCACCGCGTACCACCAGAACACCTGCTTCGAGGCCGGCGTGCTGTTCGCGCGCGCCGAGGGCATCGTGCCGGCGCCGGAGGCCAACCACGCGGTCAAGGGTGCGATCGTCGAGGCGCTGCGCTGCAAGGCCGAAGGCAAGTCGGACGTGATCCTGTTCAACCTGTGCGGCCACGGCCACTTCGACATGAGCGCCTACACCGCCTACTTCAGCGGCAAGCTGGTCGACCAGAACTACGACGAGGCCGAGCTGGCGATGGCGCTGTCGGGGTTGCCGTCTGTGCCGGCCTGAGCCGGCCCGCATCCGCGATGGCCACGCGCCGAGGCCGCGGCCGCCGCCGGCCGGGCTGCTGCGGCTGCCGGTAGCCGCGGTCGGCCCCGAGGTGCGCGCCGCCTTGGCCGCGCCCCTGCGGTCGATGGCACGCTGACGAGCCGACGACGCCGAGCGCATGAATCCGTCGCCACCTGATGCAGACGCGCGGCCGCGCGTCGCGGACCCGCGCGCGCCCGCCGATCCGTCGACGATCGACGCCGCCGAACTCGCACGAACACTGCAGGCCGACCTCGTCAACGGCTGCAGCAGCGGCGACGCGGCCCGGCGCCTGGCCCGCGACGGGCCCAACGAGTTGCGCGCCGCCGCGCCGATTCCCGCCTGGCGGCGCCTGCTGGCGCAGTTCCAGGACCCGCTGATCTACCTGCTGCTGGCGGCGATCGTGGTGTCGCTGGCCGCCTGGTTGATCGAAGGCCGCATCGGTTGGCCGGTGGACGCCGTCGTCATCGGCGTCATCGTCGTGCTCAACGGCCTGCTCGGCTACGCGCAGGAAGCCAAGGCGCGCGACGCCGTGGCCGCGCTGGCGCGCATGACCGCGGTCACCTCGGCGGTGTGGCGCGACGGCCGGCTGCAGCGCATCCCGAGCGCGCAACTGGTGCGCGGCGACCTGCTGGTGCTGGCCGAAGGCGACGCCGTCGGCGCCGATGCGCGCCTGGTCGAGGCGGCCTCGCTGCGCGTGCAGGAAGCCTCGCTCACCGGCGAGAGCGAAGCCGTGCTCAAGGACGCGGCCACCCTGCCCGGCCCGGCCGCGCTCGGCGACCGGCTGAACATGGTGTTCAAGGGCACGGCCGTGGTGCAGGGCTGCGGCCGCGCGCTGGTCACCGCCACCGGCATGGCCACCGAGATGGGCGCGATCGCCGGCATGCTCGACGCCACCGCCGAGGAGCCGACGCCGCTGCAACGCGAAGTCGCGCGCATCGGGCGCATGCTCGGCATCGCCGTGGTCGCGATCGCGCTGGTCGTGGTCGCCACCGTGTTCGTGGTGTTCGAGGTGCGCAGCAGCGCCGAGGTCATCGACGTGCTGCTGCTGGGCGTGTCGCTCGCCGTGGCCGCGGTGCCCGAAGGGCTGCCGGCGATCCTGTCGGTGGTGCTCGCGCTGGGCGTGCAGCGCATGGCGCGGCGCAACGCGATCGTGAAGAACCTGTCGTCGGTGGAGACGCTGGGCTCGGCGTCGGTCATCTGTTCCGACAAGACCGGCACGCTGACGCGGTCGGAGATGACGATCGAGCGGCTGATGACGGCTTCCGGATCGGCCCACGTCACCGGCGTCGGCTACGCGCCGCAGGGCAGCGTCGAGCTCGACGGCAAGGCCCCGCAGGGCGAGGCGCAGCGCGCCGAGGCGGTCCTGGTGCTCAGCGGCGGCAGCCTGGCCGGCAATGCGCAGTTGCAGCGCACGGCGGACGGCGGCTGGCAGATCCAGGGCGACCCGACCGAAGCCGCCTTCCTGGTGGCCGAACGCAAGCTCGGCGTGCACGAGCGGCGCGAACGGCGATTCGAGCGCGTGGCCGAGATCCCGTTCAGCTCCGAGCGCAAGATGATGTCGGCGATCGAGGTGGACCACGAGCACGGCGGCGAGCGCGTGCTCGTCGCCAAGGGTGCGCCCGACGTGCTGCTCGAGCGCTGCACGCACGCGCGCATCGGCCTGGAGGTGGTGCCGCTGGACGCCGCGCGGCGCCGCCGCATCCTGGCCGACGTGGATGCGCTCAGCGACGCCGCCCTGCGCACGCTCGCGGTGGCCTACCGCCCGCTGCACGCCCGCGAGCCGATCGACCCCGAGCACGCGGCCGGGCTCGAGCGCGACCTGGTCTTCGCCGGCACCGTCGGCATCATCGACCCGCCGCGCGAGGAGGCGGCGCAGGCGATCGCCGAGGCGCACCGCGCCGGCATCCGCGTGATCATGATCACCGGCGACCACCCGCGCACCGCCGCGCGCATCGCCGCCGACCTGGGGATCGTCGAGCCCGGTGCGCCGGCGCTGAGCGGCGCCGATCTCGACCGCCTGGACGCGGCCGGCTTTGCCGAGGCGCTGCGCCGCACGTCGGTGTTCGCGCGCGTGGCACCGGTGCACAAGCTGCGCATCGTCGACGCGCTGCAGGCCGACGGCAACATCGTCGCCATGACCGGCGACGGCGTCAACGACGCGCCGGCGCTGAAGTCGGCCGACATCGGCGTGGCCATGGGCATCGCCGGCACCGAGGTCACCAAGCAGGCGGCGCGCATGATCCTGGCCGACGACAACTTCGCGACCATCGTGCAGGCGGTGCGCGAGGGCCGCGCGATCTTCGTCAACATCCGCAAGTTCCTGCGCTACCTGCTGTCGTCGAACATGGGCGAGGTGCTGACCGTGTTCTTCGGCGTCGTGCTGGCGGGCGTGATCGGCCTCGGCGGCCCTGACGCCGGCGGCACGCTGGTGCTGCCGCTGCTGGCCACGCAGATCCTGTGGATCAACCTGATCACCGACTCGGGCCCGGCGCTGGCCATGGGCGTCGACCCCGAGACCGAGGACGTGATGGCGCGCGCGCCGCGGCGGCGCGACGAACGCGTGATCGACGGCCGCATGTGGGCCGGCGTGCTGGGCGTGGGCGCGGTGATGGCGGCCGCCACGCTGCTGACGCTGGACCTGTACCTGCCGGGCGGGCTGATCGACGGCACGCACGACCTGGCCAGCGCGCGCACCGCCGCGTTCACGACGCTGGTGTTGGCGCAACTGTTCAACTGCTTCAACGCGCGCTCCGACACGGTGAGCGCGTTGCGCCACCTGTTCGTCAACGCGTGGCTGTGGGGCGCGGTCGCGCTGTCGGTGCTGCTGCAGGTGGCGGTGGTGCACCTCGGCTTCCTGAACACCGCCTTCGGCACGGTGCCGCTGGCGCCCGGGCAGTGGCTGGTGTGCGTGGCGATGGCCAGCGCCGTGCTGTGGTACGACGAACTGCGCAAGCTGGCCGGGCGCGCGCTGCGGCGCGATCGCCGCTGACGGCATGACATGCCCTGCGGGCAGATGTCAGCTTTCACCGCAAGGCCTGGGCTCAACTCGAGAGTTGAGCCCAGGCGTTGTGGCTCCAGCATGACATGCCCTGCGGGCAGATGTTAGCTTTCACCGCAAGGCCTGGGCTCAAGTCGAAAGTTGAGCCCAGGCCTTGTCCAGGCGCTTGCTGCTCACCGGCTGCGGCGTGCGCAGCTCCTGCGCGAACAGGCTGACGCGCAGCTCTTCCAGCAGCCAGCGGTAGTCGTCCAGCCGCGCGTCGCGCCGGCCCTTCAGCTCGGCCACGCGCTTGAGCCAGCGGGTTTCGGCGATGCGCGCCTCGGCCATGCGCGCCGCGTCGCGCGCCGGGTCGGCCTTGAGCTTGTCCAGCCGCATGACGACGGCCTTCAGGTAGCGCGGCAGCTGCTGCAGCTGTGCATAGGGCGTGTCGAGCACGAAGCGCTTGCCGACCAGCCGCTGCAACTGCGCGGCGATGTCGTCGGCCACCTCCTTCGGCGGCCGGCTGTCCTTGAGCTTGCGCACCGCCGCCGCGTAGTCGGCCAGCACCGCGCCCACCGTGCGCGCGATCTCGTGCGCGATCAGGTTCAGCCGCGTGCGGCCTTCGGCGATGCGCGCGTCGAAGGCCCGGGCGTCGGCCGGCAGCGGCTCGGCGAGGAAGGCACGGTCCAGCGCGACGTCGACGATCTGCTGGCGCAGCTCCTCCAGCGCGCCCAGGCTCAGGTACAGCGCGCCCAGGCGCTGCAGGTCAGGGATGTTCTTTTCCAGGTGCTTCAGCGGCTCCTTGATCGCCAGCGCCACCAGCCGGCGCAGCCCCGCACGGTGGCGCGCGGCCGCGACGTCGGGCTCGTCGAAGACCTCGATCTGCACGTGCGTGCCTTGATCGACCAGCGCCGGGAAGCCGATCAGCGTCTGCGCGCCGCGCTTCAGCTCCATCAGCTCGGGCAGCTCGCCGAAGCTCCACGCGGTGCAGCGCTCGGGCTCGGGCGCGGCGGCCTGCGGCGCGCGCGCGGCGGCGGCGGCCTGCGCGTCGCGGCCATCACGGTGCCCACGGCTGCGCGCATCACTGCGCACATCACCGCGCCCCTCGCCGTGCTCCGGCGCCGCGGCCGCCTGCGATGCGCCGGCTGCCGCCGGCCGCTTCAACGCCGCCAGTGCCTGGAAGGCCGAGCGCGCCTGGCCGCCCAGTTCGGCCTTCAGCGCCGCGAGGTGCCGGCCCATGCCGAGCTGGCGGCCGTGTTCGTCGACGACGCGCAGGTTCATGAACAGGTGCGCCGGCACCATGTCGAGCTTGAAGTCGGCGCGCTGCAGCGGCAGCTGGGTGTGGCGGCGCACGGCAGCGAGCAGCGCGTCGGTCAGCGGCCCCTGGCCGAAGGCCGCATCGCGCGCGAAGCCGGCCGCGAATTCGGCCAGCGGCTGCAGCCGCGCGCGCGGCTTGCCGGGCAGGCTCTTCAGCAGCGCCAGCACCTTCGGTCCCAGCATGCCCGGCACCAGCCATTCGCAGCGCTCGTCGGCCACCTGGTTGAGCGCGTAGATCGGCACCGTCACCGTCAGGCCGTCGCGCTCGTCGCCGGGCTCGTGCAGGTAGCCGGCCGCGCAGTCGATGCCGCCCAGGCGCAGCAGCTTCGGGAAGGCGTCGGTGGTGATGCCGGCGGCCTCGTGGCGCATCAGCTCGTCGCGCGTCAACTGCAGCAGCTTGGGCTGGCGCTTGAGCTCGTCGCGCACCCAGCGCTCCAGGCTGGCGCCGGAATGCACGTCGGCCGGCAGCTGCTGGTCGTAGAAGGCGAAGATCAGCGCGTCGTCGATGAGCACGTCCTGGCGCCGGCTCTTGTGCTCCAGCTCCTGCACCTGCTCGACCAGCCTGCGGTTGTGCGCCAGGAACGGCAGCTTCGTGTCCCAGTCGCCTTCAACCAGCGCGTGGCGGATGAACAGCTCGCGCGCCGCGCCTAAGTCGACGCGGCCGAAGTCCACGCGCTTGTTGGCATAGACCACCAGGCCGTAGAGCGTCGCGCGTTCCAGCGCCACCACCTGCGCCGCCTTGCGCTCCCAGTGCGGCTCGAGCAGCTGCTTCTTCAGCAGGTGGCCGCCGATCAGCGGCAGCCAGTGCGCCTCGATCGCGGCGATGCCGCGGCCGTACAGACGGGTCGTCTCCACCAGTTCGGCGGCGACGATCCAGCGCCCCGGCTTCTTGCTGAGATTCGCGCCCGGGTGGCGCCAGAACCGGATGCCGCGCGCGCCCAGGTACCAGTCTTCGTCGTCCGCCTTGCTGCCGATGTTGCCCAGCAGCCCGGCCAGCATCGAAAGGTGGATCTGCTCGTAGGTGGCGGGCGCGCCGTTCAGGCGCCAGCCCTGCTCGGCCACCACGGTGTGCAGCTGCGAATGGATGTCGCGCCATTCGCGCACGCGCCGCGGGCTGATGAAGTGCTCGCGCAGCCGCTGCTCCTGCTGGCGGTTGGACAGCTTGTGCTTGTCGGCCGCCTGTGCCTGCTGCGCGGCATGGCCATGCACGCCGCGTCCTTCCTCGATCCACTGCCACAGCTTCAGCGTGCCGATGAATTCCGACTTGTCGTCGTCGAACTTCTTGTGCTTGTCGTCGGCCGCCTGCTGCTGCTCCAGCGGCCGGTCGCGCACGTCCTGGCCGCTCAATGCGGCGGCGATGATCAGCACCTCGGCCAGCGCCTGGCGGTCGCGCGCCTCCAGGATCATGCGGCCCACGCGCGGGTCCAGCGGCAGCCGCGCCAGCGCCTGGCCGGTGGCGGTGAGCTCGTTGCCCTCGTCCACCGCATGCAGCTCGGCCAGCAGCGCATAGCCGTCGGCGACGGCCTTGCGCGGCGGCGCCTCCAGGAAGGGGAAGTCCTCGACCGCGCCCAGCCCCAGCGACTTCATGCGCAGGATCACGCCGGCCAGCGACGAGCGCAGGATCTCCGGGTCGCTGAACGGCGGCCGTGCGCCGAAGCCGGCCTCGTCGTACAGCCGGATGCAGATGCCGTCGGCCACGCGGCCGCAGCGGCCGGCGCGCTGGTTGGCGGCCGCCTGGCTGATCGGCTCGACCTGCAACTGCTCGACCTTGCTGCGGAAGCTGTAGCGCTTGACGCGCGCCAGGCCGCTGTCGACCACGTAGCGGATGCCGGGCACGGTCAGCGAGGTCTCGGCGACGTTGGTGGCAAGCACGATGCGCCTGTCGCTGCCCGGCTCGAACACGCGGTCCTGCTCGGCCTGCGACAGGCGCGCGAACAGCGGCAGGATCTCGGGCGGCGGGCCGCCGCGATGCTGGCGCGCGTAGTGCTGGCGCAGGTGGTCGGCGGCGTCGCGGATCTCGCGTTCGCCGGGCAGGAAGACGAGCACGTCGCCCGGGCCGCCGTCGCGCCACAGCTCGTCGACGGCGTCGGCGATCGCGTCGTCCAGCCCGTAGTCCTTCGGCCGAGCGCCGCTGCGCGCCGCGGGCGGCGCGCCCGCCTGCGGGCCCGGCGGCTGCGCCGCCTTCGAAGCCCCGTTGCCGTCGAAGGGCCGCCAGCGGATCTGCACCGGATACATCCGCCCCGACACCTGGATCACCGGCGCCGGGCCCTCGGCCGACGCGAAGTGCCGGGCGAAGCGATCGGCGTCGATCGTCGCCGAGGTCACGACCACCTTCAGGTCGGGCCGCCGGGGGAGGAGCTGCTTCAGGTGGCCGAGCAGGAAGTCGATGTTCAGGCTGCGCTCGTGCGCCTCGTCGATGATCAGCGTGTCGTAGGCGCGCAGCAGCGGGTCGCCCTGCGTTTCGGCCAGCAGGATGCCGTCGGTCATCAGCTTGACCGAGGCGCCGGGCTGCAGCCGGTCCTGGAAGCGCACCTTGAAGCCGACCACCTCGCCCAGCGGCGAGTCCAGCTCCTGGGCGATGCGCCGGGCCACGCTGCTGGCGGCGATGCGCCGCGGCTGGGTGTGGCCGATCAGCCCGGTGCCGCCGGCACCCAGGCCGCGGCCGAGCTGCAGCGCGATCTTCGGCAGCTGCGTGGTCTTGCCCGAGCCGGTCTCGCCGCAGACGATGACCACCGGGTGCGCACGCAGCGCGGCGGCGATCTCGCCGCGGCGCGCGCTGACCGGCAGCGATTCGGGAAAGCGGATCGGGGGGGCCGGGTTGGCGGCGCGCTTCGTCACGGGCGGCGGATTATCCGCGCGCGCATCCGGGGCCGGCATGGGCGCTGCGGCACAATGAAAAGCGTGAGCGTCGTCTTCCCGCACGTCTTCGTCCCGTGGTTCCGCGGCGTCGCGCCGTACATGCACGCCTATCGCGGCAAGACCTTCGTGGTCGCGATGGCCGGCGAGCTGATTGCCGCCGGCCGACTCAACGCCTTCGTGCAGGACCTGGCAATCATGCAGGCGATCGGCATCCGGCTGGTGCTGGTGCACGGCTTCCGGCCGCAGCTGAACGAACAGCTCGCCGCCAAGGGCCACGTGTCGCGCTTCAGCCACGGGCTGCGCATCACCGACGCCGTGGCGCTGGACGCGGCGCAGGAGGCCGCGGGCCAGCTGCGCTTCGAGATCGAGGCCGCGTTCTCGCAGGGGCTGCCGAACACGCCGATGGCCAACGCGACGGTGCGGATCGTGTCGGGCAACTTCCTGACGGCGCGCCCGGTGGGCATCATCGACGGCATCGACTTCCGGCATTCGGGCCTGGTGCGGCGGGTCGACGCCACCGGCATCCGGCGCGCGATCGACGCCGGCGCGCTGGTGCTGCTCAGCCCCTTCGGCTTCTCGCCCACGGGCGAGGCCTTCAACCTGACGATGGAAGACGTGGCGTCCAGCACCGCGGTGGCGCTGCAGGCCGACAAGCTGCTGTTCCTGACCGAGTTGCCGGGCATCCTCGAGCGCCCCGACGACCCCGAAAGCCCGATCGACACCGAACTGGTGCTGGCCGACGCGAAGAAGCTGCTCGCCGCGCTGCCGGCGCCGACCCAGCCCACCGAAACCGCGTTCTACCTGCGGCACTGCATCCGCGCCTGCGAAGGCGGCGTCGAGCGCTCGCACATCCTGCCCTTCGCCGTCGATGGCGCGCTGCTGCTGGAGGTGTTCACGCACGACGGCATCGGCACGATGGTCGTCGACGAAAAACTCGAAAGCCTGCGCGAAGCCACTGCCGACGACGTGGGCAGCATCCTCAAGCTGATCGAGCCCTTCGAGCGCGACGGTACGCTGGTGCGGCGCGAGCGCACCGAGATCGAGCGCGACATCGCCAACTACAGCGTGATCGAGCACGACGGCATCATCTTCGGCTGCGCCGCGCTGTATCCGTACCCCGAAGCCCGCACCGGCGAGATGACGGCGCTGACGGTATCCCCGCAGGTGCAGGGCCAGGGCGACGGCGAGAGAATCCTCAAGCGCATCGAACAGCGCGCGCGGGCGATGGGGCTGCAAAGCATTTTCGTGCTGACCACCCGCACGATGCACTGGTTTGTCAAGCGCGGTTTCGTGCAGGTCGATCCCGATCAACTGCCCGAAGCGCGCAAGCGCAAGTACAACTGGGACCGGCGCTCGCAGGTGCTGCTCAAGCGCCTGGGATGAAACCGGATTCAGGGTCGGAAATGGAAGGGAACCCGTGATGGCACGCACCGTGCAATGCATCTATCTGAAGCGCGAGGCGCCCGGGCTGGATTTCCCGCCCTACCCCGGCGAACTCGGCAGGCGCATCTACGACCAGGTCAGCAAGGAAGCCTTCGAGATCTGGAAGAAGCATCAGACGATGCTGGTCAACGAGAACCGGCTGAGCCTGGCGGATGCGCAAGCGCGCCAGTATCTGGCGCGCCAGATGGAGCAGTTCTTCTTCGGTGCCGGCGCCGAGAAGCCGGCGGGATACGTGCCGCCCGGGGCCTGAAACCCGCGCAGGCGTACGGCATCAGGGGCAGCCGCGTGGACGGTCGGCATCCGAGTATGCGCGTGCCGGCCCGCCGTGTTGGCGAGCGTCGATCGTTGGTATTCATCCGCATGCCGGCCGGGAATCGCTGGTGCTATATTGGAACCCGTTCATGGTTCCGAAGAGAGATTCCGAGATGCCCAGCGTCAGTGAGTTGATTGCCCAGAAGGTCGAGCTCGAGCGGCAGATTGCCGAAGCGCAGCGTGCCGAACGCGCCGACGCGGTCGCGCGCGTGCGCGCGCTCATGGCCGAGCACGGCCTGACGGTTGCCGATATCACCGCCAAGTCGGCGGCCGGCGCGCGGCGCGCCACCAGCAAGGTCGCCCCCAAATACCGCAATCAAGCCACCGGCGATACCTGGTCGGGCCGCGGCCTGCAGCCGAACTGGCTGCGCACCGAATTGGCTGGCGGGCGCCGGCTCGAGGAATTCGCGGTCTGAGACCCGCCGCGGGCGCCCGGGTTCATCCAACTCCCGCCCCGCCCGCGCCATGCACCGCTGCGTAACCGATCGCGCGCGCGCCGCGCGCCGCACCGCCGGCCGGCGATGAAACCGCCGGGCGCCGCTGATCCGCAGTCCGGCCGCTCGTGGCTGCCGGCGGCGCAGTGGCAGCGGATGCTGGTCGCCGCCGCCGGCTACGGGCTGAGCGTCAAGCTGTGCGCGGCCTTCGGGCCGGACGCGCTGCCGTGGCTGCCGGCGGCCGTGGCCTTGATCGTCGTGGCCCGATGGGGCCCGGCCATGACGCTGGGCATCGCCGGCGCCGGCGTGCTGCTGGCGCTGGGACCCAGGGGCGACCCGGCCACGCTGGCCGCCCTGGTTGCCGGCGACCTGGCCGGCGCCGCAGTCGGCGCCCGCGTGCTCCAGTACGGGCGACGCCCGGCCGACAGCGCCGAGCGCCCCGGCGCAATCGCTCAGGTGCTGGCGGCCGTGCTGGCGGCTGCCGTGCTGGGCGGCATCGCCCGGGCCGCGCTGGCGGCGCTGCTGCCGGCGGCGGCAGCGCAGGCACCGCAGCCATGGGCCGCCTTCGGCTTGCGTGCGCTCGGGCTGGCGCTCGCGGCGCCCGCCGGCCTGCTGTGCAGCACCGAAGCGCTCCAGCAGTCGATTCACTCGCGTACCCGGCGCGGGCTCAATCTGGCAGCGGCGCTGGCCGTGTGTGCGGCTGCTGCGGCCATGATGCTGCTGCCGGGCACGGCCGCATTCGCGACGCTGGCGCTGACCGTGCTGTTCGGCGGGCTGCTGGGCCTGGCGGCAGCCAGCGCCGGGATCGTCGTTGCCGGCCCGCTGGCGTCGATCGCCGCGCTCGGCCTGAACATGATGGCATTGGCCGGCCTTGGCGCCTTTGCCCACTCGCCGCAAGCCGCCTGGTGGTTTGCAGCCGCCTGCAGCGCCGTGGTGCTGGAAGTCCACGTCTTCACCGCCGGGCGCCTCGCATCCGAGCGCCGTTGGGTGGGAGCGCTCGGCGATGCCGGCTTCGGCGCTGCCGAATGGCGCGTCGGCGACGACCGCGGCCGGGCGTCGCCCGCATGGCACAAGCTCAGCGGCAGCGATTCGCCGCTGCTGTCGGACTGGCTGGCCCGCGTGCACGACGAGGATCGCCCCGCCCTGCGCCAGGCGATCGACCGCCTCGTGGCCGGCGCCGAACAGCGGCTGCAGCGCGAAGTCCGCGTGCGCGCCGACGGCGGCTGGCGCTGGCTGGAGGCGCAATGGATGGCGGCCGAGCGCGACCGCCACGGCCTGGCCAGGCGCCTGATCGCCACGCTGTCCGATGCCGGCGCGCGCCACGACGCGCTCGACCGCCAGCGCCTGTCGGCCAACCTGTTCCAGCACGTGCAGGAAGGCCTGCTGATCGTCGACGCCGACATGCGCGTGCTCGACGCCAACCCGGCCTTCACGCAGATCCTCGGCGTGCCGCGCGACGAGCTGATCGGCACGGTGCCGTCGATGCTGCGGCCGGCGCCGGCCGATCCGCTGCTGCGCCAGCAGCGGCTGCTGATGTGGTCCGGCCTGCGCACGCACGGCCTGTGGCGCGGCGAGATCGTCGAGCGCCGCCGCAGCGGCCAGCCCTGCACGCTGCAGGCGACGATCTCGACGGTCCCGGCCGACGACGGCGGCGTGCGCTGCCACGTGCTGGTGATCTCCGACGTCACCGAACAGAAGCAGCAGCGCGACCAGCTCGAGCGGCAGGCGCACTTCGACGAACTGACGCGGCTGCCCAACCGCACCCGGCTGATGGAGCTGCTGGCGCAATCGATGCAGGCGGCCGATCAGGACGGCTGCCTGCTGGCGGTGTGCTACCTGGACCTGGACCGCTTCAAGCCGGTCAACGACCGCTTCGGCCATGCCGCCGGCGACCGGCTGCTGGTCGAGCTGGCCGGGCGGCTGCGCGGAGCGCTGCGCAGTACCGACTACTGGTCCGACGCCGCCGGGCGCATCGGCGGCGACGAATTCGTGCTGCTGCTGCGTGCCGGCTCGACCGAGGAGGTACGGCTGGCGGTCGAGCGCGTGCTGCGTGTGATCGCGCAGCCCTACGCCATCGATGCCGAAGCCGATGCGGTGCAGGTCACCGCCAGCATCGGCGTGACCGTCTATCCGATCGACCGCAGCGATGCCGACACGCTGATGCGCCATGCCGACCACGCGATGTACGGCGCCAAGCAGGCCGGCCGCAACGGCTACCAGCTGTTCGACCCCGAGAACCGCCGCCGCAACGAAGAGCGGGTGATGGCGATCGGCCGCGTGCAGGAAGCGCTGGACAACGGCGAGTTCGTGCTGCACTACCAGCCGAAGGTGGACATGCGGCGCGGCGTGGTGCTCGGGCTCGAGGCGCTGCTGCGCTGGGACCACCCGCAGCAGGGCCTGGTGGCGCCGGCGCAGTTCCTGCCGCTGATCGAGAACACCGGCCTGTCGGCCCGCATCGGCGACTGGGTGCTCGCCCAGGCGCTCGATCACCTGGCGGGCTGGCGCCGCGCCGGCCTCGATCTGTCGGTCAGCGTCAACGTGTCGGCGCGCCACCTGCAGGAGGGCGACTTCGCGCTGCGCCTGGCCGAGTTGCTGGCGCGCCACGGCGACGGGCCGCTGGCCGGCGCGCTCGAGCTGGAGATCCTGGAGACGGCGGCGCATTCCGACCTCGAAGCGGCGTCGGCCAAGATCGCGCAGTGCCGCGCACTGGGCGTGCGCTTCGCGCTCGATGATTTCGGCACCGGCTACTCGACGCTGACCTACCTGAAGCAGTTGCCGGTGGACGTGCTCAAGATCGACCGGTCCTTCGTGCACCACATGCTCGACGACAACCAGGATCGGGCGATCGTCGAAGGCGTGATCGGCCTGGCGCGCACCTTCGAATGCACCGTGGTCGCCGAAGGCGTGGAATCGCCTGCGCAGGCGCGCGCACTCCTGGAGATGGGCTGCCACATCGGCCAGGGCACCGGCATCGCCGCGCCGATGCCGGCTTCGGTGGTCGCCGGCTGGGTGCGCGACTACCGCGGTCTGTTCGTGCTGAGCGCCGCCGCAGCCGCGCGCGGCAATGCCGCCGGCCACGGCTGACGCCGCTGCACCCGCGCCGTAGACTGCGCGGGCGATGATCCCGCCCGAATTCCTGCACGAGCTGCTGGCCCGCACCGACATCGTCGACGTGGTGCAGCGCCGCGTCGAGCTGAAGAAGGCCGGCATCAATTTCAAGGGCCTGTGCCCGTTCCACGGCGAGAAGACGCCGAGCTTCACCGTCAGCCCCGCGCGCCAGACCTACCACTGCTTCGGCTGTGGCGCCCACGGCAACGCGCTCGATTTCCTGATCGGGAACGCCGGGCTGGGGTTTCGCGACGCCGTGGCGGAGCTGGCGCAGGCGGCCGGCTTGCGCGTGCCCGACGAGGCCGCCGACCCCGCGCAGCGCGAGCGCGCGCAGCAGGCCCGCGAACACCAGGCGACACTGCACGAGGTGCTGACGCGCGCCGCCGAGCACTATCGCCGGCAATTGAAGGCTCACCCGGCGGCGATCGACTACCTGAAGCGCAGGGGTTTGAGCGGCGAGATCGCCCGGCGTTTCGGCCTGGGCTATGCACCGCCGGGGCGGCACGGGCTGGCCGGTGCCTTCGCGCGCTACGACGATCCGGTGCTGGTCGAGGCGGGCCTGGTGATCGTCAAGGACGAAGCCGACGGCGACACCCGCCGCTACGACCGCTTCCGCGACCGCATCATGTTCCCGATCCGCTCGGCCAAGGGCGAAGTCATCGGCTTCGGCGGCCGCGTGCTCGGCAGCGGCGAGCCCAAGTACCTGAACTCGCCCGAGACGCCGGTGTTCGTGAAAGGGCGCGAGCTCTACGGCCTGTACGAGGCGCGCCAGGCGATCCGCGCCAAGGGCCATGCGCTCGTCGTCGAGGGTTACATGGACGTGGTCGCGCTCGCCCAGCTCGGCCTGGGCCACGCCGTGGCCACGCTGGGCACCGCCTGCACCGCCGAACACCTGCACAAGCTGCTGCGCTTCACCGACAGCGTGGTCTTCGCCTTCGACGGCGATGCCGCCGGCCGGCGCGCCGCGGCGCGTGCACTGGAGGCCGCGTTGCCGCTGGCTGCCGACACCCGCAGCCTGCGCTTCCTGTTCCTGCCGCCCGAGCACGACCCCGACAGCTTCGTGCGCACCCACGGCACCGAGGCCTTCGAGCGCGCGGCGGCCGACGCCGTGCCCCTGTCGCGCCAGATGCTCGAGCAGGCCGGCGAAGGCTGCGACCGCGGCAGCGCCGAAGGGCGCGCGCGGCTGCTCGCCAACGCCCGGCCGCTGTGGGCCGCATTGCCCGCAGACGGCATGCTGCGCCGCCAGCTGCTCGGCGAACTCGCGGCGCTGGCGCAGTTGCCCGCCGACGAGCTCGCGCGGATGTGGCAGGGCGCAGACCCTGCGCCCCAGCGCCGGCCGCCAGCGCCGGCTGCCGTCGCGCCCGGCCCGGCGGCCGGTGCCGCGGCGGCCGCTCGCGGTGGGCGCGGCCCGCTGCGCCAGCGGCCGGTGGGGCTTGCCGACCAGGCGCTGCGCCTGCTGCTGCTGCACAGCGACTGGTGGGAGCGCCTGGACGCCGACGACCACGAGTTGCTGCATCAGCTGCCCGAGCCCTACGGTGCGCTGTGCAACTGGCTCGAACGCCAGCTGCACGAGCATGGGCCGCTGGGCTGGGCGGCGCTGCAGGCCGAGCTCGACGGCGAAGCCTTCGCCGAACCGGCCCGGCGGCTGATGGCCACGATGGCGGTGGACGACGTGGTCGGCTTCGACGATCTGCGGCGCGTCCTCACCCAGTTGTGGAAGCAGCACCTGAAGGACCGCGGCGCTGCGCTGGCCCTGCTCGGCGGCGAAGACCCCGACGCCAGACGCGAGCTGCAGCAGGTGTGGCGGCGGCTGCAGGCGCTGGACGCCGATCCGACGCCGCCGCGCTGACGACCGCGCAGCCCCGCCCCGGGCCGCGGGCCCGCAGGGCCCGGCCAGGCGCGCGCGCAACGCTGCACCTGCGCGGCGCACTCGCGCCGCAGCCCCTTCCCGCTCAGCGCCCGGCGGTATAATCCACCGCTTGCAGCGGCAGACGTGATCTCAGCACCTCCGGGCCCCGGCCACCCGCGACACGGGTCAGCATCTTCCGGCCTCCCATACCCGCAAGGGCTGCACCGCACCGGCGTTCACCGCAGGCTCCGCTGCCCGCCCGCATTGTCCGTCCGCCCGCGCGAGGGCCGTTCCCGTCATGCCATGCCGCCCGCAGCCCAACGTGCAGCCGGTGTCGGCGGCATCGGTGCGGTTGTCGCAACCCTAAGACGCAGAGGAATCGCATGACCGCGAAGAAGCCCGTGACGCCCGTCCAGACCGCTCCGGCGACCCCGGCCAAGGGCAAGCAGCCGGCCGCAGCAGCCGCCAAGCCGCAGGGCAAGACCGCCGTCAAGCCGCAGCCGGCAGCCGCCAAGCCCGCAGCGCCGAGCGCCAAGGCGGCCCTGCCCGCCGCGAAGCCCGCTGCCCCGCCGGCCTCGCCCAAGGGCAAGAAGGCAGCAGCGCCTGCCCCCGCGCAGCCCTTGGCCGACCTGGCCGGCGATGCCGACTTCGCCGATCTGGTCGCCGACGCCGAAGTCGCCGCGCACGACGCCGACGCCAAGGCCAAGGCCAAGCCGCTGCGCATGAAGGTCAGCCGCGCGAAGGAGCGCGCGCTGATGCGCGAGTTCGGCCTCGAGGAGGCCACGCTCACGGAAGAAGAAGTCGTCAAGCGCCGCCAGGAGCTCAAGACCCTCATCAAGATGGGCAAGACGCGCGGCTTCCTGACGCACCAGGAGATCAGCGATCACCTGCCCGAGAAGCTGGTCGACAACGAGATCCTCGAAGCGATCGTGTCGATGCTCAACGACATGGGCATCGCCGTCTACGAGCAGGCACCCGACGCGGCGACGCTCTTGATCAGCGGCAGCAACACCGCCACCGCCACCGACGAAGAGGCCGAGGAGGCAGCCGAGGCCGCGCTGTCGACGGTGGATTCGGAATTCGGCCGCACCACCGACCCGGTGCGCATGTACATGCGCGAGATGGGCACGGTCGAGCTGCTGACGCGCGAGGGCGAGATCGAGATCGCCAAGCGCATCGAGGGCGGGCTGCAGGCGATGATGCTGGCGATCAGCGCGAGCCCGACCACGATCGCCGAGCTGCTGGCGATGTCGGACAAGATCGCGTCGGGCGAGATGAAGATCTCGGAGGTCGTCGACGGCTTCGTCAGCGACGACGAGGCCGACGACTACGTCGCCGAGGAGGACTTCGACGAGTTCGACGACGAGGACGACGACGACGGCAACGGCGGCAGCCGCGCGCTGACCAAGAAGCTCGAGGAGCTGAAGATCGCCGCGCTCGCCAAGTTCGACGAGCTGCGCACGCACTTCGAGCGGATGCGCAAGGCCTACGCGAAGGACGGCTACAAGAGCCCGGCGTACAACAAGTCGCAGCACGCGATCAGCGACAACCTGATGACGATCCGCTTCACGGTCAAGACGATCGAGCGGCTGTGCCACCTGCTGCGCAGCCAGGTCGACGACGTGCGCCGCTACGAGCGCGAGATCCGCAAGATCGTGGTCGACAAGTGCGGCATGCCGCAGGAGCACTTCATCCGCACCTTCCCGGCGGGCATGCTCAACCTGAAGTGGGCCGAGCGCGAGGTCGCGGCCGGCAAGCCCTACAGCGCGGTGCTGCAGCGCAACCTGCCGGCGGTGCAGGAGCTGCAGCAAAAGCTGATCGACATCCAGGCGCGCGCGGTGGTGCCGCTCGAAGACCTGAAGCTCATCAACAAGAAGATGAACGAGGGCGAGAAGGCCAGCCGCGACGCCAAGAAGGAGATGATCGAGGCCAACCTGCGGCTGGTGATCAGCATCGCCAAGAAGTACACCAACCGCGGCCTGCAGTTCCTCGACCTCATCCAAGAAGGCAACATCGGCCTGATGAAGGCGGTGGACAAGTTCGAATACCGCCGCGGCTACAAGTTCTCGACCTACGCGACCTGGTGGATCCGCCAGGCGATCACGCGCTCGATCGCCGACCAGGCGCGCACGATCCGCATCCCGGTGCACATGATCGAAACCATCAACAAGATGAACCGCATCAGCCGCCAGCACCTGCAGGAGTTCGGCTACGAGCCCGACGCGCCGACGCTGGCCGAGAAGATGGAGATCCCGGAAGACAAGATCCGCAAGATCATGAAGATCGCCAAGGAGCCGATCTCGATGGAGACGCCGATCGGCGACGACGACGACAGCCACCTGGGCGACTTCATCGAGGACACCAACAACGTCGCACCGGTCGAGGCGGCGATGCAGGCGGGCCTGCGCGACGTGGTCAAGGACATCCTCGACAGCCTGACGCCGCGTGAAGCCAAGGTGCTGCGCATGCGCTTCGGCATCGAGATGAGCACCGATCACACGCTCGAGGAGGTCGGCAAGCAGTTCGACGTGACGCGCGAGCGCATCCGCCAGATCGAGGCCAAGGCGATCCGCAAGCTCAAGCACCCGAGCCGCAGCGACAAGCTGCGCACGTACTTGGACAACCTGTAGGGTCGGCCAAGGACGCGCGGCCGCAGGTCGCGGGGCTCGCGCAGCGCGCACTGCGCAGCTTGCGCCGCAGGCACAAGCTGCGCACGTACTTGGACAACCTGTAGGGTTGGCCAAGGACGCGCGGCCGCAGGCCGCGGGGCTCGCGCAGCGAGCACTGCGCAGCTTGCGCCGCAGGCACGAGCGGCGCACGAACCACGGCGCCCGTCGGGCCGGCGCGTCTGTAAGCGTCGGCCTCGGGACCGCGCATTACACTTTCCGCCGGCATGACGCAGATCACCCAGCGCACCATCCTCTTCGCCGATCTGCGCGGCAGCACGGGGCTGTTCGAGACGCTGGGCAATGCCGAAGCCACCACGGTGGTCACGCAGTGCGTGTCGGCGCTGGTGCCGGCGGTGGTGCAGCGCGGCGGCCACGTGGTCAAGACGCTCGGCGACGGCCTGATGGCCGTGTTCGACACGCCGGTGCAGGCACTCAAGGCAGCCTCCCAGATGCACGAGGCGCTGACCGTGATCGCGGCCCGCGGCGCATCGCCGGCCGGCAGCGCCGGGCTGCGCGCGCTGCGGCTGCAGGTGGCGCTGGCGCGCGGCGAGGTGGTCGAACTCGGCGGCGACTGCTTCGGCGACGCGGTCAACGTGGCCGCGCGGCTGCTCGACCACGCCGGCGACAACGAGACGCTGGTCACCGCGCCGGTGCTCGAAGGACTGGGCGCCGCGCAGCGGCGACAGTTCCGCAGCCTCGACCAGATCGTGCTGCGCGGCCGCGTCGAGCCGGTGCAGATCTTCGTGCTCGGCGGCCGGCGCAGCGACAGCGCCGCCACCCAGTTCGGCGACGTGCCGCCGCCGGCGGAGCCCGACGCGGTGCGGCTGAGCTGGCTCGACCAGAGCTGCACCTTCGCCAGCCGGCAGATGCCGGTCGTGCTCGGGCGCAGCCCGCAGGCGCACTACCGCGTCGACGACTCGCGCGTGTCGCGCTCGCATGCGCGGCTGGACTGGCACGGCGGCAGTTTCCAGCTCAGCGACCTCAGCTACAACGGCACCTACGTGCGCTTTGCCGACGGCGAAATCGTCAGCCTGCGGCGCGGCAGCTGCACCTTGCACGGGCGCGGTGCAATCGGGCTGGGCGGCACGCCCGCTGACCCGGGCTCGGCGGCGGTGCGCTTCGAGGTGCTGCACGACGACGCTGCTGCCACGCTGCCCTGACGTCCCGGCCTTCGAGGGCGCATGCAACTGCTGTATGTCGACGACGACCGCATCAACCTGCTGCTGTTCGAGGCCGCCTGCCTGGCCCTGCCCGGCGTGTGCCTGGCCACGGCCGGCGACGGCACCGAGGCGCTGGCCTGCGCACGAAGGCAGCGGCCCGACGTGCTGGTGATCGACCTGAACCTGCCCGACACCGACGGTTTCACCCTGCTCGCGGCGCTGCGCGCCGAGCCGGGGCTCGGCTCGGTGCCTGCATTCCTGTGCACGGCCGACGACGACGCCGGCCTGGTCTTGCGCGCGCAGGCCGCCGGCTTTCGCGGCTGCTGGGTCAAGCCGGTCGACCGCGCGCTGATCGCGGCGGCGCTCGAAGCCCTGGCAGCTCCGCCCGCGGCATGACGGCGAAAGCGCGCGGCCACGGCGGGCGGCCCGTGCCGGGTGCCGGGGACGGGGGGCGTTCTTGAACTACCGTCCCGAACCGCCCTTGCGCCACGGCGAGCCGGCGCAGGTGGGCATCCTGCTGGTGAACCTGGGAACGCCGGATGCGCCCACGGCGGCGGCGGTGCGGCGCTACCTGGCCCAGTTCCTGGGTGATCCGCGGGTGGTCGAGATCCCGCGGCCGCTGTGGCGGCTGGTGCTGCACGGCGTGATCCTGCGCGTGCGCCCGGCGCGCTCGGCGCGCAAGTACGCCGGCATCTGGACACCCGAGGGCTCGCCGCTCGCGCTGTGGACCGACAAGCAGGCCAAGCTGCTCGCGGGCTGGCTCGGCCAGGCGGGGCACCGCGTGCGCGTGCGCGCCGCAATGCGCTATGGCCGCCCGGGCATCGCCGAGGGCCTGGACGCCCTGCGCGCCGAAGGCGTGACCCGCGTGCTCGTGCTGCCGCTGTACCCGCAGTACGCGGCTGCGACCACCGGCAGCGTGTTCGACGCCGTGGCGGCGTGGGGGCAGCATGCGCGCCGGGTGCCCGAGCTGCGTTTCGTGCACGAGTACCACGGCGAGCCGGCCTACATCGACGCGCTGGCCGCGCGCGTGCGCGCCCATTGGCAGGCCGAAGGCCGCGGCGACCTGCTGCTGATGAGCTTTCACGGCCTGCCGCAGCGCACGCTCGAACTCGGCGACCCCTACCACTGCGCGTGCCACGAGACGGCCCGGCTGCTGGCCGAGGCGCTCGGGCTGAAGGCCGAGCAGTACCGCGTCACCTTCCAGAGCCGCTTCGGCCGGGCGCGCTGGCTGCAGCCGGCGACCGAGGCGACGCTGGTGCAACTGGCGCGCGGCGGCACGGCGCGCGTGGACGTGATCTGCCCGGGATTCGTCGCCGACTGCCTCGAGACGCTCGACGAGATCGCCCGCGAGGCGCGCGCCGCCTTCCTCCAGGCCGGCGGACGCGAGTTCCACTACCTGAGCGCGCTCAACGACCGGCCCGAATGGATCGACGCGCTGCGCCGCATCGCGCTGCGGCACCTGCAGGGTTGGGATACCGCGGCACCCGACGAGGCCGCGCTCCAGGCGCAACGAGCGCGCGCGTTGGCGCTCGGCGCGCGCGATTGAGCGCGCTTGCCGGCCCGTACCCGCCGCGGCAGCCCCGGGCACGGCCGGCTCGAAGCCGGGATGTCCGGGCGGCGGCACTGGCAGACAATCGAGCCCGATGACCGACCGGCCTGAAGGCATGCGCCTGGACAAGTGGCTCTGGGCCGCGCGCCTGTGCAAGACGCGCGCACTGGCGGCCGACGCGGCGCAACGCGGGCGCATCGAGGTCAACGCCCTGCCGGCCAAGCCGGCGCGCGAACTGCACGTCGGCGACCGCGTCGATTTGCGCCTGGACGCCCTGCACCGCACGGTGCAAGTCCTGGGATTGAGCGCGCAGCGCGGCCCTGCCGCGCAGGCGCAGCAGCTCTATGCCGAGACGCCGCAAAGCCTGGAGCACGCACGCGCACGCGCCGAACAGCGCCGCCACGGGGTGGAGCCGGCACAGGCACTGGAGCACGGCAGGCCGACCAAGCGCGACCGGCGCCGGTTGGCCGACTGGCAACGCTGGAGCGCGTCGATCGGCGACGACGGTTGACCGCTGCGGCAGAACCGGCCCCTTGAAATCCGGCGCGCCGCACGCACATCTGGTGCGTTTGCCATTCATCGCCCGCCATGAACCCGAACGAACCGATTCCAGCTCGAGATGAACCGGCCGCAGCCGCTGCAGGCCAGCCTCACGACCTCGCCGTTGCCGCAGCCGCCGCGGCAGCGCCGCCGGAGGGCGCCGCCGATGCCGCCGCAGCCCCCGACGCGGGGCTGCAGCTGAGCGAATTGCAGGCCAAGCTCGCCGGCATGTCCGACGCCTACCTGCGCGCCAAGGCCGAGACCGAGAACGTCCGCCGCCGTGCCGAGGAGGAGATGGCCAAGGCGCGCAAGTTCGCGGTCGAGGGCTTTGCCGAGAGCCTGCTGCCGGTGTGCGACAGCCTCGAGGCGGCGATCGCGCAGCAGCATTCCGACAAGCCGGCCACGCCCGAGCAGATGCTCGAAGGCGTGCACGCCACGCTGCGCCAGCTGCTGGCCGCGCTCGAGCGCAACAAGGTGCTGCCGATCAACCCGCCGCTGGGCACGAAGTTCGACCCGCACCAGCACCAGGCGATGAGCATGGTGCCCGCCGAGCAGGAGCCCAACACGATCGCGATGGTGCTGCAGAAGGGCTACCTGATCGCCGACCGCGTGCTGCGGCCCGCGCTGGTGATGGTGGCCGCACCGAAGTGAGCGCGCGGGCTTGAAAGCGGCGCACCGATCCACAACTCCAAGACATCCGGATTCCATTTTCAGGAGCAACACGAATGGGCAAGATCATCGGCATCGACCTGGGCACGACCAACTCGTGCGTGTCGATCATGGAAGGCAACTCGACCCGCGTGATCGAGAACAGCGAGGGCGCGCGCACCACGCCGTCGATCGTCGCGTATCAGGATGACGGCGAGATCCTGGTCGGCGCTTCGGCCAAGCGCCAGGCGGTGACCAACCCGAAGAACACGATCTACGCGTCCAAGCGGCTGATCGGCCGCAAGTTCGCCGAGAAGGAAGTGCAGAAGGACATCAACCTGATGCCCTTCAAGATCGTCGCGGCCGACAACGGCGACGCCTGGGTCGAGGTGCGCGGCAAGAAGCTCGCGCCGCCGCAGGTCAGCGCCGAAGTGCTGCGCAAGATGAAGAAGACCGCCGAGGACTATCTCGGCGAGGAAGTCACCGAGGCGGTGATCACCGTGCCGGCCTACTTCAACGACAGCCAGCGCCAGGCCACCAAGGACGCCGGCCGCATCGCCGGGCTGGACGTCAAGCGCATCATCAACGAGCCGACCGCGGCCGCGCTGGCCTTCGGCCTGGACAAGCACGGCAAGGGCGACCGCAAGATCGCGGTGTACGACCTGGGCGGCGGCACCTTCGACATCTCGATCATCGAGATCGCCGATGTCGACGGCGAGAAGCAGTTCGAGGTGCTGTCGACCAACGGCGACACCTTCCTCGGCGGCGAGGACTTCGACCAGCGCATCATCGACTACATCGTCACCGAATTCCGCAAGGAGCAGGGCGTCGACCTGACCAAGGACGTGCTCGCGCTGCAGCGCCTGAAGGAAGCCGCCGAGAAGGCCAAGATCGAGTTGAGCAACAGCACCCAGACCGACGTCAACCTGCCCTACATCACGGCCGATGCGTCGGGCCCGAAGCACCTGAACATCAAGCTCACGCGCGCCAAGCTCGAGAGCCTGGTCGAGGAGCTGATCGAGCGCTCGATCGAGCCCTGCCGGATCGCGATCAAGGACGCCGGCATCAAGGCCAGTGACATCAACGACGTGATCCTGGTCGGCGGCATGACGCGCATGCCCAAGGTGCAGGACAAGGTCAAGGAGTTCTTTGGCAAGGAGCCGCGCAAGGACGTCAACCCCGACGAGGCGGTGGCGGTGGGCGCGGCGATCCAGGGCCAGGTGCTGGGCGGCGAGCGCAAGGACGTGCTGCTGCTCGACGTGACCCCGCTGAGCCTGGGCATCGAGACGCTGGGCGGGGTGATGACCAAGATGATCAAGAAGAACACCACGATCCCGACCAAGTTCAGCCAGGTGTTCAGCACCGCCGACGACAACCAGCCGGCGGTGACGATCAAGGTGTACCAGGGCGAGCGCGAGATGGCCGCGGGCAACAAGAGCCTGGGCGAATTCAACCTGGAAGGCATCCCGCCGGCGCCGCGCGGGCTGCCGCAGATCGAGGTCACCTTCGACATCGACGCCAACGGCATCCTGCACGTGGGCGCCAAGGACAAGGCCACCGGCAAGGAGAACAAGATCACCATCAAGGCGAACTCGGGCCTGAACGAGGCCGAGATCGAGAAGATGGTCAAGGACGCCGAGATGAACGCGGCCGAGGACCACCGCAAGTTCGAGCTGGCCACCGCGCGCAACCAGGCCGACGCGATGCTGCACTCGGTGAAGAAGAGCCTGGCCGAGCACGGCGCAGCGCTCGACGCGGCCGAGAAGGACAAGGTCGAAGCGGCGCTGAAGGCGGTCGAGGAAGCGATCAAGGGCGACGACAAGGCCGAGATCGAATCCAAGACCGAGGCGCTGATGAGCGCCAGCCAGAAGCTCGGCGAGAAGATGTACGCCGAGCAGGCGGCCGCAGCGGGTGCGGCCGGCGCGGCGGCGGGTGCGCAGGCGCCCGAGGGCGCGCAGGCCACGTCGGCGCGGCCGGCCGACGACAACGTGGTCGACGCCGAGTTCAAGGAAGTGAAGAAGTGACGCGCGGGCCGGCCCGCGCGAGCGGGCCGGCCGCGATCTTTCGCCGCGTTCGAGGTGCCGGGCCCCGCCCGGCCTTCGGCGCGGCGGTTCCGCTTTTCGACAACCACCGGTTTCCATGGCAAAGCGCGACTACTACGACGTGCTCGGCGTACCCCGCAACGCCAGCGACGACGACATCAAGAAGGCCTACCGCAAGCTGGCCATGAAGCACCACCCCGACCGCAACCAGGGCGACAAGGCCAAGGCGGCGGAGGAGCGGTTCAAGGAGGCCAAGGAAGCCTACGAGATGCTGTCGGAGCCGCAGAAGCGGGCCGCCTACGACCAGTTCGGCCATGCCGGCGTCGACCCGAACATGGGTGCGCGCGGCCCCGGCGCCGAAGGCTTCGGCGGCTTTGCCGAGGCCTTCGGCGACATATTCGGCGACATCTTCGGCGGCGGCCGCCGCGGCGGCGGCGGGCAGCAGGTCTACCGCGGCAACGACCTGAGCTACGCGATGGAGATCACGCTCGAGGAGGCGGCGCGCGGCAAGGACACGCAGATCCGCATCCCGAGCTGGGACAGCTGCGACACCTGCCACGGCAGCGGTGCCAAGCCCGGCACCAGCCCGAAGACCTGCAGCACCTGCAGCGGCAGCGGCCAGGTGCACCTGCGCCAGGGATTCTTCAGCATCCAGCAGACCTGCCCGCACTGCCGCGGAACCGGCAAGATCATCGCCGAGCCCTGCACCGCGTGCAGCGGCGCCGGCCGGATCAAGCGCCAGAAGACGCTCGAGGTCAAGATCCCGGCCGGCATCAACGAGGGCATGCGCATCCGCTCGGCCGGCAACGGCGAGCCGGGCAGCAACGGCGGGCCCAACGGCGACCTGTACATCGAGATCCGCATCAAGCAGCACGAGATCTTCGAGCGCGACGGCGACGACCTGCACTGCACGGTGCCGGTGTCGCTGACCACCGCGGCACTCGGCGGCTCGATCGGGGTGCCCACGCTCGGCGGCAACGCCGAGATCGACCTGCCCGAAGGCACGCAGCACGGCAAGACCTTCCGCCTGCGCGGCAAGGGCATCAAGGGCCTGCGCTCGAGCTACCCGGGCGACCTGTACTGCCACGTCGCGGTGGAGACGCCGGTCAAGCTGACCGAACACCAGCGCAAGCTGCTGCGCGACCTGGACGACTCGTTCCGCAAGGCCGGCGACCGCCATTCGCCCAACGCCAAGAGCTGGACCGATCGCGTGAAGGACCTGTTCAAGTAGGCGGGCCGGGCCGTCCCGCGCCCGCGCCGGTCAGAACAGCCGGCCCTGCGCGGCCGGCTCGGGCGGCGTCGGGCCTGGCCGCCGAAACCGGCTCAGGTCGAGTTCGATGCGCCCGCGGTTCAGCCCCAGCCGGCCGCAGGCCTTGTCGAAGCGCTGGCGCAGCAGTTGCGCCCACACGCCCTGCCCGCGCATGTGCGTGCCGAAGCGCGGGTCGTTGTCGCGGCCGCCGCGCATCTCGCGCAGCCGCGCCATCACGCGCGCGGCGCGCTCGGGGAAGTGCTGCTGCAGCCACTGCTGCACCAGCGGGCTCAGCTCCCACGGCAGGCGCAGCACGATGCTGAAGGCGCGGCTGGCGCCGGCGGCAGCCGCCGCCTCGAGCACGCGCTCGAGCTCGGGCTCGTTGACGAACGGAATCACCGGCGACACGCTCACCCCCACCGGCACTCCGGCCGCGGCCAGCCGCTCGATCGTCTGCAGCCGCCGCCACGGCGCCGCCGCGCGCGGCTCCATCACCCGCGCCAGCGCCGGGTCGAGCGTGGTGATCGACACGTAGGCGGCCGCGAGCCGCTCGGCCGCCATCGGCGCGATCAGGTCCAGGTCGCGCTCCACCAGCGCCGACTTGGTGATCAGCGAGAACGCATGCCGGTGCTCGGCCAGCACCTCGACCACCGCACGGGTGATGCGCAGCCGCCGCTCCACCGGCTGGTAGGCGTCGGTCACCGAGCCGAGATTCAGCATCCGCGGCGCGTAGCCGGGCCGGGCGAAGGCGGCGCGCAAGGCGTCGGCCGCGTTGACCTTGGCGACGATCCGGGTCTCGAAATCGATCCCCGGCGACAGGTTCAGCCAACTGTGCGTGGGCCGCGCATAGCAGTAGATGCAGCCATGCTCGCAGCCGCGGTAGGGGTTGATCGACAGGTCGAAGCCGATGTCGGGCGAGTCGTTGCGCGCCAGGATCGTGCGCACGCGCTCCTCGCGCACCATCGTCTGCGGCGGCGCGCGCCCGTCGGCGGCCGCGGGCTGCAGCGTGCCCCAGCCGTCGTCGAAGGCCTCGTGCCGCTCGGAGCTGAAGCGGTGGGCGATCGCCCAGCCCGTGCCGCGCCCCGGGAGCGCGGCCGCCGGCACGATCCCGCCGGGCGGTGCCAGGGGCGAACCGCGCCGGGCGCAGCCCGAAGATTGCCCAGTGGGCGGCTCTTCGTCAGGGGTCGGGGTTCGCGCAGGCATGTTGCATTGCTCGAGGAGCATCGGGCCAGAATCGGCTTTTCCTGCATAACTGGATGAATATCCAGCATACATCATCACCCGCAGATTCAAGAACTGCCCGGTGAAGGGACAGGCCGGCGTTTCGGCCCGGCGCAGCGAGCCCCGATCAGCCTTCGGCAACATGTTCGGGGCCGTTCGTATAGAGTCGCTGCGCAACTTGGCTGCCTGGGGCAAAGGCCATCGGCGACGGCGTCCTGTCGGGCCATGCGCGCCGGATGGAAGTCTGCGCGTCGCAGTGTGCCGAGGGGATCGTCGTGGAACGGGAGGATCGCAATGGCATGGATCGAACCGCAGGCCTGGACCGGTCGTGTCGATGGACAGGGCCCGCAGCATGCGCGCTGGCACGACACCATCCGACCCTGGACCGCCGAGGGCGCTGCGGGCACTACGCTCATCGGCTTCGCGAGCGACGAAGGCGTGCGACGCAATCAGGGCCGCCCCGGTGCGGCAGACGGGCCACGGGCCTTGCGCCGCGCGCTGTCGTCGCTCGCGCTTCAGCAGGAACTGCGCCTGTACGATGCTGGCGACGTCGAAGTCACCGATGGCGATCTGGAAGGCGCTCAGGCGGAGTTCGGCCGTCTTGTGGCCGGGTGCCTGCGGCATGGCGACCGCACGATCGGTCTGGGCGGCGGGCACGAGATCGCCTATGCAAGCTACCTCGGCGTGCGCGAAGCGCTGGGGTCGCAGGCCCGCTGGTCGCTGGGAATCCTGAACGTCGATCCGCACTTCGATTTGCGCGAGGCGCCGCACTCGACGTCAGGCACCGGCTTTCGTCAGATTGCGCTGGCCGAGCGCGAGGTGGGGCGCACGTTTCACTACGCGGCAGTCGGCATCAGCGAGACCTCGAACACGCGGGCGCTGTTCCAGTGCGCCGACGACTGGGGCGTGAAGTACCTCGCCGACGATGAATGCCGGCTCGACCGGCTCGAATCGGTCCTGGGATTCGTCCGGGATTTCATCGCACAGGTCGATCATGTCTACCTGACCATCGATCTGGATGCGCTGCCGGCAAGCGTCGCGCCGGGCGTAAGTGCGCCGGCCGCGATGGGCATCGCGCCGGAGGTCGTGCAGGCACTGGTCGAGGAAGTCGCGCGCTCGGGCAAGCTGCGGCATGCCGACGTGGCCGAGCTGAGCCCGCGTCTGGATGCCGACGACCGCACAGCCAGGGTCGCCGCGAGGCTGGTGCAGCGGATCGCGTCATCCCGGGGCGGTGCAGCATGAACCTGTCGCTGGATCTCGTCGAATCGTCGACCCTCGCGCTGTTGCTGTTGCTGCTGGGCGAGGTGTCGCGGCACTACATCGGGTTCCTGCGCCGTTTCGCGGTTCCGGGGCCGGTCATCGGCGGCTTCCTGTTCGCGCTCCTCGTGCTCGCGCTGCGCCAGAGCGGCGCAGTCCAGATCAGCCTGAACACGACGTTGCAGACCCCTGCCATGGTGGCCTTCTTCACGACGATCGGCCTGGGCGGCAGCCTGGCATCGATCCGGCAGGGCGGGCGGCTGCTGGCCTTCTATCTGGTCGCGTGCTGGAGCTTGGCCATCATGCAGAACCTGGTGGGCATCGGCGTTGCGACGATGCTCGGGGTGGACCCGATGCTGGGCATCATGGCCGGCGCGGTAAGCCTGGAAGGCGGGCACGGCGCCGCAGCAGCATTCGGCCCCACGGCAGAGGCCATGGGCAGCGCCGGGGCGACGGCTGTGGCCATCGCATCGGCGACCTTCGGCCTTGTTGCCGGGGGCCTGCTGGGCGGGCCGGTCGCCAGCTGGCTGATCGACCGCCACCGGGTGGTGATTCCTTCCGGCGCCGAAGCCGCGCTGGCATCCGGCGGAATGACGGTCGGCGAGCCTGACATCGTGTCCGCCGGCGGCGAAGAAGGCGACTCGACCGGATACAAGACCTTGCTGCCGGTGGCGGTCGTGATCGGCTTGATCATGGTGATCGGCAACACGCTCGGCGCGTGGTTCAGCCGCACCACCGGCTTCTCGGTGCCCAGCTACGTCGGCGCGATGATCATCGCGGTGATCTTCCGCAACATGAACGACACGTTCGGGTGGATCAGGATCCGGGATTCGGCCGTCAGCCTGGTGTCCAACATCACCCTGGGCTTCTTCCTGACGATGGCCATGATGAGCCTGAAGCTGTGGGAACTGGCGTCGCTGGCCTTGCCGCTCGTGATCATTCTGGCGGTCCAGGTGGTGTGCATCGTCGCGTTCGCGGTCTATGTCGTGTTCAGGATGCTGGGCCGCAACTACGACGCGGCGACCATGATCGCCGGCTTCCTCGGCCACGGGCTGGGTGCAACGCCCAATGCGCTGGCCAACATGGACGCGCTCAACAGCAAGTTCGGCGTGCGATCCGAGCGTGCGTTCCTGATCGTTCCGCTGGCCGGGGCGGTGCTGATCGACCTGGTTGCACTGCCTTGGATCGTGTGGTGCATGAACTGGGTCGCGCGCTGATCCAAGGCGCGCGCTGCAGGGCGCCCGCTCTGACGGTCAGGGATACCGCCGCCGCGCGACCGGGTCGGGCAGCCCGCCTGCGCCGAACGCGCGCCGGTGCTCCCCGGGGCGCCATCGCTCGATCGGCGCCGAAGCTTCGACCGGCTTTCGAGGGCGATACCGGTACCCGGCTCCCGGCGGGCGCCGCCGGCCGGATCAGTAGTCGCCCGTGCTGCCCGGCGCCAGGTTGTCGAAGCGCGTCAGCGGCTTCAGGAAGGTGAGTTTCAAGGTGCCCACCGGGCCGTTGCGCTGCTTGCCGATGATGATCTCGGCGACGCCCGGCTCCTTCGATTCCTTGTTGTAGTACTCGTCGCGATAGATGAACATGATGACGTCGGCATCCTGCTCGATCGCGCCCGATTCGCGCAGGTCGCTCATCATCGGCCGCTTGTCGTTGCGGCTCTCGACGCTGCGGTTCAGCTGCGACAGCGCGATCACCGGGCACTGCAGCTCCTTGGCCAGCGCCTTCAACCCGCGCGAGATTTCGCCGATCTCGGTGGCGCGGTTCTCCTCGCTGCCGCTGCTGCCGCTCATCAGCTGCAGATAGTCGACGACGATCAGGCCGAGCGTGCCGCCGAACTGCCGCGCCATGCGCCGCGCGCGCGCGCGCAGCTCGGCCGCGTTCAGCGCCGGGGTCTCGTCGATGTACAGCTGCACGCGGCCGAGCCGGTCCACCGCCTCGGCCAACCGCTCCCACTCTTCGTTGCGCAGCGCGCCGGTGCGCAGGTGCTGCTGGTCGATGCGGCCGAGCGAGCCGACCATGCGCAGCGCCAGCTGCGCGGCGCCCATCTCCATCGAGAACACGAGCACCGGCAGGCCTTCGGCCACCGCCACGTGCTCGGCGATGTTCAGCGCGAAGGCGGTCTTGCCCATCGACGGCCGCGCCGCCAGCACGATCAGGTCGCCCTTTTGCAGCCCCGCGGTCATGCGGTCGAGCTCGTAGAAGCCGGTGCGCACGCCGGTCACTTCCTCGGCGCCGTTCTCGGCCAGCTCGTTCACGCGGTCGATCAGCGCCGTCACCAGCTTGTCGATGCCCTGGAAGCCCTGGCGCGTGCGCGAGCCCTCCTCCCCGATCTTGAAGATCAGGCCTTCGGCCTCGTCCAGGATCTGCACGACCGCGCGCCCCTGGGTGTTGAAGGCGCTGGTCGCGATCTCGTCGCTGGCGGCGATCAGCCGGCGCAGCACCGCGCGCTCGCGCACGATCTCGGCATAGCGCCGCAGGTTGGCGGCGCTGGGCACGCTCTGCGCCAGCGCGTTCAGGTAGGCCAGGCCGCCGCAATCCTGCGCCTTGCCCAGCGTCTGCAGGTGCTCGAACACGGTGATCACGTCGGCCGGCTTGCTGGCGCCGATCAGCGCCCCGACCGCCGCGAAGATCAGCCGGTGCTCGTGGCGGTAGAAATCGGCCTCGTTCAGCAGGTCGGCGGCGCGGTCCCAAGCCAGGTTGTCGAGCAGCAGGCCGCCGAGCACGCTCTGCTCGGCCTCGACGGAATTGGGCGGCACGCGCAGCCGTGCGACTTCGGCATCGGCGGCGCCACTTTCAGGCGATTCGAAGACGGCAGGCATGCGGCCGATGATAGGCGCGGCCATGGGCCGCGGCTGTAGGCAAGGCTGTGGGCAAGCGGTGGGCAAGCGGTGGGCAAGCGGTGGGAATGGCGCGGGCACGCCCGGCCCACAAAGACCGAAGGCCGGCAAGGCCGGCCTTCGTCGTGCGCCGGACGGCGGCGTTCAGGCCGTCTCGGCCACCACCTGCACCGTCAGCTCGGCCGCGACGTCGCCATGCGGCGCCACGGTCACCGGGTACTCGCCCACCGCCTTCAGCGGGCCGTGCGGCATGCGCACCTGCGCTTTAGGCACCGCGAGGCCCAGCTTGCCCAGCGCTTCGGCGATGTCGGCGTTGGTCACCGAGCCGAACAACCGGCCGTCGACGCCGGCCTTCTGCGCGATGCGCACGACCTTGCCGCTCAATTGCTCGGCGAGCGACTGCGCGGCCGCCAGCTTGTCGGCAGCGGTCTTCTCGAGCTCGGCACGCCGAGCCTCGAATTCGCGGATGGCGGCCTCGGTCGCGCGGCGCGCGCGCCGGTTCGGGATCAGGTAGTTGCGGGCGAAACCGTCCTTGACCTTGACGATGTCGCCCAGGTCGCCGAGGTTCGGGATCTTTTCCAGCAGGATGATCTGCATGTCGTGCCTCCGCGTCAGACCTTGTGCTTGTCGGTATAGGGCAGCAGCGCGAGGAAGCGGGCGCGCTTGATCGCGGTGGTCAGCTGCCGCTGGTAGAAGGCGCGCGTGCCGGTCAGGCGGGCCGGGGTGATCCGGCCGTTCTCGCCGATGAAGTCGCGCAGCACGTCGATGTCCTTGTAGTCGATTTCCTTGACGCCGGCGACGGTGAAGCGGCAAAAGCGCTTGCGGCGGAACAGCAGCGACTGCTGGTTGCGCTTCGGACGCTTGTCCTTGGAAAAACGGCCTTTGCCGCGGGGTGGGGGCATGGGGAACTCCTGAAAACCGGAAGAGGATGGAAGAGGAGGATTCGGGACGGGTGCCGATCAGCCTTCGGCGCCTTGCGCCTGGACCTCGGTCACGTGGAACACGACGCCGCGGCCGTTGCGCGCGGCCGCCAGGAACCCGGCGAAGCTGCCGGCCGTGCCCAGCGACATCGCCTGCACAGCCGGCGTCACCGCGCCCAGCGCCACCGCGCGCAGTTGCAGCGATACCTTGCGCACCTGTCGGTCCTCGCTCAGTTCGGATTCGTGTTGCAGCTCGAAGTCCAGCGCGGGCAGGCCTGCCGGCGTGTAGCGCAGCGCCCTGCGCTCGACCAGCCTGGCATCCAGCAGCAGGCGGTTCAAGCGCGCGGCTCTTGCGCTGACGGCGGGCAGGCCGGCGCAGGCTCTGTCAGGCGGCGCTGGCCTGCGGCGCGGGCGCGCGGCGCGATTCCTCGCGCTCGACCGCCTTCATCATGTTCGACGGCGTGGCGATCGCCTCGGCGCGCGCGATCGTCAGGTGGCGCAGCACCGCGTCGTTGAAGCGGAAACCCGTCTCGAGCTCGGCCAGCACCTCGGCGCCGCATTCGATGTTCAGGCACAGGTAGTGCGCCTTGCCGAGCTTCTGGATCTGGTAGGCCAGCTGGCGCCGGCCCCAGTCTTCGACGCGGTGGACCTTGCCGCCGCCGCCGGTGACGAGCGTCTTGTAGCGCTCGAGCATGGCCGGCACCTGTTCGCTCTGGTCCGGATGGATCAGCAGCACGATTTCGTAGTGACGCATGCAGACTCCTTGTGGATTCCGTGATGGAAGCCGCCCCGAGGTTGCGTCGATGCCGGATGTATTCCGGCTGGGGGGCGGCAAGGGAACCGGCGATTCTAGCAGCCTGCCGCATGGCGGCTGCCGATGACGCAGCAGCCCAGCGCGTCGAGCCGGCCGCTGCGGGCGGCTCGGCCCCACGAGGCGGCTGCGATCGCGCTGCCCGAAGGGGCGCGGCAGCCGCTCAGTGGCCTGGCGCCAGCGGCCGCCGCAGCCGCTCGACCAGCGCGCGCTGCTCGCTTGCGGGCGGCTTCGTGGCCAGGCTGGCGAGCACCAGGCTCAGCGCCCCGGCCGGCACCGCGAACACGCCGGCCGCCTCGGGGTCGATGCCGAACCACAGGCAGCGCTCGAGCGGCCAGGCCACGCCGAAGAACTGCCGCAACGCCGGCGTGGTCGTGGCCATGTAGTACCCGCACACGCCCAGCCCGACCGCCATGCCGGCGAGCGCGCCTGCACGGTTCGCGCGGGACCAGAAGATGCCGGCCACCAGCGCCGGGAAGAAGGCCGAGGCCGCCAGCGAAAAGGCGCTGGAGACGAGCGGCAGGATCGCGGTATTGCGCGCCGACGCCACGCTCGCCGCCAGCAGCGCGGCCAGCATCACCATCAGCTTGGACAGCAGCACGCGCCGCAACGCCGGCGCCCTCGGGTTCAGCACCTGGTAGTACAGGTCGTGCGACAGCGCGTTGGCGATCGTCAGCAGCAGCCCGTCGGCGGTGGACAGCGCCGCCGCGAGCCCGCCCGCGGCGACCAGACAGGTGGCGAAGTAGGCCAGGCCGCCGATCTCGGGCGCGGCCAGCACGATCAGGTCGCCCGCCAGCCGCAGTTCGCCCAGCTGCAGCACGCCGTCGCCGTTGATGTCCTCGATCGACACCAGCGCCGGATCGAGCCTGGCCCAGCGCGACAGCCACGCCGGCAGGTGGTCCATCGGCTGCCCGACCACCTGCTGCAGCACTTCGAGCTTGACCAGCACCGCGAGCCAGGGCGCGGCCAGATACAGCACGACGATGAACAGCAGCGACCAGGCGACCGAGCGCCGCGCCTGCGTCACCGACGGCGTCGTCTGGAAGCGCACCAGCACGTGCGGCATCGCGGCGGTGCCGAGCATCAGGCACAGCATCAGCGCGATGAAGTTGCGGCGCGCGTGCCCGTAGGCGGCGCTCGCCGCGGCACCGCCCTCGGGGTCGCCCGCCGCATGCGGCAGCGTCTGCGGCGGCAGGCCGCCCAGCGGGCGGGCGCGGTCGAGCGCCTCGGCCCGCTGCTGCCGGTAGCGCCGCGCGGCTTCGTCGGCGCTGCGCGGCAGCGCCGCCAGATCGCGCTCGGCCCGGTGGATCAGCACCAGCGGTGCGTTCTGCGCGCGCAGCGACGCCACGCGCGCGGCCAGCGCATCGGCTTCGGCCTGCATCGCCGCGGGCACGTCGAGCAGCCGGCGATCGGCCTGTGCCGCGCGCGCCTGCTGCGCGGCGATGACGTCGCGCTCGCGCGGATCGTCGGTCAACGCCTGCTCGTGCACGGCGATGCGCGCCAGCAGTTCGCCGTAGCCGGCCATCGGCAGCCCGTCGCCGGTCTGCTTGACCGACAGGATCGCCAGCGGCACCAGGTAGGCGACGATCAGCACCACGTACTGCGCGACCTGCGTCCAGGTCACCGCGCGCATGCCGCCGAGGAACGAACACACCAGCACGCCGCCCAGGCCGATCAGGATGCCGAGCTCGAAGCCGAAGCCGGTCAGGTGCGCAGCCACCAGGCCGACGCCGTAGATCTGCACGACCAGGTAGACGAAAGAGATCAGCACCGCGGCGCCGGCACCGACCAGCCGCGGTGCGTGGCCGCCGTAGCGCGCGCCCAGGAAGTCGGGCACGGTGTAGCCGCCGAAGCGGCGCAGGTACGGCACCAGCAGCAGCGCCAGCAGGCAATAGCCGCCGGTCCAGCCCAGGATGTAGGCCAGGCCGGCGAAGCCCTGCAGGTACAGCACCCCGGCGGTGCCGATGAACGACGCGGCCGACATCCAGTCGGCGGCGGTGGCCATGCCGTTGTAGATCGCCGGCACGCGCCGGCCGGCGACAAAGTAGTCGATCTCGCGGGTCGTGCGGCCGAAGAAGCCGATGCCGGCATAGACTCCGACCGTCGACACCAGGAAGGCGGTGCCGATCCAGCTGCGCGGCGCGCCGATGCGCTCGATCAGCGCCATCGCCGCGATGAAGGCCAGCATCGCCAGCGTGAACCACGCATAGCGGCGGTGCAGGCCGGCCAGCGCGGCCGGCGGCAGCGCCGGGCCCTGCGCCCGCTCGAAGGTCCGGTCGGCGTCCATCGCGGCCGCTGCGTCAGCCGCCCCCGGGCCGCGGCATCACGGCGGCGGCGCGCGCCGCTGCGCGAGGAATTCGGCCTCCAGCCGCTCCATCCGCCGCGTGTAGGCGACGATGATCAGCAGGAACAGCGGCAGCGCCATCAGCATCGCGATCCAGATCACGGGCTGCCACGCAGGCGCCAGCAGCCGGTCGAGGTCGCGCGCGAACCAAGGCACCACCAGCACGACCAGCGCCCACACGCCCAGCCACCGGAGCGTGATGCGCCGGGTGCGCTGCCACAGCGCGCGGGCGTCGATCCGGGCTTGGGCTGGGGTTGTGGGTTCGGCCATCCCCGGCGATTGTGGTGCAGCCCATCGCAACGCGCCACGCGGCCCGCGCGTCGCGGGCACCCCCCACGGCATGAACCCCGCCCCCTGCCCGCGCCCGGCGACGGACGCAGGCGCGGCGGCGTCAGCGCGCGGCCAGCCGCAGCCAGGTGTCGACCACCGTGTCGGGGTTCAGCGAGATCGACGCGATGCCCTCGGCCGCGAGCCAGTCGGCGAAGTCGGGATAGTCGCTGGGCCCCTGCCCGCAGATGCCGACGTACTTGCCGGTCGCGCGGCACGCGCTGATCGCGCGCGAGATCAGTGCCTTGACCGCCGGGTCGCGCTCGTCGAAGTCCTCGGCCAGCTGCTCGAGGCCGGAATCGCGGTCCAGCCCCAGCGTCAGCTGGGTCAGGTCGTTCGAGCCGATCGACATGCCGTCGAAGTGCTCGAGGAACTGCTCGGCCAGGATCGCGTTGCTCGGCACCTCGCACATCATGATCACGCGCAGGCCGCCCGCGCCGCGCTTGAGCCCGCGCTCGGCGAGCATCGCGGTCACGCGCTGCGCCTGCGGCACGGTGCGCACGAAGGGCACCATGATCTCGACGTTGACCAGGCCCATGTCGTGGCGCACGCGCTTGAGCGCCTCGCACTCCATCGCGAAGGCGTCGGCGAACTCCGGGCTGACGTAGCGCGACGCGCCGCGGAATCCCAGCATCGGGTTCTCCTCGTCGGGCTCGTAGCGGCCGCCGCCGATCAGCTTGCGGTACTCGTTGCTCTTGAAGTCCGACAGCCGCACGATCACCGGCTTGGGCCAGAAGGCGGCGGCGATCGTGCCGATGCCCTCGGCCAGCTTGTCGACATAGAACGCGCGCGGGCTGGCGTGGCCGCGCGCCACCGACTCGACCGCCTTCTTCAGCTCGGCGTCGATGTTCGGGTAGTCGAGGATCGCCTTCGGGTGCACGCCGATCGCGTTGTTGATGATGAATTCGAGCCTTGCCAGGCCGACGCCGGCATTGGGCAGCTGCGCGAACTCGAAGGCCAGGTGCGGGTTGCCGATGTTCATCATCAGCTTGATCGGGCAGTACGGCATCTCGCCGCGCCGCACTTCGCTGACCTCGGTCTCGAGCAGGCCGTCGTACACGTAGCCGGTGTCGCCCTCGGCGCAGGACACGGTGACCAGCGCGCCTTCGGCGATGCGCTCGGTGGCGTCGCCGCAGCCCACCACCGCCGGGATGCCGAGTTCGCGCGCGATGATCGCCGCATGGCAGGTGCGCCCGCCGCGGTTGGTGACGATCGCCGCCGCGCGCTTCATCACCGGCTCCCAGTTCGGGTCGGTCATGTCGGTGACCAGCACGTCGCCGGCCTGCACCCGGTCCATCTCGGCCGGCGAGCGGATCAGCCGCGCGCGGCCGGTGCCGATCTTCTGGCCGATCGCGCGGCCCTCGGCCAGCACCACGTTCTTGCTGCGGTCGCCCTTGAGCCGGTAGCGCTGCTCGGCCTTGCCCTTGGCCAGGCTCTTCACCGTCTCGGGCCGCGCCTGCAGGATGTAGAGCTTGCCGTCGCGGCCGTCCTTGCCCCACTCGATGTCCATCGGCTGGCCGTAGTGCTGCTCGATCACCAGCGCGTAGCGCGCCAGCGCGATCACGTCGGCGTCGGCCAGCGAATAGCGGTTGCGCTGCTCGGGCGCGTTGTCCACGGTGCGCACCAGCCGGCCGGTGGCGGCGCGTTCGGCCTCGGTCGCGAACTCCATGCGCAGCAGCTTGCTGCCCAGCGTGCGGCGGATGATCGCGAACTTGCCGGCGCGCAGCGTCGGCTTGTGCACGTAGAACTCGTCGGGGTTGACGGCGCCCTGCACCACCGTCTCGCCCAGGCCGAAGCTCGAGGTGATGAACACCACGTCCTCGAAGCCCGATTCGGTGTCGATCGTGAACATCACGCCCGACGCGCCGAGGTCGGAGCGCACCATGCGCTGCACGCCGGCCGACAACGCCACGTCGCCGTGCGCGAAGCCCTTGTGCACGCGGTAGCTGATCGCGCGGTCGTTGTACAGCGACGCGAACACTTCCCGGGTCTTGTGCAGCACCTGCTCGAGCCCGACCACGTTCAGGAAGGTCTCCTGCTGGCCGGCGAAGGAGGCGTCGGGCAGGTCCTCGGCGGTGGCCGACGATCGCACCGCGAACGAGGCCTGCGCGTCGTCGGCCGCCAGCCGCGCAAAGGCCTGCGCGATCGCGTCGTGCAGCTCGCCGGGAAAGGGCGTGGCTTCGATCCAGCCGCGGATGTCGGCGCCGGCCGCGGCGAGCGCGCGCACGTCGTCGGTGTCCAGGCCGGCCAGGCGATGCGCGATGCGCGCATCGAGCCCGTCTTGCGCCAGGAAGCGGCGGAACGCGTGCGCGGTGGTCGCAAAGCCGCCCGGCACGGCCACGCCGGAGGCGGCCAGCTGGCTGATCATCTCGCCGAGGGAGGCGTTCTTGCCGCCAACCGCCTCGACGTCGGTCATTCTCAGGTTTTCAAACGGTACGACCAGGGCGGTCGCCGGATCCAGGGTGGCCATGGGAAGACTCCGCGCAACGAATAAGCCGGTGTCCCCATGCACGCGCGCGATCGACGCGCGGCAGCGTCTGCTTCGGGTTGTGGCCGGCCGCGGTGATCCATCAGGGGCGTCGTTGCTGGGGCGATTGGGCGGCGATTCTACGGCCCGGCCCTATCTATCATCGGCGCTCGCCCGCGAAGCCCGCACCATGAACCATCGCACCGTGTTCTTCGTCTCGGACGGCACCGGCATCACCGCCGAGACCTTCGGCAACTCGATCCTCGCGCAGTTTCCCGCGCGGCCGCGGCATGTGCGCCGGCCCTTCATCGATACGGCGGACAAGGCGGCCGCGGTGCTGGCGGAGATCAACGAGATCGCCGCGCGCGAAGGCCGGCGGCCGATCGTGTTCGTGACGCTGGTCGACGACGCGATCCGCGAAGTGCTGACCGGCGCCGCGTGCAAGGGCATGGTGCTCGACATGTTCGGCACCTTCGTCGAGCCGCTCGAGGCCGAGTTCGGCGTCAAGTCCAACCACCGCATCGGCCGCTTTCCCGACGTGTCCAAGAGCGAGGAATACCACGACCGCATCGACGCGATCAATTTCTCGCTGGCGCACGACGACGGCCAGTCGGCGCGCAATCTGGCGCAGGCCGACGTGATCCTGGTGGGCGTGAGCCGCTGCGGCAAGACGCCGACCTCGCTGTACCTGGCGATGCAGCACGGCATCAAGGCCGCCAACTACCCGCTGATTCCCGAGGACTTCGACCGCGGCGCGCTGCCGTCGACGCTGGCGCCGCACCGCGACAAGTGCTTCGGCCTGACGATCGATCCGCACCGCCTGGCGCAGATCCGCCACGAGCGCCGGCCCGGCAGCACCTATGCGTCGCTCGACAACTGCCGCCACGAGGTGCAGGCGGCCGAGTCGATGATGCGGCGCGAGGGCATCGCCTGGCTGTCGTCGACGCACAAGTCGATCGAGGAGATCGCGACCACGATCCTGCGCGACCTGCGGCCGGATCGGTTGATCTATTGACGGGTGCCGCCACCCATGCGGGCCGGGCGCTGCGGACAGGGCGGATCGACTGCGCAGCGCATCGGCGCCGCATTCGCCCACCCCCACGGGCAGGCGCGGCGCGCACCCCTGCCAGTTGCGCCGCCGCGCGCCGCACGATCTGCGGCGCATCAAGCGCCAGGCGCCCTGCGGCCGCTGTCGGCCCTGTCCTGCCTCTCGGAACGTCTGATGTTCTTCGTTGCGTTTCGAGGCCGTTGAGGCAAAGCCGCCGAGGGGGTAGCCGGCTGCGTTCAGCCAAATTCTTATTCACTCCGCCGACTACCCCCTCGTCGGCTTTGCCGGCACCGCCGGCGCGCTTCTTCAGCAAACCCCCACT
>WBZU01000100.1_pt1 | contig 89271 bp, 77 predicted proteins | sample 5204311 | NCBI WGS metagenome assembly WBZU01 (sample SAMN12344359, study PRJNA552823) | activated sludge metagenome | biome: Activated sludge suspended growth; feature: Nitrification reactor; material: Wastewater; isolation source: activated sludge from nitrification reactor of wastewater...
GGGCTTGACGCGCTCGAACACCGCCGGCTCGCCGCCGCACATGATCGACAGCGTGGCGTTGCGCGCGCCGACGTCGCCGCCCGAGACCGGCGCGTCGAGGTAGCCGCAGCCCAGCGCCTGGATCTTCTGCGCGTATTCCTTGGTCTCGACCGGCGAGATCGACGACATGTCGACCACCACCTTGCCCGGGCTCAGGCCGGCGGCGACGCCGTCCTCGGCAAACAGCGCCTTGCCGACGTCGGGGGTGTCGGGGACCATCGTGATGACGATGTCGGCGTTCTGCGCGACTTCCCGGCCGCTGGCGCAGGCCCGGCCGCCGGCGGCGACCAGTTCCGGCGGCACGCTGTGAAGGGTGTTCAGGAACAGCTGGTGCCCGCCCTTGATCAGGTGGCCCGCCATGGGCGTGCCCATGATGCCCAGGCCGACGAAGCCGATCTTCATTGAGCTGTCCTTTGCAATCGTGGTTTCAGTAGGCGCCCGTCGGCGCGGCTGCCGGCGACGCGCGCATCTCGCGCAGGATCTGCTGTGCGCCGGCGGCAATCAGCCGCGCGTCGGAGCTGACGGTGACGAAGCGGAAACCCTTCGCGATGCGCGCCAGCGCGACCTCAGGCACGCCGTTGTGCACGCCCGCCTTCACGCCATGCGCGGTCGCGCGTTCGAGGATGTGCGCCATCGCCTGCGCGACCTTCGGGTCGACATCGTCGAAGACCGGGCTGCAGCCGAGCGCGAGCGACAGGTCCGACGGGCCGATGTAGATCGCATCGAGCCCCTCGACCGACAGGATCGCGTCGAGGTTGTCGAGCGCCTGCGCGGTCTCGATCATCGCGAAGACGGCCACCGTGTCGTTGGCATGCTGCGCATAGTCGGCACCGCCGTAGTACAGCGCGCGCACCGGGCCGAAGCTGCGTGTGCCGCGCGGCGCGTAGTGCGTCCACGCGACGAGCTTCTGCGCATCTTCGCGGGTGTTGACCATCGGGCAGATCACCCCATACGCGCCGGCGTCCAGCGTCTTCATGATGATGCCCGGCTCGAGCCAGGGCACGCGCACCACCGGCACCGTCGGCGTCGTCGAGATCGCCTGCAGCATGCCGACCATCGCCGGGTAGTCGATAACGCCGTGCTGCAGGTCGATCGTCAGGCTGTCCCAGCCCTGGTGCGCCATGACTTCGGCGGCAAAGCCGTTCGGGATCGCGAGCCAGCCGTTGACGACGGCCTTGTCTTCGCGCCACAGGGTACGCAGGCGGTTCTCTCTCATCACGAGTCCTTTCGCAACAGGGTCAATGCAACAGGGTCAGCGCTGCAGTGTCAGCGCACCAGGCACGGGCGCTTCGGGTCGAACTTCCAGCCGGGGATCAGGTACTGCATCGCCACCGCATCATCGCGCGCGCCCAGGCCATGCTGCAGGTACAGCTGGTGCGCGCGCTCGACAGCGGCCATGTCGAGCTCGACGCCGAGGCCGGGCTTGGCCGGCAGGCCGACGAAGCCGCCTTCGATCTTGAGCGGCTCCTTCGTCAGCCGCTGGCCGTCCTGCCAGATCCAGTGCGTGTCGATCGCCGTCACCCGCCCCGGCGCCGCGGCGCCGACGTGGGTGAACATCGCCAGGCTCACGTCGAAGTGGTTGTTCGAATGCGAGCCCCAGGTCAGGCCCCAGTCGCGGCAGGTCTGGGCGACGCGCACGCTGCCGGCCATCGTCCAGAAGTGCGGGTCGGCCAGCGGGATGTCGACCGACTGCAGCGCGAGCGCGTGCACCATCTGGCGCCAGTCGGTGGCGATCATGTTGGTGGCCGTGGGCAAGCCGGTGGCGCGGCGGAACTCGGCCATCACTTCGCGGCCGCTGAAGCCCTCTTCGGCACCGCACGGATCCTCGGCGTAGGCGACGACGCCGCGCATGCGCTGGCCGAGCCGGATCGCGTCGCGCAGCAGCCAGCCGCCATTCGGGTCCAACGTGACGCGTGCTTGCGGGAAGCGTTCGTGCAACGCGGTCACCGCATCGACCTCGACGTCGCCGGCGAGCACGCCGCCCTTGAGCTTGAAGTCGTTGAAACCGTAGCGCTCGTACGCGGCTTCGGCCAGGCGGACGACGCCTTCGGGCGTCATCGCCGCTTCGTGGCGCAGGCGGAACCAGGCGTTGTCGGCGTCCGCCTCGCTCGCGTACGGCAGGTCGGTCTTGCGGCGGTCGCCGACGAAGAACAGGTAGCCGAGCATCTCGACGCGGTCGCGCTGGATGCCTTCGCCGAGCAGCGCGGCCACCGGCACGCCCAGGTGCTGGCCGAGCAGGTCGAGCAGCGCCGATTCGACCGCGGTGACGGCGTGGATCGTGGTGCGCAGGTCGAAGGTCTGCAGCCCGCGGCCGCCGGCGTCGCGGTCGGCGAAGGTCTTGCGCACGCTTTCCAGCAGCGCCAGGTGCTTGCCGATCGGCTGGCCGATGAGCAGCGGCGCGGCGTCTTCGAGGGTGGCGCGGATCTTCTCGCCGCCGGGCACTTCGCCGACGCCGGTGCGGCCGGCGCTGTCGGTCAGGACGAGCAGGTTGCGGGTGAAGAACGGGCCGTGCGCGCCGCTCAGGTTCATCAGCATGCTGTCGCGGCCGGCGACGGGAACAGCACGCAGCGCGGTGATGCGGGGGGTGGAGGCGTTCATCGTGGGCTTCGCGGTGATCGGGACAAAGCTCGGCGCCATCCGGCGCCGGCCGCGGATCCGGCTGTGCCGGCCTGCGCGGCGCGCCCCCTCGAGGGGGCGGCCGAAGGCCGCAGCGGGCGCGTATTCAGTCGGCGGTGATCTTGCGCGCGTCGATCAGCTGCTTCCAGCGCGCGCTCTCGCGCTGCTCGAAGGCGGCGAACTGCTCGGGCGTGTTGGCGACGATCTCGAAGCCGAGCGCGACGAACTGCTGCTTCAGCTTCGGATCGTTGAGCGCGGCCACCAGCGCGTCGTGCATCTTCGCCTTCACGTCCGCCGGCAGCCCTTTCGGGCCGACCACCGCCTGCCACGAATAGACATCGACGCCCTTGACGCCGGCTTCGCCGAGCGTCGGCACGTTCGGCAACACGTCCGACCGCTTGTCGCCGGTGACCGCCAGCGCCTTCAGCTTGCCCGAGCGGATGTGCTGCAGCACCGCGTTGACGTTCTGGAACGACGCGTCCACCTGCCCGCCGAGCAGATCGGAGATCGCCGGCGCACCGCCCTTGTACGGCACATGCACGCCGCCGGTGCCGGTCTGCGCCCAGAACAGTTCGACCGTCAGGTGATCCGACGAGCCGTTGCCCGACGACGCAAACGTCATCTTGCCCGGATTGGCCTTCTCGAACGCAATCACGTCGGCGACCGTGTTGTGCGGCGAGTTCGCAGGCACGACGAGCACGTTCGGCGCCTGCACCGCGACGGTCAGGGGGTCGAAGTCCTTGATCGGGTCGTAGGTCACGTTCTTCAACAGATGCGGCGCGATCACCAATGGCCCGAGCGAGGTGACCATGAAGGTATAGCCGTCGGGCGGCGACCGCTTGACCTGCGCAGCACCGATCGTTCCGGTGGCGCCGGCCTTGTTGTCGACGATGAAGCTCTGGCCGAGCTTGCTCTGAAGGCCGGGCGCAAGCGCCCGGGCCAGTGTGTCGGTCGAGCCGCCCGGCGGGAACGGCACGACCAGGGTCACGGTCTTGCTCGGCCAGCTTTGGGCAACGACGGACGAGGCGGAAAGGACGAGCGCGAGCGCGGCGAGCAGCTTTTTCAATCCAGTTCTCCACGGGTTGGTACAGGCGTCCGATGTTATCAGTCGTCGTACAACTATGCAAGAATCTCGTGCCCATTCAGCCGGGGGCAGGCCAAGCCGCAGCGCGGGTCCGGCCGCGGACGCGGGGCCTACCGTGAGTTCGACGACGACATCGAGACCGAAAGGCTTACCCGGCCGGAACGTTGGCCTGAAGGCGGTGGAAGGTCGCCGAGAAGGGGGCAGATGGGGCGGAGCGCCGAAAGCCCGCAGGCTTGCGCAGGAACCCGCGCAATCACTCAGGAATCGTCATCATCCAGCGAAAGAAGGCCCCAACCGTTCCGGGTCGGGGCTTCTATAGTGGTGGAGCCGGCGGGAATCGAACCCGCGTCCGCAAGCCATCACCGGGCAGTTCTACATGCGTAGCTGGCTGATTTGAATCTCGCGCCGAAGGCCGCGCAGCAGCACGCTGCCCCTAGCGCCAGTCACTTGATCTTGCCTCATGCCGAGTGACCCGGCTCGGGGCGCAGCCCATGTGAATGACCTCGCAGCCCTTGGTCTTGCGACCTCAGGCCCAGCCCATGGGCCAACTGTTGCGAGGCTCACCGGTGTTAAGCGGCGAGGGCGAAACGTTCGTCGTTCGCAGTTACTTCGTTTCCAGTGGATTTACGAGCGAACTGGTGCTCGGCATGCCCTGCTTCGGATCCGTACCCACGTCGAAACCTGGTCGGCCCCTGACAACGAATTTTAGGCCAATCCCAGCCAGTTCAAGAGGGCCTCCGGCTGGTCGAGTACCGCGTCGGCCGCCCAGTCGTGCACCGACTCGCCGGCACCAAGGTAGCCCCAGGCCGCGGCGAGCGTGCGCATTCCGGCACCGCGGCCCGCCTGAACATCGCGCCGGTCGTCACCGATGTACACGCAGTGCACGGGTTGCAGATGCAGCGCTGCCGCTGCCGCGAGCAGCGGCGCGGGATGCGGTTTGGCGTGGGGCGTGGTGTCGCCGCTGACCAGTACCGCGCAGCGCTCGCGCAGGCCCAGGCCGGCCACCAGCGGCGCGGCGAAACGCGCGACCTTGTTGGTGACGATGCCCCACGGCACACCCCGCGTCTGCAGCACCTGCAGCACCGGTTCCATGCGCGCGAATACGCGCGTCTCGCGCAGCAGGCGGCCTTCGTAGCGCGCGAGGAAGTCCTCGCGCAGGGCCGCGAAGCGCGGATCCTCCGGGCCGATGCCGAAGCCCGCGGCGAGCATGCCGCGCGCGCCGCTGCCGACCACCGGCCGCAACTGAGTAAACGGCAACGGCTCCAGGCCATGCACGCCTCGCAAATCGTTGACGGCGCCGGCCAGATCCGGCGCACTGTCAACCAGCGTGCCGTCCAGATCGAACAGCACCGCAGCCGGTGCCACGCGACCGGTTTCCGCGGGCGCCGAGGCTGCTAGGCTCACGGGCTTACCCTTCGCGCTGCGCGCTGCGGGATGAGCGCTCGGGAGCGGCCCGGCAGGCTCATGTGACGGCTTTCCGCGCGGCGAGCAGATAGTTGACGCTGGTATCGGCGCTCGAGCGATAGCGCCGCGTCAGCGGGTTGTACTCGAGCCCGCGGGTGGCCTCGACCGTCAGCCCGGCCGCACGGCACCACTGCGCGAGCTCGCTCGGGCGGATGAAGCGCGTGTAGTCGTGTGTGCCCTGCGGCAGCAGCTTCAGCACGTACTCGGCGCCGACAATGCCGAACAGCCAACTCTTCGGGTTGCGGTTCAGGGTCGAGAAGAACACCATCCCGCCCGGCACGACCAGCGTCGCGCAGGCGCCGACCACGGATGCCGGATCGGGCACATGCTCGAGCATTTCCATGCAGGTGACGACATCGAAGCCAGCCGGCCGCTGCGCGGCCAGCGTCTCGGCGGCGATTTCGATGTAGTCGAGGTTGTCGACTCCGCTTTCCAGCGCATGCAGCCGGGCGACGCCCAGCGGCTTGCTCGCCAGGTCGATGCCGGTGACATGCGCCGCACGGCGCGCCATCGACTCGGCGAGGATGCCGCCGCCGCAGCCCACGTCCAGCACCTGTCGGCCGTCCAGCGGCGCCAGCGATTCGACCCACTCGAGCCGCAGCGGGTTGATCGCGTGCAGCGGCCCGAACTCGCTGCTCGGATCCCACCATCGGTGGGCCATTTCACTGAATTTCGCCAGTTCGCGCGTGTCGACGTTGCTCATCGTCAGCAGTCTTGATCCCGGAACGCCGGGCGGCAGCGCTGTCGCCGCGCAGCGGATTCTGGCCCGAACGGATCCCTGAACGAGAAGACCCCGCCGAAGCGGGGTCTTGGCCGGGTCGAAGGCGGCCTTCGGGCCGCCGATGACCGACTCAGTTCGCGCGGGTGCCGACGACCTCGATCTCCGTGCGACGGTTCTTCGCACGGCCTTCAGCCGTCTTGTTCGACGCGATCGGCTCCTTGTACGAGCGGCCCTCGGTGTAGATGCGGCTCTTCTCGATGCCCTTGCTCACCAGGTATTCCTTGACCGTGTTGGCACGGCGCTCGGACAGCTTCTGGTTGTACTGGAAGGTGCCGATGTTGTCGGTGTGGCCGACAGCGATGATCACTTCGAGGTTCAGGCCCTTGATCTTGTCGACCAGATCGTCGAGCTTGGCCTTGCCTTCGGGCTTCAGGTTGTACTTGTCGAAGTCGAAGAAGGTGTCAGCCGCGTAGGTCACCTTCTGCGCTGCCGGCTTCGCAGCCGGAGCGGGCGCTGGCGCAGGTGCCGGAGCAGGTGCCGGGGCGGGAGCCGCGGCAGGGGTGGGCGGCGGCGGCTTGGCCGCACCGTCGCAGAACGGATGCGCGGTGGCCGGCGTCCAGTTGGAGTCGCGCCAGCACTCGGTGCCGGGGCCGTCGCGCCACGGCTCGCCGCTGGAATCGCGCCACTGGTGCGAACCGTCGGCGTACTTGAATTGTTCGGCAGTGGGCTGCCCGGTCTGCGCGAACGACGCCAGCGGCGCCGCCAGCGCGACCGATGCCAGAAGCACCGCCACCTTGCTCAGTTTCTTCATGGTTGTCCTCTCGAGGAAAGCCGCAGTTGCCTGCGAAATGTCCAAAACGTGAACGAAAAGAATCGTTTGAACTCTATAGGGCGGTACCCCGCCACCGACGAAAACCATTGTGCCACATGGTGTCGCCCGCACTGCATTTTGACGCCTGCGCCGCGGCTTGCCGGGCCGGTTGTTGCGCCGGCGCGACATCCGGCGGCACTTAGAATCCCGCGTCCCGCCCATGCCGGCACCCCGCCGGAACCGAGCCGGGCCCACGCGACTCCGGCCTGCGCATGACCTCTTTTGCCAAGGAAACCCTGCCGATCAGCCTCGAAGAGGAGATGCGGCGGTCCTATCTCGACTACGCGATGAGCGTGATCGTCGGCCGCGCATTGCCCGACGCGCGCGACGGGCTGAAGCCCGTGCACCGGCGCGTGCTGTACGCGATGCACGAGCTGAACAACGACTGGAACCGCCCGTACAAGAAGAGCGCGCGCATCGTCGGCGACGTGATCGGCAAGTACCACCCGCACGGCGACACCGCGGTCTACGACACGATCGTGCGCATGGCGCAGGACTTCAGCCTGCGCCACATGCTGGTCGACGGCCAGGGCAACTTCGGCAGCGTCGACGGCGACAACGCCGCGGCGATGCGCTACACCGAGATCCGGCTGGCCAAGATCGCGCACGAGATGCTGGCCGACATCGACAAGGACACGGTCGATTTCGCGCCGAACTACGACGGCTCCGAGAAGGAGCCGACGGTGCTGCCGGCGCGGCTGCCGAACCTGCTGGTCAACGGCTCGGCCGGCATCGCCGTGGGCATGGCGACCAACATTCCGCCGCACAACCTGAACGAGGTGATCGACGCCTGCCTGCACCTGCTGCACCGGCCCGACGCGACGATCGACGAGTTGATGGAGATCGTGCCGGCACCGGACTTCCCCACCGCCGGCATCATCTACGGCCTGAACGGGGTGCGCGAAGGCTATCGCACCGGCCGCGGCAAGGCGGTGATGCGCGCCGCGTGCCACTTCGAGGACATCGACCGCGGCACGCGCCAGGCGATCGTCGTCGACGAGATCCCGTACCAGGTCAACAAGAAGACGCTGCTCGAGCGCATCGCCGAGCTGGTGCACGATAAGAAGCTCGAAGGCATCAGCCACATCCAGGACGAGAGCGACAAGTCCGGGATGCGCGTGGTGATCGAGCTCAAGCGCGGCGAAGTGCCCGAGGTGGTGCTGAACAACCTGTACAAGCAGACGCAGCTGCAGGACACCTTCGGCATCAACATGGTGGCGCTGATCGACGGCCAGCCGCGGCTGTGCAACCTGAAGCAGTTGATCGAGATCTTCCTCGAGCACCGGCGCGAGGTGGTCACGCGGCGCACCGTGTTCGAGCTGCGCAAGGCGCGCGAGCGCGGCCACCTGCTCGAAGGCCTGGCGGTCGCGCTGGCCAACATCGACGAGTTCATCGAGACGATCAAGACCAGCCCGACGCCGCCCGTCGCCAAGGCGGCGCTGATGGCGCGGAGCTGGGATTCGTCGCTGGTGCGCGAGATGCTCGCGCGCGCCGAAAGCGGCACCCCGGGCGGCCGCGCCGCGTACCGCCCCGACGGCCTGCCCGACCACTACGGGCTGCAGCCCGACGGCCTGTACCGCCTGTCGGACGAGCAGGCTTCCGAGATCCTTCAGATGCGCCTGCAGCGCCTGACCGGCCTGGAGCAGGACAAGATCATCGGCGAGTACAAGGACGTGATGGCGCAGATCGCCGACCTGCTCGACATCCTCGCCCGGCCCGAGCGCGTGACCGCGATCATCGCCGCCGAGCTGGCGGCACTGAAGCAGGAGTTCGGCCAGACCAAGATCGGCGCGCGCCGCAGCCGCATCGAGCACAACGCGCAGGAGCTCGGCACCGAGGATCTGATCACGCCCACCGACATGGTCGTCACGCTCAGCCATGCGGGCTACGTCAAGAGCCAGCCGCTGGCCGAGTACCGCTCGCAAAAGCGCGGCGGCCGCGGCAAGCAGGCCGCGGCGACCAAGGAAGACGACTGGATCGACCAGCTGTTCATCGCGAACACGCACGACTGGATCCTGTGCTTCGGCGACCGCGGCCGGGTGTACTGGCTCAAGGTCTGGGAAGTGCCGCAAGGCTCGCGCGCGAGCCGCGGCAAGCCGATCGTCAACATGTTCCCGCTGCACGGCGGCGAGAAGATCACGGTCGTGCTGCCGTTGACCGGCGACACGCGCAGCTTCCCGGCCGACCACTACGTGTTCATGGCCACCGCGCTCGGCACGGTCAAGAAGACCGCGCTGGACGAGTTCCGCAACCCGCGCAAGGCCGGCATCATCGCCGTCGACCTCGACGACGGCGACCACCTGATCGGTGCGGCCCTCACCGACGGCCGCCATGACGTGATGCTGTTCTCCGACGGCGGCAAGGCGGTGCGCTTCGACGAGGACGACGTGCGCCCGATGGGCCGCAACGCGCGCGGCGTGCGCGGCATGGCGCTGGAGCCGGGGCAGAACGTGATCGCGATGCTGGTGGCCGACCAGGACGAGGCGCAGGGCGCGGAAGACGACGCCGCACGCGTGAGCGTGCTGTGCGCCACCGAGAACGGCTACGGCAAGCGCACCGCGATCGCCGAATACACGCGCCACGGCCGCGGCACCAAGGGCATGATCGCGATCCAGCAGAGCGAGCGCAACGGCCGCGTCGTCGCGGCCACGCTGGTGCGGCCGGCCGACGAGATCATGCTGATCACCGACACCGGCGTGCTGGTGCGCACCCGTGTGGTCGAGATCCGCGAGATGGGACGCGCCACGCAGGGCGTGACGCTGATCGGGCTGGACGAAGGCGCACGGCTGTCCGGCCTGCAGCGCATCGTCGAGAACGACGCGAACGACGCCCCCGCAGACCCCGAACACGATGCCGGCACCGCCGGCGAGGAGAACCCCTGATGTCCCGACGATTCCTTTGCGCTGCGCTGATGCTCGGCGCCGCCGCACTCGCCCACGCGCAGGGCGGCACCGCCGCGCCGGCGAAGAAGGAGCTGGTGGCCAAGATGCTGCAGCAGCAGCAGCCGGCGTTCGAAGGCGCCGCGCGCGGCCTGGTCAACAACTCCGCGGCTCAGCTGATGCAGCAGGCCGGCATGGTGCTGCAGACGCAAGTGCCCGCCGACAAGCGCGAAGCCGTCGGCAAGGCCATCGAAGCCGACATCAAGAAGTACATCGACGAGACCACGCCGCTGGTGCGCGAGCGCGCCATCAAGCTCGCCCCGGGCACGATCGGCGCGGGGATGGAGGAGAAGTTCACCGAGGACGAACTCAAGCAGCTGATCGCGTGGTTCGACTCGCCGGTGAACAAGAAATTCCAGCAGGTGTTCCCGGAGATCCAGAGCGCCTACATGCAGCAGCTGGTGGCCGAAGTGCGGCCGCTGGTGGAGCCGAAGTTCCAGGCGCTCGAACGCAAGGTGCGCACCTCGCTCGGCCTGCCGGCCACGGCAGCGGAGGGCGCAGCTGCCGCGCCGGCCGCCAAGGCCGACGCCAAGGCCGCCGCCAAGCCGCCGGCACGTGCGGCCAGCCGCTGATGCAGCGGCCCGCAGCCCGATGAGCCCGACGGGCCGCCCCAAGGGCGAATACCGCAGCACGCAGCCCGAAGGGACTCCCATGAGCCGCGACCCGGCACCGGCCATCGCGGAGGACGCGGCGCTGGCGTCGCTGCGCACGCGCATCGACGCCGTCGACCGCGAACTGCTGGCGCTGCTCAACCGGCGCGCCGGGCTCGCGCAGGAGGTCGGCGAATTGAAGAAGGCGGCCGGCACGCCGGTGTTCCGCCCCGAGCGCGAAGCCCAGGTGATCGAAGGGCTGAAGGCCGCCAACCCCGGGCCGCTGCCGGCGGCTGCCGTCGCGCCGATCTGGCGCGAGGTGATGTCGGCCTGCCGCGCGCTCGAACGCACGCTGCGCATCGCCTGCCTGGGGCCGGCCGGCACTTTCAGCGAAGAGGCCGCACTCGGCTACTTCGGCTCGTCGATCGAGCGCGTGCTGTGCGCCAGCATCGACGAGGTGTTCCGCAGCACCGCGGCCGGCGCTGCCGACTACGGCGTGGTGCCGGTCGAGAACTCCACCGAAGGCGTGGTCGCGCGCTCGCTCGACCTGTTCCTGCACACGCCGCTGACCGTCGTCGGCGAGACGAGCCTGTTCGTGCGCCACAACCTGCTGCGGCGCGAACCCGGCCTGGGCGGCGTGCGGGCGGTGCTCGCGCACCCGCAGGCGCTGGCGCAGTGCAATGCCTGGCTCAGCGCCCACCTGCCGCAGGCCGAGCGCCGGCCGGCGCTGAGCAACGCCGAAGGCGCACGCCTGGCCGGGCTCGACGCATCGCTGGCCGCGATCGCCGGCCGGCGCGCGGCCAACGAATACGGGCTGCACCTGGTGGCCCCGGCGATCCAGGACGACGCGCACAACCGCACCCGCTTCGCGATCGTCGCCGACCCGGCGCTGCACGCAGCGCCCAAGGCCAGCGGCCACGACTGCACCAGCCTGGTCGTGTCGGTGGTCAACCGGCCGGGCGCCGTGCACGACATGCTCGTGCCGCTCAAGACGCACGGCGTGTCGATGACCCGATTCGAATCGCGGCCGGCGCGCTCCGGCCAGTGGGAGTACTACTTCTACATCGACCTGCAAGGCCACCCGGACGAGCCGCATGTGGCCGACGCGCTGCGCGAGCTGCGCGCCGCCTGCGCGTTCTTCAAGGTACTCGGCACCTACCCGGTCGATCAGCACTGATGTTCCAGCAGCTCGGTGTGATCGGTTGCGGGCTGATGGGCGGCTCGTTCGCGCTGGCGGCGCGCCGCGCCGCGGTGGTGCGGCGCGTGGTCGGCTACAGCAAGTCGCCATCGACCACCGAGCGCGCGCTGCGGCTGGGCGTGATCGACGTCGTCGCCGAATCGGCGCTGCAGGCGGTGGCCGGATCCGATCTGGTGTTGCTCGCCGTGCCGGTGGCGGCCACCGAGGCCACGCTCAAGGCGATCCGCCACCTGGTCGAGCCGGGCATGCTGGTGATGGACGTGGGCAGCACCAAGCGCGACGTGGTCGACGCCGCGCGGCGCGCGCTGCACGAGCGCGTCGCCGCCTTCGTGCCGGCGCACCCGATCGCGGGCAAGGAAGCCGCCGGCATCGACCAGGCCGACGCCGGCCTGTACAGCGGCCGGCAGGTGATCCTGACGCCGCTGCCGCAGAACCCGCCGGCACTCGTGCAGAAGGCCACCGACCTGTGGGCCGCGCTCGGCACGCAGGTGCTGCTGATGACCGCGGAGAACCACGACCAGGCCTTCGCCGCGGTCAGCCACCTGCCGCACCTGCTGGCCTACGCCTATTTCCGCAGCGTGCTCACGCAGCCGGCCGCGGCCGACCTGCTGTCGCTGGCCGGCCCGGGGTTCCGCGACTTCACGCGCATCGCCGCCAGCGACCCGACGATGTGGCGCGACATCCTGCTGGCCAACCGCGAAGAGGTGCTGCGCCAGACGCTGCGCTTTCGCCGCTCGCTGGACGCGTTCGAGCAGGTGATCGCCGCCGGCAACGGCGCCGCGCTGCAGGAGCTGCTGCGCGCCGCGTCCGACGCGCGCGCGCAGTGGCAGATGGGCGCGCCGCGGCCGGCGCCGGCGCGCTGACGCCGCCCGCGCCGGCGCCGCAGACCACGCATGTACGACATCCCCTTCCTCGATCTGCCGCCGCTGCGGCGCGCTGCGGGCACGGTGCGGTTGCCGGGTTCGAAGAGCATCTCCAACCGCGTGCTGCTGCTGGCCGGGCTGGCCGAGGGCTCGACCACGCTGCACGACCTGCTGGACTCCGACGACACCGCGGTGATGCTCGACGCGCTGCGGCGGCTCGGCTGCACGGCCGAGCCGCTCGGCGACTGCGCCTGGCGCATCGGCGGCATCGGCGGGCGGCTCGCGGTGCACGAGGCGGAGCTCTTCCTCGGTAACGCCGGCACCGCGATGCGCCCGCTCGCGGCCGCGCTGGCGCTGCTGGCCGCGACCCAGGGCGGGAGCTTCACGCTGCGCGGCGTGGCGCGCATGCACGAGCGCCCGATCGGCGATCTGGTCGACGCGCTGCGCGGCCTGGGCTGCGCCGTCGACGACCTGGGCTGCAGCGGCTTTCCGCCGCTGCGCGTGCGCGGCGAGGCCGGCGGCCGGCTGCGGCTGGACCAGCCGGTGCGCGTGCGCGGCGACGTGTCGAGCCAGTTCCTGAGCGCGCTGCTGCTGGCGCTGCCGCTGGCCGATGCCGCGCACGACCTGCACGTCGAGGTCACCGGCGAGCTGATCTCCAAGCCCTACGTGGCGATCACGCTGAAGCTGCTCGCGCGCTTCGGCATCGCGGTGGCGCGCGACGACGGCTGGCGGCGCTTCACGCTGCCGGCGGGCAGCCGCTATCGCTCGCCGGGCACGCTGCACGTCGAGGGCGACGCATCGTCGGCGTCGTACTTCGTCGCGCTCGGTGCGATCGCCGCGCAGCCGGATGCGCCGCTGCGCATCGAAGGCGTCGGCCACGATTCGATCCAGGGCGACATCGCCTTCGTCGATGCGGCGCGGGCGATGGGCGCCGCGGTGCGCAGCGGACCCAACTGGCTCGAGGTGGCGCGCGGCGCGTGGCCGCTGCGCGCACTGCAGCTCGACTGCAACGCCATCCCCGACGCGGCGATGACGCTGGCGATGATGGCGCTCTATGCCGACGCCCCGACCCGGCTCGCCAACATCGGCAGCTGGCGCGTGAAGGAGACCGACCGCATCGACGCGATGGCCACCGAGCTGCGCAAGCTCGGCGCCACCGTCCAGGCCGGAGCCGATTTCATCGAGGTCGCGCCGCCCGCCGCCTGGCGCGCGGCGGCGATCGCCACCTACGACGACCACCGCATGGCGATGTGCGCATCGCTGGCCGCATTGAACCCGCTCGCACGACCCGGCAGCGGCGGCGCGCAGCCGGGCGTGCCGGTGCGCATCCTCGACCCGCGCTGCGTCGCCAAGACCTTCCCCGACTATTTCGAGACGCTGTTCGGCGTGGCCGGCGCCGACGCCGGCGACGTGCCGGTGATCACCGTCGATGGCCCCACCGCGTCGGGCAAGGGCACGCTCGCGGCCGCGCTGGCGGCGCGGCTGGGCTACCGGCTGCTCGACTCGGGCGCGCTGTACCGCGCCACCGCGCTGGCGGCGCTGCGCGATGGCGTGGCCCCCGACGACGAGGCGGCGCTGGCGCGGCTGGCCGCCGGGCTGGCGCTGCGCTTAGACGGCGCCTCGGTCACGCTCGGCGGCGACGAGGTCGGCGACGCGCTGCGCAGCGAGGACGTGGGCCTGCTGGCTTCGCGCATCTCGGCACTGCCGGCGGTGCGTGCGGCGCTGCACGGCCTGCAACTGGGATTTCGCAGCGTGCCCGGGCTGGTGGCCGACGGGCGCGACATGGGCACGGTGGTGTTCCCCGATGCGGCGCTCAAGGTGTTCTTGACGGCGGGCGCCGAACAGCGTGCGATGCGCCGCCATAAGCAATTGATTTCAAAGGGCATTGACGCTAACATCGACAGTCTTCGCGCCGACCTCGAGGCACGCGACGCGCGCGACCGCAACCGCGCGGTCGCGCCGCTGAGGGCGGCCGAGGATGCGCTGAGCCTCGACAACTCGGCACTCACGGTCGACGAATCGGTCGAGGTGGTGCTGGGCTGGTGGGCGCAGCGCCGGCCCTTCGGCTGACGCGCCAGCGCCGCCGCTCGAGGGCCACCCAGGGCCCACCGCCCTCACCCCGCAGCGGCCGGCAGGCCCTTCGAGGACGGTGGCTTCGCAACCCCTGCAACCGCTCCGGTCGCAGGCACAACCCCCCGGCCGCAGCCGCGGCCACCCAGGAAGACACATGCTGCAAACCCAGACCGCCGGCGCCGGCGGCGAATCCTTCGCCGCCCTGTTCGAGGAATCGATCAAGCACAGCGACATGCGCCCCGGCGAGGTCATCTCCGCCGAAGTCGTGCGCATCGACTACAACCACGTCGTCGTCAACGCCGGCCTGAAGAGCGAGAGCTACATCCCGATCGACGAGTTCAAGAACGACCAGGGCGAAGTCGAGGTCCAGGTCGGCGACTTCGTCGCGGTGGCGATCGACGCCGTCGAGAACGGCTATGGCGACACCATCCTGTCGCGCGACAAGGCCAAGCGCCTGGCGTCGTGGATGGCGCTGGAGAACGCGCTCGAGGGCGGCGACTTCGTCAACGGCACGGTCAGCGGCAAGGTCAAGGGCGGGCTGACGGTGCTGGTCAACGGCATCCGCGCGTTCCTGCCCGGCAGCCTGATCGACACCCGCCCGGTCAAGGACCTGACGCCCTACGAGGGCAAGACGCTCGAGTTCAAGGTCATCAAGCTCGACCGCAAGCGCAACAACGTCGTGCTCTCGCGCCGCGCGGTGGTCGAGGCCAGCATGGGCGAAGAGCGCGCCAAGCTGCTCGAGACCCTGACCGAAGGCGCGATCGTGCACGGCGTGGTCAAGAACATCACCGAGTACGGCGCCTTCGTCGACCTGGGCGGCATCGACGGCCTGCTGCACATCACCGACATGGCCTGGCGCCGCGTGCGCCACCCGACCGAAGTGGTGCAGGTCGGCCAGGAGCTGTCGGCCAAGGTGCTGAAGTTCGACGCCGAGAAGAACCGCGTCAGCTTGGGCATCAAGCAGCTCGGCGACGACCCGTGGATGGGCGTGAGCCGCCGCTACCCGAACGGCACGCGCCTGTTCGGCAAGGTCACCAACATCGCCGACTACGGCGCCTTCGTCGAGATCGAGCCGGGCATCGAAGGCCTGGTGCACGTGTCCGAGATGGACTGGACCAACAAGAACGTGTCGCCGAGCAAGATCGTGTCGCTGGGCGAAGAGGTCGAAGTCATGGTCCTCGAGATCGACGAGGACAAGCGCCGCATCAGCCTGGGCATGAAGCAGTGCAAGGCCAACCCGTGGGAAGAGTTCTCGGCCACCGTCAACCGCGGCGACCGCGTCAAGGGCCCGGTCAAGTCGATCACCGACTTCGGCATCTTCATCGGCCTGGCCGCCGGCATCGACGGCCTGGTGCACCTGTCCGACCTGAGCTGGAACGAGCCCGGCGAGAGCGCGGTGCGCAACTACAAGAAGGGCCAGGAGGTCGAGGCGATCGTGCTGGCGGTGGACGTGGAGCGCGAGCGCATCTCGCTGGGCATCAAGCAGCTCGACGTCGATCCGTTCACCAGCTTCGTCACCGTCAACGACCGCGGCGCGCTCGTCAGCGGCAAGGTCAGGTCGGTCGACCCGCGCGGCGCCGAGATCCAGCTCAACGCCGACGTCACCGGCTACCTGCGCGCCAGCGAAATCAGCCGCGACCGCGTCGAGGACGCGCGCAACGTGCTGAAGGAAGGCGACGAGGTCTCGGCGATGATCATCAACATCGACCGCAAGACGCGCTCGATCCAGCTGAGCATCAAGGCCAAGGACAACGCCGACCAGCAAGAGGCGATGCAGCGCCTGAGCCAGAGCAACGAGCGCGAGACCGCGGGCACGACCAGCCTGGGTGCGCTGCTGCGCGCCAAGCTCGACACGCGCGACGACAAGTGACGGCCGATGCATGACCGGCCGGGCCCGCGTGCCCGGCCGCCGGTCTTGCCGCCGTCATCCGTCACGGCGCCGCGGGCAGCGGCGCTTCATCCGCCCTCGATGCCATGACCCGCTCCGACCTCGTCGCCAAGCTGGCCGAACGCTTCCCGCAGCTCACGCAGCGCGACACCGAATTCGCGGTGAAGACGATCCTCGACGCGATGTCCGACGCGCTCGCGCGCGGCCACCGCATCGAGATCCGCGGCTTCGGCAGCTTCTCGGTCAGCCGCCGGCCGCCGCGCCTGGGCCGCAACCCGCGCAGCGGCGAGCAGGTGACGATCCCCGAGAAGCTGGTGCCGCACTTCAAGCCGGGCAAGGCGCTGCGCGAGGCGGTGGACGTCAAGGCCCCGGCCGCAGCCGCACCGGCGGCCCAGGAGCCGGCGGGCTGACTGCGCCCCAGGGCCGGGCTGCGCCCAGCCCGCCCCAGCGCAGGTCCGGCTTCGGATGAGGACCCGGCGGCCTCCTAGAATCCGGCGGCCATGCGCATCCTGGTGTGGGTCCTACGCGGCCTCGTCTTCTTCACGCTGTTCGCCTTTGCGCTGAACAACCAGCAGCCGGTCACGGTGCGCTGGTTCTTCGGCGCCGAATGGCATGCGCCGATGGTGATCGTGGTGCTCGCCGCCTTTGCCGGCGGCTGCGCGCTGGGCGTGCTGGCGATGGTGCCGGCCTGGTGGCGCCACCGGCGCGAGGCGCGCCGCCTGGCGCCCGAAGCCGCCGCAACGGCGCCGCCGCCGGTGTCGCGGCCGCCGGCCGTGGAGCCGGTGCCCGAGCATCCGCCGCGCGAAGGCCTGTAGCGCGCATGGACTTCGACCTGCAGTGGCTGCTGATCGGCCTGCCGCTGGCCTTCGCGCTGGGCTGGCTGGCGTCGCGCTTCGACCTGCGCCAGCTGCGCCGCGACGGCCGCGAAGGCGCGCGTGCCTACTTCAAGGGCCTGACGCTGCTGCTGAACGAGCAGCACGACAAGGCGATCGACGCCTTCATCGAGACGGTGCAGCGCGACGCCGACACTGCCGAGCTGCAGTTCGGCCTGGGCAACCTGTTCCGCCGGCGCGGCGAGTTCGAGCGTGCGGTGCGCGTGCACCAGCACCTGCTCGAACGCGGCGATCTGAAGGCGGCCGAGCGCCAGCGCGCGCAATACGCGCTGGCGCAGGATTTCGTCAAGGCCGGGCTGTTCGACCGGGCCGAATCCGCGTTTCACGCGCTGCTCGACACGCCTTTCGACCAGGAAGCGCGCCTGGCACTGCTCGCGCTGCACGAGCGCGCGCGCGACTGGGCCGCCGCCAGCGCCGAGGCGCGCGAGCTCGAGCGCCGCGGCCACGGCGCCTTCGGGCTGCGCATCGCGCACCATGCCTGCGAGCGCGCGCTCGAAGCCGAGGCACGCGGCGATGCCGCCGGCGCCGACGCGGCGTTGCGCGAGGCGCTGGACGCCGCGCCGCAGGCGGTGCGGCCGCGGCTGCTGGCCGCCGAGCGCATGGCAAGCCTCGGCCGCCCCGCCGAGGCGCTGCAGGCCTACGACGCGCTGCTGCTGCCGCATCCGGCGGGATGGCCGCTGGCGGCAGCCGGCTATGCGCGCTGTGCGGTCGCGCTGGGCCGGCAGGCCGCGGCGCGCGAAGCGATCGGCCGCGCCTATGCCGACGACCCCGGCATCGATCTGCTGCAGGCGCTGCTGCTGGTGCAGGACGACGAGGCGGCGCGCCAACGCCTGGTGATCGAGCACCTGCAGCGCCGGCCCGGCCTGGTGGCCGCGGCGCGGGTGCTCGAACTGCCCTGCACGGCCTGGGGCGAGCAGGCCGCAGCGCAAGTGCGCGACGCCGTGGCCGCCGCTGCGCAGCCGCTGCTGCGCTACCGCTGCGCCGGCTGCGGCTTCGAGCCGCAGCACTACTTCTGGCAATGCCCCGGCTGCCAGGGCTGGGACACGTTGCCGCCGCGGCGGCTGGAGGCGCTGTGATGCTGCCGGCCCGGATCGTGCTGTGCATGAAGTGGGGCACCAAGTACGGCCCCGAATACGTGAACCGGCTGTACGGCATGGCGCGCCGCCACCTGACCGGCGCCTTCCGCTTCGTCTGCCTGACCGACGACGCGCGCGGCGTGCGCGCCGAGGTGCAGTGCCTACCGCTGCCGGTGATGGCGGTCGAGCCCGGCGCCGAACGCGGCTGGCGCAAGTTGTCCACCTTCAGCGCCGACCTGCACGGGCTGCGCGGGCGTGCGTTGTTCCTGGACCTGGACGTGGTGATCGTCGGCGCGATCGATCCCTTCTTCGAGCAGCCCGGCGACTTTCTGATCATCCACGACTGGAAGCGGCCGTGGCGCGTGACCGGCAATTCGTCCGTCTACCGCTTCGAGATCGGCGCGCACGCCGACGTGCTGCAGGCCTTCGTCACCCGCCAGGCCGAGATGCGCCGGCGCTACCGCAACGAGCAGGAATACCTGTCGCACACGCTGCACGCGCAGGGGCGGCTCGGCTACTGGCCCAAGGGCTGGTGCCGCAGTTTCAAGTACCACAGCATTCCGCGCTGGCCGAGCAACTGGTGGCGTGCGCCGGCCGTGCCGCCGGGCACGCGCATCGTCGTGTTCCACGGCGAGGTCAACCCGCCCGATGCGCTGGCCGGCCGGCGCAACCGTCGCTGGCGCCACATGCGGCCGGCCGCCTGGGTGGCCGAACACTGGACCGAGTGAAGTGAAACCCGGTTCCTCGCTGTCGGCCTGCGGCCCGAAGCGGCCGCAGGCCGCTTCGGGCCAGGGCCCGTACACACGGCTCCCCCGAGCCCCCTCCGAGAGGGGGCTCCAGCATGACCGTCGGGCCGGCCTTGCGGCCGGCGCAGGCCTGCAGCGTGCAGCTGACGCGTGGGAGGCGCCACGGTCCGTCGGCCGGCAGGCCGACTCGTCAAACGAACTGGAGCCCCCTCTCGGAGGGGGCTCGGGGGAGCCGTGCATATGGGCCGTCAGGTCCAAAGTGGCCTGCGGCCGCTTTGGACCGACAGCGTTCGCCGGGCGCACCGTGTTTCATGCGCCGCGGGCCGCGCAGCGCGCGGGGGAGCACCCGCAATGAAGCGCGTGTGCCCGCTGCTCGAGCGCGAAACCGCGACCACGACGCTGGCGATCGCGCCGCCGCCGTGGGTGGTGCGCGAGTGCCGCGAGAGCGGCTTCGTGTTTCTCGAGAACCCGCCGGGCTACGACAGCCTGCGCGCCGAGGTCGCGTGGGAAGTCTCGTCGGCGCGCGAGTCCGAGCGCCGCGCCGCGGCCGAGCCGGCGCTGTACGCGCTCAGCACCGCCGCCAAGCGTTTCCGCCTACGCGTGCTCAAGCGCAACAAGGTCGCCGACCTGGCCGTGGCGATCGTGCGCCGGCTGCGCGCGCCGCAGATCCGGCTGCTCGACGTCGGCTGCGGCGAAGGCACGCTGCTGGGCACGGTGATGGAGCGGCTGCCCGATGCGCTGCGCGCGCGCTGCCGGCCGCTGGGCATCGAGATCAGCGACGAGCTCGCGCGCCGCTCGCAGGCCGCGCTCGCCGCGTACGGCGGCCAGTGCGTGCATGCCAGCGCGCTCGACGGGCTGGCAGGGCTGGCGGCGAACAGCCTCGACCTGATCGTGCTGGCGTCGTTCCTCGAACACGAGATCCAGCCGCTGCCGCTGCTGCGCGAATGCGCGCGCACGCTGCGCGCCGGCGGCCGCGTGATCGTCAAGGTGCCCAACTACGCCAGCTGGAACCGCCGCCTGCGCGGCACGCGCTGGTGCGGCTACCGCTGGCCCGACCACGTCAACTACTTCACCCCGGCGACGCTGGCGGCGGCGGCGCGCGCCGCCGGGCTCGAGGTCGTGCGCATGAACGCCTTCGACCGGCTGCCGATCAGCGACAGCCTGTACGCGGTGCTCGGGCCGCGGGCGAACACCGCATGAAGCTGTGCGCGCTCACCGCCGGGCCGCACCGCGACGACGAGGTGTTCCGCGCCGGTGCCGGCCCGCAGGGCGGAGAGTTCTACCTGCCCTATGCGCTGATCCGCGACGAGTTCGCGCGCTTCGGCGTCGAGCTGCACACCGCCGACCGGTGCACCGGCCGGCCGGTGGACTTCGAGCTGCACGTCAACGCGCAGCGCCGGCTGTCGGGCCGGCCGGCCTACGCCTACCTGTACGAGGATCCGCTGGTGCGGCCGCGCAATGCCGACCCCGCGCTGCTGAAGCGCTACCGGCGGCTGTTCACCTGGAACGACGAGCTGGTCGACGGCGCGCACGTGATCAAGCTCGACATCCCGAACGAGCTGCGCTTCGAGCCCTTCGCGCCCTGGGCCGAGCGCGACCTGTTCTGCGTGCTGATCGCGCGCAACACCGCGCTCAGCCGCCCCGACCCGCGCAACCTGCACGGCCGGCGCGTGCGCATCGCGCGCCATTTCGAGGCGCACGCGCCGGAGCTGTTCGCGCTCTACGGCCGCGGCTGGGACCAGCCGCACGTGCGTGCCGGCGTGCTCGGCCGCGCGCACAAGCGGCTGCGCGAATGGCACCGCCGGCTGCGGCCGCAGCCGCCCGCCTTCCCGAGCTGGCGCGGGCCGGTGCCCACCAAGGGCGAGGTGCTGCAGCGCGCGCGCTTCGCGATCGCCTTCGAGAACGTGCGCGGCAGCCGCGGCTACCTGACCGAGAAGATCTTCGACTGCTTCGTGCACGGCTGCGTGCCGGTGTACCTGGGAACACCGGGTGCGGCGGCCGCCTTCCCGAGCGACTGCCTGGTCGATGCCGACCGCTTCGCCGACGATGCGGCGCTGCTCGCGCACCTGCGCGCGATCGACGCGCCGCGCTTCGCCGCGATGCAGGCGGCGATCGCCGTGTTCCTGCGCAGCAGCGCCGCGCAGCGCTTCAGCCGCGAGTACTTCGCGCGCACCCTGGTCGCCGGCATCGCCGCCGACCAGGGCTTGACACCGCTGGCTCCGGCCGCCTGATCCCCCCCCGAAGGGGGCCCCCATCGAGCCGCCCATCAGCGGGTTTCGCGGCACGCCGCGCCTGCGAAGAATGCATTCCAGGCCGCTGCGATGGGCGCGCGGCCCAACCGCCCGAACAGGAGTTGCACCATGAAGATCCGCTCGCTCGTCACGCTGTGCCTTGCCGCCTTCGCCTTCGCCGCCGCGCAGGCCGCGGTCGATGCCAACAAGGCTTCGCAGGCCGAACTGGAAACGGTCAAGGGCATCGGCCCGGGGCTGTCGGCCAAGATCCTCGACGCGCGCAAGGCCGGCGCGTTCAAGGACTGGGGCGATCTGGTCGACCGCGTCGGCGGCATCGGCCCGGGCAACGCCGCGCGCTTCTCGCAGAACGGGCTGACGGTCAACGCCGCCGCCTACACCGCCGCCGCGGCGCCGGCCACCGCCCAGCAGCCGCAAGCCAAGGCCGCGAAGGCCGGCAGCAAGGCAGCCGACGCCGCGCCCGCTGCCCGGCCATAGAAGGCAACGGGGCGCAGCCGGGCGGCAGTGGCCGCCCGGCTGCGTGGCGGCGCCGACCGGCGCTATCGGTGCGCCTGCTGGCATACCCCCTTCACCATTTGTCGTCATCACGTTGATCGCGGCTTGGCTTGGCGACATCGGACGACGAGACTTCGACTTTGGCTGTCTGCCGTGCGGCAACGCGGGTCGGCGTCATCGCGACGGGTTCATCGGCTTGCGTCTCGGCTTTGGCGTCTGGCTTGCTCGTGGCGACCGACTTCTGCGCCACATTCTTCCGCAACACGATGGCGCCGGCCTTGAACGGCTTGCCGGTCAATGAGCCGCTGCCGTCTTCCATCGTGCCGTAGGAAGTCTGTGTCGAGACGCGGTCAATGCGAATCTTGCCCACAGGAATCTCGTTGCGCCCCAGCGAACGGCCGGTCTGTGGGTCCTTGAGTTCGTCGCCGAGGTACACCGCCTGCCAGCGCTGTCCGGCTTGCAGGGATTCCCCGCCCTGGCTCAGCACGACCTGGTCGCCCGTCAGGGAGACGACTGTCACCGGGAAGATCTCGCTCACCACGGCGCCACCGATCTGCCCGGACAGTGAACTCATCATTTCGCCCGCCATGTTCGCGCCGTCGATGACACGCGGCATCGTGCTGGGGTCGGCGGAGGCCAGTTGATGGTCGAAGCTGTCGGACATCACCACTTCGCCAGTCGCCGCGTTGAGCAGGCGAAGCGTGATGCGCGCGCCGCCCGAGTACGACACCAGTTGCCGGTCGCTCATGCGCAACTGGCGCACGTGGCGCGGGTACTCGAAGCGCTCGATGCTCGGGATCAGGATCAGGTCGGTGGCCAGTTGCTGGCCCAGTCGTGCGCTGTCCTGCACGCGCACGTTTCCGCTGTTGATGTGGTCGATCTCGGCCTGCATCTCGCTGCCGAACTCGCGGTCGAGCACGATGAAGCGCTTGGTCTGCGTCAGGATGTCCGAAAGCCGTGCCCGCACCGCGCTGGCGACCTCGACCGCATTCACCTGGTCATCGCCCACGGGGTAGCGCGCGGCCAACGTCTTGGGCATGGCGACCACGATCTTGGGCCGGCCCTGTTCGTCCGGCGCCCGGTATTGCGCCACATCCACCCGCACGCGCACCTTCCAGTAGCTGCGCATCTTCCGGGTCTCGGTGTCCGAGCTGTAGGAACTGGCGCCCCGCTTCACGTCCACATTGGCCTTCTCGCTGTAGGAGGCGGAACCGCTGTCGCGGCTGGAGGCCTGCGCACCGTCTGCCCCGGCATGGAGGCTTTCGTCTGCGCGGCGGTCGACGCTCGCCCTGGCGTCGGTCGAAGCCGAGGCCGAGTAGCTGTAGCCACCGTCGCTGGCCCGAATCCGTGCGATGGTCTGCTCATCGAGCTTGTCGACTTCTTGCTGCGACAGGATCTCGAATCCCGTCACTGCTCCCTGGCTCGCGGCCAGCACCTTCTGAACGAATGCTTCCGATCGCGCCGAGCCCGCGGACTGGCCGTTGACCGACACGTCCAAGCCTGCACGAACACTCTGCATCTGGCCAGCAACGCGCACGCCGTTCACTTGGGCCACGGCCGATTGCAATGCGGACACCACGGCCAGTTCCTGCGTGCTGCCCACCGCATCGACCTCGCGGCTGACTTTCGTGACGCCGCCGAAGTCGGGGTTGCCGGTTTGTGCGGTCTGTTGGCCTGGCGCACTTGCCATGGGCGCCGGGCTTGACTTTGCCACCTCCTCCTGCTTCTGGGTGCAAGCCGCCAACAGCGCCACGGCCAGTGCAAGCACTCCGACTTCGAGTTTCGGCATCACGTCACTCCCTCGAATGAATCCGCGACAGCAAACTCAGGCCGAGGCCGAGAGGGCGCTGGTCGCGTCGTCCGGCACCGGCACACCGTTCTGGCGCGCGAAGTCGATGGCGCCCTTGAGCACGTTGCTCAGGTTCGTGAGGTTTCCGGGCAGGTTCTTGGCGATGTAGACGCCGCTTTGCAGCTTGCCGATCTGAAGCGGTGAGACGGTGGACATGCCGGAGGCGAACGCTTGCGCTTCCTTGCTCATGTCCACGTACTTCTTCACGCCAACAGCCAGCGACAGCAGCCCTTGTGCGTACTTGGCCTTGGCCTCCTCGTCCTTCAGCGTCGCGCCGGACTTGAGCGCCTCGGCGATGGCGGCACTTTCTGCGCTGTTGGCCTTGTCCTGCGCCTCGATGTCCTTGGCCGAGAATGAATCCGAGCTTGCCGCGTCGTTGATCGATTTCGCCTTGATGCCGAGCGCCTCCTTGATGTGGCCGTTCGCGTTCTGCACGTTCGCGCCAGCGGCCACGTAGGTGCGCACCAGCGAGTCCTGCTGCGCATCCATGTCGGCGCCGGTGGCGGTACCGGAGGACTTGCCGCCCATCAGGCCGCTCAGCGGATTGGCGAACTGGGCGGAACTCAGCGTCGGCACGGCCAGGGCGATGGCGGTGACGGCGAGGGCGAATGTCTTCTTCATGTTCAAACCTTTCTCTAGGTGGTGGTGGTGGTGGTGGTGAATGTCCGCCGCGGAGTGCGGCGCTCGGAGAGACTGCAGTGATCCGGGCGGCGTCGTCGCCGCCCCCGGGGGGTTGAGCAGCCCGCGCAAAGGCGGATCTGCTCGAGTGCGTGTGCCTCAGCGCATGCCCGCCGTGGTCATGCGGCTGGACAGCTCCTGCGCAGCGTTGCTGGCGGCCAGCTTCAGCGCGCTGCCGCGTGCTTCTTCGTCGCTCGGGCCAACGCCGGCATAGGACACCGGCCCAACGGCAACGCGGGTGCGCGGGATGGGCTTGGTGACGTCCCAGACCTTGGCGTTGACGGTCACCGACACACGCATCAGGCCTGTCTGCGGATCCTTGGCCGGCAGGCCGACGTCCAGGGTGCCCAGGGCGATCAGGGGTATCTGCGCATCCTTCATGCCCATGGCCACGGCTCGCAGCGTCTTGGGCTGCAGGTCGTTGCCGGATTTGTAATCGCTCTCGATGTCCGCGACCTTGAACTTGGCGGACTCGACCATCGCGCTTTCGATCACGTCGTAGCCGGCCTGCGAGAACTGCGCGATGAAGACCTGGTTCAGACCAGCGCTGGGAATCACCCGCCAGGTCGATTCGCTGGCCCGGCTCACGGTGCTGCCGCCTGTCTCGGAGGTCACGGTGGACTTTGCAGCGATGTCCGTCCCTTGCGTCTCGGTGCGCGACGAGGAGCCGTGCGTGCTGATCTGCGAGCGCTTGATCGACTCGCCCTCGCTGCTCTTTTCCGTCACGGCGTTGCTGTCTTGGCGCGTGCCGGTGATCGAGGCTGAGTTGTCCTGACGCTTGAAGACGCGGTCGTCGAACTTCTTGGTCGAGTCCACTTGGCGCGACACGAACACGAAGCTCAGCGCCGACTTTTCGCTTTCGGCCGCTTGGGCGACCGATGAACTGGCCTGCACATCGTTACGCAGGTTCGCCACGTTGAGCGAAACGCGGACCACGGTGGTGTACTGGTAGTCCTTGGTGTTGTCGTTCTCCGAGATCACCGTGGAGTCCAGGATGTAGCGCCCGGGATCTTGCAGAATCTTGCTGCGGATGGCGTTGAAGTTGGCCGACTCGGATTGCCCCGCTTCGGCGTAATAGGCTTCCACCGCCTTCAACTGGGCTTCTTGCCGCGCCTTCTGCTTGGCCGGACCCGGCGCTTCCTTGCGATCGAAGGCCCCGATCGACTCCTTGTAGCTCACGGTGTACTGGCCGCGCGCCTGCTGGAGCTGCGCGCCCGCCTGCACGGCAAAGGCGGCCGTCAATAGGGCGAAGAGGTGCTTGGCTATTTGCATTGCTGGATCAACTCCCGGGTCTGAGAAATCTGCGTGTCGAAGTCCTTGGCGGAAGCGGCGCTCTTGAGCCACTTCTCGTCCCCCTTGCCGCCCATCAGCTGCGCCGTCTTCACGAACAGGCCATTGACTGCGGCGTAGTAGTGTGGGAAATCGTCCACGACCTGCTGGCTGGCCGGAATGACGCGGCTCTCGCCGTTCTTCAAGGCCGTGTTCAAGTAGGACTTGCCGCTCAACGGCTCCTGGATGCGCATCTGCGCATAGGCGCCGTAGACGAAGCTGGTGGCGCCGCCCTGCACTTCGCTGAACTTGACCTTCTTGAAGCCCGACAACTCGACGGCGATTTCGTAGTCGGGCTTGGGCAATTTCAGCTCGAACACCGTGCCGTCGGAGATGCGCATCGACATCACGTTGCCGACGGCATAGCCCTTGGCATAGGGCACGATCGGTACGCCGGCCCGTGTGGAGATGGCCTCGCCGACCAGGTCGGCTGCCCAGGTCTCCGCGGCACCGGGCTCCGATTTGATGTAGGCCGGCAGCGCGTCCAGCGCCTCCGGCGCCAGCTTGGCGGAACTGACCTGCAGGAATCGGGGAACGTGAGCCGGGATCTCGGCATCGCCTGCGCTGGCCGCATACCGCGCCAGCAGGCCGGGTTTGCCGTCTACGCCCTGAAAGACCAGCTTGACGCGAGCGAGGATCTCCTCGGGCTGCGGTGCATGATCCAGCGCGTCGATGTAGGCGAAGCTGACAGGATAGGAGCGCACCACGTTCATCGACTTGAAGTCGAAGAACATCGCTTGCCCACGGATCAAGACCGTGAGTTTGTGCACCTGCCCGAATTGTTCTGCCGAGACAGTCTCCGATCCGATGACCAGCGCCGTGGCGAGCGCCCGGCTCCTTCCCTTGAGCTCGTCGAATTGAGAAACGATTCGGAAGTTGCGGGGCTGCGCAGTGGTCATCATGCTCAGCAGTTGCTGGCCGATCGGAGTTCCCGCCCGATCTTGTTCCTTCTCGTAGCGCCGCGAGTACTGGAAGCGCTGTTCGAGCGTGCTGGCCGCGCCCGAATAGGCCAACCCTGCCAGCGCAACATCGGTCGCTTGCTGCGCCGACACGCTAGAGGTGCAGGCCACCCACGCGAAGAGCAGACCCACACAGCGGTTGGCGGATCCCAGCAGCATTCGGGTATGCCCGCGACGTTTGATCGCTTGAATCATCGGAAGTTGGCCTGAGGCTCCGGCTGATGTCGTTGTCGCCATGACCAGTGCTATCGACAGAACCAAGGGAGGCTGTAGTCAAGTACGGTCGCCATCGTCCAAATGCGGGATTGCGCTGCAAGAAGCGTGCAGGAGTTGTCATCTGGCCGGCAAGGCCGCCATCTCGGCACACTGAAGGCGGTTCACCGCCGGCGGCGGCGCAAGCGGGACGCGCGGCCGGCATCGCGGGCTGTTGAGCTGAGGCCGGACTTGCGGCAGTTCGCTGCAGACTGCCGCGTGCCTGCCGAAGCGGTTGGTCATGCCAAGCCCAGCCGTGGGACACGCGCTTGTGAGCGGCCCGGCCCGCTCATGCCCCCGACGGCGCAATGCGCCGCAACCGCGCCCACAATCGGGCGATGTACCGGGCGGCCCTGCTTGCCTGGCGGGTTCTGGCCTGCGCGCTGATGGCGGCGCTTTCAACTGCCGCGGCCGCGGCCGAACCCGTCACGGTCGGCTCCAAGCGCTTCACCGAAAGCTACGTGCTCGGCGAGATCGTGCGCCAGACGCTCGAGCGAGCCGGCGTGCCGGCCGTGCACCGCCGCGGCCTGGGCAACACCGCGATCCTCGCGCAGGCGCTGGCTGCCGGGCAGATCGACCTGTACCCCGAGTACACCGGCACCATCGTGCGCGAGCTGCTCGGCCGCAGCCTTGCGGCCGAAGCGCCGCCGCCCACGCTCGCGCAGATCAACGAGTGGCTGGCGCCGCGCGGGCTGAAGGCAGCCGTGCCGCTGGGCTTCAACAACACCTACGCGCTGGCGATGCGCGAGGCCGACGCGGCGCGCCTGGGCGTGGATTCGATCTCGGCGCTCGCTCAGCTGCCGGCGGCCGAGCTGGCGCGGCTGCGCCCCGGGCTGACGCACGAGTTCCTGGTGCGCGCCGACGGCTGGCCGGCGCTGAAGCGCGCCTACGGCCTGCCGATGGCCGATCCGCCGGCACTCGACCACGGCCTGGCGTACCAGGCGCTGGCCAAGGGGCAGGTGGACCTGATCGACGTCTACAGCACCGATGCGCAGATCGGCCGCCTGGGGCTGCGCGTGCTGCGCGACGACCGCGGCTTCTTCCCGCGCTACGACGCGGTGCTGCTGATGCGCAGCGCGTTGCCTGCAGCGGTGCCACGCGCGCTCGCACCGCTGGCCGGGCGCATCGACGAAGCGGCGATGATCGCGCTCAACGCCGAGGTCGAGATCGACGGCCGGCCCTTCGCCGACGTGGCGCGCGGCTTTCTGGACCGCGCAGCGCAGCCCGCACCTTCCGCCGGCGCTGCCACCAGTGGCGTCGCCACCGGCGCTGCCGCCACTGCCACCACCGCAGCGACCACTGCTGCCGCCGCTGCGGCAGCGTCCGTCGCTGCCGCGGCTTCGCCGTCTGCCGCGCGGCCGGGCCTGATCGCGCTGATCCTGGCGCCCGACCTCGGCCGCCTGCTGCTGCAGCACCTGGCGCTGGTCGCCGGCTCGGTGCTGCTCGGCGTGGCCGTGGGCGTGCCGCTGGGCATCGCGGCGCAGCGCCACGCACGCCTGCGTGCGCCGGTGCTGGGCGCGGTGGGCCTGCTGCAGACGGTGCCGTCGCTGGCGCTGCTCGCCTTCCTGATCGCGCTGCTCGGCACCATCGGCTTCTGGCCGGCGCTGGTCGCGCTGTTCCTGTACGCGCTGCTGCCGATCGTGCACAACACCCAGGCAGGGCTGGCGAGCGTGCCCGACGGCCTGCGCGCCGCCGCGCGCGCGCTCGGGCTGCGCAGCGGCCAGACGCTGCGCCTGATCGAACTGCCGCTGGCGCTGCCGACGCTGCTGGCCGGCGTGGCGACGGCGGCGGTGATCAACGTCGGCACCGCCACCGTGGCGGCCTTCGTCGGCGCCGGCGGCCTGGGCGAGCGCATCGTCGCCGGCCTGGCGGTGAACGACATCGACCGCATGCTCGCCGGCGCGATCCCGGCGGCGCTGCTCGCGCTGGGGGTGCAGGCGGCGTTCGCGCTGCTGGAGCGCCTGCTGGTGCCGGCCGCACTGCGCGCCGCGCCGCACCTGCAGGCTTACGGCACATGAGCGCGCCGGGCCGCTCCCAAGCGCTCATCCCGGAACGCGCAGCGTGGAGGGCAGTCCAGTGGTCTCGCCGGGCCGCTCCAAGGGTGAACACCGCAGCGCACAGTCCGAAGGTACTCCAGTTGGCGCGCCGGGCCGCTCCAAGGGCAAGCACCGCAGGGCGCAGCCCGAAGGCACTCCCGTGAACACGCCGCGCCTGCTGCAGCTGCCGGCCGCCGGCACCATCGGCGATCCCGCGATCGACCCCGCCGCCGAGGCCGCCGCGGGGCTGCAGCAGCCGCACGCCGCCGTGCCGCCCAAGTTCTTCTACGACGCGCAGGGCTCGCGCCTGTTCGACGCGATCACCGAGCTGGCCGAGTACTACCCGACGCGCACCGAAGCCGCGATCTTCGCCGCGCACGCCGCGGCGATCGCGCAGGCCGCGCTCGCGCATACCGGCGCGCAGCCGGTCATCGTCGACCTGGGCGCCGGCAACTGCGCCAAGGGCGCGGCCTTGTTTGCGCTGCTGGGCCCGCGCCGCTACGTGGCGGTGGACATCTCGGCCGACTACGTCGCCGGCGCGCTCGCGCAGCTGCAGCGCGAGCACCCGGCGCTGAACCTGGTCGGCGTCGGGCTGGACTTCTCGCGCCGGCTGGCGCTGCCGGCCGATCTGGCCGGGCCGCGGCCGCTGGTGTTCTATCCCGGCTCGAGCATCGGCAACTTCGACCCGCCGGACGCACTGGCGCTGCTGCAGCAGGCGCGCGCGCTGGCGGGGCAAGGCGCGCTGCTGATCGGCGTGGACCTGGTCAAGCCGGTCGAGGTGCTCGAAGCGGCCTACGACGACGCGCTCGGCGTGACGGCGGCCTTCAACCTGAACCTGCTGCGCCACCTGAACCGGCTGCTCGGCGCCGACTTCGAGCTGCGCCAGTGGCGCCATGTCGCGCTGTTCAACGGCGCCGCGTCGCGCATCGAGATGCACCTCGAAGCCCGGCGGCCGCAGGTGGTGCGCTGGCGCGGCGGCGAGCGTGCGTTCGCCGCGGGCGAGCGCATCCACACCGAGAATTCCTACAAGTGGACGCTCGACGGCTTCACCGCGCTGCTGCGCGCAGCGGGCTTCCGCGAGCCGCGCGCCTGGACCGACGACCGCGGCTGGTTCGCCCTCTTCGTCGCTGCCGCCTGATCGCAGCTACAGCGCGCAACTGCGAAACCCCGCCGGCACGTCGGCGCGCGCGGCCGGGAAGTAGTTGCGACAGCGCGGGTGGCGCATGCGCGGCTGGGTGCAGTGCGACGCGCCCTTGAGCACCGGGCGGCCGTCGAACCAGGGGGCCGAGTAGTCGCGGTAGGGGTGCGGTTCGAAGCCGGGGTAGGGTGCGAAGGCGCTTGCGGTCCATTCCCACACGTCGCCCCAGCGGAAGGCTTCGGGCGCGGTACAGGCCGCGCATTCCCACTCGGCCTCGGTCGGCAGCCGCCGCCCGGCCCAGCGGCACCAGGCCTGCGCCTCGTGCTGCGTCAGGTGACACGCCGCTTCGCGCAGGTCGAGCGCCCGCCAGCGGCCGCCGCGCCGCTGCTCCCAGCCCGCGCCGGCGCGGCGCAGGTACAGCGGCACGCCGGCCGGCTGCGCGCTGCGCCAGCGCCAGCCGGCGTCGCTCCACCAGCGCGCGTCGTCGCAGCCGCCGGCCTCGACGAAGGGCAGGTAGTCGGCCCAGCGCAGCGCCTGCGCGTCGATCTCGAAGGCCGGCAGCGCGACCGTGCAGCCGGGCAGCTCGTTGTCGAACGCGAAACCCGCGCCGGGCTCGCTGCCGAGCCGCCACGTGAGCGCGTCGAAGGCCAGCGCCGCGCCCGGATCGGGCAGCGGGGGCGCGCGCCAGCGCGCATCGTCGATCGCGATGTCGAGCGCGCGCGCCATGTACAGCGCCGCCTCGTGGTGCATGTCCTCGTGCAGCAGCGCCAGGCGGAAGAAGTACAGCGCGTCGTCGTCGCCACCGGCCGCGCGCAGCCGCGCGAGCGTGCCGTCGAGCTGGCGCGCCAGGTCGGCGCGCGTGGCCGCGGCGTCGGGCAGCGGCAGCTGCCAGCGGCTGTCGTGCGCCACCCGGCTCGAGTTGTAGAGCGCGTCGGCGCCGGCGCGCAGCGGCGCGCGCCGCGCGGCGTCCGGGTCGGCGCGCGGCCCGCGCTCGAGCTGCGGGTTGCGCGCGATCCAGTACTCCTGGAACCAGCCGATGTGCCCCAGTTCCCACAGCGGCGGGTTGAGTTCGGCGCGCAGCGGCACCTGCAGGCCCGGCAGCGCGCGTTCGTAGACGGCGAAGGCGGCGAGCGTGTCGGCGCGGCTCGCGCGCAGCGCATCGGCCAGCGCCTGCGGCGGCCCGCGGCGGGCGTCGAGTGCCGGGCGCTGTACGCTCGCGTCGTGCATCGTGAACCCCTGGTCATCGTGACGCCGGCGCTGGCCGCGGCCAACAACGGCAACTGGCGCACCGCCCGGCGCTGGGCGCGGCTGCTCGCGCCAGCTTACCGCGTCGCCGTCACCGACCGCTGGCGCGGCGGCGACGAGACCTTGATGATCGCGCTGCACGCGCGCCGCTCGGCCGCGTCGGTGGCCGCCTGGCGCGCCGCGCATCCGGGGCGGCCGCTGCTGCTGGTGCTGACCGGCACCGACCTGTACCGCGACATCGCCACCGATGCCGACGCACAGCGCTCGCTCGCGCTGGCCGATGCGCTGGTGGTGCTCAACGAGATGGGCGCGCGGCAACTGCCCGAGGCCTTGCGCGCCAAGGCGCAGGTGGTGCTGCAGTCCAGTCCGGCGCGTGCGCCGGCAGCGCGCACGCCGCGCCACCTGCGCGCGCTGATGGTCGGCCACCTGCGCGCCGAGAAGGACCCGCAGACCTACTGGCGCGCGGCGCAACGGCTCGCGCAGCGGCGCGACATCCGGCTCGACCATGTCGGTGCCGCGCTCGACCCGGCGCTCGGCGCGCAAGCCGCGGCGCTGGCCGCACGGCAGCCGCAGTTCCGCTGGCTCGGCGGCCAGCCGCACGCCGCGGTGCGCCGGCGCATCCAGCACGCGCACGTGCTGGTGCACCCGAGCCGGATGGAAGGCGGCGCGCAGGTCGTGATCGAGGCGATCCGCAGCGGCACGCCGGTGCTCGCGTCGCGCATCGACGGCAACCTCGGGCTGCTCGGCAGCGGTTACGAAGGCGTGTTCGCGCCCGGCGACGATGCGGCCTTGGCTGCCCTGCTCGCACGCGCGCGCGACGAAGCCGATATGCTGCCGCGGCTGGCCGCGCAGCTGGCCCTACGGTCGCACCTGTTCGATCCCGCGGCCGAGCAGGCTGCGCTGCACCGGATCATCGGCGCGCTGCGGGCGCGCCACCTCGACCGAAGCCCCCGATGAACGCACCGAATTCCCCTGCCGCGGCGGCCGAGCCGCGCCTGACCTCGCTGTCGCACGGCGGCGGCTGCGGCTGCAAGATCGCCCCGGGCCTGCTGTCCGAAATCCTGAAGGGCAGCGCCGCGCTGCCGGCGCCGGCCGAGCTGCTGGTGGGCATAGCCACCGCCGACGACGCCGCCGTCTACCGCCTCAACGACGAGCAGGCGCTGGTCGCGACCACCGACTTCTTCATGCCGATCGTCGACGACCCGTTCGACTTCGGCTGCATCGCCGCGACCAACGCGATCAGCGACGTGTACGCGATGGGCGGCCGGCCCATCCTCGCGCTCGCGCTGGTGGGCATGCCGATCAACGTGCTGTCCACCGCCACGATCGGCCGCATCCTCGAAGGCGGCGCGAGCGTGTGCCGCGCCGCCGGCATCCCGATCGCCGGCGGCCACACGATCGATTCGGTCGAGGCGATCTACGGCCTGGTCGCGCTCGGCCTCGTGCACCCGAAGCGGGTCAAGCGCAACGCCGACGCGCAACCCGGCGACCTGCTGCTGCTGGGCAAGCCGCTGGGCGTGGGCGTGATGAGCGCGGCGCTGAAGAAGGGCGCGCTCGACGCCGCCGGCTATGCCCGGATGGTCGCGACGACCACGCAGCTCAACACCCCCGGCCCGGACTTGGCGGCGCTGCCTGGCGTGCACGCGCTGACCGACGTCACCGGCTTCGGCCTGGCGGGGCACGCGCTCGAGATGGCGCGCGGCTCGGGCTGCACGGTGCAGATCGACTGGCGCGCGGTGCCGCTGCTGGCTGGCGTGCGCGACCTGGCCGCGCACGGCTTCGTCACCGGCGCGTCGGGCCGCAACTGGGCCGCCTACGGCCACGACGTGGCGCTGCCCGACGCCTTCGAGCCGCAAGACCGCGCGCTGCTGTGCGACCCGCAGACCAGCGGCGGGCTGCTGGTGTCGTGCGAGCCGGGCGCGCTCGACGCGGTGCAGGCCGTCTTCGGCCGCCACGGCTTCGGCGCGGCCGCGGTCGTCGGGCGCGTGCTGGCGGCGCAGGGCCGGCCGCTGCAGGTGCTGGGCTGAACGCGAAGCGGCGCGAACATGCCGCCGCAGCACACGAACGCCGGCTCGACGCCGGCCGTCCCATCACCCGATCCATCGGCCGACCCCGCAGCCGCCCCATCGGCCGGCGCGCACGACGGTGCACGCGATCCAGGCTCGAACGCTTCGCCCGCGGTTGACGCCGCGGTTGACGCCGCGGCTGCGGCCGGGCTGACGACGGCGCAGGCGCAGCAGGCGCTGGCGCAGTTCGGCGCCAACGAGATCGCCGACGTGCGCGACAGCCTCGCCAAGCGTGCGTTGGCCAAGCTGTGGGCGCCGGTGCCGTGGATGCTCGAGGCGGCCGTCGTGCTGCAGCTCGCGCTCGGCAAGTTCGTCGAGGCGGCGATCATCGCCGCACTCGTCGCCTTCAACGCGGCGGTGGCGCTGGCGCAAGAGGGGCGCGCGCGCACCGCGCTCGCGGCGCTGAAGTCGCGGCTGGCGCTGAACGCAACGGTGCGCCGCGACGGCGCCTGGTGCACGCTGCCGGCCAAGGAACTTGTGCCCGGCGACCGGGTGAAGCTGTCGCTCGGCGCCGTGGTGCCGGCGGACGTGCAGCTCGTCGCCGGCGCGGTGCTGGTCGACCAGTCGATGCTGACCGGCGAATCGCTGCCGGTGGAAGCCGGCGCCGGCGCGAGCACCTGGGCGGGCGCGCTGGTGCGCCGCGGCGAGGCCGAGGCGCTGGTCACCGCCACCGGCGCGCGCACGCGCTTCGGCCGCAGCGCCGAGCTGGTGCGCAGCGCGCACGCGCAGGGCTCGCAGCAGCAGGCGGTGCTGCGCGTGGTGCGCAACCTCGCGCTGTTCAACGGCACGGTGATCGCGCTGCTGGCCGCGCACGCGTGGGGCCAGGGCCTGCCGCTGCGCGCGATCGAGCCGCTGGTGCTGACCGCGCTGCTGGCGTCGATCCCGGTGTCGCTGCCCGCCACCTTCACGATGGCGGCGGCGCTGGCCGCGCACGTGCTGGCCGACCGCGGCGTGCTGGCCACGCGGCTGTCGGCGCTGGACGAGGCCGGCAGCATCGACCTGCTGTGCTCCGACAAGACCGGCACGCTGACGCGCAACGAGCTGCGCGTCGTCGCCGCGCGGCCCTGCGCCGGCTTCGACGAGGCGGGGCTGCTGGCGCTGGCCGCGCTCGCCAGCTCCGACGCCGGCGCCGACCCGGTGGACGCGGCGATCCGCGCGGCCGCGGGGCCGGTGCCGCCGCTCGCCCGGCGGCTCGCCTTCCAGCCCTTCGACCCGGCGACCAAGCGCGCCGAAGCGCGCGTGCAGGGCAACGACGGCCGCGAGCAGCGCATCATGAAAGGCGCTTTCGCGGTGATCGCCGATGCGGCCGGCGCCGATGGCACCCAACGCCGCGAGGCCGACGCGCTCGAGGCCCAGGGCCACCGCGTGCTCGCGGTCGCCGTCGCCGACGACGCGGGCGCACGCATCGCCGGATTGCTCGCGCTCAGCGACCCGGCGCGCGACGATGCGGCCGCGCTGATCCGCCATCTCGGCGAGCACGGCGTGCGCGTGATGATGGTCACCGGCGACGCCCCCACCACCGCGGCCGCGGTGGCGCGCACGCTGGGCATCCGCGGCGAGGTGTGCGCGCCGGGCGCGCACGCGGCCGCGGGCGCCGATTGCGCGGTGCTGGCCGGCGTGCTGCCGCAGGACAAGTACGAACTGGTGCGCGCGCTGCAGCAAGCCGGCCACAAGGTGGGCATGTGCGGCGACGGCGCCAACGACGCGCCCGCGCTGCGCCAGGCGCACATGGGCATCGCGGTGGCGCAGGCGACCGATGTGGCCAAGGCCGCCGCCGGCCTGGTGCTGACCACACCGGGCCTGGCCGGCGTCGTCGACGCGATCGAGGAAGGCCGGCGTGCGTTCCGGCGGGTGCAGACCTACACGCTCAACTCGATCATCAAGAAGGTCGCCACGGTGCTGTTCATCGCCGCCGGCTTCGTGCTGACCGGGCAGCCGATCCTGACGCCGCTGCAGATGATCGTGCTGCTGGTGGTGGGCGACCTGCTGTCGATGGCGCTGACCACCGACCGCGCAACGCCCGCGCGCCGGCCCAACGTCTGGCGCATCGGCCGGCTCACCGCGGTGGGCGTCGTCGTCGGGCTCGGGCAGCTCGCGTTCGCGGTGGGCGTGCTGGCGATCGGCGCATTCCGGTTGCAGCTGTCGCCCGGGGCGCTGACGACGCTGGCCTTCCTGACCCTGGTGTTCGCGGGCCAGGCGACGATCTACGCGATCCGCGTGCGCGGGCGGCTGTGGGAGGCGGCGCCGGGCGGCTGGCTCGTCGCGGCGACGATTGCCGACCTGGGGATCGGCATCGCCGTGGCGCTGAGCGGCGTGCTCTCGGCGCCGTTGCCCGGCAGCATCGTCGCCGCGCTGCTGGCGGCGTCGGTCGCGCTCGTCTTCGTGCTCGACGGCCTGCGCCGCGCCGCCTTCGCGCGCCTGGCGGTGGCGTAGCGCCGCGCGGGCCGCACGCGCCGATCGGGTTCACCGGCCCGGCGGCGCACTGACGATCCACGCCGACGCGGCGCCGATGCCGGCGAACTGCGCGGCGATCAGCGCTTCGCCCTGCTCGAGCATGAAGGCGCGCAAGGCCTCGGCGGCCGGCGCCAGCGGCTTGCCGCCGACGTTGACGATGTGCCAGCGGCGCAGCAGCGGCAGCCCTTCGATGTCGAGCACCGCGAGCTTGCCCGCGGCGATCTCGAGGCCGCAGGTGTGCAGCGACAGGAAGGCCACGCCCATGTCGGCGATCACCGCCTGCTTGATCGTCTCGTTGCTCGCCATCTCCATCACCCGCGGCGGCGCCAGGCGCTGCTCGCGGAAGAACTCCTCCATCGCCGCGCGCGTGCCCGAGCCCGGCTCGCGGACGATGAACTCCGCGTCGGCCAGCGCCGCCGGCGGGATCCGGCGCCTGTGCGCCAGCGGATGCTCGGGCGAGGCGATGATCGCGTGCGGATGGAGCGCGAAGGATTCGGCGCGCGTGTCCAGTTCGCGCGGCGGCCGGCCCATCACCGCCAGGTCGACCTCGTTGTCGTGCAGCCGGCGCACCAGCTGCTCGCGGTTGCCGACCGACAGGCTCATCTGCACGCCGCGGTGCCCGGCGCGAAAGCGCGCCAGCAGCCGCGGCACGAAGTACTTCGCGGTGCTGACCATGCCGATCGTGATCCGGCCGGTCTCGCCGCCGCGCAGCCGGGCGAGCGCGTCTTCGGCCTCCTTCAGCGTGGCCAGGATCCTGCGCGCATAGACGAGGAAGTACTCGCCGCTGGTCGTCAGCGTCAGCGCCCGGGCGCTGCGGTCGAACAGCGGCAGGCCGACGGCGCCTTCCAGCTCCTTGATCTGCATGGTGACGGCGGGCGGCGTCAGGTGCAATTCCTCGGCCGCCCTGGCAAAGCTCAGGTGGCGCGCCGCTGCACAGAACGAGCGCAGTTGCCGGATCGTGACCGCACGCATCAGAATTTCTTAATTCGGCCTTCTCGATTCATGAATTTACCTGAAGCCGTGGAAAGCCCACAGTGCGCCTGCCGAGTCAGAGCACGAAGGGAATCGAGCCATGAACATGCCGGTCGAAGGCGCGCTGGCCGCCGATGCCACCCGGATCACCGACGCCCGCGAGCGCTACCGCGCCGGGGTGCTGAAGTACCGCCAGATGGGCTACTGGGAGCCCGACTACGTGCCCAGGGACACCGACACGATCTGCCTGTTCCGGATCACGCCGCAGGACGGCGTCGATCCGGTCGAGGCCGGCGCCGCGGTGGCCGGCGAGAGCAGCACCGCGACCTGGACCGTCGTGTGGACCGACCGCCTGACCGCCTGCGAGAACTACCGCGCCAAGTGCTTCAGGGTCGAGCCGGTGCCGGGCCGGCCCGGCGAGTACTTCGCCTGGGTGGCCTACGACATCATCCTGTTCGAGGAAGGCTCGATCGCCAACATGACGGCGAGCCTGATCGGCAACGTCTTCAGCTTCAAGCCGCTGCGCGCCGCGCGGCTCGAGGACATCCGCATCCCGGTGGCGCTGGTCAAGACCTTCAAGGGCCCGCCCACCGGCCTGATCGTCGAGCGCGAGCGCCTCGACAAGTTCGGCCGGCCGCTGCTGGGCGCCACCACCAAGCCCAAGCTCGGCCTGTCGGCCCGCAACTACGGCCGCGTGATCTACGAAGGCCTGAAGGGCGGGCTCGACTTCATGAAGGACGACGAGAACATCAACTCGCAGCCCTTCATGCACTGGCGCGACCGCTTCCTGTACGTGATGGACGGCGTGAACAAGGCCAGCGCCGCCACCGGCGAGGTCAAGGGCAGCTACCTGAACGTCACCGCCGGCACGATGGAGGCGATCTACGAGCGCGCCGCGTTCGCGCACGAACTGGGCTCGGTGGTGATCATGGTCGACCTGATCGTCGGCTGGCCCTGCATCCAGAGCCTCGCCGAATGGTGCCGCCGCCACGACATGATCCTGCACATGCACCGTGCCGGCCACGGCACCTACACGCGCCAGAAGAACCACGGCGTGTCCTTCCGCGTGATCGCCAAGTGGCTGCGCCTGGCCGGCGTCGACCACCTGCACGCCGGCACCGCGGTGGGCAAGCTCGAAGGCGACCCGCTGACCGTGCAGGGCTGCTACAACGTGTGCCGCGACGCGGTGACCCGGCAGGACCTGGCGCGCGGCCTGCACTTCGACCAGGACTGGTGCGACCTGAAGAAGGTGATGCCGGTGGCCTCCGGCGGCATCCACGCCGGCCAGATGCACCAGCTGGTCGACCTGTTCGGCGACGACGTGGTGCTGCAGTTCGGCGGCGGCACGATCGGCCACCCGGCCGGGATCCAGGCCGGCGCCGTGGCCAACCGGGTCGCGCTCGAGGCAATGATCAAGGCGCGCAACGAGGGCCGCGACATCCGCCACGAAGGCCCGCAGATCCTGCAGCAGGCGGCGCGGTTCTGCACGCCGCTGGCGCAGGCGCTCGACACCTGGAAGGACGTGAGCTTCGACTACACGCCCACCGACACCAGCGACTACGCGCTCACGCCGGCGGTGGCGTAGCCCGAAGGCCCGCCGCCCAGCGCCTGCTGGCAACCCCAACTGCCGCACCCCGGCCCCGGCCCGCGCCGGGCCGACGAGGAGACCCCGCGATGATGACCAACCCCACCGGCCGCGTGACCCAGGGCCAGTTCAGCTTCCTGCCCGATCTGAGCGACGACGAGATCCGGATGCAGGTCGACTACGGCCTGCGCAAGGGCCATGCGTGGAGCGTCGAATACACCGACGACCCGCACCCGCGCAACACCTACTGGGAGATGTTCGGCATGCCGATGTTCGACCTGCGCGACGCCGCCGGCGTGATGCTGGAGCTGGCGCAGTGCCGCCGGACCTTCCCCGACCACTACATCCGGCTGATGGCCTTCGACTCGACCCGCGGCGTCGAGTCGATCGCGATGAGCTTCATCGTCAACCGGCCCAAGTCCGAGCCCGGCTTCGGCCTGGTGCGGCAGGAGGCCGAAGGCCGCAACATCCGCTGCACGGTGCACGCCTACGCCACCGACCGCCCCGAGGGCGAGCGCTTCGGCAGCTGAGGCCGGCGCCCCGCGACACCGCAGCCCCGGCCGAACACGACGCACGACGGGCACCACCCGGAGCCGATCCGATGAGCACCCCGCTGTACTCGATCCCCGGCAGCCCGGCGCCGGCTGCCGCGCCGCCGCCCGCGCCGCCTGATGCGATCGGCGCCGCCCGCACCGTCAACGAGGTGCTGGCCGGCAGCCGGGTCGAGGCCGTGATGGACGAGCTCGACCGCGACCTGGTCGGCCTGGCGCCGGTCAAGAGCCGCATCCGCGACATCGCCGCGCTGCTGGTCGTCGACAAGCTGCGCGCCAACCTCGGCCTGGTGCCGGCAGGCCGCACGCCGGCGCCGAGCCTGCACATGTGCTTCACCGGCAACCCGGGCACCGGCAAGACCACGGTGGCGTTGCGCATCGCGCAGATCCTGCACCGGCTCGGCTACGTGCGCCAGGGCCATGTGGTCAGCGTCACCCGCGACGACCTGGTCGGCCAGTACATCGGCCACACCGCGCCCAAGACGCGCGAAGTGCTCAAGAAGGCGATGGGCGGCGTGCTGTTCATCGACGAGGCCTACTACCTGTACCGGCCGGAGAACGAGCGCGACTACGGCCAGGAGGCGATCGAGATCCTGCTGCAGGCGATGGAGAACCACCGCGACGACCTGGTCGTGATCCTGGCCGGCTACAAGGAGCGGATGGACACCTTCTTCAGGTCCAACCCGGGCATGAACTCGCGCATCGCGCACCACATCGACTTCCCCGACTACACGCCCGACGAGCTGCTGCAGATCGCCGAACGCATGCTCGCCGGCCGGCAGTACCGCTTCGGCGAGGGTGCGCGCGCGGCCTTCGCGCAATACCTCGGGCGCCGGACGCGGCAGCCGCACTTCGCCAACGCCCGCAGCGTGCGCAACGCGCTCGACCGCGCGCGGCTGCGCGCCGCCTCGCGCCTGTTCGCCGACCGCGACCGGGTGCTGACCGAGGCCGAGCTGACGACGATCCTGCCGGCCGACATCCTCGCCAGCCGCGTGTTCGCGGCCGCCGCGCCCTGAACCCCGCGTCCCGATCCACCCCCGAGCCCGCCATGCCGCTGTCGAACCGCCCCACCCTGACGCAGTACCTGATCGAGCAGCGCCGCCGCTTCCCGCAGGCCAGCGGGACGATGAACGCGCTGATCCTCGACGTCTCGATCGCGGCCAAGGCGATCGCCCGCGCCGTCGCCTGCGGCGAGCTCGGCGATCCGGCGGCCCGGGAACTCGTCGCCGCCGCGCAGTCGCATGCGCCGATCGAGGCCCCGGGCGAAGCCGCCCGGCCGCTGGACCTCGTCAGCAACGAGATCTTCCTGCGCACGGCCGAGTGGTCGGGGCACCTGGCCGGCATGGCCTCGGAGGAGATGGCGCAGCCCTACCGGATCCCGGCGCGCTATGCGCGCGGCAAGTACCTGCTGGCCTTCGACCCGCTCGACGGCTCGGGCAACCTCGACGTCAACGTGTCGGTGGGCAGCATCTTCTCGGTGCTGCGCGCGCCCGACGAAGCCGCCGCCGGCGGCCGCGAAGTCCGTGATGCCGACTTCCTGCAGCCGGGCACCGCCCAGGTCGCGGCCGGCTACGCGATCTACGGGCCGATGACGATGCTGGTGCTGACGGTCGGCAACGGCGTGGCCGGCTTCACGCTCGACCACGACCTGGGCGAGTTCAAGCTCACGCACCCCGACATCCGCGTGCCCGACGACGCGCAGGAGTTCGCGATCGACGCCAGCAACGCCCGCTTCTGGGAGCCGCCGGTGAAGCGCTACGTCGACGAATGCCTGGCCGGCCGCAGCGGGCTGCGCGCCAAGGACTTCAACATGCGCTGGATCGCCAGCCTGGTCGCCGAGGCGCACCGCATCCTGATGCGCGGCGGCGTGTTCCTGTACCCGAAGGACACCCGCAGCCCGGGCAGGCCCGGCCGGCTGCGGCTGCTGTACGAGGCCAACCCGATCGGCTTCATCCTCGAGCAGGCCGGCGGGCGCGCCAGCACCGGCCGCGAGCCGGTGCTGGGCGTGCGGCCGGCCGGGCTGCACCAGCGCATCGGGCTGGTGTTCGGCTCGAAGCACGAGGTCGAACGCATCGAGCGCTACCACGCCGAGTACGACGCCGGCACCGACCGGCCGTACGTGTCGCCGCTGTTCAGCGAACGCTCACTGTTCCGGCCCGAGGCGCTGATCTGAACCGGAGGGCCCCGTGTCGAGACAGCACCCGATCATCGCCGTGACCGGCTCGTCCGGCGCCGGCACCACGACGGTGATGCAGAGTTTCCAGCACATCTTCCGCCGCGAGGGCCTCGCGGCGCAGATCGTCGAAGGCGATTCGTTCCACCGCTTCGACCGCGCCGAGATGCGCGCGCGCATGCAGGAGGCCGAAGCGGGCGGCAACAAGCACTACTCGCACTTCGGCCCGTACTCGAACCTGCTCGAGGAGCTGGAGGCGCTGTTCCGCGGCTACGGCGCGAGCGGCCGCGGCCGCGTGCGCAAGTACGTGCACGACGAGCGCGAGGCGGCCGAGTACGGCGTCGCCCCGGGCTGCTTCACCGACTGGCAGGACATCGAGCCGGGCAGCGACCTGATGTTCTACGAAGGCCTGCACGGCGCCTACGTCGACGACCGGATCGACATCGCCGGCCACGTCGACCTGCTGGTCGGCGTGGTGCCGATCATCAACCTCGAGTGGATCCAGAAGCTGCACCGCGACAAGAAGCTGCGCGGCTACTCGCAGGAGGCGGTGGTCGACACCATCCTGCGGCGCATGCCCGACTACGTGAACCACATCTGCTCGCAGTTCACCCACACCCACGTCAACTTCCAGCGCGTGCCGGTGGTCGATACCTCCAACCCCTTCATCGCCCGCGACATCCCCAGCGCCGACGAGAGCCTGTGCGTGATCCGCTTCGCCGACCCGAAGGGCATCGACTTCCCGTACCTGCTGTCGATGCTCAGCGATTCGTGGATGACGCGGCCCAACAGCATCGTCTGCCCCGGCGGCAAGATGGGGCTGGCGATGCAGCTGATCTTCACGCCGATGATCCTGCGCCTGATGGACCTGAAGCGCCGCGGCTGACGCGCGCGCAGGCCGGGCCAGCAGCGACCGGCGCGCCCGGGCAGCCAGCCGGCGCAGCGGGCGCAGCGGGCGCAGCGGGCGCAGCGGGCGCAGCGGGCGCAGCGGCCGGCCGGCTACTGGTACACGACTTCGGCCTGCTCGTCCGCGGCGCAGCCGCGCCACAGCGCCAGTGCCTCGTCGCTGGGCCAGAAGCGCGCGTCGTCGCCCAGGTCCAGGTCGGCGCTGGCGCCTTCGCGCTCCAGGTGCAGCCGCACCGCCAGGCCCTGCGGCGACTCGCCCTGCGCAGCGGGCTGGCGGCGCGCGGGCCAGCGCTTCAGCACCTCGTCCAGCGGCGGCGGATGGCCGTTCAGCAGCACCCGCAGCCAGCGGCCGAAGCGCGCGCGCGCGCCCGCCAGGTCCCACAGCTGCTGCACGTTCAGGCGCAGGCCGCCGTTGAAGCGGTCGAGTTGCACGCGGCCCTGCACGATCAGCAGCGCGTCTTCGTGCAGCAGGTCGCGGTGCGCGTCGATCAGCTCGTCGCCGACCACCGCCTCGATCGGCCCGCTGCCGTCGTCCAGCACGAAGATCAGCGCGCGGCCGCGCGCGCCGTTGACCAGACGCGGCGCGCCCGCGATGCCGGCCACCCGCTGCGGCTCGCGCGAATCCTGCAGCGCGGCGATCGGCATCGCGCCGATGCGGCGCACCTCGTCGGCATGCTGGTCGAACAGATGGCCCGACAGGTGGAAGCCGATCGCCGTCTTCTCCTGCGTCAGCCGCTCGCGCAGGTCCCACGGCGCGGCCGCCACCAGCGCCGGCTCGTGGGTGGAAGCGGCGTGCGACACCTCGCCGTCGTGGCCGAAGTCGAACAGCCCGGCCTGCAGCGCGTGCGCCGCCTGCGCGTCGGCCCAGTCGAAGGCCAGGCCCACGCTGGCCAGCAGTGGCGCGCGCGCATCCGCGCCTTCGGCACGCGCGCCCGAAGGCGCAGCCGGCCCGGCGCGGCCGGCGTGCAGCGCGTCGAAGGCGCCGGCCTTGACCAGCGCCTCGACCACGCGCTTGTTCACGCGCTGGCGGTCCACCCGCGCGCAGAAGTCGAACAGGCTGCGGAACGGCCCGCTGCCGGTGCCTTCGTGCTCGCCGGTGCCGTCGCGCGCGGCCGCGATCGCCTCGATCGCCGCCTGGCCGGTGCCCTTGATCGCGCCCAGGCCGTAGCGCACGCAGTCGTCGGCCACCGGCTCGAAGCGCCACACGCCGCGGTTGATGTCGGGCGGCTCGAAGCGGATGCCGAACTGCTTCGCGTCGTCGAGCAGCACGCGCAGCTTGTCGGTGTCGTCCATCTCCACCGTCATGTTGGCGGCGTAGAACTCGGCCGCGCAGTGCACCTTGACCCAGGCGGTGTGGTACGCGAGCACCGAGTACGCGGCGGCATGGCTCTTGTTGAAGCCGTAGCCGGCGAACTTCTCCATCAGGTCGAAGACCTCGTCGGCCTTGGCCTCGGCGATGCCCTGCGCCATCGCACCGGCGCGGAACTTCACGCGCTCCTTGGCCATCTCCTCGGGCTTCTTCTTGCCCATCGCGCGGCGCAGCAGGTCGGCGCCGCCGAGCGAGTAGCCGCCCAGGATCTGCGCGGCCTGCATCACCTGCTCCTGGTACACGAAGATGCCGTAGGTCTCGGCCAGCACCGCCTCGAGCAGCGGGTGCGGGTACGCGACCGGCTCGCGCCCGTTCTTGCGCGCGCAGAAGCTCGGAATGTTCTCCATCGGCCCCGGGCGGAACATCGCGTTCAGCGCGATCAGGTCCTCGATGCGCGTGGGCCGGGCTTCGCGCAGCATGTTCTGCATGCCGCGGCTTTCGAACTGGAACACCGCCTCGGTCTGCGCCTGCGCGAACAGCCGGTAGACCCGCGGGTCGTCCAGCGGCAGCGCGTCGTAGTCGAAGCCGCTCAGCTCGGGCCGGCGTGCGCGGATGAATTCCTTCGCCAGCTCGAGGATCGTCAGCGTCGCCAGCCCCAGGAAGTCGAACTTGACCAGGCCGATCGCCTCGACGTCGTCCTTGTCGAACTGGCTGACTGCGCTGCTGCTGCCCGGCTGCTGGTACAGCGGGCAGAAGTCGGTGATTTTCCCCGGCGCGATCAGCACGCCGCCGGCGTGCATGCCGACGTTGCGCACCAGGCCCTCGACGCGCGCGGCCAGCGCCAGCAGCTCGGCCACCTCTTCCTCGGCCGCCTCGCGCACTTCGAGCTCGGGCGCTTCCTTGCGCGCGTAGATCAGGCCGGGGTCGGGCTTGTCGGGCACCCGCGCCAGCGTCACCGTCTTGCCGGGCGGCGCCGGCACCAGCTTGGCGATCGCATCGACCTGGCCGTAGCCCATGCCGAGCACGCGGCCCACGTCGCGCAGCGCCGCCTTGGCCGCCATCGTGCCGAAGGTGGCGATCTGGCTGACCGCGTCGCGGCCGTACTTGGCCTTCACGTAGTCGATCACGCGCTCTCGGTTGGCCTGGCAGAAGTCGATGTCGAAGTCGGGCATCGACACCCGCTCGGGGTTCAGGAAGCGCTCGAACAGCAGGCCGTACTGCAGCGGGTCGAGCCCGGTGATCGACAGCGCCCAGGCCACCAGCGAGCCCGCGCCCGAGCCGCGCCCCGGGCCCACCGGGCAGCCGTTGGCCAGCGCCCACTGGATGAAGTCGCCGACGATCAGGAAGTAGCCGGGGAAGCCCATCTCCAGGATCGTCGCGATCTCGAAGTCGAGCCGCTCGGCATAGCGCGGCCGCTCGCGCTCGCGCTCGGCGGCGTCGGGGAAGCGCGCCCGCAACCGCTGCTCGAGCCCGTGTTGCGCCACCTGGCGGAAGTACTGCTCGAGCGTCAGCCCCTCGGGCACCGGGAACTGCGGCAGCTGCGCCTTGCCCAGCTCGAGCACCAGGTTGCAGCGGCGCGCGATCTGCACGCTGTTGGCCAGTGCCGACGGCACGTCGGCGAACAGCGCCTGCATCTCGGCTGCGGTCTTGAAGTGCTGCTCGTCGGTGAAGCGCTTGATCCGCCGCGGGTTGGCCAGCGTCTCGCCCTCGGCGATGCACACCCGCGCCTCGTGCGCCTCGAAGTCGTCGCGCTGCAGGAATTGCACCGGATGCGTGGCCACCACCGGCAGCTGCAGCCGCGCGGCCAGCGCCACCGCGCGCCTGACATGGGGCTCGTGCACGGGTGCGCCGGCGCGCTGCAGCTCCAGGTAGAAGCGGCCGTCGAAGCAGGCCGCCAGGCGGCGCGCCAGGGCCTCGGCGCGCGCGCCGTCGCCGCCCAGCAGCGCCTGCCCGACCGCGCCGGCGTCGGCACCCGACAGCGCGATCAGCCCGCCGTTGAGCGCGTCGAGCCACGTCCACTTGATCCACGCCTGGGTACGCTGCACGTTGGCGGTCCAGCCGCGCGTCAGCAGCTCGCACAGGTTCAGGTAGCCGCGCCGGTCCTGCGCCAGCACCAGCAGCCGGCTCGGGTGCTTGTCGGTGCCTTCGGGCTCGAGCCACAGGTCGGCGCCGATGATCGGCTTGACGCCCTGGTCGCGGCAGGCCTTGTAGAACTGCACCGCGCCGAACAGGTTGTTCAGGTCGGTCAGCGCGAGCGCCGGCTGGCCGTCGGCGCGCGCCGCGCGCGCCGCCTCGGCGATGCGCAGCGTGCCGTCGACCACCGAGAACTCGCTGTGCAGCCGCAGATGGACGAAAGCCATGAGGCATTGTAGGCAGCGGCCCCGCGCGCCCCGGCTCGCCCGGGCCCGGACAGGCTCCAGAATCGGCGCGTGACCGCGGCGCATGCCTCCACCCCCGCGCCCGCGCGCGCGGCCCCCGCGTTGACGGCGCTGGCGCTCAAGCTCGCCGGCGCGCTGCTGTTCCTGACGGCGCTGGCGATGTGGATGTCGCGCGCGCCCGACTGGCCGGTGGAGTCGCTGGTCGCACGCTGGGCGCCGCCGCCGTCGCAGTTCATCGACCTCGACGGCCAGCTCGTGCACCTGCGCGACGAAGGCCCGCGCGCCGACCCCGAGCCGCTGGTGCTGCTGCACGGCAGCGCCGGCAGCCTGCACACCTGGGAGGGCTGGGTGCGCGCGCTGCGTGCCCGGCACCGCGTGATCACGCTGGACCTGCCCGGCTTCGGTCTGACCGGCGCGCGCACCGACGCCGACTACCGCACCGACGCCGATGCCCGCTTCGTGCTCGCGCTGCTCGACCGGCTCGGCGTGCAGCGCTTCGTGCCCGGCGGCAACGGGCTCGGCGGCGAGGTCGCGGCGCGCATCGCGCGGCTGGCGCCCGATCGCGCGGCCGGGTTGATCCTGGTGGCGCCGGCCGGCCTGGCCGGCGAACCGGCGCCGGCCCGGCTGGGTGCGATCGCCGCGCGCCTGCCGCTGCTGCCGCAACTGTTCGAGACCGTGCTGCCGCGCCCGCTGGTCGTGGCCGGGCTGCAGTACGCCTACGGCGACCCGGGCAGGATCGACGACGCGGTGGTCGACCGCTATTGGCAGCTGATGCTGCGCGACGGCAACCGCCGCGCGCTGGCGCAGCGCCTGGCGCAGGAAGAGCATGCCACCGAGGCCGCGCGCATCGGCACGCCGGGGATGCCGACGCTGATCCTGTGGGGCGGGCGCGACCGGCTGATCGCGCCCGATGCGGGGCGCCGCCTGGCGGCGCAGATCGCGGGCAGCCGGCTCGTCGTCTTCGACGATCTCGGCCACCTGCCGCAGGAGGAAGACCCGGCGCGCAGCGCCGCTGCGGCGGCGGCCTTCCTGGCGCGCTGATCAGGCGGCGGCCGGGCGGCGCGCGTCCAGGCTGGCGCCGCCGGCGCCGAAGCCCACGAGCAGCAGCAGCCCGCCGGCAACCGCCAGGTTCTTCATGAACAGCAGCTGCTGGACCATCTGCTGCTCGGCCGGCGCGGCCCAGTAGGCGTGGAAGATCAGGCTCGCCAGCAGCGTGAACAGCGCCAGCGCGAGCGCAGCGACGCGTACCCGCCAGCCGATCACCAGCGCCACGCCGGCGCCCAGCTCGAGCGCCGCCGTCAGCACCGCCAGCACCATCGGCAGCGGCAGCCCCTTGCTGGCGATGTAGCCGGCGGTGCCGGCCAGGCCGGCGAACTTGGACACGCCGCCGAGGATGAACATCAGCGCCAGCAGGATGCGGGCGGCGAGGGCCACGAGGTTTTGGGACATGACGGGGTTTCCTTTCGGGGAGATGAAGGTTGGAACGAAGGGTGGAACGAAGAGTGGAACGAAGGGTGGGAAGGGGGATGGCGGTCGGGCAAGCGCGCAGGCCGTCGGCACGCGCCTCGGGCGCGGCCCGCGCAGCAGGCAGCGCCGTGGCCGCGTGCCGCTCAGCGCGCGAGGTCGAAGACCAGCACTTCGGCGTCGCGGCCGCCGTCCAGGTGCAGTTGCGTCTCGCCGTCGAGCCTGGCCGCGTCGCCGGCTTCGAGCGCGTGGCCGTTGACGCGCAGCGCGCCGCGCGCCACGTGCACGTAGGCGAGGCGGCGCGGATCCAGATCGAGGCTGGCGGATTCGGCGCCGTCGAACAGCCCGGCACGGACCACCGCGTCGGCGTGGATCGTCAGTGCGCCGTCGCGGCCGTCTTCGGCGGCGATCAGCCGCAGCCGGCCGCGCTTGGCGTCATCGCTGAAATGCCGTTGCTCGTAGCCGGGCTCGATGCCGCGCCGGCGCGGCTCGATCCAGATCTGCAGGAAGTGGGTGACGGCGTCGGCCGCGTGGTTGAACTCACTGTGCAGCACGCCGCGCCCGGCGCTCATGCGCTGCACGTCGCCGGCACGGATCACGCCGGCGCGGCCGCGGCCGGTGTTGTCCTGGTGCGCGAGCGCGCCGTCGAGCACGTAGCTGAGGATCTCCATGTCGCGGTGGCCGTGCGTGCCGAAGCCGCCGCCCGGGGCGATGCGGTCTTCGTTGATCACGCGCAGGTTGCCGAAGCCCATGTGCGCGGGGTCGTGGTAGTCGGCGAAGGAGAAGCTGTGGCGGCTGTCGAGCCAGCCGTGGTCGGCGTGGCCGCGGTCGGCCGAAAGGCGCAGGGTGATCATGGACAGGCGGGTCGCAACGGCATGCTGGGATGCCCGTCACTGTAGGCGCGCACCGGCGCCGGCGGGCCCGGCCGGCTTGCAGCGCAGCGTTCAAATAAGATGAAGCGCCCTGCCCGCCCCGAGCCTCGATGCCGATGCCCAACGCCCACCAGGTGCTGACCCCCGACGCGCTCGCGATGATCGACGCGATCGCGCGCACCGGCAGCTTCGCCGCGGCCGCGCGCGAGCTCGGCAAGGTGCCGTCGGCGCTGACCTACAGCGTGCGCCAGCTCGAGGAGGCGCTCGACGTGCTGCTGTTCGACCGGCGCTCGCGCCAGGCCAAGTTCACCGCCGCCGGGCAGGAGCTGCTCGGCGAGGGCCGCCGGCTGCTGGCCGAGACCGCGGCGGTGGCCAACCGGGTCAAGCGTGTGGCCGCCGGCTGGGAGACGCAGCTGAGCATCGCCGTGGACGACGTGATCTCGCGGCCGACGTTGCTCGAGCTGTGCGAGGCCTTCTTCGCGCTCGACCCGCAGGGCAAGGCCGGCGCCGCGGCCGGCGGCGGCCCGGGCACGCGGCTGCGGCTGGCCACCGAGGTGCTGGCCGGCACCTGGGAGGCGCTGGTCAGCGGCCGCGCCGACCTGGCGATCGGCGTCGGCCTGCACAGCCCGCCGGCGGGCGTGGCGGTCGAGCCGCTGGGCGAGCTGCGGCTGGTGTTCGCGGTCGCACAGCACCACCCGCTGGCCGAAGCGCCCGAGCCGCTCGGCGAAGTCGAGCTGCTGCGCTGGCGCGCGGTGGCGGTGGCCGATTCGGCGCAGCGGCTGGCGCCGATCACCGTGAACCTGCTGCCGGGGCAGGACGTGCTGACGGTGGCGTCGATGGCCGACAAGATCGACGCGCTGCAGCGCGGGCTGGGTTGCGGCTTCCTGCCCGAGCCGATGGCGCGCGCGGCGCTGCGCAGCGGCCGGCTGGTGGCGCGGCGCACGCAGCGCGCGGCCGGCGGCATCCGGCTCGGCTACGCGTGGCGCTGCGGCAGCGGCCGCCAGCGCGCGGCGCTGGGGCTGGCGCTGCAGTGGTGGCTGGGGCAGCTCGCCAGCCCCGCGACCCGCGTGGCGCTGCTCGAACGCCACGGCGCGACCGGGTGAGCACGCCGCGCCGCCGCCAGGCAGTTGCGCCGCGGCCGTGCATTGCGCGCCCGGCCGCTTCGGCGCGTGCAGCACACCAGGCGGCGCGTGCAGCACACCAGACGGCGCGCGCAGCACGCCAGGCGGCGCGATGACCGCCGTCGTCGGCCGCTTCGCGCCGTCGCCCACCGGGCCGCTGCACGCCGGCTCGCTGGTGGCGGCGCTGGCGAGCTGGCTCGATGCGCGCGCGCTGCACGGCCGCTGGCTGCTGCGCATCGAGGACGTCGATGCGCCGCGCTGCCTGCCCGGCATGGACCGCGTGATCGTGCAGCAGCTGGCCGCGCTCGGCCTGTTGAGCGACGAGCCGCCGCTGTGGCAATCGACCCGATCCGCCGCGTATCAGGCAGCGCTGGAGCGGCTGCTGGCCGCCGGCCTGGCCTACCCCTGCGGCTGCACCCGCCGCGACATCGAAGGTGCGCTCGCCGCGGCCGGCCGGCCGCGCACGCGCTTCGAAGCCGCGGTCTACCCCGGCACCTGCCGCACCGGGTTGCACGGGCGCGCGCCGCGAGCGATCCGGCTGCGCACCTGCCGCCAGGGCGCAGGCGGCGACATCGTGATCGACTGGCACGACCGCCGCCTGGGCGCGCAGCAGCAGAACGTCACGCGCGCAGTCGGCGACTTCGTGCTGAAGCGCGCCGACGGCCTGTGGGCCTACCAGCTGGCGGTGGTCGTCGACGACGCCGCGCAGGGCGTCACCCACGTGGTGCGCGGCGAGGACCTGGCCGACAACACGCCGCGCCAGATCCTGCTGCAACGCGCGCTCGCTCTGCCCACGCCCTTCTACCTGCACACGCCGCTGGTGCTGGGGCGCGACGGCCACAAGCTGTCCAAGCAGAACGGCGCCGCGCCGCTGGACCTGGCCGAACCGGTGCGCGCGCTCCAGGCCGCGGCCGCGGTGCTGGGCCTGCCGCCGATCGCGGCACCCACGCCGGCAGCGTGGCTGCAACAGGCGGTGCCCGCGTGGGCTGGCATCATGCGCGGCCCTTGAACTGCCCAGGAGCCCTTCGATGCCCACCCTGCCCTCCGGCCTGCAATACGAAGACACGATCGACGGCAGCGGCGCGCAAGCCGCCGCCGGCCACCACGTCAGCGTGCACTACACCGGCTGGCTGCACGATGCAGCCGCCGCGGATCAGCGCGGCCGCAAGTTCGATTCCAGCAAGGACCGCGGCCAGCCCTTCGCCTTCCCGCTCGGCGCCGGCCATGTGATCCGCGGCTGGGACGAAGGCGTGCAGGGCATGAAGGTCGGCGGCACGCGCGTGCTGACGATCCCGCCCGAGATGGGCTACGGCGCGCGCGGCGCCGGCGGCGTGATCCCGCCGAACGCGACGCTGGTGTTCGAGGTGGAGCTGCTGGGCGTGTGAGCCGGCAGCCGCGCGGCCGATGCGGGGGCCCCGCAGCAGGGCGCCGACGCGGCCGACAACCGCCGGCCGCCGCGCGTCAGCGTCCGCGCGGCCCCGGCTTCGCGAAGTTCTTGCCCGCAGGTTTGAAGCCCGGCCGGCCGTCGGGCCGCGGCCCGAAGCCGCGCCCCGCGGGCCGGGCGCCCGGGCGGGCCGCCCAATCGCCTTGCGGCGCAGCGCCCGGGCGCCCGCCGCGCCGGTCGCCGGGGCGATCGCCACCGCGGCCCGGCGGCCGCGGCGCGGCGTCGAAGCTGCGCTTGGGCTCGAGCCCGCCGATCGTCGCCGCCGGGATGCGCTGCGTGGTGAAGCGCTGGATGCGCTGGATCATGCCGGCGTCGCGGCGCTCGGCCAGCGTCACCGCCAGCCCGCTGCGGCCGGCGCGGCCGGTGCGGCCGATGCGGTGCACGTAGTCCTCGGCCTTCATCGGCAGGCCGTAGTTGATCACGTGGCTGATGGTCGGCACGTCGATGCCGCGCGCCGCCACGTCGGTGGCCACCAGCACGCGCAACTGGCGCGAGCGCAGCCCTTGCAGCACGCGGTTGCGCCGACCCTGCGGCATGCCGCCGTGCAGCGCCGCCACCGCGTGGCCCATGTCGGCCAGGCGCTCGGCGAGCCAGTCGGCGTCGCGCTGCGTGCTCGTGAACACCAGCGCCTGCTCGACGCTGCGCTCGGTCAGGATGTGGTCGAGCAGCGCGTTCTTGTGCGCCGGGTCGTCGGCCCAGTGCAGCCGCTGCTCGATGTCGGCGTGGGTGTCGGTGTGCGACGCGACGTCGATGCGCTGCGGCTCGCGCAGCAGCGTGCGCGCCAGCCGGCCGGCCTCGCCGGCGAAGGTGGCGCTGAACATCAGCGTCTGGCGCTGCAGCGGCAGCGCCGCGGCGATGTGGTGGATGTCGTCGATGAAGCCCATGTCGAGCATGCGGTCGGCTTCGTCGAGCACCAGCAGCTCGACGCCGGCCAGCAGCGCCTGGCCGCTGGCCATGTGGTCCATCAGCCGGCCGGGGGTGGCGATCAGCACGTCGAGCGCACCGCGCAGCGCGCGCAGCTGCGCGCCGTAGGGGACGCCGCCGACGACGGTCGCCACGTTCAGCCCGCGCACGTGGCGGCCGTAGTCGGAGAAGGCGCGTGCGACCTGCTGCGCCAGCTCGCGCGTGGGCGCGAGCACCAGCACCCGCGGGCCGGCGCCGCGCGGGCGCGGGCCGCGGCTTTGCTCGCGCGCGCGCAGCACGCGCATCAGCGCCGGCAGCGCGAAGCTCGCCGTCTTGCCGCTGCCGGTGCTGCTGGCGACCATCAGGTCGCGGCCTTCGAGGGCCGGCGGAATGGCGCGCGCCTGCACCTCGGTGGCGGCGGTGTAGCCGGCCGTGGCCAAGGCCTGCGTCAGGGCCTCGTGCAGGCCCAGGGAATCGAAACTCATCGTCGTCTTTCGGTCAAGAGGAAGGTGTCGCGCGCGCCTGCGGATGCGAAAGGCGCGGTCGGCGACGGCATCGCCGCCAACCGAAAAAACGCGAGCGCCCGAACCGGACGACGAGAGAGCAGGTCAGTGGGGATGAACGAAACGGCGCCCCGAGGGACGCCGTGGCGCGCATTGTAACCGAGAACGCGGGTTTACCCGCTGGCGATGCAGGCCGGGCTTCGCGTCAGGCCGCCAGCAGCGTCGCCCGATAGTGCAGCAGCTCGTCGATCGACTCGTGCACGTCGGCCAGTGCGGTGTGCGCCTGCACCTTCTTGAAGCCCTCGAGCGCGGCCGGCTTCCAGCGCCGCGCCAGCTCCTTGAGCGTGCTGACGTCGAGGTTGCGGTAGTGGAAATAGGCCTCGAGCGCCGGCATCGTGCGCGCCAGGAAGCGCCGGTCCTGGCAGATGCTGTTGCCGCACATCGGGCTCTTGCCCTTGGGCACCCAGCGCTGCAGGAAGGCGATCACCTCGGCCTGCGCGGCGGCCTCGTCGATCGCCGACGCGCGCACGCGCTCGATCAACCCGCTCTTGCCGTGGGTGCCCTTGTTCCACGCGTCCATCGCGTCGAGCACCGCGTCGCTCTGGTGGATCGCCAGCACCGGGCCCTCGATGCGGCGCTCGAGTTGCGCGTCGGTCACCACCACGGCCACCTCGATGATCCGGTCGGTCTCGGGGTTCAGCCCGGTCATCTCGAGGTCGATCCAGATCAGGTTGTGGTCGTCGGGGCTCAACGGGGTGTCGGTCATCGCGGCTCGCACTCGAAAACAGGACGGCAGGGCTTGCAGATTCTCGCCGACGCCTACACTTTCGCGTTGCCCGAGCCTGATTGATGACCCCCGACGCGATCACTGCCGCCTTCGTCGCCGCGCTGCTGCTGGCGCTGGCCACCCGCTTCTGGCTGGCCACGCGCCAGATGCGCCATGTCGCCGCGCACCGCGGTGCGGTGCCCGCCCCCTTCGCCGGCACGGTGACGCTGGCCGCGCACCAGCGCGCCGCCGATTACACGCTCGCCAAGGGCCGCTTCAGCCTGCTCAGCGCCGCGTTCGCGGCGGCGGTGCTGGTGGGCTGGACGCTGCTCGGCGGGCTCGATGCGCTCAACCAGTGGGTGCTGGCCGCGGTGCAGCCGCGCCTGGGCGATCTCGGCTACCAACTCGCGCTGCTGGCCGCCTTCGCGCTTGTCGGCGCCGCGATCGAGCTGCCCTTCGAGTGGTGGGACACCTTCCGCCTGGAGCAGCGCTTCGGCTTCAACCGCATGACGCCGAAGCTCTTTGTCGCCGACCTGCTGAAGAACACCGTGGTCGCGGCGGTGATCGGGCTGCCGCTGGCCGCGCTGGTGCTGTGGCTGATGGCGCGCGCCGGCGCCTGGTGGTGGCTGTGGGCCTGGGGCGTGTGGATGGGCTTCAACCTGCTGCTGCTGGTGATCTACCCGACGCTGATCGCGCCGCTGTTCAACAAGTTCGAGCCGCTGGCCGACGAAGGCCTGCGTGCACGCGTGCAGGCGTTGATGCAGCGCTGCGGCTTCGCCGCCAAGGGCCTGTTCGTGATGGACGGCAGCCGGCGCTCGGCGCACGCCAACGCCTACTTCACCGGGCTGGGCGCGGCCAAGCGGGTGGTGTTCTTCGACACGCTGCTCGCGCGGCTGTCGCCGGCCGAGGTCGAGGCGGTGCTCGCGCACGAGCTGGGCCACTACCGCCACCGCCACGTGCTCAAGCGCATCGCCGGGCTGTTCGCCTTCAGCGGCGCGGCGCTGGCGCTGCTGGGCTGGCTCGCGGGTTCCAGTGCGTTCTACCAGGGCCTGGGTGTGCAGCCCAACCTCGACGCGCCCAACGACGCGCTGGCGCTGCTGCTGTTCGCGCTGGCGCTGCCGCCCTTCGGCTTCTTCGCGGCGCCGCTGATCGCGCACTTCTCGCGCCGCCACGAGTTCGAGGCCGACGCCTACGCCTGCGCCAAGGCCAGCGGCGCCGACCTGGCGAGCGCGCTGCTGAAGCTGCACGAAGACAACGCGACCACGCTGACGCCCGACCCGGTGTACGTGCGCTTCTACTACTCGCACCCGCCCGCGGCCGAGCGCCTGGCGGCGCTGGCACCGGCGGCCGCTTGACGCCGGGCGCCGCGCGCGTGGTGGCGGCCCACGGCCGCCACGTGCTGATCGAGACCGCCGACCGCAGGCGCCTGCACGGCCACCTGCGCGGGCGCCGCGCCGACATCGTGGTCGGCGACCGGGTGCGCTGGCAGTGCGCCGGCGACGAGGCGGTGATCGAGGCCGTCGAGCCGCGGCGCAACCTGCTGATGCGGCAGGACGCGTGGCGCAGCAAGAGCTTCGCCGCCAACCTCGACCAGGTGCTGGTGCTGGTGGCCGGCGAGCCGCCGTTCTCCGAATCGCAGCTGGCGCGCGCGCTGGTAGCGGCTGCCGACGCCGGCATCGCCGCGATCGTCGGGCTGAACAAGACCGACCGGCCGGCCGCCGCCGACGCGCGCGCGCGCCTCGCGCCCTACCGCGCGATGGGCGTGACGGTGCTGGAGTTCGCGGCCAAGGCCGAGCCGCAGGCGGCGCGCGCGCGGCTGCTGCCGCGGCTGCAGGGACGCAGCACGCTGCTGCTCGGGCCCAGCGGCGCGGGCAAGAGCACCTTGATCAACCTGCTGGTGCCCGACGCCGGCGCGCAGGTGGGCGAGATCTCGACCGCGCTCAACGCCGGCCGGCATACCACCACCAGCACGCTGTGGTACTGGCTCGGAGCGGGCCACGACAGCGCGCTGATCGACTCGCCGGGCTTCCAGCAGTTCGGGCTGCACCACCTGGAGCCGGCGCGGCTGGCCGCGCTGATGCCCGACCTGGCGGCGCACCTGGGCGGCTGCCGCTTCCACGACTGCAGCCACCGCCGCGAGCCCGACTGCGCGGTGCGCGCCGCCGTCGATGCCGGGCAGATCGCGCCCACGCGCCATCGCCTGTACCTGGAGCTGCTCGACGAGCTGCAGCAGCCCGCCCGGCGCTGATCCGGCGCCCCTCAGCCCAGCACGTTGGCCAGCGTCAGCAGCGCCAGCAGCAGCATCCACAGCACCACCGAGCGCCACACCAGGCCGACCAGGCTTTGCAGGTGGGCAGTCTGCAGCGGCACGCCCGGCGTGGAACCACCAGAGTCCGACACGTCGGCATCGGGGCCGCCGCTGAAGCTGCGCGAGCGGTCGGGCGTGATGCCCGGGGCCGCGTCGCCGCCGAGCTGCACGCCCACCGCACCGGCGGCCGCAGCGAGGATCACGCCCTCGTTGGCGTGCCGCCACAGCCCGGCGTCGCTGCGCCACACGTTGATCGCTTCCTCGAAGTTGCCGACCACCGCGAAGCCGAAGGCGGTCAGGCGCGCCGGCACCTGGTCGATGCGCGCAAAGGCAGCGCGCCCGGCGTCGAGCAGCCGGTCGTTGGCCGGCGCGTCGAGCGCGCGCTGGCGGTAGCTCCAGTAGCGCACGGCGAACTCGGCCATCCGGTACAGCACCGCGCCGGCCGGGCCGAGCCCGATCGCGGCCCCGGCCACGAACCAGAAGAACACGCCGAACACATGGCGATGCGCGGCCAGCAGCGCATGCTCGACCACGTGGCGCAGCACCTCCGTGCGTGGCAGCTCGCTCGCATCCAGGTGCAGCCACTCGCCGAGCAGCCGGCGCGATTCGTCTTCGTCGCCGCGCTCGAGCGCCTGGCGGATGTCGGTGAAATAGTGGCTGAACTGGCGAAAGCCGAGGGTCACGTACAGCACCGCGATGTCGGCCGCCAGCCCGAGCAGCACGTTGGTCTGCACCAGCAGCCGCCATACGACGAAGACCGCCAGCGCCGGCACGATCACCGCCACCGCCCAGACCACCCAGGCATGGCGGTTGCTGCCGGCGTCGAAGGTGCGCCCGGTCCAGCCCACCCAGGCCTTCAGCCGCTCGTGCACCCAGTTGTCGCGCGGCAGCGGCTTGAGCTGCTCGACCAGCAGCGCCAACAGCACGGCAAAGAAGCTCATCGCCGGCATGATAGCCAGCGAGGGCACGCTCGATCGATGGCGGAGCGCAGCACGAGGCCCTTCGGCCAGCGCCCGCGGCGTGGGGCGCGGCCGGACCCGCGCCGGGCCGGGCCGAACCCGGAGGGGTTCAGGCGCGCAGGAAGGCGTAGAGGTTGCGCAGCATCGCCGCGGTCGCACCCCAGATGAAGTAGTGGTGCAGCCGGCCGTCGCCGCCGACGGCGTCCCACGGCATCGACAGGAATTCGCGCTGCCGGCCCTGCCACTCGAAACGGTGATGGCAGTGGTTGGCCGGCGTCATCAGGAAGTGCAGCGGCACCTCGAAGGCTTCGGCGACTTCGTGCGCGTCGAGCCTGAGCTGAAACGGCGGCTGCACCAGCGCGACCACCGGCGTGACCACGTAGTCGGTGATCGTGGTGTAGGTGGGCAGCGCACCGATCACGTCGACCGCCGTGCGCGCCAGGCCGATCTCTTCCTCGGTCTCGCGCAGCGCGGCCGCCACGGCGTCGGCATCGTCGGGTTCGGCGCGCCCGCCTGGGAAGCTGATCTGCCCGGCATGGTCGCGCAAGTGTTCGGTGCGACGGGTCAGCAGCACCTGCAGGCCCTGCGGCCGTTGCACCAGCGGCACCAGCACCGAGGCCGGCGCCAGCTTGCGCCCGAAAGGCGTGGTGTCGCCGGCAAACTCCGGCGCGAAGGCGGGCGGCGCCGCAAAGCGCCGGCGCAGCGGCTCCGCTTCGAGCCGATCGGCATCGACCGCGGGCAGGTGCGCGTCAGTGCAGACCACCGGGAATGCTCGTGGATCGGCGATGCGGGGCGGGCGCGTCATGGTGTGGAGCTTACGCGCCGCGATTCAGGCTTGCAGGCATGGGCGATTGCCGCATCGGTGCCGGTGCGCCGCCCATTTGCCGCGTGCCGTGGCATCCCGCTTTTGTCGGCACATGGCTGGCGCCTTGTGCCGCCTGCGCGCCACTGCATCGGGCCTTTGTCGGCACACGGCTGGCGCCGTGTGCCGCCTGCGCCACTGCATCGGGCTTTTGTCGGCACACGGCTGGCGCCGTGTGCCGCCTGCGCCACTGCATCGGGCTTTTGTCGGCACACGGCTGGCGCCGTGTGCCGACAAAGCTCGCTTCGCGCTGCGCGCGACCTGCGGCCCACGGGCCGCCGGCTGACCTTCGGTCAGGCGAGCTTTTCCTTGATGCGGGCGGATTTGCCGCTGCGTTGGCGCAGGTAGTACAGCTTCGCGCGGCGCACATCGCCGCGTCGCTTGATCTCGATGCCGGCGATGATCGGGCTGTACAGCTGGAAGGTCCGCTCCACTCCGCTGCCGCCCGACACCTTGCGCACGATGAAGCTGCTGTTCAGGCCGCGGTTGCGCTTGGCGATGACCACGCCTTCGAAGGCCTGCACGCGCTTGCGCGTGCCCTCGACGACATTGACGCTGACGATCACGGTGTCGCCGGGGGCGAAGGCGGGCAGCGTCTTGCCCAGCCGCGCGATCTCTTCCTGCTCGAGGGTGGCGATGAGGTCCATCGGGGTCTCCAGGCGATCATGCCGGCGCGTTCAGGCCCTGTGGCGGCGCAGCCAGGCTGCTGTCAGCCCTGCGCGCCGTGGTTGCCCGGCAGAGGATCGAAAACCAAAAATTATAACGCGAGCGTACGCAGCCAGCGTTCGTCGGCCGCGTCGAGCCGCCCGGCGGCGCGCGCCGCGGCGATCAGGTCGGGCCGGCGCTGCGCGGTCAGCGCCAGCGACTGCTCGCGCCGCCAGCGTGCCAGCTCGGCATGGTGGCCCGACAGCAGCACCGCCGGCACCTCGGCCGGCGCGCCGCCGGGCTCGGCCTCGAGCCGCTCGGGCCGGCTGTACTGCGGCCCTTCGAGCAGGCCGTCGGCAAAGCTGTCGTGCTCGGCCGAGCCCGGCGTCAGCACGCCGGGCTGCAGCCGCGCGATCGCGTCGAGCAGCACCAGCGCCGGCAGCTCGCCGCCCGACAGCACGTAGTCGCCCAGGCTCACTTCGAGCGTCACGTGGCGGTCGATCACGCGTTGATCCACTCCTTCGTAGCGCCCGCACAGCAGCACCGCGCCGGCGCCGCCGGCGAGCTCGCGCACCAGCGCCTGGTCCAGCCGCCGCCCGGCCGGGCTGAACAGCAGCACCGGCGCGGCGTCGTCGCGCGCGGCACGCACCGCAGCGAGCGCGCGCTGCAGCGGCTCGGCCAGCAGCACCATGCCAGGGCCGCCGCCGTAGGGGCGATCGTCGACGCGGCGGTACGCGTCTGCGGCGAAGTCGCGCAGCTGCCACCGATGCAGCTCGATCAGGCCCTGCTCGAAGGCGCGCCGCGTGACGCCGTGCTTCGGCCAGGCGTCGAACAGCTCGGGGAACAGCGTGATCGCGTCGAAGCGCATCGCGGCAGGCGCGCTCAGTAGTCCAGACCCCAGTCGACGACGATCCGGCGGCCCGCCAGATCCACCTGGTCGACATAGGCGGCGACGAACGGAATCAGCCGCCGCGGCGGCAGCGCCGCGGCGCCTGCGGCGCGCGCCGGCTGCACGCACAGCACGCAGTGCGCGCCGTTGTCGATCAGGTAGACGACTTCGCCCAAGGGCTCGCCGCTGCGGTTGGACACGGCCAGCCCGATCAGGTCGATCCAGTAGTACTCGTCGGCAGCGGGCGTGGGGAAGCTGCTGCGCGACACGAAGATGCGCGCGCCGCGCAGGCCCTCGGCGGCGCTGCGGTCGTCGATGCCGCGGATGCCGGCGACGATCTCGCCGCCGTGCGGCCGCGCCTCGGTGATGCGCAGCAGTTCAGGCAAGGGCGCGGCCGGGCGGCGGCCGTCGGCCGGCGGTTTCAGGTACCAGCGCTTCGACGAGAACAGCGCACGCGGGTCGGCGGCATGCGGCTGGACGCGGATCCAGCCCTTGATGCCCCAGGCATCGGCGATGCGGCCGACTTCGACGGCATCCGCCGGAAAGCCGGCGTCGGGCGGGCCGGCGCTCGATGCGGCGCTCACCGGCCCGGCACCGCAGCGCGCCTCAGGCGGCGGCGCGCCTGGCCTGGTCGACCAGGCGGGTGACGGTGGGCGACAGTTGCGCGCCGGTGCCCGCCCAATAGCCGATGCGGTCGAGCGCGATGCGCAGCGGCTGCTCGCCGCCGGCGGCCATCGGGTTGTAGAAGCCGACGCGCTCGATGAAGCGGCCGTCGCGCCGCTCGCGCGAATCGGCGACGACGATGTTGTAGAAGGGGCGCTTCTTGGCGCCGCCGCGGGCCAGTCGGATGACGACCATGTCGTGGGTTCCTCTGCGAGTGCGTCGGGGTTGCCGGTTTCGGACAGCGGCACCCGCGATGGGAATGCCTGGGTTGCGATGCCCGCGCGCACCGGGCTCGATGCCGGGCTTGGGCGTGCTGCAACGTATTGCGAACCGGCGATTATAAACTGCGCCGCCCCGGCTCCACGCCAGTCCCACTCCAGCCCAGACCTGCGCCCGAGCCCCGCCGCAGGCCGCCAACCGCAGGCCCCCACCCCAGTCCCCAGCCCCAGGCCCCAGCCGCATGCCCGACGACCACCCGCTGCCGATGCGGCCGAACCCGGCCGGCACGCCGCGCTACCGCTCCAAGACCGTCGCCACCTGGCTGGCGGTGCTCGGCGGTGCGCTCGGCGCCCACCGCTTCTACCTGCGCGGCTGGCGCGACCCGGCCGGCTGGCTCTACTGGCCGCCCGCGCTGCTCGGCCTGCTCGGCGTGCAGCGCATGCGCGCCTTCGGCCAGGACGACCGCGTGGCCTCGTGGCTGATCCCGCTGCTCGGTCTGGCGCTGTCGGCGGCGATGCTGTCGGCGATCGTGCACGGGCTGACGCCCGACGCCGCCTGGGACGCCCGCCACAATCCCGGCCAGCCGCCGCGCCGCACCGGCTGGCTGCCGGTGCTCGGCGTGATCGCCGCCTTGCTGATCGGCGCGACCGCGCTGCTGAGTACGGTCGCCTTCAGCGTGCAGCGCTTCTTCGAGTGGCAGCTGGCGGACGCGCCCGCGCAGCGCAGCAGTTCCCGGTTGCCGCCGTAGCGTCGCAGCCTGCGGCCGAGGAACGCAGCCCCGCTGCCGGGCAGTTCGGCCGCCACGCACGGCGGCGCTGGCCGCCGCCCGGGCCTTGGGAGCACGCCTACTCCACCTGCGGCGTCAGATCCGCAGGCGACGCCGGCGCGCCGGCTTCGGCAGGCCGCTTGCGCCGCCTGCGTCGGCGGCGGGTCGAGGGCGGCGCCTCGCCCTCGGCCGCGGCGTCGGTCTCGGCCCCGGCCGCACCATCGGCCGCACCATCGGCCGCACCATCGGCCGCACCATCGGCAGCACCATCGGCAGCGGCGCCGGCCGCAGCCGCCGGCACGGCGCCCCGGTCCGCGGACTGGGCCGCGGCCTGCGCCGGAACCTGCGTCGAGGCCGGTGCCGCCCGGCGCCGCGGCGGCGGCCGCACCGCCTGCAGCAGCGCGACGCGGTCGTCGTCGCTGCCCAGCGCGAAGTCTTCCCACCAGTCGGCGAGCTCGGCTTCGACCTCGGCGGCGTCGGCGCGCAGGCGCAGGAAGTCGTAGGCGGCGCGGAAGCGCGGCTGCTCGATCAGCGCACGCGGGCCGTTGCCGCTGCGGCGCTCGAAGCGCGGCTGCATCAGCCAGATCTCGCGCATGTCGGCGGCGAGCTTGCCGCGGCCGGAGATGTCGCCGATGCGCGCGTCGAACACGGCGTCGATCGCCTGCTGCAGCGCCGGCACCGGCGGCTCGCCGTCGGCGCGCAGCCGGCTCCAGCGCGCCTGCACTTCGGGCCACAGCAGGCTGCTGAGCAGGAAGCTCGGCACCACCGACAGGCCTTCGCCGACACGCCGGTCGGTGTCGGCCAGCGCCAGCTGCACGAAGCGGCCCGGCTCGCCGGTCGCGGGGTCGAGCGCCGCGTCGAGCACCGGGAAGATGCCGCGCTCCAGCCCGAGCGCGCGCAGCGAGCGCAGGCTCTTCAGCGCATGCCCGGTCTGCAGCAGCTTGACCATTTCGTCGAACAGCCTCGACGCCGGCACGTTGGCCAGCAGCGCCGACAGCTCGCGGATCGGCGCCTCGGTCGCCGGGTCGACGCCGAAGCCGAGCTTGGCGGCGAAGCGCACCACCCGCAGGATGCGCACCGGATCCTCGCGGTAGCGCGCGGCCGGGTCGCCGATCATGCGCAGCACGCGCGCGCGCGCGTCGTCCAGGCCGTGGTGGTAGTCGACGACGAGTTGCGCGCTCGGGTCGTAGTACAGCGCATTGATCGTGAAGTCGCGCCGCGCCGCATCCTCGATCTGCGGCCCGAACACGTTGTCGCGCAGCACGCGCCCGCTGGCATCGACCACGTGCGTCTTGCCCGACAGCTCGTGCTTGGCGGTCTTCTCGTTGCCGCTGACCTGCTCGGCCGCGGCGGTGTCGAGCAGCGCGCGGAAGGTCGACACCTCGATCACCTCGTGGTCGCGGCCGCGGCCGTAGACCACGTGCACGATGCGAAAGCGCCGGCCGATGATGAACGCGCGGCGGAACAGCGCCTTGACCTGCTCGGGCGTGGCGTCGGTGGCGACGTCGAAGTCTTTCGGCCGTACGCCGAGCAGCAGGTCGCGCACCGCGCCGCCGACGATGTAGGCCTGGTGGCCGGCCTCCTGCAGCGTGCGCACCACGCGCAGCGCGCGCTCGTCGACGAGCGCCGGGTCGATGCCGTGGCCGGCCTGCGGCACCTCGACGCGCGCGCCCAGGGTGGGCACAGGCGGGCTTTCGCCCTTGCCGAGCAGGCGTTTGATGAATTTGCGGATCATGCGAACAGATTCAGGATCGGCCAGCCGCGCTCGCGCGCGATGCGCTCGAGCGCCGGTGCCGGGTTGGTCGCCACCGGGTGGCTGACCTGCTCGAGCAGCGCCAGGTCGTTGGTGGAATCGCTGTAGAAGCTGATGCGCTCGAAGTCCTCGAAGCGCTGCCCCTGCTGGTGCAGCCACTGCGCCACGCGCTGCACCTTGCCTTCGCGGTAGGCCGGCACGCCGTGGATCTCGCCGGTCACGCGGCCCTGCGCGTCGCGCTGCAGCTCGGTGGCGATCAGCGTGTCGATGCCGAACAGCCGCGCGATCGGCCGGGTGACGAACTCGTTGGTCGCCGTCACCAGCGCCAGCCGATCGCCGGCATCGGCATGGCGCGCGACCAGCGCGCGCGCGCGCGCGTCGATCGCCGGCACGATCACCTCGGCCACGAAGCGCGCGCTGGCCGCCGCCTGCTCCTCGGCGCCGCGCGCGCGCCACGGCGCCGTCGCAAAGCGCACGTAGGCGGCGATGTCCAGCGCCTCTTCCAGGTACTGCGCATAGAAGGCATCGTTGCCGCGGCGGAATTCCTCGCCATCGGCCCAGCCCAGGCGCACCAGGAATTCGCCGAAGGCATGGTCGGAGTCGATCGGCAGCAGCGTGCCGTCCAGGTCGAACAGCGCGAGCTTCATCGCGGCTGCGGCACGCCGGCCGGCTCCTCGTCGAGCATCGTGCGCAGCAGCGGCAGCGTGACCGCGCGCTGGCGCGCCAGCGCGAAGCGGTCGAGCCGGTCCAGCAGCCGCATCAGGCTGCCCAGGTCGCGCGCCTGACGGGTCAGCAGCCAGGCCATCACCTCATCGGTCAGGAAGATGCCGCGGCGGTCGGCTTCGCGCCGCACGATGGCGCGCGCCTCGGGTTCGGCCGGCGGCTGCAGCGCGAACACGTGGCCCCAGCCCAGGCGGGTGCGCAGATCGTCGCGCAGCGCCAGGTCCACCGGCGGCACGCGCCCGGCAGCCGCCCAGCGCTGGCCCTGTTCGGCGCAGCCGACGAACAGCGCGAACGCGGCGTGCTGCTGTGCGGCATCGAGCTGGTCGCAGCCGTCCAGCACGATCAGCGAGCATCCTTCTTGCGCCGGCCAGGGCGCGGGCCGGCCGGCATCGACGAAGCCGGCCCGCCCGCCCTGCGCCTGATGCGCATGGACCAGCGCGCGCAGCAGGTGGGTCTTGCCGCTGCCGCTCGGGCCCCACAGGTACACCGGCGGCGCGGCCGGGCCGAGCGCGCGCAGGTGCTCGACAGCGGCAACATTGGCGCCGGGCACGAAGGACTCGAAGGTGGGCGTTGCCTCGGGACCGATGGCCAGCGGGATCTGCTTCATCGAACGGAGTGGCCGCGCACCATGGCCGCCATTTTAGGCGGGCGCCCTCGGTTCGCCGGCGCGCGCATCCGGCACCGACGCCCGCGCCGCTTCAAGCCGGCGCACCGCCGCCGAGCGCCTGCAGCCGTGCGCGCAGCGCGGCCGCGTCGGCGGCCTCGGGCTGGTGCTCGACATAGGCGCGCAGGTCGGCCGCCGCGGCCTCGGCCAGGCCGAGTTCGGCGCGCGCGAGGCCGCGGTCGCGCCGCTCGCCCCAGGCATCGGGCAGCAGCACCACCAGGCGCTCGCACACCGCGAGCAGCCGGCGCTGGTCGCCCGTGCCGCGGTGGATCTCCTTCAGGTTGCGCAGCAGCCTCGCGAGCACCTCGCGCGGCGGCGCCGGCTGCAGGTACAGCGCCAGCGGCAGGTCGAACGCGCCGCCCGGGCCGCGCGAGCGCCGATACGGCACCAGGCGCTCTTCCAGATCCTCGCGCGACAGTGATTGCCCGTTGACCGGATCGATCACCACTTCGCCGCGGCTCGAGCGCAGCTTGACCAGGAAGTGGCCGGGAAAGGACACGCCGTGCAGCTGCAGGCCGATCTGCGACCCGAACTCCTGGTACAGCAGCGCCAGCGTGATCGGGATGCCGCGCCGCGACGTCAACACCTCGTGCAGGCAGCTGTTGCGCGGATCGTAGTAGTCGTTGACGTTGCCGGCAAAGCCGAGGTCGCCGTAGAACCAGCGGTTCAGGCAGCGCAGCTTGTGCAGCGGCGGCGCATCGGCCGGCACGCGCCGCTTCAGCCGCACGGCCAGCGCATCGATCTGCGCCAGCACTTCCTGCGTGTCGAGATCGGGCTCGTCGTCCTGCGCCACCGCGATCGCCGCCTCGAGCAGCGCGAAGCTCGCATCCTCGGCCACCAGCGCGGCGAAATACTGCAGCGGCGTCGGGGCATCGAAGCGCAACGTCAGCGCCATCACCCTGCTTTGCCCGCGTGCGCCCTACGCCGCTGTGTCATGCGACGCAGTGTATAGGCTGCGTCGCAGGCTTCAGGCGCGAGGCTTCAGGCGCGGCGGCGGAAGTCGGCCGGCCGCAGCCCGCAGGCCAGCAGCACCGCGAAGTACAGCAGCGCAGCGCCGCCCAGCACCGCGGCCATCCACAGCGCGCGCTGCGCCCAGTGCGCCTGCAGCCCGAGCCAGTCGATCGCCAGCCCCGCCCAGGCGAGCAGCGCGCCGAGCGCGACATTGGCGGCCAGCACGCGCGCGATGAACCGGCCCCATCCCGGCTGCGGCCGGTAGGCGCCGATGCGCCGCAGGCCGTGCAGCAGCCAGCCCGCATTGAGCAGCGCCCCGAGGCCGATCGCCAGCGCCAACCCGGCGTGGCCGAGCCAGGGCACGAGCAGCGCGTTCATCAGCTGCGTGGCCGCCAGCACGACGATCGCGATCTTGACCGGCGTCTTCGTGTCCTGCCGTGCGAAGAAGCCCGGCGCCAGCACCTTCACGCCGATCAGCCCCATCAGCCCGACGCCGTAGCCCATCAGCGCGCGCGTCGTCATCTCGACGTCGAAGGCGCTAAAGCGGCCGTAGTGGAACACGACCGCGATCAGCGGCTGCGGAAATACCAGCAGCGCCACCGCGCAGGGCAAGGCCAGCATCAGCACCATGCGCAGCCCCCAGTCGAGCATCGCCGAATAGGCGGCGCCGTCGTCGCGCGAGCGCGCCGCCGCCAGCTGCGGCAGCAGCACCACGCCCAGCGCGACGCCCAGCAGCGCGGTCGGGAACTCCATCAGCCGGTCGGCATAGGTCAGCCACGACACCGCACCGACCGCGACATGCGAGGCGATCTGGGTGTTGATCAGCAGCGACACCTGCGCAACCGACACCCCCAGCACGGCCGGCGCCATGCGCCGCAGCACCCGGCCCACGCCCGGGTGCCGGCAGGCGGCGCGCAGCGCGCCCGGGCTCAGGCCGATGCGCGGCAGGCAGCCGATGCGCGCCAGCGCCGGCACCTGCACCGCCAGTTGCAGCAGCCCGCCGACCATCACGCCGGCGGCCAGCGCCAGCACCGGCGGCAGGCCCCAGGCCGCGAACTGCGGCGCGCCCCAGGCGGCCGCGCCGATCATCGCCAGGTTCAGCAGCACCGGGGTGATCGCCGGCACCGCGAAGCGCCGCCAGGTGTTCAGGATGCCGGCGGACAGCGCCACCAGCGACATGAACAGGATGTACGGGAACATCCAGCGCGTCATCGTCGCGGCCAGGTCGAAGTCGGCCAGGCCCGAGCCGATCAGCCACACCAGCAGCGGCGAGCCGGCGACGCCGGCGACGCAGGTCGCCAGCAGCACCCACGACAGCACGGTGGCCACCGCGTCGATCAGCCGCCGGGTGGCGGCCTCGCCCTCGCGCTCGCGCACGTCGGCCAGGATCGGCACGAAGGCCTGCGAGAAGGCGCCCTCGGCGAACAGCCGGCGCAGCAGGTTGGGGATGCGGAAGGCGACGTTGAACGCGTCGGTGGCCGCGCTGGCGCCGAAGGCGGCGGCGATCAGTTGCTCGCGCACCAGCCCGGTGATGCGCGAGGCAAGCGTCAGGATCGAGACGGTGGAGGCGGCCTTCAGCAGGTTCATCGCGTGCGTGCTCGTCGCGTGCGTGACGCGCGCGGGACGCAGCGGGCCGGCGGCGGGGCGCGCGATTATAGGCAGCGGCCTCCAGGCCCGCGCCGCAGCGGCCGGCCCGGGTGCTATACTCGCCGGCTTTTCGGCACCCGACCAATTCGCACCGCAGCATGGCCACCTCGTCCAAAGCCAAGAAGAAGACCGTCCGCATCGCCTCGGGCCGCAAGCGCACGCGCCAGAACGTGAAGCTCAACGCGGCGAACACGGCGCTGCGCACGCGCTTTCGCACGGTGATCAAGAACGTGCAGAAGGCGGTCGCCGCCGGCGACAAGGCCAAGGCGGCCGAGCTGTTCAAGACGGCGCAGCCGGTGATCGATTCGGTCGCCGACAAGGGGCTGTTCCACAAGAACAAGGCGGCGCGACACAAGAGCCGTCTGTCGGCCAAGGTCAAGGCCCTCGCCACCGCTGCCTGAAGCGCACGAAGCGAAGCCAGCCCCCCGCCGACGAAGAGCCTGCCGAAGTGCAGGCTCTTTGCTTTTTGGGCACGGCCCAGCCCAGCGACAAGCCCCGGCGGGCGATTCGACCCCCCACTCGTAGAATCCGCGGCCTTCGCCGCCGCATCAGCCTGAAGGAGTGCCGATGAACGCCCCCGACCGCCCCGCCGCGATGCCGCACGTGATGAACACCTACGGCCGCCTGCCGGTCGCGCTGACGCACGGCCGCGGCTGCTGGGTCTGGGACACGCACGGCCGCAAGTACCTCGACGGGCTCGGCGGCATCGCGGTCAACACGCTCGGCCACGCGCACCCGAAGCTGGTGCCGGCACTGCAGGAGCAGATCGGCCGGCTGATCCACAGCTCCAACTACTACGAGGTGCCGCTGCAGGAGCAGTTGGCCGAACGGCTGTGCGCGATCTCGGGCCTGACCAAGGTCTTCTTCTGCTCCACCGGCCTCGAGGCCAACGAGGCGGCGCTGAAGATCGCGCGCAAGGCCGGCCACGACCGCGGCATCGAACGCCCCGAGATCGTGGTCTACGACAACGCGTTCCACGGCCGCTCGATCGCCACGCTGTCGGCCACCGCCAACCCCAAGGTGCAGGCCGGCTTCGGCCCGCTGGTCGAGGGCTTCGTGCGCGTGCCGCTGAACGACCTGGCGGCGCTCGGGCGCGTCGCCGCCGAGCGGCCGAACGTGGTCGCGGTCTTCCTCGAGACGATCCAGGGCGAAGGCGGCATCAACCCGGCGCGCTGGGAATACCTGCAGGGCGTGCGCCGCCTGTGCGACGCCCGGGGCTGGCTGCTGATGCTCGACGAGGTGCAGTGCGGGCTGGGCCGCACCGGCAAGTGGTTCGCGCACCAGTGGGCCGGCATCGTGCCCGACGTGATGCCGCTGGCCAAGGGCCTGGGCTCGGGCGTGCCGGTGGGCGCGGTGGTGGTGGGCCCGAAGGCCGACGTGCTCGGCCCCGGCAACCACGGCAGCACCTTCGGCGGCAACCCGCTGGCGATGCGCGCCGGCGTCGAGACGCTGCGCATCATGGTCGAGGAAGGCCTGCTCGACAACGCCGCGCGCGTGGGCGGCCTGCTGAAGGCGGGCCTGGAGCGCGAGCTCGCCGGCGTGGCCGGCGTGGTCGAGGTCCGCGGCCAGGGCCTGATGCTGGGCATCGAGCTGGCCCGGCCCTGCGGCGTGCTGCTGCAGCGCGCGGCCGACGCCGGGCTGATGATCAGCGTCACCGCCGACCGCGTGGTGCGCCTGGTGCCGCCGCTGATCCTGTCGGCCGACGAGGCCGCGCAGATCGTCGCGATCCTGTGCCCGCTGATCCGCGCCTTCCTGGCCGAGGCGCAATGAAGCCGGGTGCGCCGCTGATGAAGCACTATCTGCAGTTCAAGGACCTGCGCGCCGAGGAGTACGCGTACCTGTTCGAGCGCACGCGCATCATCAAGCGGCGCTTCAAGAACTACGAGCGCTACCAGCCGCTGGCCGACCGCACGCTGGCGATGATCTTCGAGAAGGCGAGCACGCGCACGCGCGTGAGCTTCGAGGCCGGCATGTACCAGATGGGCGGCTCGGTGGTGCACCTGACCACCGGCGACAGCCAGCTCGGCCGCGCCGAGCCGATCGCCGACAGCGCGCGCGTGATCAGCCGCATGTGCGACCTGGTGATGATCCGCACCTTCGAGCAGGAGCGCATCACCGCCTTCGCCGCGCATTCGCGCGTGCCGGTGATCAACGGGCTGACCAACGAGTACCACCCGTGCCAGATCCTGGCCGACCTGTACACCTACATCGAGCACCGCGGCCCGAGCGGCGTCGGCGCCGGCGCCGTCGAGTGCCTGCGCGGCAAGGTGGTCGCCTGGGTCGGCGACGGCAACAACATGGCCCACACCTGGCTGCAGGCGGCCGAGATCCTGGGCTTCACGGTGCACGTCAGCACCCCCGGCGGCTACGAGGTCGACCCGGCGGTGGCCGGCGTCTCCGACCGCTCTTGCTGGCGGGTCTTCCGCGACCCGATGGACGCCTGCCGCGGCGCCGACCTGGTGACCACCGACGTGTGGACCAGCATGGGCTACGAGGCCGAGAACGAGGAGCGCCGCCGCGCCTTCGCCGACTGGTGCGTCGACGCCGAGATGATGGCCGCCGCCAGGCCCGATGCGCTGTTCATGCACTGCCTGCCGGCGCACCGCGGCGAGGAAGTCGCCGCCGAGGTCATCGACGGGCCGCAGTCGGTGGTCTGGGACGAGGCCGAGAACCGGCTGCACGTGCAGAAGGCGCTGATGGAGTACCTGCTGCTCGGCCGCATCGGCTGAAGCGCGCCCGACGCTGCACGCCACGCATCAGCCGGGCATCGGGCCAGCCGCCGCACCATGCCGCGCCTGTGGGACATCTCGCCGCCGGTGCACGCCGGTTCGCCGGTGTTCCCCGGCGACGCGCGCTACGCGCAGGGCTGGAGCGCGCGCATCGGCCCGGGCTGCCCGGTCAACGTCGCGACGCTGACGCTGTCGCCGCACACCGGCGCGCATGCCGATGCGCCGCTGCACTACGACGACGCCGGCGCCGCGATCGGCTCGGTCGATCTCGCGCCCTACATCGGCGGCTGCCGCGTGATCCACGCGATCGGCTGCGGGCCGCTGGTGCAGTGGGCGCAGCTCGAGCCGCACCTGGCCGGCGTGCCGCCGCGCGTGCTGGTGCGCACCTACGCACGCCAGCCCACGGGCTGGGACCCGGCGCTCGCCGCGTTCGCGCCGCAGGCGCTCGAGCGCCTGGCCGATCTGGGCGTGACGCTGATCGGCATCGACACCGCCAGCATCGACCCGGCCGACAGCAAGGCGCTGCCCAGCCACCAGGTGGCGCGCCGCCGGGGCCTGCGCGTGCTCGAGAACCTGCTGCTCGACGACGTGCCCGCAGGCGACTACGAGCTGATCGCGCTGCCGCTGAAGCTGATGGCGGCCGACGCCAGCCCGGTGCGCGCGGTGCTGCGCGAGCTGCCGCATCCGGCCTGAAGGCCGCAGCGCCCCGCGCGGCGCATCGCGGGCTCGCCGGGCTCGCCTGCCGGCGGCGGTTGCTGCAAGATGCGCCACCGCGCCGCGCGCGCTCCGAGCCGAAGGCCCCCGCACATGAACGACCCCCAGCGCCCCGAAAGCATCGTCCGCGAAGAAGGCGCCAAGCTCGACTTCGCGCGCGACATGAGCTATGGCGACTACCTGCACCTCGACCAGGTGCTCAGCGCGCAGCACCCGCTGTCGCCGGGCCACGACGAGATGCTGTTCATCGTGCAGCACCAGACCAGCGAGCTGTGGATGAAGCTGATGCTGCACGAGCTGCGCGCGGCGGTCGGCTGCATCGCGGCCGACCGGATCGCGCCCGCGTTCAAGATGCTCGCGCGCGTCAGCCGCATCATGGAGCAGCTGGTGCACGCGTGGGACGTGCTGGCGACGATGACGCCGCCCGAATACAGCGCGATCCGGCCGTACCTGGCCAGCTCCAGCGGCTTCCAGAGCTGGCAGTACCGCTGCATCGAGTTCAGCCTGGGCAACAAGAACGCGGCAATGCTGCAGCCCCACGCGCACCGCCCCGACCTGCTCGCGCACGTCGACGCCGCGTACCGCGCACCCAGCCTGTACGACGAGTCGCTGCGCCTGCTCGCGCGCCGCGGCCTGGCCGTGCCGGCCACGCACACCGCGCGCGACTGGACGCTGCCCTACGCGGCCAGCGACGAAGTCGAGGCCGCATGGCTCACCGTCTACCGCGACCCCGATCACCACTGGGACCTGTACCAGCTCGGCGAGGAACTGACCGACCTCGAGGACGCGTTCCGCCTGTGGCGCTTCCGGCACGTGACCACGGTGGAGCGCATCATCGGCTTCAAGCGCGGCACCGGCGGCACCAGCGGCGTCGGCTACCTGCGCAAGATGCTCGACGTGGTGCTGTTCCCCGAGATCTGGAAGCTGCGCACCGATCTGTGAGCCCGCGCGCCGCGGCCTGCGGCTGCGGCGTTGCCTATGGCTGCGGCGCCGCGAGCGCCGCATCGAGCGCACGCTCGAAGCTGCGCACGGTGCGTGCCGGGTTCTTGAGCTTGTCCAGCCCGAACAGGCCGATGCGGAAGGTCCTGAAATCCGGCCCCTCGTCGCAGGCCAGCGGCACGCCGGCGGCGATCTGCAAGCCCTGCGCGGCAAAGGCCTGGGTGTTCTGGAAGTCGGCGCGGTCGGTGTGGCTGACGATCACGCACGGCGCCTGGAAGCCCGGCGCGGCCACGCTCCTGATGCCGCGCGCCTCGAGCAGCGCGCGCACTTCGGCGCCGATCGCCTGCTGCGCCGCGCGCGCCGCGTCGAAGCCGAAGGCCGCGGTCTCCTGCACCGCGTCGCGCAGCTGCGCCAGCCCGTCGGTGGGCAGCGTCGCGTGGTAGGGCGCATTGCCCTGCTCGTGCGCTTCCATGATCGCCAGCCACTTCTTCAGGTCCAGCGAGAAGCTGCTGCTGCGGGTGGCGTCGATGCGCGCGCGCGCCTGCTCGCCCAGCATCACCAGCCCGGCGCAGGGGGTCGAGCTCCAGCCCTTCTGCGGCGCGCTGATCAGGATGTCGACGCCGGTGGCCTTCATGTCCACCCACATCGCGCCCGAGGCGACGCAGTCGAGCACGAACAGCCCGCCGTGCGCGTGCACCGCGTCGGCCACTGCGCGCAGGTAGTCGTCGGGCAGGATCATGCCGGCCGAAGTCTCGACGTGCGGCGCGAACACCACCGCCGGCCGGTTGGTGCGGATCGCATCGACCACTTCGGCGACCGGCGCCGGCGCGAACGCCGCCTGCGCGCCCGGAGCCGCCGGGCGCGCCTTGCACACCGTGGCCGCGGCGGTGATCGCGCCGGTCTCGAAGATCTGGCTCCAGCGGTAGCTGAACCAGCCGTTGCGCACCACCAGCACCGGCTGGCCGGTGGCGAACTGGCGCGCCACCGCCTCCATGCCGTAGCTGCCGCTGCCCGGCACCACGATCGCGCTGCGCGCGCCGTAGGCCTGCTTCAGCCCCGCCGACAGCTCCTGCATCACGCGCTGGAAGCGCCGCGCCATGTGGTTGAGGGCGCGGTCGGTATAGACCACCGAGTATTCGAGCAGGCCGTCGGGGTCGACGTCGGGCAGCAGGCCGGGCATGGGGCAACTCCGTGTGGGGACAGATTCAGGGCCGCCAGCCTAGCAGCAGCGGCCCGCGCCTGCCGGGGCGGACTGCACGCCATCGCCGGCGGCGTGGCCGCACCCCCCGTTCGCGGGAGCCGCGCGCGGACCCGGCTCCTAGAATCGGCGCCCTCGCCGCAGGCTGGAGCCCCTGTCGATGGATATCCGCACCTCCCCGCAGCGCCTGCGCCTGGCGCGGCTGCGCGAACAGATGGCCCACGACGGCGTCGACGCGCTGCTGGTGCCCAGCAGCGACCCGCACCTGTCCGAGTACCTGCCCGCGCGCTGGCAGGGCCGCGAATGGCTGTCGGGCTTCACCGGGTCGATGGGCACGCTGGTGGTGGCGAGCGACCGCGCCGCGCTGTTCGCCGACAGCCGCTACTGGGTGCAGGCCGAGCGCGAGCTCGCCGACAGCGGCATCGAGCTCGAGCGCATCGCCAGCGCCGCCTCGAGCGCGCACCTGGACTGGATCGTGCAGCAGGTGGCGCGCGGCGGCACCGTGGCGGTAGACGGCCAGGTGCTCGGCCTGGCCGCCGCGCAGGCACTGCGCGCGCGCTGCGAGTCCGCCGGGCTGCTGCTGTGCACCGATGCCGACCTGCTGCAGCCGGTGTGGCCCGATCGGCCGGCGCTGCCCGCGGCGCCGGTGGTGGCGCACCGCGCGCCGCAGGCGCCGCAGGCGCGCGCCGACAAGCTGGCCGCGGTGCGCGCGGCGATGGCGCGCCACGGCGCGACCCGGCACTTCGTGTCCACCGTCGACGACATCGCCTGGATCACCAACCTGCGCGGCAGCGACGTCGCCTACAACCCGGTGTTCCTCGCGCACCTGCTGATCGGCCCGGACCGTGCGCAGCTGTTCGTCGGCGCCGGCAAGGTGCCCGAAGCCCTGCGCGCCGAGCTGGCCGCCGACGGCATCATGGTCGAGCCCTACGAGCAGGCGGCCGCCGCGCTCGGCAGACTGGGCGAGGGAGATCTGCTGCTGATCGACCCGAAGCGCGTGACGCTGGGCTTTCGCGAATGCGTGCCGCCCGGCTGCCGCGTGGTCGAGGCGATCAACCCGAGCACGCTGCTCAAGAGCCGCAAGAGCGCCGAGGAAGCGGCGTTCGTGCGCGCGGCGATGGCCGAGGACGGCGCCGCGATGTGCATCTTCTACGCCGAATTCGAGGCGTCGCTGGCGCGTGGCGAGCGCTGGACCGAACTGGCCATCGACGAGCGGCTGAGCGCCGCGCGCGCCGCGCGTCCGGGCTTCGTCGGCCTGTCGTTCCCGACGATCGCCGCCTGGCGCGCCAACGGCGCGATGCCGCACTACCGCGCGACGCCCGAGTCGCACGCGGCGATCGAAGGCGACGGGCTGCTGCTGATCGACTCGGGCGCGCAGTACCTGGGCGGCACCACCGACATCACGCGGGTGTGGGCGATCGGCGAGGCCGGCGCCGCGGTGCGGCGCGACTGCACGCTCGTGCTCGCGGGCATGCTCGGGCTGAGCCGCACGCGCTTCCCGCGCGGCACGCTCGCACCGATGCTCGATGCGATCGCGCGCGCGCCGCTGTGGGCGCAGGGGCTGGATTACGGCCACGGCACCGGCCACGGCGTCGGCTACTTCCTGAACGTGCACGAAGGCCCGCAATCGATCAGCCGCACGATGCCCGATGCCAACATGGCGATGGAGCCGGGCATGATCACCTCGATCGAGCCCGGCGTGTATCGCCCCGGCCAGTGGGGCGTGCGCATCGAGAACCTGGTGCTCAACGTGCCGGCCGCGCCGACCGCCGACGCGGACACCTTCGGCGAATTCCTCGAGTTCGAGACGCTGACGCTGTGCCCGATCGATACCCGCTGCCTCGACCGCAGCCTGCTGCGCGCCGACGAGATCGACTGGCTGAACGCCTACCACGCGACGGTGCGCGCGCGCCTGGCGCCGCTGCTGGCCGGCGCGGCGCTGGCCTGGCTCGAGCGGCGCTGCGCGCCGATCTGAAGGCCGGGGAAGCAGCCCGTGGCCGCCGCGCTCGGCATCGACCTGGGCGGCACCAAGATCGAGGCGCTGCTGCTGGCGGGCGACGGGCAGGCGCGCTGGCGGCAGCGCGTCGCCACACCCCAGGGCGACTACGCGGCCACGGTCGAGGCGGTCGCCCGCCTGGCCGAGCAGGCGCGCGCCGCGGCCGGCGGCGCCTGCACGATCGGCGTGGGCGCGCCCGGCAGCGTGCTGCCCGACGGGCGCATCAAGAACGCGAATTCGCAGTGCCTGAACGGCCGCGCGCTGCAAGCCGACCTGCAGGCCCGCCTCGGGCAGCCGGTGCGCATCGCCAACGACGCCGACTGCCTGGCCCTGTCGGAGGCGAGCGACGGCGCCGGCGCCGGCGCGGCGGTGGTGTTCGCGGTGATCCTGGGTACCGGCTGCGGCGCCGGCATCGCAGTGCACGGCCGCGTGCTCGCCGGCCCGAACGGGCTGGCCGGCGAATGGGGCCACAACCCGCTGCCCTGGGCCGATATGCAGCGCGATCCGCTGCTCGACTGCTGGTGCGGGCAGCGCGGCTGCAACGAGACGCTGCTCAGCGGCCCGGGGCTGGCGCGCGACCACCATCGAACCACCGGCGATGCGCGCAGCTCCGAACAGATCGCCGCCGCAGCCGCAGCGGGTGACGCCGACTGCGCGGCGACGCTGGCGCGCCATGCCGGCCGGCTGGCGCGCGCGCTGGCCGCGGTGATCAACCTGCTCGACCCCGACGTGATCGTGCTCGCCGGCGGCGTGTCGCGAATCGCGTCGCTGTACACGCAGGTGCCGCAGGCCTGGGGGCGCTGGGTGTTCAGCGGCGGCGTGCGCGACACGGTACGCACGCGGCTCGTGCCCAGCCGGCACGGCGATGCGTCGGGCGTGCGCGGCGCCGCGTGGTTGGGGCGTACGGCGGCCATCCGCTGAAGCGCGCGTTGCCGGGGCCGATTGCTTCGGTGCACACGTCATCGGCGTGCCACGCCGATGCGCGGGCGCAGCGCAGGCGAGTCCCGGCCGCCGCGGCCGGGCTGCGGCGGTTACGGGTGCAAGCGCCGCGGCGTGCGGTCGATCACGAAGGCACCACGCCGCACCCCCGGGCCGCGGCGATGCGCGGGCGCTTTCTCGAGGCGCCGCAAGGCCGGCTGAGCACGCGCGCGCCGCGCCGCCGCGATCCGCTCCCCGGGGCCGGTGCGCAGGCGGATCGCGCCAGCGGTGCGGTTCAACCGGTGCGCATCGTCTTCGCGTCCAGCGCCTCGCGCAGCGTGTCGGCGCTGTCGACCAGGTGCGCGCGCGTGGCGGCGTCGAAGGCACCGCCGCGGGCGAGCGCCTTGTCGATCTGCGCCAGCAGCTGCCTCGCGTGGGCGCGCAGCAGGCTGCGCGCGTCGGCGCGCGTGCCCGGGCCCGGGCGCAGCAGCGCGCCTGCGATCCGGTTCACGTGCTCGCGCTGCAGCTCGCGCCGCAGCGGCGCGATCGGCCTGGCCGCGGCCAGCTCGCTCCAGATGTCGTGGTTCAGCCGCGCGTACAGCTCGTCCAGGCGGAAGGCTTGCGCGGGCTGGTCGAGCTTGCCGACGTTGTCGAGGATGCGCGCGGCCACCACGTCGCTCATCAGCTGCGCGAGCACCGTGCGCTGCAGGTCGAGCAGGCGCTGCGGCACCGGGTAGTCGGTGGGCACCGCCGGCGATTCGAGACGCTCGGCAAAATCCGGCACCAGCCGGCGTTGCAGCGCCGGGCTCACGGACAGGCCGTCGGGCGCGAACAGGTGGCGCGCGATCAGGTCCAGCGCCTGGCGCTGCAGCGGTGCCGGCGCCGGCAGCAGCGGCTCGCGCCCGCTGCCCGCGTGGTCGCGCAGCGTGCGCATGCCGCCGATCTGGCGCGCGAGCACGCCGCTGACGCGACCCACGTCGCCGATCGCGAAGGCGAGCGAGCGGCGCAGCACCGCATAGCTGTCGTCGGGCAGCAGCACGCGCGTCTCCTGGCGGCGGAACAGGTCGCGCGCGATCGCCAGCCGCTTGGCCGCGTAGGCGAGCGGGTCGGCACCCAGGTCGAGCTGGATCGTCTCCGGGTCGATGCCGAGCGCGGCGTCCTCGTCGCTGCCGAAGGCCAGCAGCGGCTCGGCACTGCGCGCGGCGATGCGCTGCAGCTCGGCCGCCTCGTCGGCCGGCGCGATCGGCTTGTACGCGTACTCGATCGCCCAGTAGTCGTAGGGCCCGAGCACCGTCTGGAACGCGGCACCGCCCGGTTGGCCGGGGCGCGGCAGGTTGATCGCGTTGTATTCCATCACCGAGCCGGAGATGCCGTGCACGCGCGTGAAGGCGGCGTCGGCCAGTTGCGCTTCGGTGTACACGCGCGACGCGCGGAAGTTGTGGCGCAGCCCGAGCGCGTGGCCGACTTCGTGCATCACCGTGTCCTTCACGTAGTCGCGCACGAAGGCTTCGGCCGTGTCCGGATCGGCCTGCAGCGGCGCGGCGGCGTCGAGCAGGTCGAGCGCGTAGCCCAGTTGCTCGGTCATCAGGTCGGCATGGCGGCAGGCTTCGGTGCCCGCGCCCGCGCCGCCGACCGCCGCGGCGAAGCCGGCGCTGCCGGCCAGCGTCTGGTTGCGCAGGCTGCGCTGCGCGCGCGTCGAATGGCTCTCGACGACGATGTCGGCATCGAAGATTTCGCCGCTGCGCGGGTCCACGTGCTTGGGCCCGAGCGCGCCGAAGCCGACCTCGGCCGACACCAGCCAGCGCACCGATGCATGGCCGGCGTCGAGCGTGCTCCAGTCGGCATCGTCGCTCTGCTGGCGCACGACGATCGCGTCCTTGATGCCGATGCGCTCGAAAGCCTTGTTCCACTCCAGGATCGCTTCGGCCACCACGTCGCGGTACTTCAGCGGCACGTTGCGGTCGATCCAGAAGGTGATCGGCTTGACCGGCTCCGACAGCGCGGCCTGCGGATCGCGCTTGTCCAGGCGCCAGCGCTCGACCACGCGCTTGCGCGGCGTGCGCGCCAGGTCGTCGCTGAAGTCGAGCACGCTCTGGGTCGTCAGGCCGATGCGGGCGTCGGCCTGGCGTGCGGCCATCGGCTGCGCCGGCAGCGCGACCAACGAAAAGTGCTGGCCGACGAACAGGCTGCGGGTGTCAGGCAGGTAGCGGGGCCAGCTCGGCTGCGGCATGCCCGGCGGCGCGCCCGGCACCGGCGCGGCGATGTTCGCCGCCGCATAGTGGTGCTGGGTCTCGACCTCGATCGACTGCGCGCTGCCGCGCACCGTGGTGATCACGCTGTTGCGCGGATCGAGCACGTAGCCCTGGCGCCAGGTGCGCTGCAGCAGCATGCCGATGCCCAGCAGGTCGGACAGGAAGATGCCGTTGGCTTCGACCAGCACGCTGCCGCTTTCGGGGTGCGGCTGGCTGACCACCGGCGCGCTGCCCAGCAGGCTCGGCGAATACGACGCCGCCACCGCGCGCGCCTCGGGCGTGCCCGGCGCCGCCACCGCGTCGGTGTTGCGCGCCAGCAGCCGCACGGTGTGGTGCACGCGGCTGAACTCCACCAGTTGCGGGCCGCCGGCGCCGTTGACCGGGTAGGCCATCAGCCCGCCGAGCACCGGCGGCTGGCCCAGCCCGGTGGCCAGCTTGGGCGACAGCAGCAGCGGCTTGCCGAAGTCTGCCGGCGCCAGCTCGAGCCACAGCCGGTCGTCGCGCTGCCAGGCGGTGATCGGGCCTGCGATGCGCCTGGCGCCGTTGATCACCGTGGCAAAGGGCGGCGCGCCGGGCGCAGCCGCCGGGCGGGGCGCGCCGGGCGCAGCCGCTGGCGCACTCGGCGCGGCTGCCGGCGCACTCGGCACGGCCGGCGGCGCGGCCGACGCGGCAGGCAGCACGGCCGCCGCGGCCGTTGGCGCGGCGGGCGGTGCGACGGCGCAGCCGCCGGCCAGCACCGCAGCCGCCGCGAGGATCGGCAGCCGGCGCGCGGCGCTCTCGAGGAAACGGGCCGCCCCAAGGTTCCTCGACCCCCACGGGGGGCGGGCTGGGCGCAGCCCGGCACTGGGGGCACTCTCAGGGAAACGCCGGGCCGCCCCAAGTTCCCCTGACCCCCACGGGGGGCGGGCTGGGCGCAGCCCGGCACTGGGGGCACTCTCAGGGAAACGCCGGGCCGCCCCAAGTTTCCCTGACCCCCTCGGGGGGCGGGCTGGGCGCAGCCCGGCCCTGGGGGCACTCAGCAGGAACGGGGGCAACGGCGGCAGGCGCATCTTCGGTTCCGGTGGTGGCCGGGCCTGCTGCGAGACCCGGGCGTGCAGGCGGTCGGCCGGTTGCGGCGCCGCGACGCCGGCTGGGCACAGCGAGCGCGTAACGGCGCCCGGGCCCATTGTGTCAGCCGGCAGCAGGCGGGCGGCGCAGCAGCCGCGCGATCGCCCCGCTCAGCCCCAGGCCTGCGGCCGCAGCGGCGGCGGTGAACAGCCAGGTCCACTGCCAGCCGCCGCTGCGCGCGGCGATCCAGGCCACCAGCGGCGGCCCCGCGAACTGGCCCAGCGCCGACCATTGCTGCATCCAGCCGACGGTGGCGGCCACGGTCTGCTCGCCCGGCGCCACGCGCAAGGCCAGCGCGAACAAGGTCGTCGGCACCAGGCCGCCGACCAGCGAGAACACCAGCACCGCGCCGAAGCGCAGCGGCGGCGGCAGCGCCACACCGTCCACCGCGGCGAAGGCCGCGACCGCGCTCAGCGCCATCGTGACGAAGCCGATGCGCAGCAGCCGCACCGCGGGCACGCCGGCCTGCAGCCGGCGCCCGGCGGCGATGTTGCCCACCATGTTGGCTGCGGCAACCACTGCGGTCAGCACGCCGGTGCCCAGGCCCGACCCCACCTGCGCGGCGACGATCGTCGGCAGGAAGCCGATCACCGCGAGCCATTGGCTCGAATAGGCGGCAAAGGTAACCGCCACCAGCCACGGCCCGGGTGCGGCCAGCGTCAGCCGCAACCGCCGGCCGATGCCGGCCGCGGCGCCAGGGCTCGCAGGCAGCGCCGGCACGCCGCGCATCACGGCCAGCGCCATCACGGCGGTTGCCGCGGCCATGGCCCACCACCACGGCCGCCAGCCGACGGCCTCGATCACCAGCGGCCCCAGCAGCAGCGCCAGCGCGGTGCCGAAGGGCATGTACGCGCCCCACAGCCCGAGCATGCGGCTCAGGCCCGCGGGCGGCATGATCTGGCGCAGCAGCCCCGGCGGCGGCAGCACCACCAGCAGGAAGCCGAAGCCCTCGACCGCGCGCAGCACCATCAGCGCCGCCGGCCCGCGCGCGACCCCGCCGGCCAGGCTGGCGAAGGTCAGCACCAGCAGCCCGGTGATCACGCTGCGCCGGCCGCCGAGCCGGTCGGCCACCGCGCCGAAGGCGGCGCCGACGGTCATGCCGGCCAGTTGCACCAGCGACAGCAGGAAGCCCGCCTGCAGCAGGCTCAGGCCGAGATCGGCGCGCAGCGCATCGATCGCCGGCGGCAGCTTGGCGATGTGCAGCGCCGCGCATACGCCGGCGAGCACGACGATGCGCGCAGCCCGCGCCGGCACGGCAGCGCTCACTTCAATTGCCCAGCGCGCTGGATCGGCATCCGCGCCGCACGAATCGCCGAGACGCCGGTACCCGGTCGCGGTCCGCTGCGGCCGTTCATCGTTTCACCACTTGCAGCCGTTCCTACGCGAAAACGTGGCGCACGGGGCCGCCGACGGGGTGGCCAACTCCGTTCAGCCAAATTCTTATTCACTCCGTTGGCCACCCCGCCGTCGGCCCGGGCGGCGGCACGCCCAGACCGCTGTTCGCGCACTGCTTGACGCAGTGGGTGTTTGCTGAAGAAGCGCGCTGGCGGTGCCGGCAAAGCCGACGAGGGGGTGGCCGGCGGAGTGAATAAGAATTTGGCTGAACGCAGCCGGCTACCCCCTCGGCGGCTTTGCCTCAACGGCCCCGAAACGTAACGAAGAACAGCAGACGTTTCGAGAGACAGGACAGGACCGAATCCTGTCCGTGAACCTGGCCTCACTTCAGCGCCTTGAATCGCAACCGATGCGGCCGCGCGCCCTCCTCGCCCAGACGCTTGACCTTGTCGGCCTCGTACTCCTGGTAGTTGCCGGCGTAGAAGAACCACTGGCTGTCGCCCTCGGCCGCGAGGATGTGGGTGCAGATGCGGTCGAGGAACCAGCGGTCGTGGCTGATCACCATCACGCTGCCGGCGAACTCGAGCAGCGCGTCTTCGAGCGCGCGCAGCGTCTCGACGTCCAGATCGTTCGAAGGCTCGTCGAGCATCAGCACGTTGCCGCCCTGCGCCAGCGTCTTGGCCAGGTGCAGCCGGCCGCGCTCGCCGCCCGACAGGCTGCCCACCAGCTTCTGCTGGTCGTTGCCCTTGAAGTTGAAGCGGCCGAGGTACGCGCGGCTGGGCATCACGAACTTGCCGACCACGATGTTGTCGAGCCCGCCCGACACGTCTTCCCACACCGTCTTGTCGTTGGCCAGGCTCTCGCGGCTCTGGTCGACGAAGGCGAGCTTCGCGGTCGGGCCGATCACGACCTCGCCCGAATCGGGCTTCTCCGCCCCCTGGATCAGTCGGAACAGCGTCGACTTGCCGGCGCCGTTCGGGCCGATGATGCCGACGATCGCGCCCGCCGGCACCTTGAAGCTCAGGTTGTCGATCAGCAGCCGCTCGCCGAAGCTCTTGCTCACGCCGTTGAACTCGATCACCTGGTTGCCCAGCCGATCAGCCACCGGAATGAAGATCTCGTTGGTCTCGTTGCGCTTCTGGTAGTCGACGTCGCTCAATTCCTCGAAGCGCGCCAGCCGCGCCTTGCTCTTGGCCTGGCGGCCCTTGGCGTTGGAGCGCACCCACTTCAGCTCTTCCTTCATCGCCTTGGTGCGCGCGTCCTCGGTCTTCTGCTCCTGCTCGAGGCGCTTCTCCTTCTGGTCGAGCCAGTCGGAGTAGTTGCCCTTGTACGGGATGCCGCGGCCGCGGTCGAGTTCGAGGATCCATTCCGCCGCGTTGTCCAGGAAGTAGCGGTCGTGGGTGATCGCCACCACCGTGCCGGGGAAGCGCTTCAGGAAGATCTCGAGCCACTCGACCGACTCGGCGTCGAGGTGGTTGGTCGGCTCGTCGAGCAGCAGCATGTCGGGCTTGCTCAGCAGCAGCCGGCACAGCGCCACGCGCCGCTTCTCGCCGCCCGACAGGTTGCCGATCACCGCGTCCCACGGCGGCAGCCGCAGCGCGTCGGCGGCGACTTCCAGCTCCATGTCGGTGTTGACGCTGCCGGCCGCGGCGATCACCGCTTCCAGCTCGGCCTGCTCGGCGGCCAGCTTGTCGAAATCGGCGTCGGGCTCGGCGTAGGCGGCATAGACCTCGTCCAGCCGCGCCTTCGCCGCGAGCACGCCGCCGATGCCCTGCTCCACCGCCTCGCGCACCGTCTGCGTCGGCTCGAGCTGCGGCTCCTGCGGCAGGTGGCCGATCTTCAGGCCGGGCATCGGCACGGCCTCGCCTTCGATGTCGCGGTCCAGGCCGGCCATGATTCTCAGCAGCGTGCTCTTGCCCGAGCCGTTCAGCCCGAGCACGCCGATCTTCGCGCCGGGGAAGAAGGACAGGCTGATGTCCTTCAGGATCTGCCGCTTCGGCGGCACGATCTTGCCGACGCGGTTCATGGTGTAGACGTACTGGGCCATGCGGGATTCCGGGTAGTGGCCGGCAGGCGCCGGCAGTCAAACCCGCTATTGTCGCCGCTCGCGCCGCGCCCGCGATCGTGCGCGAGCGCAACCGCCCATCCCCGATGCACCCGACGCAGCCGCTGCTGATCCTGTTCTCGGCGATCAACCTCGTGATCGGCTCGAGCGCCTTCGTGCTCGCCAGCATCGTCGAGCCGATCGCACGCGACCTGGGCGTCGGCGTCGCGGCGGCCGGGCAGGCGACCACCGCCTACGCGGTCGGCACGGCGGTGCTCGCGCCGGCGCTGCTGCTGGCCAGCGGCGGCTGGCCGCGCAAGCGCGCGCTGCTCGGCGCACTGGCGCTGTTCTCCGCCGGCAACCTGCTGTCGGCACTGGCCGGCAGCCTGCCGATGCTGCTGGCGGCGCGCGCGCTGATGGGCGCCGGCGCGGTCTTCATCCCGCTGGCCGCCGGCATCGCGGTGGCGCTGGTCGAGCCGGCGCGGCGCGGCCAGGCGCTGTCGGTCGTGTTCCTGGGCATCAGCCTGAGCTACGTGGTCGGGGTGCCGATCGGCGCCTGGCTCGGCCTGCGCCACGGCTGGCGCGTGCCGGTGGGGGCCGCGACCGCCGCGTCGGCGCTGGCGCTGCTGGCGGTGGCCGCAGGGGTGCCGCGCGCCATCCGCGCGCCCGGCGCGTCCGTTGCCGGGCTGGGCACGGTGCTGCGCAGCGCCGCGGCGGTGTCGGTGCTGGCGACGACGCTGCTGTACTTCGGCGCGGTGTTCAGCGTGTTCGCCTACATCGGCCCGGTGCTGCGCGCGCTCGCGTCGGTCAGCGATGCGCAGCTGTCGTGGACGCTGATGCTGTTCGGTTGCGCCGGCGTGGCCGGCACGCTGCTGGGCGGGTGGGCGACCGACCGCTTCGGCGCGCTGCCGACGCTGCGCGTGCTGTTCGGCGTGTTCACGCTCGCGCTGGCCTGCGTGCCGCTGACCGCGGGGCACCCTGCGGCGATGCTCGCCGCGCTGCTGACCTGGGGCCTGTGCGGCTTCGGCACGACCGCGCCGCAGCAGGCGCGGCTGGTGGCGGTGGACCTGCCGCGCAGCCCGATGCTGCTGTCGCTGAACAGCTCGATGATGTACTTCGGCATGGCGCTGGGCGCCGCGCTGGGCGGCGCGCTGCTGCCGCAGGCGGGCTTCGCGCGGCTGGCGTGGGTGGGCGCGCCGCTGGCGCTGCTGGCCTGCGCGCTGCTGTGGCTGCCCGCGAAGTCCGCGGCGGCGGCCGACAGCGCGCGTTGATGCATGTCGGTGCGCGCCGATGCGCGTCAATGGGCGCTGACGCCCGCCGGCGTGCGGCGATGCGGCCGCGGCCCCGGCCGGCGCAGGCTACTCGTGCCGCAGCGCTTCGATCGGATCCAGCCGCGCCGCGTTGCGCGCCGGGAAGTAGCCGAAGATCACCCCGATCGCCGCCGAGAAGGCCAGCGCCAGCAGGTTGATGCCGGGGTTGAACTGGAAGGGCACGCCCATCGCGCGCGCCAGGCCGACGCTGGCCGCCGCCGCCAGCAGCACGCCGACCGCGCCGCCGAGCGCGGCCAGCACCACCGCCTCGATCAGGAACTGCAGCAGCACCTCGCGCTCGAGCGCGCCGATCGCCAGGCGCACGCCGATCTCGCGCGTGCGCTCGGTCACGCTGACCAGCATGATGTTCATGATGCCGATGCCGCCCACCAGCAGGCTCACCGCCGCCACCGCGCCCAGCAGCAGCGTCATCACCTGCGTGGTGCCCGACAGCGTGTCGGCGATCTGGCGCGTGTCGAGCACGTTGAAGTTGTCCTCGTCGTGCTCGCCGAGCTTGCGCCGCTCGCGCAGCAGCTCGGTCAGCGCGGCCTTGGCGCGCTCGATGCCGCCTTCGTCGCGCACCGACACCAGCAGCGTCTGCACGCGCGTGGTGCCCGTCACGCGGCGCTGCAGCGTGCGCAGCGGCAGCACCACCAGGTCGTCCTGGTCCAGGCCCATCGCCGCCTGGCCCTTGGGCTGCAGCACGCCGACGATTTCGCAGGAGAAGCCGCGCACGCGCAGCCGCTGGCCGAGCGGATCGGTGCTGCCGAACAGCTCGCGCTGCACGGTCGCGCCGACCACGCACACGGCCGCGCCGGCGCGCTCCTCGGACTCCTCGAAGCGGCGCCCCGCCGCCAGCTGCCAGTCGCTGGTGTCGAAGTGCGCATTGGTCGTGCCGATCAGGCTGGTGGTCCAGTTGCGCGCGCCGGCCACCACCGTGGCCGTGCTGCGCGACTCGGGCGCGACCGCGCGCAGCCCGGCGATCTGCGCTTCGATCGCCGCCACGTCGGCCTCGGTGAACGCGGGTACGCCGAAGCTGGCGCCCGGGCCCAGCCGCTGCCCCGGGCGGACCTGCAGCAGGTTGCTGCCCAGGCTGGCGATCTGGCTGCGCACCGCCGCGGTCGCGCCCTGGCCGAGCGTGACCATCGTGACCACCGCGCTGACGCCGATGACCACGCCGAGCACGGTCAGGAACGAGCGCAGCAGGTTGCGCCGGATCGAGCGCAGCGCCAGCAGCAGCGAGTTCCAGAGCATCTCAGTACCGCCCGGCCGTTGCGAAGGCACCGAGCGCCCCGGGGCCCACGCGGGGGCCCCTTCGGGTCCCGGGGGGCGGCGAACGCACAGGGCGCCGGGGCTTCAACTCGCCGCCTCCGCAGCCGGCGCGGGCTCGGGTGCCCGGCGCCGGTCCTCGGCGATGCGGCCGTCGACGAAGCGCACCGTGCGCCGCGCGTACAGCGCCATGTCGGGCTCGTGCGTGACCATCAGCACGGTGATGCCGCGCTCGCGGTTCAGCGCCGCCAGCAGCTCCATGATCTCGCGGCTGCGCTGCGTGTCGAGGTTGCCGGTGGGCTCGTCGGCGAGCAGCACGGTCGGCTGGGTGACGATCGCGCGCGCGATCGCCACGCGCTGCTGCTGGCCGCCCGACAGCTCGCCCGGCGTGTGGTGCTCGCGGCCTTCCAGACCCACCGACGCCAGCGCCGCGCGCGCCGCCGCGTGGCGCTTCGCGGTCGGCTCGCCGCGGTACAGCAGCGGCAGCTCGACGTTCTCGAGCGCGCTGGTGCGCGCCAGCAGGTTGAAGCCCTGGAACACGAAGCCCAGGTGGCGCCGGCGCAGCCGCGCGCGCTGGTCGCGCGTCAGCCGCTCCACGTGCACGCCGCGGAACAGGTACTCGCCCGAAGTGGGCATGTCCAGGCAGCCGATCAGGTTCATCACCGTCGACTTGCCCGAGCCGCTGGGCCCCATGACCGCGACGAACTCGCCGGCTTCGATGTCGAGGTCGACGCCGTCGAGCGCGCGCACCAGCGCCTGGCCCTGGCCGTAGTGGCGGGTCACGCCGCGCAGCCGGATCAGCGGCAGCGGGGCGGCGCTCATTGGACTGCCCTCCACGCTGCGCGTTGCGGGACGAGCGCTTGGCAGCGGCCCGGCGCGCTCATCGGGCGGCCCCGCGCGCGGCTGCCCCGCAGGTTGCGGTCATGACGGCCGCACCGTCTCGTCGACGATCACCGCGTCGCCTTCGCGCAGGCCGCCGCCGCTGACTTCGGTGCGGCGGCCGTCGCTCAGCCCCGTGGTCACCGGCACCGCCACCGGCGCGCCGTCGCGCAGCACCCAGACCTGGCGCTGCGCACCCGGCGCCGCGCTGACGCCGGCCCGCTTGGCCGGGCCGCGCGGCGGCCCCGGCATCAGCTTGCCCACCAGGCCGCCGTCGGGCGACGCCGAGCGCGGCTCGGCCGGCGTGAAGCGCAGCGCCGGATTGGGCACGAGCAGCACGCCTTCGCGCCGCGCCGCGGCGATGTTGGCAGTGGCCGTCATGCCGGGGCGCAGCAGCAGCTCGCTGTTGTCCACGCTCAGGTCGGCGACGTAGGTGACCACGTTCTCCTTGGTCGTCGAGCCGTAGCCGACGCGCTGGATCGTCGCCGGGAAGCTGCGGTTCGGCCAGGCGGCGACGGTGAAGCTCGCCTGCTGGCCCTGCTGCACCCGGCCGACGTCGGCTTCGTCGACGTTGACCTGCAGCTTCATCCGCTTCAGGTCGGCGGCGATGCTGAACAGCGTCACCGCCTGCAGCGAAGCTGCGACCGCGTTGCCCGGGTCGACCGATCGCGTCAGCACCACGCCGTCGATCGGCGAGCGGATCGACGCCTTGGCGAGGTTGGTCTCGTCCACGCGCAGCGCGGCGCGCGCGTCGGCCACCTTGGCGCGCGCCGCGGCCTCGTCGGCGGCCGCGCGCTCGGCGTTGGCGCGCGCGCTGTCGAACTCGGTGGCCGACGGCACCCGCCCGCCCGACAGCCGCGACACCTCGTCCATGCGCGCCAGGTTGGCGCGCGCCTCCTTCAGCGTGGCCGCGGCCTGCGCCACCTGCGCCTCGGCCGAGGCCAGCGTCGCGCGCGAGCGCGCCATCTGGTCGCGCAGCTTCGTGGTGTCGAGCTCGACCAGCACCTGGCCCTTCTCCACCCGGTCGTTGATGTCCACCAGCACCTTGGCCACCGTGCCCGACAGCTCGCTGCCGATGTTGACCGTCAGCGTCGGCGCCAGCGTGCCGTTGGCCACCACCTTGAGCTCGAGCGTGCCGCGCTGCACCGCCTCGGTGCGGAACTGGCGCTGCTGCGCGGTGTCGGCGCGCCGGCCGAGCGCGAAGGCCACCGCGGCGGCCGCGGCCAGCAGCAGCAGCGCGGCGATCCAGGTGGCGCGCCGCCGCCACCAGGGGCGCGGCGCGTCGTCGCCCAGCAACGCATCGATGCCGGCGGCGGCGGCGGAATCGGGTCGGGTCATGGTTGGGCAGCGGGTGCGGCGGACGGGGTTTCGGCGGACCAGCCGCCGCCCAGCGCCTTGTAGAGCTGGATCATCGCGATCACGGTGTCGGCCTGCGTCGAGGCCTGGCTGTCTTCGAGCGTGCGCACGCTGCGTTCGGTGTCGAGCACGGTCTGGAAGTCCACCAGGCCCGAGCGGTAGCGAAAGCTCGCCAGCAGCGCCGCGTTGCGCGCCGCCTGCACCGCCTGCGCCAGCGCCTCGCCGCGCGCGCGCCCGTTGGCGAGCGCGGCGCGCGCGTTCTCGACGTCGCGCAGCGCCCCCGCCAGCGCGGCTTCGTAGGCGGCCAGCGCCTGATCCTGCTGCGCGGTCTGGATCACCACCTGCTGGCGCAGCCGCCCGGCGTCGAAGATCGGCGCAGCCAGGCTGCCGGCGACGAAGCGGGTCGCCGCGCCGCTGCCGCTCAACGCCGACAGTGCCGCGCCCTGCAGGCCGAGCGTGCCGGCCAGGCTGAACGACGGGTAGCGCGCCGCCTCGGCCACGCCGATGCGCGCGGTGGCCGCAGCCAGCGCGCGCTCGGCGGCGACGATGTCGGGGCGGCGGCGCAGCAGATCGGCCGGCACGCCCAGCAGCGGCTCGGCGCCGATGCCGGGGATCGCTGCTTCGGGTGCTGCCGCGAAGCGCGCCGCAGTGGCCTGCGGCGCCTCGTTCAGCAGCACCGCGAGCGCGTTGCGCGTCTGCACGGCGGCGTCCTGCAGCAGCGGCTCCTGCGCGCGCGTCTGCTCGAGGTTGGCGCGTGCCTGCTCGACGTCGAGCGAGCCCACCAGCCCGGCCTGCGCGCGCCATTCGGTCAGCTGCAGCGTCTGCGCCTGGTTGTCGAGGTTGGCGCGGGTGATCACGAGGCGCTGCCGGTAGCCGCGCAGCAGCACGTAGTTGCGCGCCACCTCGGCCACCAGCGAGACCTGGGTCGCGGCCAGCGTCGCGGCGCTCGACCCGGCGTCGGCATCGGCCGCCTCCACGCCGCGCCGCAGCCCGCCGAACAGGTCGATCTCCCAGCCGGCGTCGAAGCCCAGGCCGTAGCTCGAGGTCGGGCTGCGGCCGCCGTCGGTCGAGCGGCTGGCCGAGCCGTAGACGCCCAGCGTCGGCCACAGCGCCGCTTCGGCCTGTACGGTCGCGGCGCGCGCCGCGCGCAGCCGGGCGCCGGCGATGCGCAGGTCGGTGTTGGCGGCGAGCGCGCGCCCGATCAGCTCGTCGAGCAGCTTGTCGTCGAAGCGGCGCCACCATGCGGGGTCGGGCGCGGGCGCCGCCTGGGCAGCCGCCGCCTGGGCAGCCGCCGGCGGATCGGCAGTCGTCCAGGCAGCCGGCAGGGTGGGTGTGGGTTCGCGATAGTCGGGGCCGACCGCGCAGCCGGCCACCCCCAGCGCCAGCGCGGCCGCCGATGCCACTCGGGTCAGGCGCATGGCGGCAAGTATGCCGGTGCAGGGTTGCCGGCCTGTTGGGCCTGCGTAAAGTTGTCCCTGAATCCGTGACCCGTCACCGCCGACCTGCGTACTGTTCGCCCGAAGCAACACGCACCTGCTGGCGGGCATCGGCCATGCGCTGATCGATCGCGGGCTGAAGGTGCTGGTCGTGCGCACCAGCGAGCGGGTGCAGCGGCTGCAGGCCGCCCGGGGCGATCGGCGGCTGCCGGCCGAACTGGCCAAGCTCGACCGCTTCGAGCTGATCGTGCTGGACGACTTCAGCTGCGCCCGGCGCGACCTAGCCGAGACCTCGGTGCTGTTCGAGCTGATCGCCGAGCGCTACGAGCCCGAGAGCATCGCCATCACCGCCAACGCACCGTTCTCGGGCGTGGGACGAGGTCTTCCTTGGCCACGGATTCAGGGTAGTGACTGGCGGAGTGAGTCGGACATCTCGGCGTGGGGGATGGAGGTCATTGGGAAATCAACGTGGCGGTTGAGCGGCAGACCGCTGATGGCGAGGCCGGCCGCGGGCTGTCCACTTGAGCCGCGGGTCAGCCGTCACTTCGCGGTGGCCGATGGCGGAGACCACAACTTCAGCTTGCTGTGCTTGGCGGCGTGCACGAAATCCCTGTCCGTGGTCAGAAGCGTAAGGCTGTGCCTGATGCAAAGCTGCGCAATCAATGCCTCGATAGTCCCGAGCTGGGCGCCGGCCGCGCGGCACGCGTTCCGAAGGCCGGCGGCGGCAATGTGGTCTTCGCGGTCCGGCTGAATGAGTGCGAGGGCTGCGAAGCTGGAGATGACTTGCGCTCGGGCCTTGGGTGGACCGAAGCCCTGCAGCAGTTCCTGCAAGACGAGGCCCGTCGTGACGACCACACTCGCGCCGGCGAGTGCGTCCTTGAGGGCGGCAACTTCCGGCTCGGTTGCCGGCGCATCCCGGCGCAGCGCCAAGGACCAGACGCTTGTGTCGTCGAGCAGGGTCACTTGCGCGACCGCTCAGCCTTGTAGTCGAACGATTGATCCCATTCAAGCTTTCCCATGAGGTCAAGAAGACGTCGTTGCTCGCGCCGCGCAATGAACTCTTGCAGGGCCTTGGTGACCGCTGCCTTCTTGGTACGTTCGCCGCTCACCTGAAGGGCGCGGTCCAACAGATCGGGGTCAATGGCGAGGTTCGTGACCATGTGCGCCTCCTTGTGCGGCAGCCTACACAAGACGCGCTGACCTTGGTGTGCTTGACGTTGGAGCTAGACGCCGCCCGCGTGGCCCGCTGGTGGCTGAGAACCACTGAGAATAGACTGCGCTGCATGAACGCGCGTATGGACCAACTGCTGGCGGACGCCTTGGATCTCCCTGTGGATGAGCGCTCTGCCCTTGTGGTGGCACTGCTCGACAGCCTGGAAGGGAGCACCGACGCTGCGATCTCCGACGCCTGGAAGGAAGAGCTCCGGCAGCGCAAACAGGCGCTGCGCGAGGGGGCGCTGAAGACGGTGCCCTGGGCCGAAGCGCGAGCGCGACTGAGCGCACTGTGACTCGATTTGCAGTTGAGGTTCTGCCTCCCGCAGAGGCAGAGGTGCGTGAAGCGTTCCTTTGGTACTTCGAGCGAAGCCCGCTTGCTGCAGATGCGTCTCGCACGGAGGCGCTCGACGCGATTGATGCACCGACTCGCTGAGAGCGCAGACGCCTCGAGCGACGTGTTAGGCGCCACGTTTCGCGCGGGGGGCGGGCACCTTGGCCAGACGCTCCGCCATGCGCGTTTGCCAGCCCGGCCCGGTGGAGCGCCAGCGCTCGATGACCTCCGGCGGCAGGCGCAGACTGATCAGCTGACGCGGGTTGGATGAACGTATGCGTTCCGCAAACCCACCTTGCCGGCCGTTTCCGGCTGCGGTACGTCGGTCCTACGCGGCCGCGGTCAGGACGGTGTCGTCGACGGGTTGGGCCGGCGCGTGCCAGTTGTGCGGCAACAGCGTGGCCAAGTCACTGTTCTTCAGCGTGGGCAGCCGCTC
>WBZU01000103.1_pt1 | contig 87926 bp, 90 predicted proteins | sample 5204311 | NCBI WGS metagenome assembly WBZU01 (sample SAMN12344359, study PRJNA552823) | activated sludge metagenome | biome: Activated sludge suspended growth; feature: Nitrification reactor; material: Wastewater; isolation source: activated sludge from nitrification reactor of wastewater...
CATGGTGATCACTCCTCTTCTCCCTGGCTGCACAAAAAAGCAGCAGGGTAGGTTGAACACCCGGGTCAAATTTGGATCGGCACAACCCTCACAGGTGGGTCAATTTTCGGTCGGCGCCAACAGGTGTGGAACTCGCGGCGGTCGGCGGCCGTGGGCCTGGGGCCCGCACGCAGCATGCGGCCGACGCGGTGCGCGACCACCTGCGGCGCGGCGATCGAGAGTTGCAGGGTATCGCGCGCCAGGCGCACGGCGGTGGGGGAACGGCGTTTGCTCATTGCGCCATTTTCGGCGATTCGCGCAGCGCTCGCCGCGGGCGATGCACCGGCACCCGCGGCGCCCCCAGGGCGACGCGCCGCCACCTGCGGCGTCCCTTGCCGCACCAGCGCCCGGCTCAGCCGGCGTTGCCCAGCAGCTTCGCGGCGACCTGCTCGTTGTGCTCGGCGGTCTGCAGCAGCTTCATCTGCTGCTCGAACTGGCGCGACGCGGCGATCATCGCGACCATCGTCTCCACCGCGGCGACGTTGCTGCCCTCGAGCGCGCCCTGCTGCACGCGTGCAGCCGGGTCGGCGTCGAGGCCGCCGCCGTCGGCGCTGCGGAACAGGCCGTCTTCGCCGCGCACCAGCGGGACTTCGGGCGTGACCAGCTTCAGCCGGCCGATGCGCTGCGGCGCGGCGCTGCCGCTGCGCGCGCTGATGCTGCCGTCGGGCGCGATCTCGACCTGCGCGCCGGCCGGCACGTTGATCGGCCCGCCGTCGCCCAGCACCTGCAGCCCGCTGCGGGTGACCAGGTCGCCCTCGGGGCTCAGGTCGAGCGCGCCGCCGCGGGTGTAGGCCTCGGTGCCGTCGAGCGCCTGCACCGCGAGCCAGCCGCGGCCGGCCACCGCGACGTCGAGCGTGCGGCCGGTGGCCTGCACCACGCCGGGCGCGTCGCTGTGGCGCGGCGTCGACTCGAGCGCATACACGCGCGTGCTGGCACCGTCGCCGCGCACCGGCACCGCGCGGAAGGCGGCGATCTCGGCCCGGAATCCCGGCGTCGACACGTTGGCCAGGTTGTTCGCGAGCACGTCCTGGCGCTGCAGCGCCGCCTTCGCGCCCGACATCGACAGGTAGATCATGCGGTCCATGGGGACTCCTTTGCGCCTGAGCGCGAAGCGGTCGTTGAATCAATTGGCCCGCACCAGCGAAGCGACATTCGGGCCGGCGCGAAGTGGGCTTGGGCAAGATGATTTGTTGTGGATACAATAACTCGATGCGCCTGACCTATGACCCAGCCAAGAGTGCGCGCAACGAAGAAGAGCGTGGCATGCGTTTCGGGCTTGCCCAACAGTTCGACTGGAGCAGCGCACTTGTCGTTGAGGACACCAGGCAGGACTACCCGGAGCGGCGTTTTCAGGCGCTCGGCTTCATTGATGAGCATTTGTGCATGCTGGTGTTCACGCCGCGCGATGGTGCGGCACATGTGATCAGCCTGCGCAGAGCCAATAAACGCGAAAGGACTCGCTATGCCGCGCAAACCCAACCCTGAGCGCTTGGACAACGAAGCGCCCGAGGCCACCGAAGAGTGGTTCGCCAAGGCCCGACCCGCGAAAGACGTGCTGGCTGACTTGATGGGCGCGGATGTGGCCAAAGAGATGCTGAAGCCCAAGCGGGGGCGCCCGCCCATCGCGAGCCCGAAGGAGCACGTGAACATACGGCTGGACGCGGACATCGTGCAGGCGTTCAAGCGCCAAGGTGCAGGCTGGCAGACGCGCATGAACAGTGCCCTGCGTGAGTGGCTGCGCGCGCGGGCAAAGTAGACATAGCGCCCAAGTTCAGGGGCGCGCGCTCGGCATGGCCGAAGCGTGCGGTGGCGGAGGCGCCCCTGCAACGCTCAGCAAGGCCACGAGCGGTTGCCTGTAGTGACCCGATGCGCCAAAATGGAACCGTTTTGGTTGCAATAAGGGACTGCCATGCCGACCTCCCTGACCTTGAAGAACATTCCTGACGCCGTGTACGAGCGGCTGAAGGCCGCTGCAGAACGGCACCGCCGCAGCCTGAACAGCGAGGCCATCGTGTGCCTGGAGTCCGTGTTGTTGCCCAACCGGGTGGCCCTGAGCGACCGCTTGTCGCGTGCCCGGGAGCTGAGGGCCAGCTTGCCAGCCGTGCAGTTCACTGCCCAGGACATCGACGCGGCCAAGCGAGCGGGACGCAAGTGATCGTTGTTGACAGCAATGTCCTGGCGTACCTGTACCTGCCGGGCGAGTTCACTGGCGCAGCAGAGGCTTTGCTTGCCCGAGAGCCGGAGTGGGCGGCCCCGCCACGGTGGCGCAGCGAGTTCCGCAACATCCTGGCGGGCTATGTGCGCCGAAACATGCTGAGCTTCGAACAGGCTTGCAATATTCAGGCCGAGGCTGAATCCTTGCTGGAGGGATTCGAGTTCGAAGTGCATTCGCGCCAGGTGTTGGAATTGGTGCGTGACAGTGAATGCTCTGCCTATGATTGCGAATTCATCGCATTGGCGGAGCGATTGGGCGTCAAGCTGGTGACCATGGACAAGAAAATACTCAAGGCCTTTCCGACGCAAGCCATTCCTCTTGTGGTCTAACCAATCATGAGTCGACCGACTCGCCCCCGAGCATGAAAGCCCGAAGTGCAGCAAGACGGGGTTTGGGTCAAATTTCCGCTCAAACGAAATGGTCGAGCCGCACGCGTCCTCATGCGTCGACTCGAATGACTTGTTGGGCGTCACCTAAGAGTCACGCCGCTAGAGGCGACTCAATCTCGATCTGATCTTCTCTTGGTGATCCATGAGAAGGTCGCGCGTCTCAGGTAGCAGGTTGCCCGTGTTGTGTAGCACGGTGACTAAGTCATCAACGATGCGTAGATCGTCGATCTTGACCATTGACGGATCGAGCACTTCCAAGAGCTTGTTCAGTTCAAGAATCTTCTCGTCTGTGGAAGGAGTGTCGGTCTCGTTGGCCAAGACCATCAGTCTTCGATAAGCGGAAGTCACTGTTCACCTATCCTTGAGCCAAGCAGCGATGAGCTGCTTCGTAAAGTCTTCGACTTTGTCAGATGTTACTTTCCCAAACCCTTGTGGAAAGCCAATTAGGAGATGACTGTTGCTCCAGACGTCTCCCAACACCCGCGGAGAGTCTGCGGCGGATTGCAATGATAGTGGACGCCTTAGGGCCACAGTGATCGCCGCGGCGCACTGACCGTTTGGCGCCTGGAGAACATTGACGCTTGCCCACAGTACAGCATCACCGACTTTCACGACATTCAAGCGCGAATTCGAGAGAGGGATATGCATTGCGGCGTCAACACTGGCGATCGAGACACCACAAGCCCGAGCGTCAGTTTCCCTGCTTAGGTCAACGGCTAGAGCCACGGAACTGATTCCACCAAGAGCTTGCCCGTACGAGAATGAAGCAAAGGAAAACAAGATTGCGAGTACAAGGTGGAGACGCATTCGATTTGTCCGGAGGAATTAAATGAAAACGGGGTCGCTGGCGGTTTCAGACATTCCATTACACAATTCCGGAAGTCATTGAAGATCAAGACTTACAGATGATCTGATCGAATCTTGCTACATGCTGGATGCAGAGCATGGAGTCATGAGAATCAAACACTTACGTGAGCCTTCCTTGTTCAGGAGAGGCGGCAGGAAAAGTTGTGTGTAATGGAATGCGATTAACTACCAGGTTCGGCATAGATTCAGTTCGATGACTCAAGCTCATCAACGGAAAAGAAATCAATATGAATACCGACTTCTCTGAACATCTCAATGGAAAGCTTCCCCGTTTTATGCCACTTTGAATCTTGTGGCACAGAATCCGGGCTGGGTGCAACTACTCGCTTTATGCCTGCTTGGATGATTGCACCTGCGCAGCGGGCACAAATGGGCTTTCCCCACACATAAACTGTTGCACCGTTTGCCTTTGAGCCTGCGGCAATCAGCGCGTTCTGTTCCGCGTGGACAACCAACTCAAGCTTGATTTCAGAGTCATCTAGCCTTTCAGCAGAGTCCTCGACGCCCATTGGAAATCCATTGTAGCCAAGCGTCATCGCGCCGCCTCTTTCTGCCACCACCACTGCGCCGACTTTGGCATTCGGGTCTTTAGACCACTCGGAAACGTACTTGGATAGTTCGACAAAACGTCGATCCCATTTTTCCATTGGCTTGGATTCGATATGCAACTGCATCTATTTCTACCTAGCGATAATGTTGATGGATAGTGTCGAACGGAAAAATCATCCGACGCCGTAGGCGGTCGGCTGCGACGAAATGTTGCGCGCTACTTGTTTGAACATGGAAATGTTGGTTTAAGCGCATTGATGACAATTTCATCACCTGATAGCGACCATTTATCAGGATTATCTTCTAGATACTTTTGACCATTGCAGTCAATTGTCCTGCCTTAACTCCTTCGCGGGGGCGAATCAAGATATATATTACCGTGCCAACCACCCCCAGAACATAGCCATTTGCGCGTGCTGAATCTTGGTAGTCGCCGGAGCGGATGTCGCCACGATATATGCGGACTTGTGCATCGAGCATCTCTTTTAGCTTCTGTCCATCGATGAACTCGGCCGAAGCTACAGAAGCAGCAAAATATATTCCGAAACCAACCAGTGTGCGAATCAACATCCGTATCCTCATAATTACACCCAACTTGTACTGAAACGAACTGTCAGGCGTAACGTGTTGCGCCATACACGCGGCGTATCCGGCTACGCCTGACAGGCCAGTACCAGTGCCCGTGCAGCGCGCAACACGCTCCACAGGCACAGGAAGGACAGCGGTCGCGCCCCGCCGCCAATCTTGGGTTACCGCAGATTCACCAACGTCTGCAGCACCTGGTCCTGCGTCTTGATGGTCTGCGCGTTGGCCTGGTAGATGCGCTGCGCGGTGATCATGTTGACCAGCTCGCCGGTCAGGTCGACGTTGCTGTCCTCGAGCGCGCCGGCCTGCAGCACGCCCAGGCTGCCGTCGCCCGCCACGCCGACCATCGGGTCGCCCGACGCGTTGGTGCGCGCCCAGGCGTTGTCGGCCAGCGGCTGCAGCCCCTGCGGGTTGCGGAAGTTGGCCAGCTCGATCTGGCCGGCCGGCTTGGACTGTCCGTTCGAGTAGCGCGCCATGATCACGCCGTCGGCCTCCACCGCGATCGAGCTCAGCTGTCCGGCGCTGTGGCCGTCCTGGCGCATGTCGGTCACGGCGAAGGCCGAGCCGAACTGGGTGGTGCCGCTGAAGTCGAAGGTCAACGACCCGAAGGGCACGATCTGCGCGCCTTGGGCATTCGGCACCGGCTCCACGCCCGTCAACGCGACCGGGCCGGCGGGCAAGGTCGGCGCAGCGCCGTTCGCCGGGAACTGCAGCGTCGTGATCGGCACCGGCGCGCCCGGCGTCCCGCCGATGCTGCTGCCGTTGGCGGTGGCAAACACGTTCCACTGGTCGTTGCCCGTCTTCTGGTAGTACAGGCTGACCGCGACCTCCTGGCCCTTCTCGTCGTAGATCGTCAGCGACCGCGCGTTGTTGTAGGTGCTCGCGTCGGCGAAGTCGATCGCCGGCGGCGCCGGCGCCGCCGGCCCGGTGACGGCCACGCGCGAATCGAGGTTGAACTCCAGGTCCACCCGGCTGGTCTGCTTCGGCTCGATGCCGCGGGTGGGCAGCCGCAGCGGCACCGACGCGCCCGGCTGGATCACGCCGTTGGCGTCGGCCGCATAGCCCAGCAGCCGCGCCTGCGCGTTGTTGACCAGGTAGCCGTCGCGATCGAGCTTGAACTGGCCGTTGCGGGTGTAGCTGATCGGGCTGTGGCCGTCGGTCACCTGGAAGAAGCCGCCGCCGTTGATCGCCAGGTCCAGCGGGTTCTCGGTGGTCGACACGTTGCCCTGCGTGAACTGCTGCGCCACCGCCTGCAGCGTGGTGCCGATGCCGACGCTGTTGGTGCCCGAGCCGTTGAGCGCGGTGGCGTACACCGCTGCGAACTCGGCGCGCGCGATCTTGGAGCCGTAGGTGTTGGCGTTGGCGATGTTGTTGCCGATGATCTCGAGGTTCTTGCTCGACGCGTTCAGGCCCGACAGGCCTTGCTGGAAGCTCATGCGGGGCTCCTGGTGGGGAAAGGGGGTGTCAATTGAACGCGCGCACCGCGTCGTAGGCCACGGTGCCGGCGCGGGCCAGCTCGAGGTTCAGCACATTGCCGTCGCTGACCACCGCCTCGACGCGGTCGCGCGCCAGCGTCGTGCGCAGCACGCTCGCGCTGCCCGCCTGCGCGCTGACGCGAAAGCGGTAGTCGTCGGCATCGCCCACGCCGCCCGAAGGCCAGGCGAATTCGTGGCGGCCCGCCGATTGCGCACCGAGGTCGAGCTGGCCGACCACGCGGCCGGCGCCGTTGAGGATCTCCACCTTCACCTGGTCGGCCGCAGCGCTGAGCTCGAAGCCGCCGCGGCCGGCGCCGTCGGCCACCGCCAGCCGGCTGCCTTCGACCGTGACCTCGCGCCCGACCAGGCTCGCGCCCTGCAGCGCCTGCAGCGCCACCAGCCGCGTGTTCAGCCCGGCGACCGTGCCGTTGAGCTTCTCGATGCCGCTGACCGTGTTGATCTGCGCCATCTGGCTGGTGACCTGCGCGTTGTCCAGCGGGTTCAGCGGGTCCTGGTTCTTCAGCTGCGCGACCAGCATCTTCAGGAAGCGGTCCTCGCTGCCGGCGGCGGCAGCGGCGCTGCCGGCCCGGCTCGACGCCACGCCGCTGCCGCCGTTGACCGCGTCGATCACACTGCTCATGACTGACCGAGCTGCAGCGTCTTCAGCAGCAGGCTCTTGGCGGTGTTCATCACCTCGAGGTTGTTCTGGTACGAGCGCGAGGCCGAGATCATGTTGACCATCTCCTCGACGGTGTTCACGTTGCTGTAGGTCACGTAGCCGTCGGCGTCGGCGGCCGGGTGCTTCGGGTCGTGCACGCGCCGCCCGGGCGTCGCGTCCTCGGTGACCGCGGCCACGCGCACGCCCGCCGTGTCGAGCGCTCCCATCAGCTCGGCCTGGAACACCACCTGCCGCGCCTGGTAGGCGCGGCCGTCGGGGCCGGCCACCGTGTCGGCGTTGGCCAGGTTGGAGGCCACCACGTTCAGCCGCTGGCTCTGCGCGCTGGCCGCGCTGCCGCTGACGTCGAAGATGCGGAACATGCTCATGCCGGCCTCCTGGCGGGGTTCAGCTCTGGTTCGGGCCCTTCATCGCGTCGCTGAGCGTGCGCACCTGCGCGTTCAGGAAGCGCAGCGTCGCCTCGTACTTCACGCCGTTGTCGGCGATCGACGCGCGCTCGCGGTCCATGTCGACCGTGTTGCCGTCCAGGCTGCTCTGGCTGGCGCTGGCCCAGCGCAGCTGCGGCTCGGCGCCGGTGCCGCCGGGCAGCGACGCGCGCAGCCCGTTCAGCGCGGCACCCGCCGGCCCGGCGCTGCCGGTGGCGGCACGCAGCGCGGCGGCGAAGTCCAGATCGCGGGCCACGTAGCCGGGGGTGTCGGCGTTGGCGATGTTGCCGGCCAAGAGCCGCTGGCGCTCGGCGCGCAGCGTCAGCGCCTGCGCCTGGAAGTCGAAGCTGTCGCTGAGGCGGGGGATCATCGGCGGCCCTGGCAGTTGCGGCGACGCGTGGTCGATGCGGCGGCATTGTGGGCAGCGCGCCGGCCCGCCATGGGCACGAACAGGCACGGCTTGGCCGGTCAATTCATGCCGCTGCGGCACGGCCGGCGTACCTACAGTGCGCTGCCGTGGACCAGCCCCAGACCCGCCCCCCCGGCTGCGCGCGCCCGCGCACGCAGCGCCCGCTTCGGCACTTGCGCTGTCTGGCGCTGTTGGCTGTCGCCGCCGGCACGGCCGCGGCGCAGGACGGCACCGCGATCGACGCCGCGGTGCAGCGCGAGCTGGGCACCCTGGGTGCCGGCCTGGGCTCGCAACTGGGTTCGCAACTGGGCGCGAGCCTGGGCAACGGCGCGGCCGGTGGCCCGGTGCGGGTCGAGGTCGAACCGGGCCGGCTCGACCCGCGGCTGCGCCTGGCGCCCTGCGAACGGGTCGAGGCCCGCTTGCCGCCAGGTGCGCTCGCCTGGGGCCGCACCCGGGTGGTGCTGCGCTGCGCCGAAGGGGCCACCCCCTGGCAGGTGTACCTGCCGGTGACGGTGAAGGTGTACGCGCCGGCCTGGGTCGCGGTGCTGCCGCTGGCCGCCGGCACCGTGCTGCAGGCCGAACATCTGCAGCCGGCCGAAGTCGACTGGGCCGCCGAACGCAGCCCGCCGATGGCCGACGCCGGCAACGCGCTCGGCCGCAGGCTCGCCCGGCCGCTGGCGCCGGGCCAGGCGCTGCGCGACGCCGACCTGGCGCGGCAGCAATGGTTTGCCGCCGGCGAGCGCGTGCAGGTGGTCGCCCGCGGCGAGGGCTTCAGCGTCAGCGGCGAGGCGCAGGCGCTGGCACCCGGCATCGAAGGCCAGCCGGTGCGGGTGCGCACCGACGCCGGCCAGGTGCTCACCGGCACCCCGGTGGGCAACCGCCGCGTCGAGCTGGTGCTGTAATGTCGATCCCCCCGGACCGCGGGGCCGGCGCCGCAATCGTGCACGCCGGCCCTCAAGTCGGCGCCGCCGCCGTCCGATATCCGTGCCATGCAAGCCCGGCCGCTGCGGCCGCCGCTGCCCGCAGTCTGAGTAGGAATGCCAGTCGCCCAGCACCCCCTCAACAGATCCGTGCATGCGGAGCTACCGCACACGGCTCCTGCCTTGGGTCATGACGATCAGACGTTGGTTCGGGTAGGGATGGCAGATGCGTGGACGCGGCAACCAGTGAGCGACGATTCGGTGCATGCGCTTCCAGCTCAGGTGTTTGCTCTGGCTGCGGCGGCACAGCGTGCGATGCCACAGCCTCGCCACCTGCTGGCGGAAGACCTGCACCCGTGCCCCGTTGCAGGGCACGGCGAAGTAGCGACCGTGCCCGCTGACCACCGCGTGCAGGTACTGGCCCTGCTCGGCAATGGGGCGGTGCATGCGCCGTCGCAACTCGTCCTTGACCGCGTGCAGCTTGGCCTGCAGCCGCTTGGCACTGGTCAGTCTCAGGACCATGAACTTTCCCTTTTGGGTCTTGCCGCAGCAATGCGTGAAGCCCAGGAAGTCGAAGGTCTCGGGTTTGCCTTGTCCGCGTCGGCTGCGGTTCTCGCGCGCGAAGCGCCCGAACTCGATCAGCCGCGTCTTGTTCTCGTGCAGCGCCAGCCCGAAGGTCTGCAACCGCTGGGCCACGGCGCGCTTGAAGCGCTCGGCATCCCGGCGGTGTTCGAACCCGGCAACCCAGTCATCGGCGTAGCGCACGATGATCATGCCGCCTCGGGCGTGGCGCCGTCTCCACTGCTGCACCCACAGATCGAAGGCGTAGTGCAGGTAGATGTTGGCCAGCAGCGGGCTGATGCTCCCGCCCTGCACCGTCCCCAACTCACTGCGCGTGATCTGCCCGTCTTCCAGCACGCCCGCGTGCAGCCACTTTCTGAGCAGCCGGATCACGCGCGCATCGGCCACGCGATGCTCGACGAACTTGATCAACCAAGCCTGATCGATGGTGTCGAAGGAACACCCGACACACTACCCATCTCGAAGACCTTCCGCCGGCCGTTCGCATCGTCCGGCGCGGTCATGCCCTCGAAGGGCAAGAACTCGCGGTGCTCGACCGCTGCCAGCGCGCTGGCCAACTGCATCTGCTGCTGATCCTGCCATGCGATTCGCGCTCACTCATCCCGGCCAGCTGGACCGACCTGCGGCTGCGCACGGGAGCCGCGCCGCAGGAGGCGCCTCCTGCGGCGCCGGCGCTGCTGGCCACGATCAACGACTTGTTCAACGCACGCATCGTCGTCGACTCTCTGCTCGGCCGCATGGCCGGCGCACAGGAGATCGACGATGCAACTCGAACTGGTCCTGGAGGCTCCGCCCGAAGCCGCCCAGGCGCTGTGGGAGCAATTCGACCCGGCTCGACAGGAAGCGCTCATTCAGCGCCTGGCCCTGCTCATCGCCAAGGCCGCCGTCGCGCCAGCGCACGCTGAGGAGCATGGCGATGAGTGAGCACACCAAGATCAAGCCGTCGCATCTGAGTCGCATCGCGATCGTCTACGTGCGGCAATCGTCGGCCGCGCAGGTCGAGCACAACCGCGAGTCCACCGCGCGCCAGTACGCGTTGACCCAGCGCGCCGCGGCGCTGGGCTGGAGCACCGATCGGGTCAGCGTGATCGATGACGATCTCGGCCTGTCCGGCGCCACGACCCATCAGCGCAGCGGCTTCGCACGCATGACCGCCGAAGTGGCGTTGTCGCACGTGGGCCTCATCCTCGGGCTGGAGGTGTCGCGCATGGCGCGCAACAACGCCGACTGGTATCGGCTGCTCGATCTGTGCTCGATGACCGACACGCTTATCGGCGACGCCGACGGCGTGTACCACCCGTCGCTGTTCAACGATCGGCTGCTGCTCGGCCTGAAGGGCACGATGAGCGAAGCCGAGCTGCACGTACTGCGCGCCCGGCTGGACGGGGGCATCCGCAACAAGGCCGCGCGCGGCGAACTGCGCCGTGGCCTGCCGGTAGGCTTCGTCTGGGGCGAGGCCGACGGCGAGGTTCTGGTGCACCCCGACGCCGCCGTCAGCGGCGCCGTGCGCGCGGTCTTCGATCACTTCGCCGAGTTCGGCTCGGCGCGCCGCGTGTGGCTGTGGTTCCGCAGCGAGGCCCTGTCGTTTCCCCTGCAGACGCACGCGCGCGCGCCGATGCGCTGGGTCGCCCCCGCCTACACCGCGATCCACGCCGTGCTGAGCAATCCCGTCTATGCTGGGGCCTACGCCTTCGGCAAGTCGCGCACCGAGCAGTTCGTCGATGAACAGGGCCTCGTTCGCAAGCGCATCCGCATGCTGCCGCGCGGCCAGTGGGCCGTGCTCATCCCCGGGCATCACGAAGGCTACATCGACTGGCCGACGTTCGAGGCCAACCAGCAGCGCCTGGGCACCAACACGCGGCCGCAGCCCCACAAGCCGGGAGGCGCGTTGAGAGAAGGTGCGGCGCTGCTGCAGGGCCTGGCCACCTGCGGCCATTGCGGACGCAAGCTACGCACGCACTACCGAGGCCGGCAACAGGCGCCGGGGTACCACTGCGCCAACAAGAGCGTCGTCGGCGGGCGTGGCGTGTACTGCCTGAACGTCGGCGGCGTGCAGATCGACGAGGCCGTGGCCAAGGCCTTCCTCGCCGCGATCACCCCCGCAGGCTCGAGCGCCGCCGTCCGTGCGGCCGAGCAGCTGCAGGCCGACCATGATGGGGCCCTGGGCCAGTGGCGACTGGCGGTGCAGCGCGCGCAGTACGACGCCGACAAGGCCGAGCGCCGCTATCGCGCGGTGGACCCGGACAACCGTCTGGTCGCACGCGGGCTCGAGGCGCAATGGGAGCAGAGTCTGCGTGTCCTCGAGCAGGCGCAGGCCGAACTCGCGCAACGCCAGCAGCAGCGCCCGCATCCACTGACCGACGACGCGCGCCGCCGTCTGCTCGGCATGGGCGAGGACCTGTCGCGCGTGTGGCACGCCGCCTCGACCACGTCGCGCGACAGGAAGGAGCTGCTGCGCACGCTGCTCGAGGAGGTCGGCATCAGCGTGTACCGCGAGCAGTACCGCGCGCTGGTGAAGCTGCGCTGGCGCGGCGGCGCCCTCGGCGAGTTCGACGTGAGCCTGCCGCGCTCGCGCCCGGCCACGGTGCGCACCGACGAAGACACGATCGGCCTGGTACGGCGTCTGGCCGAACACCACGACGACGCCACCATCGCGGGCATCCTCAACAAGCAGGAGCGCACCACGGCGCGCGGCCTGCGCTTCACGCAGAACCTGGTCGGCAATCTGCGCCGTCACTGGAACATTCCCCGGCGCGCGACCCCCGCCGAACCCGTCACCGGCGAGCTGATGAGCGTGCGCCAGGCCGCTCGCGAACTCGGACTGGCCGCCTCGACCATCCATCGCTGGCTCAATGACGGCTTCATCGCCGGCGAGCAGCTTACGCCCGGTGCGCCATGGCGCATCCGCGTCAACGACGCGCTGAAGCGCCGCCTCGTGCAAGACGCCCCCGAGGGCTACGCCGTGATGCAGGAAGCGACCAAGCGCCTGGGCGTCACCCGCCAGACCGTGTTGCACCGTGTCCAACGCGGCGAGCTCGACGCCGTGCTCGTCTGCCGCGGCCGGCAAAAGGGCTTGCGCATCAAGGTGTTGGACGATCAACCCACCCTATTCGACGAGGCGTCATGAACCAGGGGGCAATATGCAGACCGATCCAAGAACTTGGCGATGTCCGCATCGAGAATCCAGTTCACTTTCCTTGCCGTCACGCCCACGGCCACCGCGTCCAGCGCGTCGTGCGCGCTTCGCCTCGGCCTGAACCCGTAGCTGAACCCGATGAAGTCCTGCTCGTAGATCGCACCAAGGACTTCGGCCGATGCGCGCTGGACGATCTTGTCCTCCAGCGCGGGCACGCCCAACGGTCGCTTACTCCCGTCGGCCTTGTCGATATACGTTCTGCGCACAGGCTCGGGGCGGTAGCCCCCTCGGGCCAGCCGGTCCGACAAGTCCAGAAGGTTCGCTTCCAGATTCTTGCCGTACCCGTGCCAGGTTTGCCCGTCGACACCGGCAGCGGCGTTGCGCTCGAGCGCGTGGTACGCCGCCCTCAGGCGTTCGATGGCGTAGATGTGATGCAGCAGTCCAGTGAACTTCGCATCGCGACGGCCTCGTGCCGTCTGTCGTATGCCGTCCAGCGCAGTACCCATGTCATAGGCCCGCGTCGATCTGCGGGACATGCGCGCCCGAACAGCATTTCCCTTGGCTCGCAGCCTTCCCTCCACCGCCTCCGCCGCCGCGGGAGCTTCCCCCGCGGCCTTGTTCGGCCGCTTCTTCGGTACTACGCCGCGATCCGACTTCCCGCGCCCGTGGCTCATCGTCGTACGCCCGAAGGCTTCACGATGCGCGCTGCGGCAAACGTCTCCCGACGTGCCGCAGCAGGACGCGGGATCTCCCGGTTCCCGTGCGAGATGTTTCCGCGCGTGCGCGGGGTCTGTGACCGCGCGGGGTCCGATGCAGCCTTGCCGTGGCGGCTGCAACGGTGTGGCCTTCGGCGTAGCTCCACCACCTCGGCACCCCGATCACCCACGGACCAACGTCCGCGGTCATGGATTACGCGGCTCGATACCCGGCCCTCGCGTACCCCTGTCAACGCTTCGCCCACGCCCTTGCGAGCGTGCACGCATGACTCGGGGCCGCCGTAGCTGGCTAAGCCTTCAACGTATGACTCTTTCATTCACAACATCTCGCCGGTTTTGACCGGCGCACGGAGTTCGCCATGAAGATCGGTCCTCTCGACAGCCTCCCCGCCGCGTCCCCGGTTGCCACGGAGCGGCGCGCATCCGCCGCCGCGAATGCGCACGGCGACACCGAGGGCCTGCGGGTCGAGCTGGTCAGCCGGCAACTGCTCGCCGGCGAACCGGCGCGAGCCGATATCGACCAGGCCAAGGTCGACCGCATCGCGCAGGCGATCCGCGACGGCAGCTTCCGCATCGACGCCGGGGCGATCGCCGACAAGCTGATCGCCAACGCGCAGGAACTGCTCGCGCCCCCGCTGCGCTGACACACGCGCGGCCGGCACCGCGCCGCCGCGAACCCGAAGCCGGACCCGTACACCCGATGGCCGCTGCCGATCTCGAAGCCTGCGTCGCGCACGTCGAACAACGCCTGCTGGCGCTCGGCCAGGCACTGGGCGAACCCGATGCCGGGCGCCTCGAAGCCGAAGCGGCGGCGCTGCAGCGCGCGCTGGCCGCCGCCGTCGACCGGCTGCGCCGACCTGCGGGCGCAACCGAGCTGAGCGCACCGCTGCGCCTGCGGCTGGCGCACGCCGGCGCGCAGGTGGCGGCGCAGCGCGAGTCGCTCGCCCGCGCCACTGCCGCGCTCGACCGCGCGATCGACGTGCTGCTGCCGGCCGGCGCCGCCCGTGCCGCCTACGACGCCGGCGGCCAGGCCGAGCGCCAGGCCCGCGGCGGCAGCACGCACGCCTGACAGCGCCCCTTTGGGCCGGGCCGCGCCCAGCCCGTCCCGCCGTGACGGTCAGGCAAGCTCGGGGCAGCCGGGCGACCACCTGAGCGCCTGTGACCTGCTCCGCCGCGCCGGGCATCGCGCCGTGCAAGGCTGCGCAGCGCGGCTGGCGGGAGCAAAGGGCCGCTCCCGGAGGCCTTGACCCTTCAGGCCGGCAGCCCGGCCGCGGCGGCGCTCACCACTCGCGCAGCCGCGCGCGCAGCCGCGCGATGCTCTGGCTGTGCAGCTGGCACACGCGGCTCTCGGTGACCTTGAGCACGGCCGCGATCTCCTTGAGGTTCAGGTCGTGCTCGTAGTACATGCTCATCACGTACTGCTCGCGCTCGGGCAGGTGCTTGATCGCCTCGACCAGCGCTTCGCGCATGCGCCGGTCCTCCAGCAGGCCCAGCGGGTTGCCGGCGTCGGTGGCCAGGTGGCGATCGAGGAAGTCGTCGTCGCCGTCGTCGCCGCCCAGGTCTTCCAGGCACACCAGCTGGGTGCCGCGCACCTTGCCCAGCAGCTCCTGGTATTCGGCCAGCGCCAGCCCCATCTCGGCGGCGATCTCGCGTTCGGTGGGCGCGCGGCCGTGACGCTGCTCGAGCGTGCGCACCGCGGCTTCGATGCTGCGCTGGTGGCGGCGGTCGCCGCGGCTCATCCAGTCGTTGCCGCGCAGCTCGTCGAGCATCGCGCCGCGGATGCGCTGGGTGGCGAAGGTCTCGAACTGCACGCCCTGCGCCGCGTCGAAGCGCGTGAGCGCGTCCGACAGGCCGATCATGCCGACCTGGATCAGGTCATCGAGCTCGACGTTAGCCGGCAGCTTGGCGATCATCTGCTGCGCCAGCCGGCGCACCAGCGGGCTGTACTGCTTCAGCGTCGCGTTGGCGTCCAGGCGCCCCTTGGCGGTGTACATCGGTGCTCAGCTCCGGGCGGATCGGGTCGGGTTCGGGGGGTGCGGCCGCGGCGGCGGCGTCCACCCGGCGGTGTCGTCATCGGGCAGCAGCAGCGCCGCCAGCAGCCGCAGCAGCGGCTCGGGCACGGGCTCGCGCGCGTCGCCGGCCGGGTCGAGCACGACGCGGTCGTGCAGCACCGCGCCCAGGAAGCGCTCGGCGCAGCCGGCCAGGCGCGCGCCGATGCGCGCCGCCAGCGGCTGGCGCGGCGGCACGCACAGCAGCAGGTCGAAATCCATCCGGCCGCAGCGCAGCGCCAGCAGCTTGATGCCGGCGTAGGCATGGGTCAGGCTCTCGGGCGCCGCGCCCGCGAGCACCAGCACCGCGGGCACGCTTCGGTCGAACAGCCGCACCACGTCGGCGGCATCGGCGTGCAGCAGCACCAGGTCGGCCTGCGGCGCGGCCGCCTCCAGCCGGGGCAGCAGCGCCGCAGCCGAGCCGCGTGCATCCACGTGCGCCAGCGGCAGGCCGCGCGCGGCCAGGTAGGCCAGCCCCGGCCCCACGGTCTCGACGCAGGCGGCGAGGTCGAGCGCCGCCAGTTCGTGCGGCGGCGGCGATGCGGCGGCGGCATCGACCACGAGCGCGTGGCGGCCGAGCGCCACCAGTGCGCTGCCCAGGCGCTCGAGCGCGACGCCGGTGGCCGGCACGTGCGGGTTGGCCAGCAGCACCAGGTGGCGCGGCTGCGGCGCGGCGAACAGCCGGCGCAGCCCATGGGCCTGGTCGGCGGGCCGGGCGGCGGGCAGGAACGGCGGAAGCGGCATCGCGGGGCGTCCGGTCGGGCGTGGCTCAGGCGTGCGCGGCGGCCGGCGCTTCGGGCCGTGCGCGCAGGCCGGCGAACACCAGTTGCACGTCGTACGCGTCCATGCGCCACGCGCCCGAAGGCGCCGGGCGCAGCGCCTGGCGCACCAGCGCCGCGGCCGACAGCCGGTGCCAGTCCTCGGGCACGCGCTGGCCGTTGGCCACGGCCAGCACCTTGAGCTTGTGGCGGATCATCGCGTCCAGCGCCGGCGCGAGCTTCACCGCCTCGTCCACCTTGGACAGGATCACGCCGCGGCAGCTGCCGGCGCGGTAGGCGGCGAGGACGTCGTCGATCGTCTCGCCCTGCGCCGCCGCGTTGAGCACCAGCAGCCGCTGCAGCTTGCGGTGCGACAGCATGTCCAGCAGCTCGCGCGTGCGCGCGTCGCGCTGCGCCATGCCGGCGGTGTCGATCAGCACCAGCTTCTTGCCGGCGAGCAGGTCGAGCAGGTCTTCCAGCGACGCGCGGTCGTGCGCGGTGTGCACCGGCACGCCCAGGATGCGGCCGTAGGCGCGCAGCTGTTCGTGCGCGGCCACGCGGTAGGCGTCGAGCGTGATCAGGCCGAGGTTGGCCGCGCCGTGGCGGGTGGCGAAGGCCGCGGCCAGCTTGGCAGTGCTGGTGGTCTTGCCGACGCCGGTGGCGCCGACCAGCGCGTACACGCCGCCCGCGTCCTCGAGCGCGGTCTCGGCTTCGCCGCAGGGCAGGTTGCGTTCGAGCACGCTCGCCGCCCAGGTCATCTCGTCGCAGTCGCCGGGCAGGCCGTCGACGAGCTTGCGCACCAGTGCCGGCGAGAAGCCCAGGTCGAGCAGACGCTGCGTCAGCTGCGCCTGGCGCGGCTGGCGCCGCAGCTTCTCCATGAAGGCCAAGGCGCCGAAGCGGTCTTCGATCAGGCCCCTCATCGCGCGCAACTCGTCGAGCACGGTGAGCGTGGCGGCCGATTCGCACGCAGCCGGCGCCCGGCCGGCACCGATCGGCACCGCCATCGCCGCGGCCGCCGCGGCGGGCGGCAGGGTCCTCGCGCGCGACGCTTCGGCTTCGGCCGCGCCGGCCGCGGCCTCGTGCAGCCACGGCAGCTCGTCGGCCACGGGCGGCTGCGGCGGCAGCGCCGCAGACGGGTGCAGCGGCGGCTGCGGCGGCGGCGCAGACGGCGGCTCGGGCGCCTGCACGGCTGCACGGGTGCGCAGCGCCGCGGCCGGCGGCTGCGGCGCGGCGGCCAGTGCCTCGGCCCTGGCCTGCGCCGCCTGCGCATCGGCCTGGCTGCGCTGCTGCGCCTGCTGCTCGGCGCGGCGCCGGCGCAGCATGCGTTCGCGCACGTAGTCCTGGAACGACAGCGTGCTCATCGACAGCTTGGCCACGTCCTGCTCGACGCCGGCGGCGGATTCGGCGGCGGCCGCAGCCGGCACGGCAGCCGCAGCCGGCGCAGCGGCGCCCGGCGCGGGCGGTGCGGCGTCGAAGGCCGGCACGCCTTCGCCGGCCATCGCCAGGACTTCGACGCCGTCGGCCGCCGGCCGGGTGGACAGCACCACCGCGTCGTCGCCGAAGGCCTGGCGCACCAGGCCGAGGGCCTCGCGCGCGCTGCGCGCCGAAAATCGCCGGACGTTCATGCAGCCTCCTGCTGCCGCGGGGCGGGGGCGCCCGCGCGGCGGGGATGCATCGCAGCCGTCATGCGCCGGCTCCGATGATCGATCCGATGCGGATCGAATGGGTTTCGGGGATCTCGCTGTGCGCCAGCACCTTCAGCCGCGGTGCCGCGCGCCGCAGCAGCCGCGCGAGCGGCGCGCGGATCGGGTCGGGCACCAGCAGGCAGGCGGGCACGCCCAGGTCTTCCTGCGACTTGGCGCTGCTGGCCGCCTGGCGCGTGAGCGCTTCGGCCACGCCCGGGTCGAGCGCGGCGCCGTGCGGGCTGTTCAGGGCCTGGCTGACCAGGCGCTCCAGGTCCGGGTCGAGCGCGATCACGTCGAGCTCGCGCACCGCGCCGTAGATCTGCTGCACGATCGCCGGCGCCAGCTGCACCCGCACCAGCCGCGCCAGCTCGGCCGCGTCGGCGCTGCTGCCGGCATGCTCGGCCAGGGCCTCGACGATGCCGCGCAGGTCGCGGATGTGCACGCCTTCTTCGAGCAGCAGTTGCAGCACCTTGTGCAGCGTGGCGATGCCGACCATCTTGGGAACCACGTCTTCGATCAGCTTGGGGGCGAGTTTGGTGACGTGGTCGACCAGCGCCTGGACCTCGACGCGGCCCAGCAGCCGCGCCGCGTTCACCTGCATCAAGTGTGAAAGGTGGGTCGCGACCACGGTCGGGCAATCAACCACCGTATAGCCGGCCATCTGCGCGGTCTCGCGGTGGCGCTCCTCGATCCAGGTGGCGGGCAATCCGAAGGCCGGGTCGGCGGTGGCCGTGCCGGGCAGCGGCTGGGTCGCGCCGCCGGGGTTGATCGCCAGCCACAGGCCGGGATGGGCCTCGCCCTCGCCCACCACCGCGCCGCGCAGCGTCACGCGGTACAGGCTCGGCCGCAGCTCGAGGTTGTCGCGGATGTGCACCGCGGGCGGCAGGAAGCCCATGTCCTGCGCGAACTTCTTGCGCACGCCCTTGATCCGGCCGAGCAGGTCGCCGTGGCCCGGCCCGCGCGCGGCGTCGACCAGCGCGATCAACCGATAGCCGACCTCGAGCCCGAGCGTGTCCACCGGCACCAGGTCGTCCCAGCTGGCTTCGGCCCCGGCAGCCGGCACCGCCGCTTCGCGCGGCTGCGCCGCCAGCACCGCCGCCTGCCGTTCGCGCCGGCGCACCCACCAGCCGAGCGCGCCGACGCCCGCGCCGATCAGCGCGAACACCAGGTGCGGCATGCCCGGCACCAGCCCGAGCGCGCCGATGATGCCGGCGGTCACGAACAGCGGCTTGGGCGTGCCCAGCACCTGCGCGTGGATCTGCGCGCCGATCGCCTGGTCCTTGCCCACGCGCGACACCACCATCGCCGCCGCCACAGACACCAGCAGCGCCGGCACCTGCGCGACCAGCGCGTCGCCCACCGCCAGCTGGATGTAGCTGGCGGCAGCGGCCTGCACGCTCAGGTCGTGCTGCGCGACGCCGATCACGAAGCCGCCGACGATGTTGATCGCCAGGATCAGCAGCCCGGCGATCGCGTCGCCGCGAACGAACTTGCTGGCGCCGTCCATGCTGCCGAAGAAGTCGGCCTCCTCGCCGACCTCGGCGCGGCGCTGGCGTGCCTCCTTCTCGTCGATCAGGCCTGCGTTGAGCTCGGCGTCGATCGCCATCTGCTTGCCCGGCATCGCGTCGAGCGTGAAGCGCGCGCCGACCTCGGCGATGCGTTCGGCGCCCTTGGTGACGACGATGAAGTTGATCACCACCAGGATCGCGAACACGATCAGCCCGACCGCGAAGTTGCCGCCGATCAGGAAGTGGCCGAAGGCCTCGATCACCTTGCCCGCCGCGGCCGGGCCGCTGTGGCCGTCGACCAGCACCACGCGCGTGGAGGCGACGTTCAGGCTCAGCCGCATCAGCGTGGTGATCAGCAGCACGGTCGGGAAGGCCGCGAAGTCCAGCGGCTTGACCATGTGCGCCGAGATCATCACCACCATCAGCGCCAGCGCGATGTTGAAGGTGAACAGCAGGTCCAGCGCGAAGGGCGGCAGCGGCAGCACCATCATCGCCAGCACCAGCACGACGAACACCGGCACGCCGAGCGCGCGCCACACGCCGGCATGCGGGCCCAGCCGCTGCTGCAGGCGGTGCATCAGCGCGTTCATGCGGATTCGCCCTCGCGGCGTGCGGGCGCGCAGGTCCGACGCATGCGGCGCGATGTCATGCCCCGGCCTCCCCCGAGCCCTCTTGCGGATCCAGGCCGGGCGGCACCGCCACCGCCGCCAGCGGCGCCGGCGCAGCGCCCTGCCCCGCCAGGTGCGCGCGCAGCGCATACACGTGCGCCAGCACCTGCGCGACCGCGGTGAACAGCGCCTGCGGCACCGGCCGGTCGAGCTCGGCGTGCGCATACAGCGCGCGTGCCAGCGGCGGCGCCTGCAGCACCGGCACCCGGGCGCCCTGGGCCGTGTCGCGGATGCGCAGCGCGACCAGGTCGGCGCCCTTGGCCACCACCGTCGGCGCGCTCATCCGCGATTCGTCGTAGCGCAGCGCGACCGCGTAGTGCGTCGGGTTCATCACCACCAGGTCGGCCTTGGGCACCGCCGCCAGCATGCGCCGCGTGGCCAGCTCGCGCATGCGCGCGCGCTGGCGCTGCTTGAGCTCGGGGCTGCCTTCGGTCTCGCGCTGCTCCTGCTTGTATTCCTGCGTGCTCATGCGCAGCCGCTTGGCGTGCAGGTAGCGCTGCAGCGGCACGTCCAGCGCCGCGAACGCGGCCAGCGCCAGCAACAGCCACAGCAGCCCGTCGGCGAGCGCCTGCCCGAGCCGGCCCAGCGCCAGCGGCAGCGGCAACCCGAGCGTGGCGGCGAAGTCGTCGAGCCGCGCGCGCAGGAACAGCGCGCCGACCACACCGACGATCAACGCCAGCGTGCAGGCCTTCAAGGCCTCGCCCACCTGCCGGCCCGACACCAGCCGGCCGATGCCCGCGAAGGGGTCGAGCTTCTCCGGCTTCGGTGCCAGCGCCTGCCAGCTGAAGTTCCAGCCGCCCGCGGCCACGCCCGCGGCCAGCGCCGCCGGCAACATCACCGCGCCCAGCACCAGCACCACCCCGAACGCGGCCGCGAGGCCCTGGGCCAGCCGCCCCGGCATCGCCAGCGGATCGGCCAGCGCTGCGGCGTCGAAGCGCAACCCGGCGGCCAGCGACTGCTGCAGCGCCTGCAGCAGCCGCGGCGCGAACGCGATCAGCAGCCCGAGCACCGTGCCCACCGCCGCGAAGTGCGCCAGGTCGCGCGAGCGCGCGATCTGCCCTTGCGCACGGGCCTTGCGCAGCTTGCGTTCGGAAGCCGGCAGGCGGCGGTCCTGGGTGTCGGCCATGGGGTTCGGGCCCGCCGTCGTCAGCGGGCCCGGCCATGCTGCCGGCAGCGCCGGCCGACTTGAGCCCGAAAAGAAGGCCGAAGCCGGCGCTTGTTACGCGGCCGCGCGCGCCGCAGCGGACTTCAGTGCTTGCCCTTGACCGCCAGGTACAGCGACAGCGCCGCGATCACCAGTGCCAGGGCGGCGCCGAAGCCGAGCAGGTCGCGGCTGCCGTCCCACGCGACCGCCTCGCGCATGAACAGCACCGCCAGCACCGCGATCACGCTGCTCACCAGATGGCTCTTCAGATCATCGAGGTCGCCGATCCGCAGCCAGCGCGGCAGCGGCATCGTCTCGTCGATGAACAGCACGTACAGGCCCAGGCTGATGACCTGCGCGACGATCGCGATCAGGAACACGTCCAGCGCCTCGATCAGCCCCACGGCCACCGTCTTGGCGAGCTTCGGGGTCACCGGGCGCATGTGCAGCGTCGCGGCGACGTCGCCGACGATCACGATCGCCTCGTACACCAGCAGCGCGATCGAGCCGGCGAGCGCGCACACCACCGCGATCAACACGAACCAGCGGCTCCATTGCAGCGCACGCCCGACCATCATCGCCATCCTCCCGTTCCCGGGGAGCTTAGCGCATCCCCGGTACCGGGATTCAGCGCGGCAGCAGCGGCAGCCGGCCGGTGCCGGCGGCTTCGGCCGGCGCCTGCGGCTCGGGCTCGACGACGGCGCTGCTCAGCACGCGGTCTTCGGCCTCGCGGTTCATCACGATGATGCTGATGCGCCGGTTCGCCGCGGCCAGCGGCTCCTGCGGCTGCAGCGGCAGGCTCGCCGCCAGCCCCTGCACGCGCAGCACCCGGTCGTCGGGCAGGCTGCCGGCGTGCAGTTCGCGGCGCGACGCGTTCGCGCGGTCGGCCGACAGCTCCCAGTTGCTGTAGCCGCCGTCGCCGCCGGCGAAGGGTGCGGCGTCGGTGTGGCCTTCGAGCGTGAGCCGGTTCGGCACCTCGGCCAGCACCGCGCCGATTTCGCGCAGCAGCTCGCGCATGTACGGCTGCACCACCGCGCTGCCGCTGGCGAACATCGGCCGGTTCTGCTCGTCGACGATCTGGATGCGCAGGCCGTCGTGCGTCATGTCCAGCCGGATCTGCGAGCTCATGCCCGCGAGCCGGGCGTTGCCGCGGATGCGCTGCTCGACCTGCTGCTTCAGCTGCTCGAGGCGTGCGCGCTCGGCGCGCGTCTGCTCGGCCTTCAGCGCCTGCAGGTTGACGGTCTTGCGGCGCGCCTCGACGTCGCCGCGCTTGACCTGGCCGGCGCTGCGCGACAGGTCTTCGCCGCCGCCCTTGACGACGTGCGACGCGTCGCCCGCACCCGAGCCGCCGCCCAGCAGCGAGATCTTCAGCGGCGCCTGGAAGTAGTCGGCGATGCCCTTCTTGTCGCCCTCGCTGGTGCTGCCCAGCAGCCACATCAGCAGGAAGAAGGCCATCATCGCGGTCACGAAGTCGGCGTAGGCGATCTTCCACGCGCCGCCATGGTGGCCGTGGCCGCCCTTCTTGACGCGCTTGACGATGATCGGCTGCAGCTTCTTGGCATCCCCCGCCATGTCAGCGGCTCCACCGCGCATCGCGTGACCCGCGGCGCATCGAACAACCAGCCTGCACCGACCGCTGCCGGCCCGACCGAGAGAAAGAGAGCCCCGCTACGGGCTTTCCCTGGCGGGAGGCGCCAGCGTCCCGGCCAAGCCGGATCCGCAGCACCAGCCCGCTGCGCCGCGCCGTCGCAAGCGGTGTATCGGGAGCCGTCACTTCTTGCCTTTGACGTGGCTTTCGAGCTCGGCGAAGCTCGGCCGCTCGGTCGAGTACAGCACCTTGCGGCCGAACTCCACTGCCACCTGCGGCGCGTAGCCCTGCATGCTCGCCAGCAGCGTGGTCTTGATGCACTGCAGTTCCTTGCCGGCCTCGTCGACCTTCTGCTCCAGCAGCCCGGCCAGCGGCTCGGCAAAGGCATAGGCCAGCAGGATGCCCAGGAAGGTGCCGACCAGCGCCGAGCCGATCATGCCGCCCAGCACCGCCGGCGGTTGGCCCACCGATCCCATCGTGTTGACCACCCCCAGCACCGCCGCGACGATGCCGAAGGCCGGCAGCGCGCCGGCCAGCCGCTGCAGCGCGCCGACCGCGGCATGGGCCTCGTGGTGGTGGGTCTCGATCTCGCTGTCCATCAGGCTTTCGATCTCGTGCGCGTTGAGGTTGCCCGACACCATCATGCGCAGGTAGTCGGTGACGAACTCGACCACGTGGTGGTCGTTGCCCACCGTCGGGTACTTCTGGAACAGCGGCGAAGCGTGCGGCTCCTCGACGTCCTTCTCGATCGCCATCAAGCCTTCCTTGCGCGCCTTTTGCAGGATGTCGTAGAGCAGCGCCATCAGCTCCATGTAGCGCGCCTTGGTGTACTTGCTGCCCTTGAAGCACTGGCCCAGGCCGCGCGCGGTGGCCTTCAGCACCTTGGGCTGGTTGTTGGCGATGAAGGCGCCGAAGGCGGCGCCGCCGATCGCCGCCATCTCGAAGGGCAGCGCGTGCAGCACCACGGCGATGTTGCCGCCGTGCGCGATGAACACGCCGAACACGGCGGCCAGCGCGACGATCCAGCCGATCAGGACGAACATGGGCAGCTTGCGAAGGCGGGCGGGGCGGTGCCGGCGGCGGCGCACGCTGGGTGCGGCCGCATCCGGCGCTGGCTCGCTTATCGGCGCGGCGTGGCCGCACTTGAGATCCGGTCCGGCGGCGGCACCCGGTACAGCCACAGCAGCCGGCCGCCGGCGCAGGCCAGGCGCGCCTCGGGCTCCACGCCGGGCACCGCGAACTCCAGGCTCGCGAGCCGGCTGCCGGGCGCCATCTCGGCGCAGGCCTTGGCCCAGGCCGGCGCCATGCTCTCGGGGCGCTGGAACAGGTAGACCAGCGCATAGCCGCTCCAGGCGCAGCGCCACAGATCGCCGCCGCACAGCCGCGCGAAGCGGCAGCGCAGCCGCGCCGCCAGCAGCAGCGGCAGGCTCGACTCGATGCCCTCGATCTGCGCCTGCGGATACGCTCGCCGCAGCGCCAGCAGGCCGTCGCCCAGGCCGCAGCCGGCGTCGAGCACGCGCACGCCCGCGGCCAGCGGCGCGGCCGCGGCCAGGCCGTCGAGCGCGCCGGCCGGCGTCGGGAACAGCGGCGCATCGCGCCACGCGCGCCGCGGGTACAGCAGCAGCAGCGCCGCCAGCGCCGCGCCCCAGGCCCAGCCCGGCAAGGCCGTGCCGGCCGCCAGCCAAGACAACGGATAGCCCAGCGCCACCACGCTGCGCCGCAGCGGCGTCGCGGCACGGCGTGCGAGCAGCAGCACCAGCGCCAGGCCCACGGCGGCCGCAACCCATTGCGCCGTGCCGGCGGCGCGCAGCGCCGACTGCAGCAGCCAGCCCAGGCCCCAGGCCGCGAGCAGGCCGAGCGGCCAGCGCCACGACGCGGCTTGTCGGCCACCGCCGTCGGCAGGGCCCGCCGGCAAATCCGCCCCGGCAGCGCGGCTCAGATCGGGATGCGCCACGGCCATGGCTTCAGTTGCCCCGCCGCGCCTTGCGCGACCCGCGGCGCATCAACCGCCAGGCCTGCGGCGGCGGCCATCGGTCCAAAGCGGCCGCAGGCCGTTTTGGACCTGACGGCCCATATGCACGGCTCCCCCGAGCCCCCTCCAAGAGGGGGCTCCAGCTCGTTTGACGAGTCGGCCTGCCGGCCGACGGACCGTCGTACCTCCCGTGCGTCCGCCGCACGCAGGCGGCTTGCGCCGGCCGCAAGGCCGGCCCGACTGTCATGCTGGAGCCCCCTCTCGGAGGGGGCTCGGGGGAGCCGTGTGTACGGGCCTTGGCCCGAAGCGGCCGAAGGCCGCTGGCCCGCTCAGGCCGGACAAAAAAAGGCGGACCCCGAAGGGCCCGCGAAAAGCACAGAGGTCTGTGCCAGGAGGAGACGACCATGAACGGATCGGACTCACCAGGCTTATCGGCAGCGCACGCCAGCGCTCGAGATCGCGTTTCGTGACTCAGTGCGCACCCGCGCCCGCTGCCGGCGCCGCGGCGGCTGGAATGCGCAGCGAGCCGCTGGCCCGGCCCTTGCCGGCGCGCGCCGGCGGGTTGCACATGCCGCACACGTAGTGCTTGGCGATCTCGTGCGGATGCGTGACGAAATGGCCGCCGCAGCAGCTGCACCGCGTCAGCGTCAGCATGCCGTTGTCGACGAACTTCACCAGCCGCCAGGCGCGCGTCACGCTCAGCAGCGGCTCCAGCGCCTGCGTGCGCGTCTGCTCCAGGTACAGCTGGTAGGCCTTGATCACGGTGTCGATCTCGTCCAGCTCCGACACCTTGTTCAGGTATTCGTGGATGTTCAGGAACAGGCTGGCGTGGATGTTGGGCTGCCAGGTCATGAACCAGTCGGTCGAGAACGGCAGCTGGCCCTTGCTCGGGCTCCTGCCGGCCACTTCCTTGTACAGCCGCAGCAGCCGCTCGTAGCTGAGGTCGGTTTCCGACTCCAGCACCTGCAGCCGCGCGCCCAGGTGGATCAGCGTGACGGCGCGCTCGATCTGCCGCGCCTCGGTCAGGATGCTCTTGGTACGTGCCATGCTGGGGCTCCGGTTGGCGCGCGCGCCGATCGTCAGGCGGCTTCCTGGTGCCGGCCGGCCAGCAGGATCGACGCGTGCAGCCGGTTCACGCCCTCGTTGGCGGCATGGCGGCCGTGGTTGGTGAGCAGGCCCCAGACGATGTCGTCGTCCATGCGGAAGCGGCACAGCAGCGTGTTGCCCGACGCGATCTTCATCACCTGCGCCGGCGTCAGCCGCTCGATCAGGCGGGCGGTGTCCTCGCTGATGCCCAGCCGGTACAGCGCCTGGTCGCGGTCGGCGCGGATCAGGCTCTGCGCCAGCATCAGGTACGACAGGTTGGCTTCGCGGATTTCGGCGAGGATCTGGTCGGCGGTCATCGGGCGGCTCCTGGGTTGTGTCCAACTGTTGCGGTTGCAACGTGGTGCCCACTGTAGGCCGCGGAATTGGCCGGTCCCATCAGCCCACTTCCACCGCTTCAGTCCGTTTTGCGCCAACCGGCGTGTCGGACGGCTTCCTACAGGCAAACCCGCAGGACCCTCAGACCTGCATGTTCATGATCTCGGTGTAGGCCTGCACCAGGCGGTTGCGCACCTGGAGCGTCGCCTGGAAGCCGAGCTGTGCCTTCTGCATCGCCACCATCGTCTGCTCGAGGCTGACGCCGGGGTTGTCGAGCTGCAATTCGCGCTGCAAGGCGGAGGCGTCGTGCTGCGCGCGGCTGACCGACTGCAGCGCCTCGCTAATCGCCGCCTTGAAGCCGCCGGCCGCGCCGCGCGCCGCCAGGGGCTGGCCGTCGGTGCGCAGCCCGGCACGGGCCGCCGCCTGCGCGAAGTCGAAGGGTTTGAGCTTGAGGTCCATCCGGGGCCAGGTTGCACGCGCGGCCGGGCGGGCCGTGGGACGGCACTCTAGGCGCGCGCCGCGCCCGCCGTCGGCCGGAACTGGCGCCGCTTTGCGCGCCTTCTTGCGCCATGGCCGCCGCAGGCACTGCCGAACAATGGCCGCCGCCGGCACTGCCGCTGCGCCCTACCCGCCAGCCTCGCGCTCCATTCCTTCCACCCCGCCGGCGCCTTGCGGGCCAGCACCCCGCAGCGCAGGCGCCGACGCCCGCAACCTCGACCCCGGACCCGACCGCCGCCGCCCCGATGGACAACGCCGTCGCGCCCCTGACCCCGACGCCCGTGGTGCCGCTGAAGCCCGCCGGCCCGGGCTTCGCCGTGCGGCTGCAGGCGCTGCCGGCGCGCTCGCTGCTGGCGCTGTCCAGCGGCGCGGCGCTGCTGGTCGCGCTGCTGGCGGCGCTGGCGCTGTGGAGCGGGCGCACCGACTGGCGCGTGCTGTTCGCCGGGCTGTCGGACAAGGACGGCGGCGCCGTGCTCGCCCAGCTCGCCCAGCTCGACGTGCCCTACCGCAACGGCGACGGCAACACGATCCTGGTGCCCGCCGACCGCGTGCACGAGGTGCGGCTGCGGCTGGCCTCGGCCGGGCTGCCCAAGGGCACCGTCGGCGGCTACGAGCTGATGGACAACGCCCGCTTCGGCCAGACCCAGTTCCAGGAGCGGCTGACCTTCCAGCGCGGCCTCGAAGGCGAGCTGGTGCGCTCGATCGGCTCGCTGGCCGCGGTGCAGAGCGCGCGCGTGCACCTGGCGCTGCCCAACCAGAACGGCTTCTTCCGCGAGCAGCAAAAGCCGAGCGCGTCGGTGCTGCTGACGCTGCACCCGGGGCGCACGCTCGAGCGCGCGCAGGTGGCCGGCATCGTGCACCTGGTGTCGTCGAGCGTGCCCGAGCTCAGCCCCGGCGCGGTCAGCGTGCTCGACGGCAGCGGCACGCTGCTGTCGGGGGCCGACGACGGCGCCAAGGGCGGGCTCGACGCGCAGCAGCTGCAGTACGTGCAGCAGGTCGAGGCCGGCTACGTGAAACGCGTGCTCGACATCCTGGAGCCGGTGGTCGGTCGCGCCAACCTGCGCGCCAACGTCACTGCCGACATCGACTTCTCGCAGACCGAATCCACCTCGGAGGAATTCAAGCCCAACCAGGGCCCGAATCAAAGCGACCTGCCGGCGGCGGTGAAGCTGCGCCAGGTCAACGAAGCCGGCGGCACCGGCGCAGCCGTGCCCGGCGGCGTGCCCGGCGCGGCCAGCAACCAGCCGCCGGTGCCCGCCACCGCGCCCATCGCCGGCGCCGCCGCGCCGCTGCAGCCCGCCCAGGGCGGCCTTGCCGGCGGCAGCACGCGCCGCGACGCCGTCACCCAGTACGAAGTCGACAAGACGGTGCGCGTGACGCGCAACGCCACCGGCACTTTGAAGCGGCTGAACGCGGCCGTGGTGGTCAACCACCGCAGCAGCACCGACGCCAAGGGCAAGACCACGAGCACGCCGCTGTCCACCGAGGAGCTGGACAAGCTGACCGCGCTGGTGCAGCAGAGCCTGGGCTTCAACGCCGAGCGCGGCGACTCGGTACGCGTGATCAATGCGCCGTTTCGCGTCGAGCCGGCGCCGAAGATCGAGGAGCCGCCGATCTACCGCCAGCCCTGGCTGCTGGACCTGCTGCGTTCGGCGGCCGCACCGCTGGCGCTCGCGGTGGTGGCGCTGATCGTCGCGCTCAAGCTGGTGCGCCCGGCGCTGCAGGCCGTGCTCGCGCCCTCGCCGCCGCCGCCGGGCACGCATCTGGACGTGGTCGCCGGCGGCGACGCCGCGGCAGGCGGCGCGGCGCGCGCCGCGTCGGCGATCGGCACCGACGCTGCCGGCCAGGGCGCCCCGGTGCTCGCGCTGACCGGCCCGCAGATGGAAGCCAAGCTCGAGCATGCGCGCGCCTTCGCCAAGGAGCATCCGGCCGCGGTCGCGCAGATCGTCAAGAGCTGGGTCGGCGGCGAAGGCACCTGAGGCATCGCGGCGATGGACGACCACGGCATCGAGGACGCGGCGATCCTGCTGATGTCGCTCGGCGAGGAGCACGCGAGCGAGGTGTTCCGGCACCTGGCGCCCAAGGAGGTGCAGCGCATGGGCGAGACCATCGCGCGCCTGAAGACGGTCAGCCGCGAGCGCGTCGACCGCGTGCTCGACCTGTTCCAGAAGGACGCCGGCGGGCGCAGCATGCTCGTGGCCGACAACGACGAATACGTGCGCGCGGTGCTCAAGCGCGCGCTCGGCGAGGACCGCGCGACGCTGCTGCTCGACCGCATCCTGCAGGGCAACGACGTGAGCGGCATCGAGAGCCTGAAGTGGATGGAGCCGGCCGCCGTGGCCGAGCTGATGCGCCACGAGCATCCGCAGATCGTCGCCGCGATCCTGGTGCACCTGGAGTCCGACCACGCGGCGGCGGTGCTCAAGCACTTCGGCGAGCGCCTGCGCAACGAGGTGCTGGTGCGCGTGGCCACGCTCGACGGCATCCAGCCCGCGGCGATGCGCGACCTCAACGAGGTGCTGACGAGCGTGCTCGCCGGCAGCGACCGCGTGAAGAAGACCACGCTCGGCGGCGTCAAGCCGGCGGCCGAGATCCTCAACATGCTCGGCAGCTCGGTCGAGACTTCGGTGCTCGACTACATCCGCGCCAACGACCACGACCTCGCGCAGAAGATCCTGGACAACATGTTCACCTTCGACGACCTGGAGAACCTCGACGACCGCGCCGTCCAGGCGCTGCTGAAGGAGATCCAGACCGAATCGCTGGTGATCGCGCTCAAGGGCGCGTCGCCCGAGCTGCGCGCGAAGGTGTTCCAGAACATGTCCACCCGCGCCGCCGAGGCGCTGCGCGAGGATCTGGAGTCGCGCGGCCCGGTGCGCGTGGCCGACGTCGAGGCCGAGCAGAAGGAGCTGCTCAAGACGGTGCGGCGCCTGGCCGACGAAGGCGTGATCATGATGGGAGGCGGCGGTGACGACGAATTCGTCTAAGCCGCGCGCCGCCGCGGCGCCCAAGCCGGCGTCGTCGTACACGCGCTTCATCCCGCGCGAGGAGCTGGGCAGCTTCGCGGCCTGGAGTCCCGGCAACCTGGAAGCCGGCGAGCCGGCCGGCGCTGCGGCCGCCGCACCCGCCGAGCCGGCAGACGGTGCGGCGCAGCAGGCCCGGCTGGCCGCCGCACGCCAGGCCGGCTACCAGGACGGCTACCGCGACGGGCTGGTCGCGCTCGACAGCTTCAAGCAGGGCTTCGCCGCGCAGATGAGCGCGCAGATCGGCCGGCTGGTGGCCAGCGTCGATGCCGAGCTGGCCGCGCTCGAGCCGCCGATGGCGCAGGCGCTGGCCGACGCTGCGCTGCACCTGGCGCGCGGCATCGTGCGCGCCGAACTCAAGGCGCGCCCCGAGCTGGTGGCCGAGGCCGTGCAGCAGGCGCTGGCCGCGGTGCTGCTGAGCGCGCGCCACATCCGCGTGCAGGTGCACCCCGAAGACCTGCCGTTGGTCGAAGCCGGCGCCGGCGAGGCGCTGGCGGCGCGCGGCGCGCGGCTGCAGCCGGCGGCCGAGATCGCGCGCGGCGGCTGCCGGATCGAATCCGATCTCGGCCGGATCGACGCCACGCTCGAGACCCGCTGGCGCCAGGCGGCCGCGCTGTTCGGCCGCGAGCAGCCCTGGGACGATGCGCCGCACTGCGAGCCCGGCGGCGATGCCGCGGGCGCCACCGCGGCCGACGCCGGATGACGCCGGGCGCCCACACCCCGGATCGCGCGCAGCGCTGGGGCCGCTTCCTGGCCGACCTGCGCGACTACGCGTCGCTGCCGCAGCCGCTCGAGGCCTGGGGCACGCTGGTGCGCGTGACCGGGCTCGTGATGGAGGCCGCCGGCGTGCGCGTGCCGGTAGGCTCGATGTGTGAGGTGCGCGCCGCCGGCCAGGCGCCGGTGCCGGCCGAAGTGGTGGGCTTCAACGGCGACCGCGCGTTCCTGATGGCCACCGGCGAGCTGCACGGCTTGACCAGCGGCGCCGACGTGGTGCCGCTGCCGGCGCCGCAGGCGGCCCCGCGCCTGGGCGAAGACAACCACCCGTGGCGGCGCAGCGAAGACCGCGGCCTGCATCTGCCGATGGGCGCGGGCCTGCTCGGCCGGGTGGTCGACGCCCACGGCCGGCCGCTCGACCGGCTGGGGCCGCTGGCCCAGGTGCGCAACGCGCCGATGGTGCGGCGCGCGATCAACGCGATGGACCGCGACCCGATCCGCGAGCCACTGGACACCGGCGTGCGCGCGATCAACGCGCTGCTCACCGTCGGCCGCGGCCAGCGCCTGGGCCTGTTCGCCGGCACCGGCGTGGGTAAGAGCGTGCTGCTGGGCATGATGGCGCGCTACACCGCGGCCGACGTGATCGTCGTCGGCCTGATCGGCGAGCGCGGCCGCGAAGTCAAGGAGTTCATCGAGGACATCCTCGAAGACGAAGGCCGTGCGCGCAGCGTGGTCGTGGCCGCGCCGGCCGATTCCCCGCCGCTGCTGCGCATGCAGGGCGCCGCCTACGCCACGGCGATCGCCGAGCACTTCCGCGACCGCGGCGCCCACGTGCTGCTGCTGATGGACAGCCTGACGCGCTACGCGATGGCGCAGCGCGAGATCGCGCTGGCCATCGGCGAGCCGCCGGCCACCAAGGGCTACCCGCCGAGCGTGTTCGCCAAGCTGCCGGCGCTGGTCGAGCGCAGCGGCAACGGCCTGAACGGCGTCGGCTCGATCACCGCCTTCTACACCGTGCTGACCGAGGGCGACGACCCGCAGGACCCGATCGCCGACGCGGCGCGCGGCATCCTCGACGGCCACGTGGTGCTGACGCGCGAGCTGGCCGAAGCCGGGCACTTCCCGGCGATCGACGTCGAGCACTCGGTCTCGCGCGTGATGGGCAACGTCGTCGGCCGCGCGCCGCTGGCCGCCGCGCGGCGCGCGCGCGCGCTGCTCGCCCGCCACCACAAGGCGCGCGACCTGATCCAGCTCGGCGCCTACCAGCCGGGCCACGACGCCGAGCTCGACACCGCGGTGCGCCTGCACGCGCCGCTGATGGCGCTGCTGCAGCAGGACATGCACGAGCGCGCCGGGCTCGACGCCTGCTTCGCGCAGCTCGCCGCGATCGTCGACGCCTGAACCCCGCAGATCCGATGGCCTCGCTGCCCACCCTGCTCGCCCACGAGGAACGCCGCCGCGACGACGAGGCGGCGCTGCTGCACCGCGCGCAGCAGGCGGCCGAGCGCGCGCACGAGCAGGCGCGCCGGCTGCACGCCTACCGCACCGAGTACCAGGGCCGCTGGAGCGGGCAGTTCCGGCACGGCGCGACGATCGAGATCCTGCACTGCTGGCGCAGCTTCATGCAGCGGCTGGACCAGGCGATCGCGCAGCAGGCGCGCCAGGTGGAGTCGGCCGAAGCCACGCTCGCGCAGGCGCGCGCCGCGCTGCTGGCGCAGGAGCAACGCTGCGCAGCCGTGCGCCGCCTGATCGAGCGGCGCGCGGCCGAATTGCGGCGCGGCGCGCAGCAGCGCGACCGCAAGCACAGCGACGAGATCGCGCAGCGCCTGCATTGGCAGCGCCAGGCGGCGGCCGTGCCCCAGCCCTGAAGCCATCGGCACACCCTGAAGCCATCGGCACACCCGCCCGATTCGAGACGCCCGATGCCAGACACCCGATTCACGACGCCGCCATGACCGTCGCAGCCCTCACCCTGATACCGCCGCCGCCGGCTGCAGGCACGGTTCGTGCCGACAGCGGCAGCGCCGCGGCCGGCGCTGCGCCGCCGCGGTGCTACGCCGACGCGCAGCGCGCGGCGGCCGCGCACAGCCGCCGGTGCGAGGCCGCGGCCCGCACCGCTGCGGCCGATGCGCGCCGCACGGCCGGCGCGAAAGACCGGCTCGATGCCGCCATCGAACCCACCGAACCCACCGAATCCACCGAATCCACCGATTCCACCGAATCCGCCGGAGCTGGAGCTGCCGAAGGCGGCGATCCGATTGCAGGCGCCGACGGCGGAGCCGACCGTCGCCACGCCCAACCACCCGAAGCCGGCCCGATCGACATCGGCGCATTGCTCGGGCAGCTGCGCGCCGGCAGCCCCACCGAGCCGCCGCCCGCGGATGCGGCGGCCGACGGCGAGGACACGGCCGCCGCTGCTGCGCTGCCGCGCGCAGCAATCCACAGGGTTGCGACAGGGCCGGAATCGGCCGGGGGCGCGAGCGCAGCCGCCGCGAGCCCCGCGGCTGCGCGGCCGGCCCCGCCAGCGGCGCCGTGCACGGCCGGCGCCGACTCCGCGCAACATGGCCTGCACCCCGAATCGGCCGGGCCCGAGGCCGAGGGCGCACGTGCCGACGCGCCGGCGGCGACCGCCGCGATGCTCCCCGCGGCGGCGGCCCCGGCAGTGCCGCCGCACGGCCCGGCCGGCGCGCCCGATGCGCCCGGCGCGGCCGGATCCCGATCGTGGCGCGGCGAACTGGCCGCGCAGGTCGGCACGCCCGAGTTCGCGCCTGCGCTCGGCGCGCACCTGGTCACGCTGGTGCGCGACGGCACCGAGCACGCGCAGCTGCGCCTGAATCCGGCGGAGCTGGGGCCGATCACGGTGCAGATCAACCTGGACGGCAACCAGGCGCGGATCGACTTCCACGCGCTGCACGCCGCCACCCGCGACGCGCTGCAGGATGCCGTGCCGGTGCTGGCCGGCGCGCTGCGCGAAGCCGGTCTGACGCTGACCGGCGGCGGCGTGTTCGAGCAGCCGCGTGACGCGCACGCGGGCCAGGGCGACGGCCGCTGGGCGCCGGGGCACGGCCCCGACTCAGCGGCGCCGGCCACGGCCGCATCTGCCGCCGGCCCAGCCGCGGCCCGCCGCAGCCAGGGCGTGCTCGACCTGTACGCCTGAGCAACCTGGGCGCGTGGGCGCGTGGGTGCCGGGGTGCACGGATCGATTCCGAGCGGAGCGTCCGATGCGCGGACCTTGCAGGGCGGCCCCGTTAGCGCGCCCGGCGGCTTGCGCACGCCCGGGGTTGTTGATCTGAAGCGGCACGGGTCCGTCGAGCGGCCCCGTCAACACATCGGGCGGCGCCGGGGCCGGACGCCGCAGCGCGCAGGCCGGGCGTGCGTCGAGGCGCCGCGGCAGCGGCCGCATGCAACGCGAGACAGGCGGCGTGGAACCCGGCTTTTCGCGGCATCGGCGTGCGGGGCGATTTCAATAATCGTCCTCCAACGGCCCTTCGCTGCAGGCGCGCCACGCGCCCGCAGCAGGTGCCGATCCGCCGGAGCCCGCGCATGTCCACCGCCACCGCCGTCGAAGGCGCCGCACCGCCGAAGGGCGGCAAGAAGAAGCTGATCGTGCTGCTGGCGGTCGTGCTGCTGCTGGTGCTGGCCGGCGGCGGCGCGGCGGTCTACGTGCTCAAGCAGCGCGCGCACGCCGAGCAGGACGCCGACGACGATGCCGACGGCGCCCACCCCAACGCCGCCGCCCGGCGCGACCCCAAGGCAGTGCCGGTCTATCTGGCACTCGACAGCTTCACCGTCAACCTGGCCGACCGCGAGGCCGACCGCTACGCGCAGATCAGCATCGCGCTCGAACTCGACGACGCCAAGACCGGCGAGCAGGTCAAGGCCTTCATGCCCGCGATCCGCAACAACGTGCTGATGGTGCTGTCGCACAAGCGTGCCGCCGACCTGATGGAGCGCGCCGGCAAGGAGCAACTGGCGCAGGAAGTGCAGCGCGAGACCGAGCGCGCGCTCGGCTGGGAGCCCGACGCTCGGCGCCCCGCCGGCGCGAATCGGCCGATCCGCGCAGTGCACTTCTCGAACTTCATCATCCAATGACCGCTGCGAAAGTCAGCGAGCGCTCCGAGCGCCGGGCCGCTCCCGAGACGGGGCCGGCACTCCGGCCGTCCAAGTCCGCGCAGGCGGACTTGGAGCCGCGGCCGTTGTCCCCCTCGGGGGATCGATCGGCGTACCCGCCGGACGAGGGGCTCCATTGACCCAGCAGATCCTGACGCAAAACGAAGTCGACGCGCTGCTGCAGGGGCTGACCGGCGACGAGCCGGCCGACGCCCCCGCCGAAGCCGGATCGGCCGGCGGCGTGCGCAACTACGACCTGGCGAACCAGGAGCGCATCGTCCGCGGCCGCATGCCGACGATGGAGGTGGTCAACGAACGCTTCGCGCGCAACGTGCGCGTGGGCCTGTTCAACCTGATCCGCCGCAGCCCCGAGGTGTCGATCGGCGGCATCAAGGTGCAGAAGTACAGCGCCTTCCTGCGCGAGATCGTGGTGCCGGCCAACTTCAACATCGTCACCGTCAAGCCGCTGCGCGGCTCGGCACTGGTGATCTGCGAGCCGGCGCTGGTGTTCGCGGTGATCGACGCGCTGTTCGGCGGCGCCGGCAAGTACCACACCCGGATCGAGGGCCGCGAGTTCTCGCCCACCGAGCACCGCGTGATCCTGCGCCTGGTGCAGGCGATCTGCGACGAGTACCGCAAGGCCTGGGCCGGCATCTATCCGCTGGAGCTGGAGTACCAGCGCTCCGAGATGCAGCCGCAGTTCGCCAACATCGCGTCGCCCGGCGAGATGGTGGTCACCACCAGCTTCGGGCTCGAGATCGGCGACACCGCCGGCACGGTCAGCCTGTGCTTCCCGTACTCGACGCTCGAGCCGATCCGCGACGTGCTGTACTCGACCAGCCAGGGCGATGCCGGCGAGCCCGACCGCCGCTGGGTGCAGGTGCTCAAGACCGAGATCCAGTCGGCCGAGGTCGAACTGGCCGCCACGCTGGCCACCGCGCCGGCCACGGTGGAGCAGCTGCTGTCGTTCAAGCCCGGCGACTTCATCGAGCTCGACCTGGAGCCGCTGATCCAGGCCAAGGTCGACGGCGTCCCCCTCTTCGACTGCCACTACGGCACCTCGAACAAGCACTACTCGCTGAAGGTCGAGCGCCTGCACCACGCAGCCGGCGCCGGCTGGATCGGAGAACACCATGCCCGCTGACCCCCACGCGATGCCCGACGGCGACTGGCCGGGCGCCGAAGCCGCACCCGAGATCGCCAGCGAGGTGACCGGCAGCGCCGACCAGGCGGCGCCCGCCACCTTCACCGCCTTCGCGCCGAGCAGCACGCCGGCCGGCGCGGCCGGCAACGACATCAACATGATCCTCGACATCCCGGTGCAGCTGACCGTGGAGCTGGGGCGCACCAAGATCCCGATCAAGCACATCCTGCAGCTGGCGCAGGGCTCGGTGATCGAGCTGGACGCGCTCGCCGGCGAGCCGATGGACGTGCTCGTCAACGGCTACCTGATCGCGCAGGGCGAGGTGGTCGTCGTCAACGACAAGTTCGGCATCCGGCTGACCGACATCGTCACGCCGAGCGAGCGGCTGCGCCGGCTCAGCCGCAGCTGACGCGGGACGCACGGCGATGCCGGCGACACCGGGCTGGAGCTCGCTGCTGTGGTTCGGCGCCGTCGTCGCGCTGATCCCGCTGGCGCTGTGGCTGCTCAAGCGCACGCCGCTGGCCGGCGCCGGCGGCGGCCTCTTGCGCGCCGTGGCGGTGCTGCCGCTGTCGGCGTCGCAGCGGGTGGCGATCGTCGAGGTCGGCAGCGGCGCGCAGCGGCGCTGGCTGGTGCTGGGCGTGTCGGCGCAGGGCATCCAGCGGCTGGCGACGCTCGAGCCGCTGGCCGAAGCCGAGGCCCGCGGCGACGCCGACGGCGGCTTCGCGCAACTGCTGGCGCGGCTCAAGCGCGAGCCCTGATGCGCCGCACCTGCGCCATCGTCGGCATCCGCGCCCGCGGCGCGGGCCGCGCGCGTGTGCCGGCCATGCTGGCCGCCGCGCTGTGCGCCGGCGGTGCCGCCGACGCCTTCGCGCAGGCCGCCGCGCCCGGGCTGCCGCTGCTGGTCGGCCAGGGCGCGGGCGGCACGAGCTTCTCGGTGCCGGTGCAGACGCTGCTGTTCTTCACTGCGCTGAGCTTCCTGCCGGCGGTGCTGCTGCTGATGACCGGCTTCACCCGGATCGTGATCGTGCTCAGCCTGCTGCGCCAGGCGCTGGGCACGCAGGCCGCGCCGCCGAACCAGGTGATCGTGGGGCTGAGCCTGTTCCTGACCTTCTTCGTGATGAGCCCGACGATCGACCGCGTCTACGAGGCCGCCTACCGCCCCTTCGCCGCCAATCAGATCGCCTTCGACGAGGCGCTGGCGCGCGGCGAGCAGCCGATGCGCGATTTCATGCTGAAGCAGACGCGCCAGGCCGACGTGCAGCTGTTCGCGCGGCTGGCCAAGCTGCCGGCCGAAGTTGGCGGCGAGCAGGTGCCGCTGCGCGTGCTGCTGCCGGCCTTCGTGACCAGCGAGCTCAAGACCGCGTTCCAGATCGGCTTCCTGATCTTCATCCCCTTCCTGGTGATCGACATGATCGTCGCCAGCGTGCTGATGAGCCTGGGCATGATGATGCTCAGCCCGGTGCTGGTCGCGCTGCCCTTCAAGCTGATGCTGTTCGTGCTGGCCGACGGCTGGAACCTGCTGCTCGGCTCGCTCGCCGCCTCGTTCGCGCCGTCATGAACGCCCAGCAGGTCTTCACCCTCGGCCAGGAAGGGCTGCTGCAGCTGCTGACGGTGAGCGCGCCGGTGCTGCTGACGGTGCTGGTGGTGGGCCTGGCCGTCAGCATCTTCCAGGCGGCCACGCAGATCCACGAGGCCACGCTGTCCTTCGTGCCCAAGGTCGTCGCCGCGGTGGCCGTGCTGGCGGTGGCCGGGCCGTGGATGCTGTCCACGCTGGTCGAGTACCTGCAGCGCACGCTGCTGGCGATTCCCGCCGCGATCGGATGACGCCCCCGGCAGGCCTGCGGCGGCGTCGCCCCGAGGGCCGGCGTTCGGCTCGGGGCGGCCCGGCGCCGAAGCCATGATCAGCTTCACCGAGGCGCAGGCGCTGGCGTGGATCGCGCCGCTGCTGTGGCCCTTCCTGCGCGCGCTGGCGCTGCTGACGGCGATGCCGCTGATCGGCACGCGCACCGTGCCGCTGCGCGTGCGCATCGCGCTGGCCGCGCTCGTCACGGTCGCGCTGCAGGCGTCGCTGGCGCCGATGCCGGCGGTGGCGCTGGATTCGCCGGCCGCCTTCCTGCTGGTGCTGCAGCAGCTGCTGATCGGGCTGAGCCTGGGATTCGCGGTGCGCATCGTGTTCACCGCGATCGAGCTCGCCGGCGAGATCGTCGGCCTGCAGATGGGGCTGAACTTCGCCGGCTTCTTCGACCCGGTGACCGCCGCGCAGACCACCGCCACCAGCCGCTTCTACGGCGCCGTGATCGGCTGGCTGTTCATCGTGATCAACGGCCACCTGCTGGTGATCGCGGCGCTGGCCGGCAGCTTCCAGGCCTTCCCGGTGGGCGACCAGCCCTTCGCCTTCCTGCGCCACGCGCAGCCCCAGCAATGGGGCGCGCTGATCTTCGCCACGGGGCTGGCGATCGCGCTGCCGCTGGCGGCGATGCTGCTGTTCGTGAACCTGGTGCTGGGCGTGATCTCGCGCGTGGCCGCGCAGCTCAACGTGTTCGCGATCGGCTTCCCGCTGACCGTGTCGGCCGGCCTGATCGGGCTGCTGCTGACGCTGCCGCTGCTGCAGCAGCCCTTCACCGCGGCGCTCGAGCGGATGCTGGCGCTGTTCTGAACCGCCGCCCGCAGGCGCGGCCTCGGGCGCCGGGCCGGCGGCGGCACCGAACCGGCGCCGGCGGCTTCGCGTATTCTCGGCCGATGCGCCAGGCTGTCACCGGGTCGCGCCGCCGTGCTTGAGGGCGCGCTCACGTCCGGCCTGCCGCAGCTGCTGCACGCGGTGCTGCTGATCGTGGGCGCACTGCTGCCGGTGGTCAACCCGCCGGGCAACGTGCCGGTCTTCCTGAGCCTGACCCGCGGCTGCGACGAGGCCACCCGCCGCGACCTGGCGCTGCGCATCGCGCTGTATTCGTTCGGGCTGCTGCTCGGCTCGATGCTGTTCGGCTCGGTGGTGCTGCGGCTGTTCAACCTGTCGCTGGCGGCGCTGCAGGTCGCCGGCGGCGCGGTGCTGTGCGCGCTGGGCTGGCAGCTGCTGCACTACGAGCCGCCCACCGGCGACACCGTGCCCGACCCGCACCATGCGCGCGAGGTGGCGGTGGCGCGCGCCTTCTACCCGCTGACGCTGCCGGTGTCGGTCGACGCCGGGGTGATTTCGGTGGCGATCACGCTGGGGGCCCACCACGGCGGCACGGTCAAGCACGAACTGGTCCAGCTCACGGCCGCCGTGATCGGCGCGACGATCATCGCCGTGTCGCTGTACCTCGCCTACCGCTACTCGGGCCACGTCAGCCGCTGGCTGGGCAACCGGGCCACCGAAGTGGTGCTGCGGCTGTCGGCGCTGCTGGTGCTGAGCATCGGCGTGCAGATCGTCTGGAACGGCGTGAAGCTGCTGATCGGCGAGCTCCAGGCCGTCTGACCGGCCCGGGCGCTACGGCCCGCCCGGCCGGCCGCGGCCTTCGCCGCCGGCGCGCGGCTGCCAGGGCCAGCGCCCCTCGATCTCGACGGTGAGCGACCAGCCGAGAAAGGTGCGTACCACCACCAGCAGCCCGAGCACCGCGACGTTCATCAGGGTCGGCTCCAGCGCCACGGTGCGCACCACGTCGCCCGCGACCAGGAACTCCAGGCCGAGCAGCAGCGAGCGGCCGATCTGGTGCTTGTAGCTCTCGTAGGCGGCGGTGTCGTCGAGCTTGATCAGGAAGCGCACCGTGCCGCGCGTGATGGCCACGCGCAGCACCCCGGCCACGATCACCAGCGCGCCGAGCATCTCGATGCCGAGTGCCGCCCACTCGATCGCCGCGCGGATCCAGCCGATCCATTCTTCGCCGTGCATGCGCTGTCTCCTTCGCGACGGAACGTGAAGCCGCCGCAGCATAGCCGTTGCCGCACCGGCGACAGCCACGGGCGCACCGGTCTGGTACTGTCGAGCATCCGCGCAGCAGGCGCACCCGCAGGAGGCCGACGATGAACTTCACCCTGTCCGACAACCAGAGCTACTGGCGCAGCCGCGTGATCGAATTCATGAAGGAACACGTCTACCCGGCGCAGGCGACCTACGATCAGCAGATGGAGGGCTTCGGCGCCAACCGCTGGCAGAACCCGCCGGTGCTCGAAGGGCTGAAGGCCAAGGCCAAGCAGGCGGGGCTGTGGAACCTGTTCCTGCCGAAGGATTCGCTGCCCGAGGACAGCCCGTTCCGCGGCGCCGGGCTGACCAATCTCGAGTACGCGCTGTGCGCCGAGGAGATGGGCAAGGTCGAGTTCGGCTCGGAGGTGTTCAACTGCTCGGCGCCCGACACCGGCAACATGGAGGTGCTGGCGCGCTACGCGACCGACGAGCAGAAGGAGCGCTGGATGAAGCCGCTGCTGGCCGGCGAGATCCGCTCCGCCTTCCTGATGACCGAGCCGGCGGTTGCCTCGTCGGACGCCACCAACATCGAGACCCGCATCCAGCGCGACGGCGACCACTACGTGATCAACGGCCGCAAGTGGTGGAGCTCGGGCGTCGGCGACCCGCGCTGCAAGATCACGATCCTGATGGGCAAGACCGATCCGTCGGCGGCGCGGCATGCGCAGCAGTCGATGATCCTGGTGCCGCTGGACGCCCCCGGCGTGAAGATCGAGCGCATGCTGCCGGTCTTCGGCTACGACCACGCACCGCACGGCCACGGCCAGGTGCTGCTGGACAACGTGCGCGTGCCGGCCAGCAGCATCCTGCTGGGCGAAGGCCGCGGCTTCGAGATCGCGCAGGGCCGGCTCGGCCCGGGCCGCATCCACCACTGCATGCGCACGATCGGCGTGGCCGAGGCGGCGCTGGAGAAGATGGTGACGCGGCTGCAGTCGCGCACCGCCTTCGGCAAGCGCATCTCCGAGCAGTCGGTCTGGTACGAGCGCATCGCCGATGCGCGCATCGACATCGAGATGACGCGGCTGCTGTGCCTGAAGGCCGCCGACATGATGGACAAGGTCGGCAACAAGGTCGCGCAGCTCGAGATCGCGATGATCAAGGTGCAGGCGCCGCGCATGGCGCTGCGCATCATCGACGACGCGATCCAGGCATGGGGCGGCGCCGGCGTGACCACCGACCCGGGGCTGGCGCGGATGTACGCGCACATCCGCACGCTGCGCCTGGCCGACGGCCCGGACGAGGTGCACCAGCGCGCGATCGCGCGGCTGGAGATGGGCCGGTACAAGGCCGCTGCCCACTGACGGCACCCGCTGAAGATGCCCGCGGCGCGGCCCATTGATCGGGCCCGCCTGGGGCCGCAGTCGTATTCTTGGGGGATGCGGGAAGGCGCCGCGATTGCGCCGCCGTGCGCAGCGCCGACCGGAACTCATGAGCGCCCGGCGACCAGCGGCCGTAATCGGCCCGAAGCGGCTGCAGGCCGCTTCGGGCCAAGGCCCGTACACACGGCTCCCCCGAGCCCCCTCCGAGAGGGGGCTCCCGTTCGTTTGACGAGTCGGCCTGTCGGCTGACGGACCGTGCTGCCTCCCACGCGCCAGCTGCACGCTGGAGGCCTGCGCCGGCCCTTCCCCACGGCCGGGTTTCGGCCCGTTGCGGCCATTGCGGAGGTTCGCTGTGCTTCGCTGCGTTTCGGGGCCGCTGAGGCAAAGCCGACAAGGGGGTGGCCGACTACGCTCAGCCAAATTCTTATTCGCTCCGTCGGCCACCCCCTCGTCGGCTTTGCCGGCACCGCCAGCGCGCTTCTTCAGCAAACACCCACTGCGTCGAGCAGCGCGCGAACAGCGGCCTCGGCACACCACCGCCCGGGCCGACGACGGGGTGGCCAACGGAGTGAATAAGAATTTGGCTGAACGGAGTTGGCCACCCCGTCGGCGGCCCCGTGCGCCACGTTTTCGCACCCGAACGAGGACTGCTTTCGGCGCAACGGCGAAGGACCGCAACGGGCCTAAAGCTGACCGCGAGGAAGGCTGAATCGCGTCAGCGCGCCGGCCAGAGCTCGGCGGCGCATTGCCGGGCTTCGAGCCAGGCCGCGTCCTGGGCCGCCAGCACCGCGGCGAGCCCGCCGTAGGTTGGCGCCAGGGCTGCGGCTGCGGCCGCGTCGCCTCGTTCCAGCGCGATCGCCAGCTTCAGCAACGCGCCCAGCGCACCCGCGTGCCCGACTAGCGCCTCACGGGCCGGCGCCGGCAGGTTCAGCGGCGCGACTGCATCGGCCATCGGCATCGGCACCATCACATCGAGCAGCGACAGCATGCCCAGCGTATACAGCGTCGTCGGCGGCTGGCCGCAGGCGGGCGCCAGCCGCTCGAACAGCAGCGCGCGTGCCAGCGCGATCTCCTGCAGCGCCCGCGCCGTCGTGCGCCCGGGCAGCGCCGCCAGCAGGCGCGCGCACAGCCAGCGGTACAGCGCGTCGCGGCCGAGCAGCATCACCGCCTGGTCGGTGGCGTCGATCTGGCGGCCCAGGCCCAGCAACGGGCTGTTCGCGTGGCGCAGCAGCTCGTACGACAGGCTCACGTCGGCGCGCAGCTCGGCGGCGATCGCCGGCAGCTCGGCGCCGTGCAGCAGCAGCTGCAGCAGCCGGGTGACCGGGCCTATCGCCGGCGGCAGCGCGGCCGCCGCCGACGGCGAGCGCTGGCGCTCGTAGTGCCCTGCGGCCAGCGCCGCTCCGGCGGCCAGCGCCGCTTCCACCGCCTCGACATCGGCCAGGCCGCCGACGACGACCGCCTGCCGCGGTGCGACGCGGCAGCAGGCTTCGACCGCGGCGCAGGCGGCGTCGGGCGTCTGGCCGGCGGCATCGATGTGCACGAAGGCCGCACCGCGCTGCGGCACGCGCCGTGCGCCGGGGCGGGCGCCGGCCGCGGCCAGCGCCGCAAGCCCGGGCTGCTGCGTTTCGGCAAAGGCCTCGGCGTCCAGCGCCAGCCACAGCCCGCGCCAGCTCGGGTGCAGCGCAGGCGTCGCGAGCCGCAGCGGCGGCAGCGCCGGCGGCACCACGATCAGCGCGACGCGGCCCGAATCGGCCGTCGATCGGGCGGCAGCCGCGAGCGCGCCCAGGTGGGCCATCAACACGGTGTCGGCCGCGCGCTGGTCGATCCTGCGCAGCATGACTTCGGGCAGCGGAAACTCGAAGCCGGCCAGACGGCCTTCGCGGTCGATCAGCGGCCGGCGCGGCAGCAGCGGCATCGGGTCGGCCGCTTCGCCCGGCGCGCACCCGGCCGGCGTCGCTCTGACCGGCGCCGCCTGGGCCGCCGCAGCCGCCGGCCGGGGCGGCACCGTTGCCGGCGGCGCGACCGGGCGCGGCGCCACCGCCGCGCCGCCGCCGCGGCCAAACAACCGCGAAAGCCAGCCGCTCATGAGCGCCCCCAGGCGGCGGCAAACGCCCGCCGCCGCCCTCCGAGGGGGTGAGTCAACTCGGGAGCGGCCCTTCGTTGACTCATGACATGCAGCCCGGAATGTTCATGCCCGGTCATCGGCCGCGCGCGGCCGCGGCCTGAGAGCCGGCGCCACTCCGGAACCAGCACCGCGCGTGCAGGAATGCCGGCTGCGGCAGCATCGGCGGACAATCGGCGGCCGCGGGTGATGCCCGCAACGGATGCGGCGCCGCTGCGCGGGCAAGGGCCCGGCCTGGGTCGCGCCGCACCGCCGGCACGCCCACACACCCGCACGCCAAGCCGCCGCCACGCTGCCGCGCCGACACCCCGCCGCACCGACGAAGCGCCCAGAAAACCCGAGGCCTCACCATGAACCTGCCCTTTCCCGGCGCCGCCGGCCCCGACGCCAGCTTCGAGGTGCCGCTGGAGATGCTGGCCGCCTGCCACGGCCGCATCGAGAAGCAGTGCCGCACGCTCGAACGCCTGGCCGAGCATCTGCCCCGTCACGGTGCCGACGCCGCGGCGCAAGAGGCGGCCGCCGCCGTGCTGCGCTACTTCGACACCGCCGCCGTGCATCACCACGAGGACGAGGAGCAGGACCTGTTCCCGGCGCTGCTCGAATCGATGGCCGGCTCCGACCCGGTGTGCCTGCGCGAGCTGACCGGCGCGCTGCTCGCCGACCACCAGCGCATCGGCGCCGCCTGGCAGCACCTGCGCCCGGGGCTCGCCGCGGTGGCCGCCGCCGATGCCGCAGGCTTCGATGCCGCCGCCGCGCTGCAACTGGTGGCCGCGTACCGTGCGCACATCGCGCGCGAGGAAGGCGAGCTGCTGCCGATGGCGGCGCGGCTGCTCGACGATGCGGCGCTGGCGCGCATCGGCCGCGCGATGCGCGCGCGCCGCGGCGTGGCGCTGCCCGACTGAGAGCGCCCCCAGGGCGGGGCTGCGCCCAGCCCTCCCCCCGGGGGGCGTCAAGGAAACTCGGGGCGGCCCGGCGCTTCCTCGAGCACCGGCGGGCGCTGTCGCCCGCTGGACGCGCCCGGCGGGCGCGCTCTGCGATCATCCGGCGTCTCGCAACCCGGCGCCGATCGTGATGAACCTCTTCGACTTGAGCGGCCGCGTGGCCGTGATCACCGGCTCGTCGCGCGGCATCGGCCGCGCGATCGCCGAACGCTTCGCCGAGCACGGCGCGAAGGTGGCGATCTCGTCGCGCAAGCTCGAGCCCTGCCGGGAAGTCGCCGACGTGCTCAACGCCCGCCACGGCGCGGGCACGGCGATCGCGGTCGCGGCCAACATCTCGTCGAAGCAGGCACTGCAGCACCTGGTCGACGAAGCCGCGGCGAAGCTCGGGCCGATCGACGTGCTCGTGTGCAACGCCGCGTCGAACCCGTACTACGGGCCGATGGCCGGCATCGCCGACGAGCAGTTCCGCAAGGTGCTCGACAACAACATCCTGTCGAACCACTGGCTGATCGGCATGGTCGCGCCGGGCATGTGCGCGCGCCGCAGCGGCTCGATCGTGATCGTGTCGTCGATCGGCGGGTTGCGCGGCTCGCCGGTGATCGGCGCCTATTGCATCAGCAAGGCGGCCGACCTGCAGCTGGCGCGCAACCTGGCGGTGGAGTACGGGCCGCACAACGTGCGCGTGAACTGCATCGCGCCCGGGCTGATCAAGACCGACTTCGCGCGTGCACTGTGGGAAGACGAGCCGATGCTCGCGCAGCGCAGCGCCGCCACGCCGCTGCGGCGCATCGGCGAGCCCGACGAGATCGCCGGCGCGGCGGTGTTCCTGGCGTCGCCGGCCGGCTCCTTCGTCACCGGCCAGACGATCGTCGTCGACGGCGGCGTGACCATCTGAGATCTGCGATGAGCGAAACCCGGACCCTCGAGGATTTCCGCGCCGAAGCGCGCGCCTGGCTCGAAGCCCACTGCCCGCCCGAGATGCGCGAGCCCATGCGCAGCGAGGACGACTACTGCTGGGGCGGCCGCCGGGCGCGCTTCCAGTCCGACGCGCAGCGGCTGTGGCTGCAACGCATGGCCGAGCGCGGCTGGACGGTGCCGGCGTGGCCGCGCGAGTACGGCGGCGGCGGGCTCGGCCCGGCCGAAGCGCAGGTGCTGCAGCAGGAAATGCGTCGGCTGAACTGCCGGCCGCCGCTGGCGAGCTTCGGCATCTGGATGCTCGGGCCGGCGCTGCTGAAGTTCGGCACCGAGGCGCAGAAGCGCGAACACCTGCCGCCGATCGCGCGCGGCGAGATCCGCTGGTGCCAGGGCTACTCCGAGCCCAACGCCGGCTCCGACCTCGCATCGCTGGCCACGCGCGCCGAGGACCGCGGCGACCACTACCTCGTCAACGGCCAGAAGATCTGGACCAGCTACGCCGACTTAGCCGACTGGATCTTCTGCCTGGTGCGCACCGACAGCGCGGCGAAGAAGCACATCGGCATCAGCTTCGTGCTCTTCGACATGGCGAGCCCCGGCGTCAGCACGAAGCCGATCACGCTGATCTCGGGCAAGTCGCCGTTCTGCGAGACCTTCTTCGACGACGTGCGCGTCGAGAAGAAGAACCTGGTCGGCACCCCGGGCGGCGGCTGGGACGTGGCCAAGTACCTGCTGACGCACGAGCGCGCGATGATCGGCGCGATCGGCGAGCGCGCCGAGAGCCGGCCGCTGGGTGCGATGGCGGCGGCGCACATCGGCCGCGACGCGCTCGGCCGGCTCGACGACCCGGTGCTGCGCGCGCGCATCGCCGCCTTCGAAGTCGACGAAGCGGCCTTCCGCGCGCTGATGCAGCGCTTCGGCGAGCTGGCGCGCGCGCAGCAGGCGCACGGCGCGTTCTCGTCGGCGCTGAAGTACTACGGCGCCGAGCTGAACAAGCGCCGGCAGGAGCTGGTCATGGCCGCGCTCGGCAGCGATGCGCTCGAGTGGGAAGGCGCGCGTTCGAACGACGGCGCCGCGGCGCGCGCCTGGCTGCGCAGCAAGGCCAACTCGATCGAGGGCGGCACCAGCGAGGTGCAGCTCAACGTCGTCGCCAAGCGCATCCTCGAACTGCCGGAGTCCTGATGGACCTGCTGCTCAACCAAGAACAGACGCTGCTGCGCGACAGCGCGCGCGGCTTCCTCGCCGACCGCGCGCCGGTGGCGCAACTGCGCCGGCTGCGCGATGCGCACGACGCCGCCGGGCACGACGCCGGCACCTGGTCGGCCTTCTGTGCGCTGGGCTATGCCGGCGTGCTGGTGCCCGAAGCCCACGGCGGCGCCGGGCTCGGCGCGGTCGAGATGGGCGCGCTGATGGAGCCGATCGGCCGGAACCTGAGCGCGCTGCCCTTCCTGGCGAGCAGCGTGGTCGCCGCGACTGCGCTGCGCGCCGCCGGCAGCGACGCGCAGCAGGCCGCCTGGCTGCCGCGCATCGCCGCCGGCGACGTGATCGCGACGCTGGCCGTCGACGAAGGCGCCCGGCACCGGCCCGAAGCGACGGCGCTGCGCGCCGAACGCCAGGGCGCGGGCTGGGTGCTGCACGGCGCCAAGACCTTCGTGCCCGACGGCCACGTCGCGTCGCTGCTGATCGTCGCCGCGCGCAGCGGCGGCGCGGCCGGCGACACCGGCGGCATCAGCCTGTTCGCGCTGCCGCGCGCAACCGCCGGGCTGGCGGTCGAGCGCACGGTCATGGCCGACGCGCACAACGCCGCAAGGCTGGCGCTCGACCACGCGGCCGTGCCGGCCGCCGCGCTGCTCGGCGAGCCCGGCGGCGGCTGGGCCGCATTGCAGCGCGCGCTCGACTTCGGCCGCGCCGGCGCCGCGGCCGAGCTGCTCGGCATCGGCGACGAAGTGTTCGAGCGCACGCTCGACTACCTGAAGCAGCGCCGTCAGTTCGGCCGGCTGATCGGCGAATTCCAGGCGCTGCAGCACCGCATGGCAGCGCTCTACATCGACCTCGAGCTGGCGCGCGCCGCGCTCGCCCGGGCGCTGCACGCGCTCGACGCGGCGCCCGCGAAGGCAGCCGAGGCGGTGGCCGTCGCCAAGGCCAAGTGCGGCCTCGCGGCGACGCTGGCAGTGCAGGAAGGCGTGCAGATGCACGGCGGCATGGGCATGACCGACCAGCTCGACTTCGGCCTGTTCATGCAGCGCGCGCGCGTGCTCGACGAGCTGTGGGGCGACGCCGGCTGCCAGATGGACCGGCTGGCGCGGATGCGGGGCTACTAGGAAGCTGCTGGGAAGCTCGCCAGCCGTGACCCCAGCTTCATGCCCCGGGATCGGGCGCGCACGATGGCGAACTACTGACAGCGGGGCTGCGCTGCCCGCGCTGAAGGCGCCGCCTCTTGACTTTCCCGCAGTGGGAAGGCGGATGCTGCGAACATCGCGCCCGCGGCCCTCTCCCCGGGCACCGCGGCGGGCACTCCCGCCACCGATCCGAACCGCAAGTGCAGGCCTGTGATGAACCACCGACGAACCCTTCTGAAGGCCGCCTCGGCCGCGCTGCTGGCGGCGGCAGCCGGCGTGCGCGCGCATGGCGATGCCGAGCACGCGCAGCACGCGCAGCACGCGCCGGCCCCCAAGGAGCAGCACGACTGGGGGGTTGCGGGCGATGCGCAAGCGGTCGCGCGCACGATCGAGGTGCGCATGGGCGACGACATGCGCTTCACGCCGGCGCGCATCGATCTGCGCCTGGGCGAGACCGTGCGCTTCGTGGCCGTCAACGACGGCCGGCTGATGCACGAGTTCGTGATCGGCACGCGCCGGTCGAACGAAGCCCACGCCGCGATGATGCTGAAGGCCCCCGGCATGGAGCACGACGAGCCGTACATGGCGCACGTGCCGCCGGGCCGGCGCGGCGAGATCGTCTGGCGCTTCAACCGCGCCGGGCAGTTCGAGTTCGCCTGCCTGATTGCGGGGCACTACCAGGCCGGTATGGTCGGTGCGATCCACGTCCGGGCCTGAATCCGGCCGGCCGCTGCCGCCCGGACTGATTCGCTTGTCGCTGTCGCTGTCGCGCCGGCCTTGCCGCCCGCGGCGTGACCAGCTTTCGCGATCGGCTCAGAGCACCCAGCCGCCCAGCGCACCGAGGGCAACCACCAGCACCGGCGACACCTTGCCGTAGACCAGCAGGCCGAAGGCCGCGAGCCCGAGGCCGAAGTCGGCGCGGCTCAGGATCGCGCTGGTCCACACCGGGTCGTACAGCGCCGACAGCAGGATGCCGACCACGCCGGCGTTGACGCCGGCCATCGCCGAGCGCACCGCGTCGCGCCGGCGCAGCGCGTCCCAGAACGGCAGCGCGCCCAGCACCAGCAGGAAGGCCGGCACGAAGATCACGACCAGCAGCACGAGACCGCCGATCCAGCCGCCGGTCCAGCCGCCGGCCGGGCCGCCGGCAGGCCCGTGCATCACCGTGCCCAGGTAGGCAGCGAAGCTGAACAGCGGCCCGGGCACGGCCTGCGCGGCGCCGTAGCCCGCCAGGAATTCGGCGTTGCCGACGAGGCCCTGCGGCACCACCACGGCCTGCAACAGCGGCAGCACCACATGCCCGCCGCCGAACACCAGCGCGCCCGCGCGGTAGAAGCCCTCGACCACCGCGAGCCACGGTGCCGGCGCCAGTGCGTGCAGCAGCGGCAGCCCTGCCAGCAGCCCGAAGAACAGGCCCAGCAGCACCACGCCGGCCCGGCGCGACACGCCGCAGCCCACATGCGCCAGCGGTGCCTGCGCCGGCAGCTTCAGCCAGGCCCAGCCGACGAGGCCGGCGGCGGCGATCGCGCCCACCTGCCCCAGCGCCGACGGCAGCGCCAGCGTCAGCAGCGCCGCGAGGATCGCGAGCGCCGCGCGCGGCCGGTCGGGGCACAGCGTGCGCGCCATGCCCCACACCGCCTGCGCGACCACCGCCACTGCGACCACCTTCAGCCCGTGCACCGCGCCCGAAGCGGCGAGCGCGCGGTGCCCGGCGATACCGTAGCCGAAGGCGATCAGCGCCAGGGCCGACGGCAGCGTGAAGCCGCACCAGGCGGCGAGCGCGCCGAGCCACCCGGCCCGCTGCATGCCCAGCGCGATGCCGACCTGGCTGCTCGCCGGCCCGGGCAGGAACTGGCACAGCGCGACCAGGTCGGTGAAGCTGCGGTCGTCGAGCCAGCCGCGCCGCTCGACGAACTCGGCGCGGAAGTAGCCCAGGTGCGCGACCGGGCCGCCGAAGGACGTCAGGCCCAGCCGCAGGAACGCCAGCAGCACTTCGAAGGCACTGCCGGGTCCCGGCGACGGCGGGGCTGCGGCCTGGCCCGGCTGCTGCGCCGCGGATGCTGGGCGGGATTGCTTCATTGGTGGGACCTGGCGGAGCCGTTCGGCCGCCGGCGACGCATTGCGGCTCGCGGCACTCCCGGCATCAAAGCCCGACTTCGACCATGCGCAGCAGGCGTGCGGCGAGCTGCAGCCGGTGCGCGGCATCGGCGCGCCGCAGCGGCCCCTCGATACACAGCAGGGCCAGGCCGTGCACCGCCGACCAGGCCAGGTACTCGGCGCCCGGCCTCCTCCCAGCCGCCAGCGCGCCCGCCTGCACCATCGCATCGAGTGCATGGCTCAGCAACTGGAACGGGCCCATGCCGGTATCGCCCACCGGCCGGGCGTCGTCCGGCCAATCGGTGGCCCGCGCATCGTCGCCGAAGAACGCGGTGCGGAACAACCCGGTCTCGCGCTGCGCGAAGGCCAGATAGCCCCGGCCGACGGCCGCGAGCATCGCGCGCGCCCGTTCGGCCGGATCGGGCAGCGCCTCGGCCGGCGCGAGTTCGGCCTCCATCGCGCGCGCGACCTCGGCCAGCGCGACGCCGCGCACTGCATCGAACAGCGCGCGGTGGCTCGCGAAGTGGCGGTACGCGGCGTTTGGCGCGACGCCCGCGCGGCGTGTCGCCTCGCGCAGCACGATCGCCTGCGGGCCGCCCTCGCGCGCGAGGTCGACCGCCGCGCCGAGCAGCGCGCGGCGCAGGTCGCCATGGCGGTAGGTGTCGCGGGCAGAGGGTGGCACGTCGATATCCGACCGATTCTGTTGGTTTTGCCGCAGGATCCGAACCCGGAGCGGTTTGGCGTTCATCATAAGTGTACGGCGTCCACAATCGCGTTGTCAGATGGGCGCCGAGGCCGTTTGCGGCGGTCCTGCGGCCTGCGCCGCGATCCCCTGTTCCCTCACCGGAGTCACGCCATGACCCATCCCAACACTATCTGCCTCTGGTACGAGCGCGACGCCGAGGAGGCGGCGCGGTTCTACGCAGCGACCTTTCCGGATTCGCGCGTCGGCACCGTCTACCGCGCGCCGGGCGACTATCCGTCGGGCACGCAGGGCGACGTGCTGACGGTCGAGTTCACGGTGCGCGGCATCCCCTGCGTCGGGATCAACGGCGGGCCGATGTTCAAGCACAGCGAGGCGTTCTCGTTCCAGATCGCGACCGCCGACCAGGCCGAGACCGACCGCTACTGGAACGCGATCGTCGGCAACGGCGGCCAGGAGAGCCAGTGCGGCTGGTGCAAGGACAAGTGGGGCGTGTCGTGGCAGATCACGCCGGTCGCGCTGCTGCAGGCGATCGCCGATCCCGACCCGGCCGCTGCCAAGCGCGCGTTCGCGGCGATGATGGAGATGGGCAGGATCGACATCGCGGCAATCGAGAAGGCGCGCGCCGGCCACTGAGCCAAGCGCCGGCGCGCGCGTCGCGACACGGCCGGTGGGCGCTTTCTTCGCCCCCCGCCTTCAACCAGGAGAGATCATGCAATTCGTTCCCTACCTCAACTTCGACGGCAATTGCGCCGAGGCCTTCGCCTTCTACGCCAAGGTGTTCGGCGGCACCGTCGTTCATCAATCGACGTTCGCCGAGATGCCGCCGCAGCCCGGCATGCCGGCGCTGCCTGATGCGGCCAAGCAGCGCGTGATGCACGTGCACCTGCAGATCGGCAACCAGGCGCTGATGGCGTCCGACACGATGCCCGGCGCCGACGCGACGTGCGGCGGCTATGCGAAGCCGCAGGGCCTGTACGTCTCGATCGGCGTCGGCAGCGTCGCCGAGGGCCGGCGCGTCTTCGATGCGCTGGCCGAGGGCGGCCAGGTGACGATGCCGTTCGACGCGACCTTCTGGTCGCCCGGCTTCGGCATGGTCACCGACCGCTTCGCAACGCCCTGGATGGTCAACGTCTCGACGCCGGCCTGAAGCGCCCGCCACTTGAGCGGCGGCGGTGCGCCGCGCGGGAGCCGCCTGCCGACCGATGCGCACGCCGTTGCGACCGCTCGCGCGGCGCGAGGCCGGGTCTTGCATGCCCGGCCTCGCCGCTTCCACCGAGCCTGCGGTGAAGGCGGCACAGGCCCACGAAGGCTGTGCGCGGCGACGGCGGCAGGCTCCCGCGACGCCCCCCCCTAGAATGCCGCCCGTGCATCGCTGGCTGCTGATCCTGTTCTTGCTGCTGGCCCCGATCCAGTTCGTCTGGGCGGCGGCCGCTCCCTATTGCGGCCACGAGGCCGGGACGCAGACGAACAAGCACTTCGGCCACCACGAGCATCGGCATCAGGCCGACGGCAAGGTGGCGCCGGCGCACGGCGGCGATGCCGACGCCTCGGCCGCGTTCCACGCCGACTGCGAAGCCTGTCATCTCGGTGCTTCGGCCGCCGTGCCGATGCCGGCCGTCCGCATCGGTCTGCTGCTGCCGCCGCCGCCCGCGATGGCCGCCATGCCGCGCCTGGACTCGCACATCCCGCCCGAACCCGAACGTCCCGACTGGACCGACTCTGCCGCTGCCGCGCGATCCGGCGGCGGCGTCGAGTTCGGCATGCACCGCTCCTGACCGCACCGACCCCGCCCCGGCTCGCCTCCTGTCGCAAGACCATGAGGACGATCCGATGCGATTCCCCTGGCTGGTGCTGGCCTGCGTGCTGGCGACCCCTGTTTTCCCGACTGCGCACGCCCAGGGCGCCGCGCCGCTGACCCTGGCCGACGCGGTGCGCTTGGCGCAGGCCGCAAACCCCGCCGTGCGCGCACGCGAAGCGCAGCTGGCTGCCGCCGAAGGCACACGCCGCGAGGCGCGGGCGCTGCTGTTCAACAACCCGGAACTCGCGGCCGAAGGCACCCGGCGCCGCTTCGTGTCGCCCGACGGCAGCGCCCACGAGTGGAATGCCGGCATTGCCCAGGTCTTCGAGACCGGCGGCCAGCAGGCGCACCGGCGCGATGCGGCCGAGGCCGCGCTCGAGGCACTGCAGGCCGAGATCGACGACGCGCGCCGCCAGGCCGGCGCGGCAGCCGCGCTGCGCCATGGCGCGGTGCTCGCGGCGAAGCGCCGCGAACAGATCGAGCAGCGCGGCGTCGAGCTCTTCGACAGCACGGCCCAGGCGATCGACCAGCGCCGCGCCGCCGGCGAGGACACCCGGCTCGACGCGAACGTGGCGCGCATCGAGGCGGAACGCGCGCGCAACGCACACGGCGTCGCGCGCGAGCGGCTGCTCGACGCGCGCGCCGAGTTGGCCGTGGTGCTGCAGCTGCCGGCGCCGGCGCTGCCTGAAGTGGCCGGCACGCTCGACCCGCCGGCCGCGTTGCGCTACGACCTGCAGCGCCTGCTCGATTCGATGGCGGCACAACCGCGGCTGCGCGCGCTGGGCGGCCGCGAGGACGCGGCGCGCGCGCGCCTGGCCGTCGAGCGCGCGGCACGCTACCCGGACCTGAAGCTCGGCCTGTTCGCCGGCCGCGAAGGTGCCGGCAACGCGCGCGAGAACCTCGCCACGCTCGCGCTGTCGCTGCCGCTGCCGCTGTTCAAGCAGAACGATGCGGCGATCGGCCAGGCCTCGAGCGACGCCGCGCAGGCGCAGATCGATCGCGCCGCCGTGGTGCGCGACACCGAGGCGCAGGTGCGCCGGCTGTGGTTGCGGCTGGGCAGCCAGCGCGAGCGCGTGGAGCGCCTGCAGCGGACGATGGCGGCCGCCGCGGCCGACAACCGCCAACTGGCCGCCAAGTCGCGCCAGGCCGGCCAGATCGGCCTGCTCGACCAATTGCTCGTCGACCGCCAGACGATTGACGCCGAACGCGAATTCAACGACGCGCTCGCCGAGTACCACGCGACCCGCATCGAACTCGAAACGGCGGCCGGCTGGCCGCTGGAAGGATCCGCTCCATGAACCCGCTCCCCACGACATCCGCCGGCCGCCTGCGCCTGGCCGCCCTGGCCGCCGCGGTTGCGGCCGCACTCGCCCTCGCCGCCTGCAGCAAGGGCGACGCCAAGGCTGCTGCCGGCGAGCAGCACGCCGAACAGGCGGGCGCGCAGAAGGACGAAGACCACGAGGCAGGCGAACACGCGCTGGCGCTGAGCCGCGACGAAGTCGAACGCGCCGGCATCCGGGTCGAGCCGGCCGGCACGCAGGCCGCCGCTGCAACCGTGGTGGTCACCGCGACGATCCAGCCCGACCCGGACCGGCTGGCCCGCGTCGCGCCGCGCATCGAAGGCCGCATCACCGCGGCACCGGCCAAGTTGGGCGAGCGCGTGCGCGCCGGGCAAGTGCTGGCCACGCTGGACAGCGTGGCGGTCGGCGAGGCGCACGCGGCCTGGGCGCAGGCGCAGGCCGAACTGCGCATCGCCGAGGCCGACCTCGAGCGCGCGAAGCTGCTCGCCGCCGACGAGATCATTGCGCGCAAGGATTTCGTGCGTGCCCAGGCCGAGCGCGACAAGGCAGCCGCCACGCTGCGCGCCGCCGCGGACCGGCTGCGCCTGCTCGGCGGCCGCCCGGGCGCGGGCGGCAGCACGTCGGGCTTCGTGCTGACGGCGCCCTTCGCCGGCACGGTGATCGCGAAGAAGGCCACGCTCGGCGACCTGGCCGGCCCGAGCGAGCCGCTGTTCACCATCGCCGACCTGAGCCGCGTGTGGATCCAGGCCGACCTGCCTGAAGCCGCGCTCGCCAAGGTGCGGGTCGGTGCCCGCGCCACGCTCGGCGTGCCGGCGTACCCCGGCGAAACCTTCGACGGCCGCGTCGGCTACGTCGGCGCCGTGCTCGACAAGGACACGCGCACCGTGCCCGCGCGCATCGAAGTCGCCAATGCCGACGGGCGCCTGAAGCCCGAGATGTTCGCCACCGCCGTGATCGAGGCGGCCGGCGCCACGGCGGCCCAGGCGGCGCAGGCGATCTCGCTGCCCGACGCGGCGATCGTGCTGCTGGAGGGCCGGCCCACCGTGTTCGTGTTCGACGCCGGCGCCTACGAGCCGCGCGAGGTCGACCCGGGCGAGCGCTTCGGCGGACGCACGCTGCTCAAGGGCGGCGTCCAGGCCGGCGAGCAGGTCGTGGTGGCGGGGGCCTACGCGCTGAAGGCGCGCAAGCTCAAGTCGCAGCTCGGCCACGGCCATTGAGGGGGCCCGCACCATGCTCAATGCCATCGTCGATGCCGCGCTGCGCTACAAAGTGCTGGTGCTGGTGGCCTTCGCCGCGCTGGTCGGCTTCGGGCTGCACGCGTTGCGCACCGTGCCGGTCGATGCCTTCCCCGATGTCACGCCGGTGCAGGTGAACATCTACACCGAGTCGCCCGGCGTCGCCGCCGAAGACATCGAGCGGCTGCTGACGGCGCCGATCGAAGGCGCGATGGCCGGCCTGCCCGGCGTCGAGGTCGTGCGCTCGGTGTCGCTGTTCGGCCTGTCCTACGTCGCCGTCTACTTCAAGGACGAGGTCGACATCTACTTCGCGCGCCGGCTGGTCGGCGAGAAGCTGCAGGAGGTGAAGGAGCGGCTGCCGCAGGGTTACGGCGAGCCGGTGCTCGGGCCCAACAGCTCGGGGCTGGGCCAGGTGTTCTGGTACACGATCGAGGACGCCGAGGGCAAGCTCAGCGCGATGGACCTGCGCACGCTGCACGACTGGACCGTGCGCCCGATCCTGCGCACCGCGCCGGGCGTGGACGACGTCACCACCTGGGGCGGCCACGAAAAGCAGTACCAGGTGCAGATCGACCCGCGCCGGCTGGTCAAGTACGGCCTGAGCATGAGGGAGGTGATCGAGCGCCTGGCGGCCAACAACCGCCAAGTCGGCGGCCAGTACCTGAACATCGGCGCCGAGCAGGTCCTGGTGCGCGGGCTCGGGCTGGTCGGCAATGCCGAGGACATCGGCGCGATCGTCGTCGCCGAGCGCAAGGGCGCGCCGATCCACATCCGCGACGTGGCCGACGTCAAAGAAGCCCCCGCGGTGCGCTTCGGCGCGGTCACGCGCGAAGGCCGCGAGACGGTGCTCGGCATCGCGCTGGCGCGCGTCAACGAAAACGCCGCCACCGTGGTCGAAGGCGTCAAGGCCAAGCTCGCGGTGGCGCAGGCCGCGCTGCCCAAGGGCGTCGAGCTGAAGGCGGTCTACGACCGCAGCGAGATCGTCGCCAAGGCGCTGGCCACGGCCGAGCGCTCGCTGGTCGAAGGCTCGGTGCTGGTGGCGATCATCCTGTTCCTGTTTCTCGGCGAACTGCGCTCGGCCGTCGTCGTCATCGTCACGCTGCCGATCGCGATGCTGTTCGCCTTCGTGCTGATGAAGCAGGTCGGCCTGTCGGCCAACCTGATGTCGCTGGCCGGGCTGGCCATCGGCATCGGCATGATGATCGACGGCGCGATCGTGATGGTGGAAAACGCCTTCCGGCTGCTGGCGCACGCGCGCGCGTCGGGCCGGCCGGTGAACCGCACGCACCTCGTGCTCGAAGCCGCGCGCGAGGTCGCGAACCCGATCGCGTTCGCGATCCTGATCATCATCGTCGTCTTCCTGCCGCTGTTCTCGCTCACCGGGCTGGAAGGCAAGCTCTTCAAGCCGATGGCGCTGACCATCACCTTCGCGATGGCCGGCTCGCTGCTGCTGTCGCTGACGCTGGTGCCGGTGCTGTGCGCGCTGATCCTGAAGCCCAAGCAGGAGAAGGACACGCTGCTCGTGCGCGGCGCGAAGAAGCTGTACCTGCCGCTGCTCGACTGGGCACTGGACCGCAAGAAGACGGTGGTCGGCGCCGCGGTCGCGCTGCTCGCCGGCGCGCTGGCGCTGTTCCCTTTGCTCGGCAAGGAGTTCATGCCGCAGTTGCAGGAGGGCGCGATCATGTTCCGCGTGGTCGGCATCCCGTCGACCTCGCTCGACGAATCGATCCGCGTCGCCAACGTCATGGACGCCAAGCTGCGCGAGCAGTACCCGCAGGTGCGCTCGGTGCTGGCGACGATCGGCCGCGCCGAGAAGGGCGAGACGGCCGACGTCAACTACATGGAGGTGCTGCTCGACATGAAGCCGCAGGGCGAGTGGCCGACGAAGCAGTCGTACGCGGCGCTGGCCAAGGAGATGCAGGAATACCTCGAAGCCGAGGTGCCGACCGCGGTGTTCGGCGCGACCCAGCCGATCCAGATGCGCGTGGAGGAGCTGATCTCGGGCGTGCGCGCGACGCTGGCGCTCAAGGTCTATGGCGAAGACCTGGACAAGCTGGAGGCGCTGAGCGCGCAGCTGAAGACGGTGATCGGCACCGTGCCGGGCGCCGCCGACCTGTCGGCCGAGGCCAACAAGGGCAAGCCGCAGATGGTGATCAAGGTCGACCGCGCGGCCGCGGCCCGCTACGGGCTGAATGCCGACGACATCCTGGACGTGGTGCAGTCGGGCATCGGCGGCAGCACGGTGTCGACGCTGATCGACGGCACGCGCCGCTTCGACATCTCGGTGCGGCTGGCCGAGGAGTTTCGCTCGAGCCCCGAAGCGATCGCGCAGATCCCCATCCGCACGCCCGAAGGCGCGCTGATCCCGTTCTCGCAGGTGGCGAGAATCGAGCTCGACGAGGGCTACACCTTCGTGCGCCGCGAGGCGCTGCAGCGCCACGCGGTGCTGCAGATGGACGTGCAGGGCCGCGACATCGACAGCTTCGTGCAGGAAGCCAACGCCGCCATCGCGGCGAAGGTCAAGCTGCCCACCGGCTACTGGGTCGAATGGGGCGGCGCCTTCGAGAACCAGCAGCGCGCGATGGCGCGGCTGGCGCTGATCGTGCCGCTGACGATCGGGCTGATCTTCATCCTGCTCTACACCGCCTTCAATTCGGTGCGGCACGCGACGCTGATCATCGCCAACGTGCCCTTCGCGGTGATCGGCGGCGTCGCCGGGCTCGCCGCGACGGGGCAGTTCCTGTCGGTGCCGTCGGCGATCGGCTTCATCGCGGTGTTCGGCGTCGCGATGCTGAACGGCATCGTGCTCGTCACCTTCCTCGAGGACCAGCGCAAGCACGGCCTGTCGATCCGCGACGCGGTGCGCCGGGGTGCGGCGTTGCGCCTGCGGCCGGTGCTGATGACCGCATCGGTGGCGATCCTCGGCCTGGTGCCGATGCTGATCGCCAGCGGCGTCGGCGCCGAGACGCAGCGCCCGCTGGCCACCGTCGTCGTCGGCGGGCTGATCACCTCGACGCTGCTGACGCTGCTGCTGCTGCCGCTGATGTGGGAATGGTCCGAATCGCGCGCCGAGGCGCGGCGGCTGGCGCTCGAAGCGGCCGACGGGCCCGCCGCCGCGCTGCAACCCGCGAAGGAGACGCCATGAAAGAGATCAAGGCCTATGTGCACCGCGAGCGCGTCGCCGACGTGATCGCCGCCATCAAGGACTGTCCGGCCTGGGGCGGCGCGCACCGGCACAACCTCGCCGCCTACGTCGTCAAGGGTTCGATGGTGCCGCTGGACAGCGCCGAGCGGCACTACACGATGGAGCTCGGCGACGAGGTGATCAACGAATACAAGCTCGAGCTGCTGTGCGGCGACGGCGAGGCCAACGCGCTGGTCGCCGCGATCGTCGCCGCGGCGCGCACCGGCCAGGCGGTGGCCGGCTGGATCACCGTGGCCGATCTGGCGCTGGCGATGCCGATCCGCTGAACGCCGGCGGCAGGCGTCGAGGCCTGTCGGCCCTCGCCGTTGGAGCGGCCCATCCACACGCGCTGGCCGAAGCCGGCAGCGGGGCTGGGCAACGACGGCCGTATCGACGGCCAGCCGCCCGCAGATGCGACACTGCCGATCCACCCCGGAGCCGCCGCCATGACCGAAGCCAACACCCGCCAGATCGCCGAATGGAACGGCGCGCTCGGCCAACGCTGGGCCGAGCGCCAGCGCGAGCTGGAGCTGATGGTCGAGCCCTTCAGCCGCGCCGTGCTCGATGCCGCGGCGCCCCGAAGCGGCGAGCGCGTGCTCGACGTCGGCTGCGGGTGCGGCGCCAGCTCGCTGGCGCTGGCGCAGGCCGTCGGCAGCAGCGGCCACGTGCTCGGCATCGACGTGTCGCAGCCGATGCTCGAGGTGGCGCGCGCGCACGCGGGCGGGCTGCCGCAGCTGGCGTACCTCGAAGGCGACGCCGCCGGGTTGCGCTGGGAGCAGCCCTTCGACCTGCTGTTCTCGCGCTTCGGGCTGATGTTCTTCGACGCGCCGGCCGTTGCACTGCGCCACCTGCGCGCGGCACTCGGCCCGCGCGGCCGGCTGGCCTTCGTGTGCTGGCGCCACCCGCGCGACAACGCCTGGGCGATGGCGCCGCTGGCGGCCGCACGCAGCGCGCTGGGCATCGTGCCGCCGCCCTGGGATCCGCTCGCGCCGGGGCCCTTCGCCTTCGCCGACGGCGACCGCGTGCAGCAGCTGCTGCACGCCGCCGGCTTCGACGGCATCGCCGTGCGGCGCGTCGATGCACAGCTGCAGGTGGGCGCGACGCCGGCCGCCGCCGCCGCGCACGCGCTGCGCATCGGCCCGGCTTCGCACTACCTGCGCGAGGTCGGCGCGCAGCACGAGCCTGCGGTACTGGCCGCGATCACCGCGGCGCTGACGCCGCTGGCCGCGGCCGACGGCTCGGTCCGCCTGGGCGGATCGGTCTGGGTGGTGACGGCGCTGCGCGGCGGCTGAGCCGCGGCCGGTGCGCCCGCTGCGCGCCCGGCGAAGCGGCCGGGTCTGCGAGCCGGCCGCCGGGCACCCGCACCGGCCGGTCAGCCGCAGCGCTGCGCCAGCGCCCAGCCCTGCTCGGCCACCTGCGCGTAGGCGCCGCCGCGCTCCAGCGCACGCGCGTCGGCCGCGTTGCCGTCGAGCGCGCGCCGGTACACGCCCGCCAGGATCGCGGCCAGCCGGAACAGCGAGAACACGATGTAGACATCGAGCTTCGCCGGCACCGGCCGCCGCGCCGCGGCGCAGTAGGCCTCGACCAGCCGCTGCTGCGGCACGATGCCCTGCGCCTGCAGATCCAGTCCGAGGCAGCCGCCCTGCTGCGGCGGCTGGTGGTAGACTAGGCACAGGTAGCCCAGGTCCGCGAGCGGGTGGCCGATCGTCGCCAGTTCCCAATCGAGCACCGCCGCCAACCTGGGCTGCAGCGGGTCGACGAGCACGTTGCCGAGCCGGTAGTCGCCGTGCACGATGCCGGCCTCGTCGTCGGCGGGCAGGTGCTCGAGCAGCCAGGCACGCAGCTGCTCCATCGCCGGCAGCTCGACAGCCTTGGACGCATCCCACTGCGCGCCCCAGCGCGCGACCTGGCGCTGCAGGTAGGCCTCGGGCCTGCCGAATCCCTCGAGCCCGGCGGCACGCCAATCGACGCGGTGCAGCTCGCCGAGCACGCGCGCCAGGTCGAGCTGCAGCGCGATCCGCTCGGCGGCAGTGCCGTGCTGCGGCAGCCTCGCGCCCATCAGCCGCCCCGGCACGTGGCGCATCACGAAGAAGGGCGTGCCGAGCACGGCGGCGTCTTCGCACAGGAACAGCATCTGCGGCACCGGCACCGCGCTTTCGGCCAGCGCCTTCATCACGCGGTACTCGCGCTCGACCGCATGCGCGCTCGGCAGCAGCTTGCCCGGCGGCTTCTTGCGCAACACCCAGTCACCGGCGTTGGTCGCCAGGTGGTAGGTCGGGTTCGACTGCCCGCCCTGGAACTGGCGGATCACGACGCGGCCGTCGAAGGCCGCCGCCAGGTGCGGCTGCAACGCCCGCGCCACCGCCGCAGCGTCGATGCGGTGCTGCGGCAGCACTTCGACCAGTTCGGGTTGCGTGCCGTCCATGTCGATCCTCCGCCGCCGAGTATCGCAGCGCCCACGGCGCAGCGGCTGGGGCCGATCCACGGCCCCGTGCGCAGCCGCCACGGCGCGTGCAGGCCCTCATCCAACGTTGCCAACGGCTTGTTACCACCTCGGCGGCGCATCCGGGCAAACCCGCGGTCGGACCGCCGACAATCGCGCCATCCGATCGATAGGCGCCCGCGCGGCGCAGGCCAGGAGGCAGATGAACACGTCGATGATCAAGGGTTTCGTGCTGGGCGGCGTCGCGATGGTGGTGCTCGGTGCCGGCGCCGTCACCGGCTGGCGCAGCCTGACGCAGCCCACCGCGGCCGAGGTGGTGGCGGTCAAGGAAGTCACCGAAACCGTGGTAACGCCGCGCGAACAGTGCGCCGACGTGCAGGTGCGGCGCCAGGCGCCGGTGCAGGACGAGCACCGCGTCGCCGGCACCGCCGTCGGCGCGGTGGCGGGCGGGCTGCTGGGCCACACCGTCGGCGGCGGCACCGGCAAGACGCTGGCCACGGTCGCCGGCGCGGCCGCGGGCGGCTATGCCGGCAACCAGGTGCAGAAGAACCTGCAGCAGCACGACGTCGTCACGACGACCGAGCGGCGCTGCAAGACGGTCAGCGAGAAGTCGCAGCGGACGGTGGGCTACGACGTCACCTATCGGCTCGAGGGCCAGCAGGGCGTCGTGCGCATGACGTCCAGGCCCGGCCCGACGCTGCCGGTCAAGGACGGCCGCGTGGTCGCGGCCACGCCCGGGTCGGCATCGTAGCCAGGCCCGCGCGGCGTCGTAGCCAGGCCCGCGCGGCGGCGGGCCGCGGGTGCTGCCGGTGCGTTGCGCGCGCTGCGGGCACTGCCGCCCGCGTCGCATCGGCGCATCAGCGGCCGCCGCGCCACGTGGGCAGCGTGTAGCCGACAGCCAGCGCCGCGACGCGCAGCAGCGTCGCCGTCGCGGCAGTGGCCAGCAGCGCCACCCACTGCGGCCAGGCGAGCGCATGCGCGCCGACCATCACCCAGCCGCCGGCGAAGGAGCACACCGCATACGGCCGGTGGTCGCTGAACGCGGCCGGGATCTGGTTGCACACGATGTCGCGCAGCACGCCGCCGAACACGGCGGTGACGGTGCCCATCAGCACCGCGACGATCGCCGGCAGCTGCGCATCGAGCGCGATCTGCGTGCCCCCGGCCGTGAACAGCCCGAGGCCGAGCGCGTCGGGCCACAGCATCGCGCGCTCGGTCGGCGCGAAGTGGCGCGCGCGCATGAACAGCATCGCCGCGATGCTCAGGCCCAGCAGCACCCACAGCCAGCCGGCGTGCTGCACCCAGAAGAAGGGCCGGCGGTCGAGCAGGATGTCGCGCAGCGTGCCGCCGCCGAATGCCGCGAGCCCGGCGACGACCACGACGCCTACGGCGTCGAGCTTCTTGCGCGCGGCCTCGATCAGGCCGGACGCAGCGAAGGCGATGGTGGCGACCGCCTCGAACACGACTTGCGCATGCGACAGCGCCCACCAGGCCGGATCGGTCGCCATCGGCTTCAAGCGGCCCGCCTAAGCCGCCGCGCGGCGGCCGCGCACCATCTGCAGGTGGGCGATGCCGTCTTCCAGGTACGCGTCGCCCTCGGCGCTGAAGCCCAGCTCGGCGTAGAAGCGCTCGAGCCGCGCCTGCGCGCTGATGCGCACCGGCTGCCCGGGCCACTGCGCGGCGCAGCGCGCGAGGCCCTCGCGCATCAGCGCGCGGCCCAGCCCGGTGCCGCGCACCTCGGGCGCCGTGACCACGCGGCCGATCGACGGCTCGGCATAGCGCGCGCCCGGCTCGATCGCGCGCAGGCAGGCCTGCAGCGTGCCGCCGGCGTCGCGCCCTTGCAGGTGCCAGGCGCGGCGGTCCAGGCCGTCGGCGTCGAGGTACGGGCCCTGCTCGAGCACGAACACGCGGCTGCGCAGCGCCAGCAGGTCGTAGAGCTGGTCGATGCCCAGCTCGGCGAAGCGGCACCAGCGCCAGGCGATGCCGCCGCCGCTCGCGCCGCTCACACCAGCTTGACCAGCTGCTTGCCGAAGTTGCGCCCCTTGAGCATGCCGATGAAGGCCTCGGGCGCCGCCTCGATCCCCTGCGCGATCGACTCCCGGTACTTCAGCTTGCCCGTGGCGACGAGCGTGCCCAACTCCTGCAGCGCCGCCGGCCAGTGCTCCATGTGCTCGGTCACGATGAAGCCCTGCAGCTTGATCCGGTTGACCAGCAGCAGCTGCGGCGCCGCCATCGGGATCGGCGCGCCGTCGTAGCCGGCGATCATCCCGCACAGCGCGATGCGCGCGAACGCATTGGCGCGCAGCAGCACCGCGTCGAGGATCAGCCCGCCGACGTTCTCGAAGTACCCGTCGATGCCGTCGGGGCAGGCGGCCTTCAGCGCCGCCGACAGCGACTTCAGGTCGGGGTGCGCGCGATAGTCGATGCAGGCGTCGAAGCCGAATTCCTCGGTCACCGCCCGGCACTTCTCGGGCCCGCCGGCCAACCCCACCGCGCGGCAGCCGCGCGCCTTGGCGAGCTGGCCCACCACCGAGCCGACCGCGCCGCTGGCGGCGCTGACGACCACCGTCTCGCCGGCCTTGGGCGCGATGATCGTGTTCAGCCCGACCCAGGCGGTGACGCCCGGCATGCCGACCGCGCCGAGGTAGGCCGCGAGCGGCACTTGGGCGGCATCCACCTTGCGCAGCAGGCCGCGCTGCGCGCCGTCGACCACCTGGTACTGCTGCCAGCCGCCCATGCCGACGACCCGGTCGCCGACGCGATAGGCGTCGCTCTTCGACGCCGCCACCTCGCCCACCGTGCCGCCCTGCATGACCTCGTTCAGCGGCTGTGCGGCGGCGTAGCTCTTGCCTTCGTTCATGCGGCCGCGCATGTATGGATCGACGCTCAGGTAGTGGTGGCGCACGAGCAACTGCCCGTCCTGCAGCTCGGGCACCGGCGCCTCGACCAGGCGGAAGTTGTCGGGGGATGCTTCGCCGCTCGGGCGCGACACCAGATGCCATTGCTTGTTGATCAGGTTCATGCGGGGCTCCTCAATCGGATGCTTCGGGCGATTCGATGCGCTGCCCATCCGCGGGCAGCGCCTTCAGGAACTTGAAGGTGCCGGTGGCGTGCGCGAGCTTGTCGCCCTGCGCGTTGAACGCCGTCGCCTCGCAGAAGCAGAACGAGCGCGTGCGGTGCAGCAGCCGGCCGATGCAGGTGATGCGCCCGGTGGCCGGGCGCATGAAGGTGGTCTTCATCTCGATCGTGATCACGCCCCGCCGGTCGGGCTCCTCGCCGGGCCGGGCCGGCGCGCGCGTGGCCTGCGCCATCGCCACGTCGAGCAGCGTCATGACCACGCCGCCGTGCCCCACCTGCCAGGAGTTGCACAGCTCGTCGCGCAACGTCAGCGCGAGCTCGCTCTCGCCGTCGTTGAAGCGCAGCAGTTCGGCGCCGAGCAACTCGACGAAGGGGATGTGGCGGGCGAACTTCATCTGCGTTGCTCCACTGCGCATCGTGCGAGCCGCGGCGCATCAAACGCCGAGCGGCCATCGGCCGCTGTCGGCCCGAAGCGGCCGCAGGCCGCTTCGGGCCTGGCGGCCCTTTTGCACCGCTCCCCCGAGCCCCCTCCGAGAGGGGGCTCCAGTTCGATTGACGAGTCGGCCTGCCGGCCGACGGACCGTGGCGCCTCCCGCGCGCCTGCTGCACGCTGGAGGCCTGCGCCGGCCGCAAGGCCGGCCCGACTGTCATGCTGGAGCCCCCTCTCGGAGGGGGCTCGGGGGAGCCGTGTGTACGGGCCTTGGCCCGAAGCGGCCGAAGGCCGCTTCGGGCCGCAAGACGGCCGCGATGAGGAGAGGCACATCTCACGCACCGCCGTGCACCGCGCTGACGCCGCCGTCCACCGCCAGGATCTGCCCGGTGATGTGCTTGCCGGCGGCCGACGCGAACAGCAGCGCCGCGCCCTTCAGGTCGTCGTCGTCGCCCAGGCGCTGCAGCGGCGCCTGCGCGGCGAGCTTGTCGCTGCCGTGCGCGGCGATCACGCCCTGGGTCATCTTGCTCGGGAAGAAGCCCGGCGCGAGCGCGTTGACCGTGATGCCGTAGCGCCCCCACTCGCCGGCCAGCGTGCGCGTGAAGTTCACGACCGCGCCCTTGCTGGTGCCGTAGGCGATGAAACGCACGTCGATCGAGCCGCTCAGGCCGGCGATCGACGCGATGTTGATGATGCGCCCGGCACGCCGCGGGATCATGCTCGCGCGGCCCACCGCCTGGCTCATCAGGAACACCGAGCGCACGTTCAGGTTCATCACCTTGTCCCAGGCCTCGAGCGGATGCTCCTCCATCGGCGCAGCCCAGGTGGCGCCGGCGTTGTTGACCAGGATGTCCACCCGGCCCAGGCGCTGCATCGTCTCGTCGCACACCCGCTGCACCTGCGCCGGGTCGCCGGCGTCGGCCGCGACCCAGCGGGCGTCGATGCCGCGGTCCTGCAGCGCAGCCGCCGCCTGCTCGAGCTCTTCGGCCTTGCGCGCGCTGAGCATCACCTTGGCGCCGGCCTCGCCCAGGCTCTCGGCGATCTGCAGCCCCAGGCCGCGCGAGCCGCCGGTGACCAGCGCGACGCGGCCGCTCAAGTCGAAGAGTTGCTGCACCGGGGTACCCATCGATGGCGCTCCTGCGTATTGAATCGGGCCGCCGCGCTCAGGAATCGGGCCGCCGCGAGCGCACCCCGATCAGCACCACGCCGCCGGCGCAGGCCGCGGCGCCGACGACGAATGCGCTCCAGCCCAGCGCCTGGTGCTGCTCCATCAGCCACAGCCCCAGGCCGGCGGCAAACAGGCCGGCATAGATCAGCACCCAGATCAGGCGGTCGAGCGTGGCGTTGAGCCGCGGCACGGTACGGTCCTCTTGCGCGGCCTCAGAAGGCGTCGTCGGGCAGCTCGCGGCACACCGCTTCGCGCGCGGCCACCGGCAGCAGCCAGGCGTCGGCCTTGGGCAGTTCGTAGGCGTAGAAATAACGCATCGCCGCCAGCTTGCCCGCGCGCGCCGCATCGGTCAACGACGGCGAAGCCGCCGGGTCGGCGCACACCCGCGCCAGGTCGAGCCACAGCCAGGCCAGCACCACGTGGCCGAAGGCCTGCAGGTACGGCGTGGCGTTGGCGAGCGCGGCCTCGGGCGCAGCGCCGTGCCAGGCGGCGGCGGTGGCCGACTCGAGCGCCTGCCAGGCCTGGTTCAACTGCCGGGCCGGCGCGGCCAGCGACGGCTGCCTCGCGGCGGCCTGCTGCGTGCGCGCCACCCGTGCGCCCAGCAGGCGCAGCGCGGCGCCGCCGTCCATCAGCACCTTGCGCCCGAGCAGGTCGAGCGCCTGGATGCCGTGCGTGCCCTCGTGGATCATGTTCAGCCGGTTGTCGCGCCAGTACTGCTCGACCGGGAAGTCGCGCGTGTAGCCGTAGCCGCCGTGCACCTGGATCGCCAGCGAATTGGCCTCGAGGCACCATTCGCTCGGCCAGCTCTTGGCGATCGGCGTCAGCACCTCGAGCAGCAGCGACGCTTCGCGCGCCGCGCGCTCGTCGCCGGTGTGCTGCTCGTCGACCAGGCGCGCGCAGTACAGCCCGAGCGCGAGCGCCCCTTCGCAGTACGCCTTCTGCGCGAGCAGCATGCGGCGCACGTCGGCGTGGCGCAGGATCGGCACCTGCGGCTGCGCCGGGTCCTTGGCCTGCGCCGGGCGGCCCTGCGGGCGCGTGCGCGCGTACTCGAGACTGGCCTCGTAGCCGGCCATGCCGAGCATCGCCGCGCCCAGGCCGACGCCGATGCGCGCCTCGTTCATCATGTGGAACATGCAGCGCAGGCCCTCGCCGGGCGCACCGACCAGGTAGCCGAGCGCGCCGGCCGCGCCGCCGGGCGTGAAGCGCCCCTCGCCGAAGTTGAGCAGCGTGTTGGTCGTGCCGCGGTAGCCGAGCTTGTGGTTCAGCCCGGCGAGCACGACGTCGTTGCGCCCGCCGCTGAGCGTGCCCTGCGCGTCGACCAGGTACTTGGGCACGATGAACAGCGAGATGCCCTTCGTGCCCGGCAGCAGGCCGCCGTCGGGCTGCACGATCTTGGCCAGCACCAGGTGCACGATGTTGTCGGCCAACTCGTGCTCGCCGGCCGAGATCCACATCTTGTGGCCGAAGAGCCGAAAGCGCGGCCCCAGCGGATCGGCCTCGAAGCCTTCGCCGTCGGGCAGCGCGCGCGTCGTGATGTCGCCCAGGCTCGAGCCGGCCTGCGGCTCGCTCAGGCACATCGTGCCCAGCCAGCGGCCGGCGAACTGGGCATGCGCGAACACCTCGCGCTGGCGCGGCGTGCCGTGCGCCATCAGCAGGTTGGCGTTGCCGGCGGTCAGCAGCGCATAGCCGGCGATCGCGATGCTCGCCTTGTGGAAGAAGGCGTTGGCCGCCATCTCGACGGTGCACGGCAGTTGCATGCCGCCGAGCGCGGTGTCCTGTGCGGCGGCGAGCATGCCGGCGTCGATGTAGGCGCGCAGCGCGGCGCCGGTGGCCTCGGGCAGGTGCACGCGCTCGCCGTCCGGGCCCGAGGCGATGTGCGGCTCCTGCTGGTCGGCGATCCGGTTGGCCGGTGCGAACTTGTCGCGTGCGATGCGCTCGCAGGTGTCGAGCACCGCAGCGAAGGTTTCGCGCGAATGCTCGGCAAAGCGCGGCCGGCGCGCCAGCGCCTCGACGGCCAGCCAGTCGTGCAACAGGAAGTCGAGCGTGCTGCGCATCGCCTCAACTGCTCCACCGCGCGCTGCGCGACCGGTGGAGTACATGAACAGCGCGTCGCCCAGCGGCTCCTGGCGGTCCTGTCCTGTCTCTCGAAACGTCTGCTGTTCTTCGTTGCGTTTCGGGGCCGTTGAGGCAAAGCCGCCGAGGGGGCAGCCGGCTGCGTTCAGCCAAATTCTTATTGGCTCCGGCATCACATCGCTGCGCGATGTGAGCCTTCACCGAAGCGCTGCGCGCTTTCACTCCGCCGACTACCCCCTCGTCGGCTTTGCCGGCACCGCCAGCGCGCTTCGTCGGCAAACACCCACTGCGTCGAGCAGCGCGCGAACAGCGGTGTCGGCGCACCACCGCCCGGGCCGACGGCGGGGTGGCCAACGGAGTGAATAAGAATTTGGCTGAACGGAGTTGGCCACCCCGTCGGCGGCCCCGTGCACCACGTTTTCGCGTAGGAACGGCTGCAAGTGGTGAAACGATGAACGGCCGCAACGGACCGCAAGCCGACCGGGAAAGACCGTGCTTCACTTCAGCCTCGTCCGCCCAGGCGTTCGCTCGCGACCAGCGCCATCGTCGCCGATGCGCGCAACACATGCGTGCGCACGCCGCCGTCCTCGGCATAGACATCGGCCTCGGTGAAGCTGACCAGCCGCCCGGGCTTGAGCACGCGCGCCTCGCACACCAGCCGCCGGCCGCGCGCGGCACGCAGCAGCCGCGTCGACAACTCGGCCGTGATGATCACGAAGCCCTCCGGCGCCAGGGTCTGCGCGGCCGCACCCATCGAATGGTCGGCCATGCTGACCATCACGCCGGCATGCACCTGCCCGGTGTGCTGGTAGTGGCGCGGCGCCAGCACCAGCTCGGTGTCGAGGCTGCCGTCACCCACCGCGATCGGCACGACGCCCAGGTCCACCATGAAGGGCGCGCGCCCGAAGAACGCGCGCGCCGAGTCCAGCGTGATCTGCATGCGGCCTCCCGCGTCAGTGGCCGATTCAGAGCACCTCGAACACCCCGGCCGCACCCATGCCGCCGCCGACGCACATCGTCACCAACACCTTCTTCGCACCGCGGCGCTTGCCTTCGATCAGCGCGTGGCCGGTCAGGCGCTGCCCGCTCAGCCCGTAGGGGTGGCCGACGGCGATCGCACCGCCGTTGACGTTGAGCCGGTCCATCGGGATGCCGAGCTTGTCGGCGCAGTACAGCACCTGCACCGCGAAGGCCTCGTTCAGCTCCCACAGGTCGATGTCTTCCACCTTCAGGCCCAGCCGCTTCAGCACCTTGGGCACCGCGTAGACCGGGCCGATGCCCATCTCGTCGGGCTCGCAGCCGCCGACCGCGAAGCCGAGGAAACGGCCCAGCGGCTTCAGATTCTTCTGCTGCGCGTAGCTGTCGCTGACCAGCACGCAGGCACCAGCACCGTCGCTGAACTGGCTGGCGTTGCCGGCGGTGACCACGCCGCCGGGCAGCGCCGGGCGGATGCCGCGGATGGCATCCACCGTGGTGCCGGGGCGCAGGCCTTCGTCGGCGCTGATCGTCACTTCCTTGGTGCGCAGGCCCAGCTGTGCATCGGCGACGCCTGCCGTCACCGTGCACGCGATCATCTCGTCCTTGAACTTGCCCGCTTCCTGCGCCGCGCAGGCTTTCTGCTGGCTGGCGGCACCGTATTCGTCCATGCGCTCTTTCGCGATGCCGTAGCGCTTGGCCACGTTCTCGGCGGTCTCGAGCATGCTCATGTAGATCGCCGGCTTGTGCTCGACCAGCCAGCTGTCGGCGATCATGTGCTTGTTCATCTCCTGCTGCACGCAGGAGATGCTCTCCAGCCCGCCGGCCACCAGCAGATCGCTCTCGCCGGCGATGATGCGCTGCGCGGCCATCGCGATGGTCTGCAGCCCGCTCGAGCAGAAGCGGTTGACGGTGGCGCCGCTGACGCTGACCGGCAGCCCGGCACGCAGCGCCGCCTGGCGCGCGATGTTCATGCCGGTCGCGCCCTCGGGGTTGGCGCAGCCCATCAGCACGTCGTCGATCGCGGCCGGGTCGACGCCGGCGCGCTCGACCGCGGCCTTGATCGCGAAGCCGCCGAGCGTGGCGCCGTGCGTCATGTTGAAGGCGCCCTTCCAGCTCTTGGCAAGCGGTGTGCGGGCGGTGGAGACGATCAGCGCAGCGGTCATGACGATTCCTTCGGTCTGTGGCAGATGATGCCGGTTGGCGGCTCTTGCAGGGCGGCTGGCGGCGTTCAGGTGAAGCTCTTGCCCTCGGCCGCCAGCTTGGCCAGCAGCGGCGCCGGCTGCCAGAAGGCCTGGTCGTCGTTCGGGTTGCGCGCGAAGCGCTTCATCGCCTGCACCACGTTGAACAGGCCCACCGTGTCCGCATAGCACATCGGCCCGCCGCGCCACAGCGGGAAGCCGTAGCCGGTGAGATACACCATGTCGATGTCGCTGGCCTTGCTGGCGATGCCTTCCTCGAGGATCTTCGCGCCCTCGTTGACCAGCGCGTACACCAGCCGCTGCACGATCTCGTCGTCGGCGATCTTGCGCGGCGCGATGCGGAGCGATGCGCGGTGCTGGTCGATCATCTCGTTCACCACCGGCGACGGGATCGCGTCGCGCCTGCCGGGCTGGTAGTCGTACCAGCCGGCGCCCGTCTTCTGCCCGAAGCGGCCCATCTCGCACAGCAGGTCCGCTGATCTGCTGTAGCGCATCTCGGCGCGCTCGGTCGCGCGGCGCTTGCGGATCGCCCAGCCGATGTCGTTGCCGGCCAGGTCGCCCATGCGGAACGGGCCCATCGCGAAGCCGAACTTCTCGATCGCCTTGTCCACCTGCGCCGGCGTGCAGCCCTCGTCCAGCATGAAGCCGGCCTGGCGGCTGTACTGCTCGATCATGCGGTTGCCGATGAAGCCGTCGCACACGCCGGACACCACCGCCGTTTTCCGGATCTTCTTGCCCAGCGCCATCACCGTGGCGAGCACGTCCTTGGCGGTGGCCTTGCCGCGCACCACCTCGAGCAGCCGCATCACGTTGGCCGGGCTGAAGAAGTGCGTGCCGATCACGTCTTGCGGCCGCTGGGTGAAGGCGGCGATCTGGTCGACGTCGAGCGTGCTGGTGTTGCTGGCCAGGATCGCGCCCGGCTTCATCACCTCGTCGAGCTTCTTGAACACCTTCTCCTTGACGCCCATCTCCTCGAACACCGCCTCGATCACCATGTCGGCGTCCCGGATGTCCTCGTAGGCGAGCGTGGTCTTCAGCAGCGCCATGCGCTGCTCGTACTTGTCCGACTTGAGCTTGCCCTTCTTGACCTGCGCCTCGTAGTTCTTGCGCATCACACCGACGCCGCGGTCCAGCGCCTCCTGCTTCATCTCGAGGATGGTCACCGGGATGCCGGCGTTCAGGAAGTTCATCGAGATGCCGCCGCCCATCGTGCCGGCGCCGATGACGGCCACCTTCTCGATCTTGCGCTGCGGCGTGTCCTCGGGCACGTCGGGGATCTTGCTCGCCGCGCGTTCGCCCAGGAAGGCATGGCGCAGCGCGCGGCTCTCGGGCGTCATCATCAGCGCGAGGAAGGTGTCGCGCTCGAAGCGCATGCCGTCGTCGAACTTCATCTTCACCGCCGCTTCGACGCAGTCCACGCACTTGGCCGGCGCCGGGAAGTTCTTCGCCATCGCCTTCACGGTGTTGCGCGCGAAGGCGAAGTAGCCGTCGGCGTTGGCGTGCACCGCCTTCAGGTCGCGCACGCGCGGCAGCGGCCCCCCCTTGGCATGAAGCTCGGCCACCTCGGCCGCGTAGGCCACCGCGCCGGCGAGCAGGTCGCCGTCGATCAGCTTCTGGATCAGCTTCTGTCCGGGCACGGCCGCCAGCAGCTCGCTCTTGACCGGCTCGCCGCTGACGATCATGTTCAGCGCGGTCTCGACCCCCAGCACGCGCGGCAGCCGCTGCGTGCCGCCGGCGCCGGGCACGAGGCCGATCTTGACCTCGGGCAGCGCCACCTGCGTGCCCGGCGCCGCGACGCGGTAGTGGCAGCCCAGCGCCAGCTCGAGCCCGCCGCCCATCACCACGCTGTGCAGCGCCGCGACCACCGGCTTCGCGCTGGCTTCGACCTGCAGGATCAGGCTCAGCAGGTTGGGCTCGGCGATGGCCTTGGGCGTGCCGAACTCGCGGATGTCGGCGCCGCCGGAGAAGGCCCGGCCCGCACCGGTGATCACGACCGCCTTCACGGCCGGGTCGGCGTTGGCGCGGTCGATGCCGTCGGCGATGCCGCGCCGCGTGTCGTAACCCAGGCCATTGACCGGCGGATTGTTCAGGGTGATGACGGCGACGGCGCCGCGGACTTCGTAGCTGGCGGACATGGGCGGACCTCGGGTGGGGTGGATCGGGACGGGGCGGAATCGAACGGTCGTGCGATTCTAGGAGTCGCCCCCGCGGCCGGACTGTAACGACAGCGACAGCCGTCCGCAGCGCTTGCCCGCGCGCCGAGCGGGGGCGCGGCGGCTGGCTACACTGTGGCGACCCCGGCGCCGCCGCACGACGCCCCGCCTCCGATGAGCTCCAAGCCGATCGACGACCCCAGCTATCCGGTGCGCAAGACCGACGCCGAATGGCGCGCGCAGCTCGACCCGATGCAGTACCAGGTCGCGCGCCACGCCGCGACCGAGCGCGCCTTCAGCGGCCGCTACTGGGACCACTCTGCCGCCGGGCAGTACCGCTGCATCGGCTGCGGCGAGCCGCTGTTCGACGCCGGCACCAAGTTCGACGCCGGCTGCGGCTGGCCCAGCTACAGCGCGCCGATCGAGCCGGCGCGCGTCGAGCGGCTGCGCGACGCGAGCCACGGCATGCTGCGCGTCGAAGTGCGCTGCGCCCGTTGCGGCACCCACCTGGGCCATGTGTTCGACGACGGCCCGGCGCCCACCGGCGAGCGTTTCTGCATCAATTCGGCCGCGCTAGACTTCCGCCCGGACCAGAAGTAGCAACCCGCCGGGCCGTGGCCCCGGCCCACGGCCCGCGCATGAAACTGTTGTTCGACTTCCTGCCGATCGCGCTGTTCTTCGCCGCGTTCAAGTATTCGGACGCGAACCGCGACTGGGCGGCCGCCTTCGCCACCGAGCACTTCGGCTTTGTCGTGGCCGGCGGCGTCGTCGGCGCGAGCGAAGCACCGGTGCTGCTGGCCACCGTGGTGGTGATCCTGGCGACATTGGCGCAGGTGGCGTGGCTCAAGCTGCGCGGCCGCGCGGTGGACAAGATGCTGTGGGTCAGCCTGGCGCTGGTGGTCGTGCTCGGCGGCGCGACGGTCTACTTCCACAACGAGACCTTCATCAAGTGGAAGCCCAGCGTGCTGTACTGGGCGATGGGGCTGGCCTTCTGGCTGAGCCCGCTGCTGTTCGGCAAGAACCTGCTGCGTGCGCTGCTGGGCGAGCAGATGCAGCTGCCGGGCAAGGTCTGGCACCGGCTCAACTTCGCGTGGGTCGCGTTCTTCGGGCTGATGGGCCTGCTGAACCTGTGGGTCGCCTACACCTTTTCCACTGTCGCCTGGGTCAACTTCAAGCTCTTCGGCAGTCTCGGATTGACGCTGGCCTTCACCGTCGCGCAGGGCCTGGTGCTGGCGCGTTATCTGAAGGGCGATGCGCCGACCACCGCGCAGCCGCCGGCCGATCCACGATGAGACGCTACCTGAACCTCAACGAACTCGAGGCGGCGTTGCGCGCCGCGCTCGAGCCCAGCGCGCTGGCGGTGATCGACGACAGCCACCACCACATCGGGCATGCCGGCGCCAAGGAAGGCGGGCACTACACGGTGCGCATCACCAGCGCGCGCTTCGCCGGGCTGCCGCGGGTCGCGCGCCATCGCCTCGTGTATGATGCCCTGCGCCCGCTGATGCCGGGCGGCATCCATGCGCTGGCGATCGACGCCCGCGCCCCCGACGAAGCCTGACCCCCCTTTTTTTTCGAGTTCGCGCGCCCCGGCGTGCCGCGTGGTGCGCGCCGCTGTCTGCCAACCGCCTGTTGCGTCCTCCACCGATGAAGCTCCATTCCAAATCGCTGCGTGCGGCCGGCGCCGTGATGCTGCTGCTGCTGCTGCCGCTGGCGGCACTCGCCCAGAACATCGCCATCGTCAACGGCAAGGCGGTGCCCAAGGCACGCGTCGACAACCTGATCGCGCAGGCGGCCAAGGCCGGGCAGAAGGTCGGCCCCGAACTCGAGGCGCAGGCCAAGGACCAGGTGGTGCTGCGCGAGATCTTCACGCAGGAGGCCGAGCGCAAGGGCCTGGCCGCATCGCCCGACTACCGCGCGCAGATGGAACTGGCGCGCCAGAGCATCCTGATCCGCGAGTTGTTCGACGACTTCCGCAAGAAGCATCCGGTGACCGATGCCGAGGCCAAGGCTGAATACGACAAGTTCAAGGCCCAGGCCGCGGGCACCGAATACCGTGCGCGCCACATCCTGGTGGAGTCCGAGGACGAGGCCAAGGCGCTGATCGCCAAGCTCAAGGCCGGCGCCAGCTTCGAGGAACTGGCCAAGAAGAACTCGAAGGATCCGGGATCGGCCGAAAGCGGCGGCGACCTCGACTTCGCGAAGGCCGACGCCTATGTGCCCGAGTTCGGCCAGGCGCTGGCCAAGCTGAAGAAGGGCGAGACCACCGAGACCCCGGTGAAGACGCAGTTCGGCTGGCACATCATCAAGCTCGAAGACACGCGCGAGGCGCAGTTCCCGTCCTTCGACGACGTGAAGGCGCAGATCGTGCAGCGCCTCGAGCAGATCCAGCTGCAGCAGTATCAGGAAGAGCTGCGCAAGGCTGCGCGCACCGACTACAAGTTCGCGTCGCAGTAGGCGCGCACCGCCCGCGCGCAGCCGCGGTTCAGGCCTTCGCGGGCCCGCTGTCGTCGCGCACCAGGCGCCCGCCTTCGATGTGCAACTGGCGCCGGCAGCGCGCCGCGATGTCCGGGTCGTGGGTGACCAGCACCAGCGTCGTGCCGGCCTCGCGGTTCATCTCGAACATCAGCTCCATCACGCGCGCGCCGGTGGCGAAATCCAGGCTGCCGGTGGGCTCGTCGGCCAGCAGCACCGCCGGCTGCACGACAAAAGCGCGCGCCAGCGCCACGCGCTGCTGCTCGCCGCCCGACAGCAGCTTCGGATAGTGGCCGAGCCGGCTGCTCAAGCCGACGCGGCCAAGCATCTCGGTCGCGCGCTCGCGCGCATCGCGCCGCCCCAGCAGCTCGAGCGGCAGCATCACGTTCTCCAGCGCCGTGAGGTTGCCCAGCAGCTGGAAGCTCTGGAACACGAAGCCCAGCTTGCGTGCGCGCAGCGCGGCGCGCGCATCCTCGTCGAGTTCGAACAGCGCCGTGCCCGCCAGCCGCACCTGGCCGCTGGTGGGCACGTCCAGCCCCGCCAGGATCGACAGCAGCGTGCTCTTGCCCGAACCCGAGGCGCCGACGATCGCCACCGATTCCTGCAGCCGCAGCGCGAAACTGATGTCATGGAGAATGGTCAGCGTCCCGGTGGCGTCGGCCACCTGCTTGCACACTTGTTCGGCGGCGATGATCGGTTCTGACATGCGGCAATCGGTTCCAGGGCTCACGCGGCGCGCGGCGGCGCGGCATTGTGGCTTGCTCCTGCTGCTGGCCGCCGGTGCGGGGCGAACGGCCGAGCGCACCGGCCCGGTGCTGGTGGTCGGCGACAGCCTGTCGGCCGAATACGGGCTGGCGCGCGGCAGCGGTTGGGTTGCGCTGCTGCAGCAGCGGCTGGCGCCGCGCAAGATCGACGTGGTCAACGCCAGCGTCAGCGGCGACACCACCGCGGGCGGCCGCTCGCGCCTGCCGGCGCTGCTGGCCGAGCACCGGCCGCGCGTCGTCATCCTCGAGCTCGGCGGCAACGACGCGCTGCGCGGGCTGCCGCTGGACATGACCCGCGCCAACCTCACCGAGATGGCGCGCGCCGCCAAGGCCGCGGGCGCGCGCGTGCTGCTGCTGGGCATGCAGGTGCCGCCGAACTACGGCCAGAAGTACGCGCAGGATTTCGCCGCGTCCTTCGCCGCGGCAGCCAAGGCCGAGGGCGCTGCGCTCGTGCCCTTCTTCCTGAAGGGCGTGGCCGACGTGCCCGACACGGCCCGCTACTTCCAGCCCGACCGCATCCACCCGAACGCCGACGCCCAGCCGAAGATGCTGGACAACGTCTGGCCGGCACTGCAGCCGTTGCTGAAGTAGCGGCCGGCGCCATCGCGGCGCGGCACCAGCCGAAGCTCAGCGCTGCGCTTCGCGCTGGGGGCCGCGTGCTTCGGGCGGGCGCCGCCTGGCGTCATCGTCGCCGCGGCGCGGCCCCGCACCCGGCTCGGGTTGGCCCGGTGCGGGCGGCCGCGGCACGTTCACCGGCTGCGGGTTCGTGCTGGGCGGCCCGTTGGTCTGCAGCGGCGGCGCCGGGCCGCGCGGCGGGCCGCCGAAGGGGCCGCCGGGCCTGACAGGCGGCCCGGGCGACGCGACCGGCGCCGCCGGGGCATCGGCCGACGGGTGCGGCTGATGCGACGGCGGTGGCCGTATCGGCTGCATCGGCTGGGGCGCCGGCACCGGCGCTGGCGGACGCATGGCTTGGGGCGGCTGCAGCGGCTGCCCCGGCTGCATCGACGGCATCGGCGCCGCGGGCGCCGCCGGCATCGGCTGCGGCGATTGCATCGTCGGGCCCGGATGCGGCCGCGGCCGCTGCGGCGGCACCGGTTGCGCCGGCGCCGGCTGGGCCGGCTGCATCGGATGAGTCGGCTGCATCGGTTGGGGCGGCTGCATTGGTTGGGGCGGCTGCAGCGGCTGCATCGGCTGCGGTGATTGCATCGTCGGGCCCGGGTGCGGCCGCGGCGGCGGCAGCGGCTGTACCGGCACCTGCGGCAGCGGCGGCTGGGTCACAGGCCTTGCCGGCATCGGCGGCATCGCCGGCGGCACGGGCCTGTGGGCCGGCCACTGCACCGGCTCCCGGGGAATCGCCTGGGGCGCCGCGGGCAGCGCCGGCGGCGGCGGGCGATAGAAGTCATCGCGCGGCAGCCGGCGCCGCCAGTCCACGACGCGGCCGTCCACTGCTGCGCCCGCCACCGGCTGACGCGGCACCGGCGCGGCGCCCGGCAACACCGTGACTGCGCCCGGCACCTGCCGGTTGGCATAGCCGGGCGGGCGCCCGCCGAAGCCCGGCGGCCCGGCATTCACGCGGTTCAGCCAGCCGGGGCCGGCAGCGAAGGGCGGCCGGTAGCGCTCGTGCGGCGCCAGCGGCACCCAGCCCACGGCCGGCAACGGCTGCGCCCCGATCACGACGCGCAGTTGCGGCCCGCCGAACCAGCCCACCAGCGCAGGCGCGAACACCGGCCGCGGCATCCACGGCCCCGGCGCCCAGAACCAGCGCCCGCCCCACCAGAACCAGCGGCCGAAGTGGAACGGCGCAAAGCCCCAGGGCGCATCGTCGACCCAGGTCCAGCCCCAGGGCCGCAGCCACACCCACTGGCCGAAGCGGTACGGCGCCCAGCCGGCGGCCACCACCGTCGGCGCCCACACCGGACCGAACTGCGGGTGCTGCTGCCAGCCGCCGTAGCGGCCGAGGTCGTCGGCGCCGGTCATCTCCGGCGACACGTAGACTGGTGCGGCCGCACCCGCGCCCGCAGCGGCCTCGGCGTCGCGCCACACGGTCGCTGCGAAGTCATCGTTCAACGGCGCCAGCGGCCGGCTGTGGGTGAGGCCGCGGTTGGTGTCGAGCCACAGGTCGGCGCGCTCGCCGGGCTGCAGCGTCAGCCGCAGGTCGGGCGCCGTCAGCGCCAGCTCGCCGCGCCAGACCGACCCCCAGCTGGTCTGGCCCTGCCGGTCGACGCGGTACAGCCCGGCGCGCAGCGGTTCGAAGCGGCCTTCCGCCGTGGACAGCGCGGTCTCGGCCGCGATGTCGGCCGACAGCACCTGCAGCGCGACACTGCCCTGCTCCAGCGCGATCTGCACGCGATCGTCGTCGAGCCGCACCGCGTCGATCGTGGTGTCGCGGTCCATGATCAGCGCGGTCGAGCCGATGCGCAGCGTGGCGCTGCCGTCGGCGCCGGTGGCCAGGCGATCGCCCTGCGTGAACGGCCGGTTCAGCGCAGCGGCGACCCACTCGCTGCTGTCGGCATCGAGGATCCACACGTCGCCCTGGCGCGCCGCAATACGGCCCACCCGGCCGGGCGGGTCGGCTGACACCTGGCTCCAGGCAGCCGTGCTGCCGGCGACCAGCAACGCCGCGCACAGCGCCAGGAATCCGGCGAACCCACGCTGCCGTTTCAAGTTGCGCCCCGACATGCCATTCCCTCGGGCGGCTGGGTGCCGCCACCATCCGTGCATAACGCAGCGCACGCCCGGGGCGCTGACAGCCAGCCCGCGCCCCGGCAGCCGGCCGCGTGGGCGTGTGGTGTCTGCCGCTGGCCGGCGCAGCGGTCGGTGAATACCGGGCGCGCCGCGATCACCCGCACGCGGCGCGCGTCGGCTCGGGCATCTGGTTCGGCCCGATGGCCGGGCTACCCGCCAGGCTCGTACCTGCCTGCGCAGTGACCGGCATCTTCATCGTGGTGCTGCCGCAGTGAACCGCGCCGCCTGCAGTACCGATCGGCGCGGCGCCGGGGCACTCGCGGCGCAAGCAAGTGCCCGGCCGGCCCGCCCCGAGCGAGGCGGCGAACGGGCTTCAGTCGTCGGCCTCGCCCGGCTCGAGGTCGGGAAACAGCACGCTCGTGTAGCCGAAGCGGCTCAGGTCGGTCATGCGCGTCGGGTACAGCCGGCCGATCAGGTGGTCGCACTCGTGCTGCACCACGCGCGCGTGGAAGCCGTCGGCTTCGCGCTCGATCACGCGGCCCTGCGGGTCGAAGCCGCGGTAGCGGATGCGTGCAAAGCGCGGCACCACGCCGCGCAGCCCCGGCACCGACAGGCAGCCTTCCCAGCCTGCGACGATCTCGCCGTCGACCGCCTCGACCACCGGATTGATCAGCACCGTCTGCGGTACCGGCGGCGCGTCGGGGTAGCGCCCGTTGTGGTCGAAGCCGAAGATCACCAGCTGCTGGTCCTCGCCGATCTGCGGCGCGGCCAGGCCGGCGCCGTCGGCCGCGCGCATGGTGTCGAACAGGTCTTCGACCAGCGCCAGCAGCGCGGGCGTGTCGAACTCGGTCACCGGCGCGGCGATGCGCAGCAGCCGCGGGTCGCCCATCTTCAGGATCTCGCGCACTGCCATCGCCGGCTCCTGCTCAGCGGAACTGCACCGCGACCGTCGGGTTGCCCGGCAGGCCCTGGTACTGCACCTCGACCTTGCCCGGCTTGGGCGGCATCAGCTTCGAGAAGGAGCCGACGCTGACCAGGTCGCCCTTCTTCAGCGCCAGCCCGTGCTTTTGCAGATCCTGCGCCAGCCAGATCACCGCATTCAGCGGGTGGCCGAGCACGTCGCGGCCGAAGCCCACGTCCAGATCCTCGCCGCCGCGCATCACCACCACGCGCATCGAAGGCAGTGCGTCGATCAGCTCGATCTTGCGGTCGGCGGCGATCGGCTCGCCAAGCACGAACCAGCGCGCGCCAACATTGATCGCGGCGATCGCCGCGCCGTCGAGCTTGCCCGGTGCCTCGACCATCAGGTCGGGCAGCTCGATCGCCGGGATCACCTGGTCGATCGCGCCGATCGCCTGCTCGGGCGTCTGCGCGCGGTTGATCGATTCGTCGCCGATGCGCACCAGCAGGTCGGCCTCGAACAGCGGCCGCGCGCCGAAGGCGGCGTCGACCGTTGCGCCGTCCTTCAGCAGCATCGGCGCGTACACCACGCCCCACACCGGCGCGCTGGCGTTGAAGCGCTTCTGCACCGCCGGATTCGTCAGCCCGGCCTTGTAGCCGACCGCCGGCCCGCCGGCCTTCGGCGCGAACTGCTGGTTGAACCGGGCGCGGGTGCAGGCGGCGTCGGCATCGCTCAGGCCCTCGGGGTTCGGCGCCGGCTTGCGCGCCAGGAAGCTGTCGACCAGCACCGCGACTTCGGCCTCGCTCAGGCAGGCTGCCGCCGCAGGCGGCGCAGCCGCGAGCACGGCAACAGGCAGCAGCAATGCGGTCAACAGGCGGGTTCGAAGCTTCATGGGTTCGATCGATGGCTGGTTGCAGCGTCCCATTATGCGTGGCTGACTGCACCGGCCGCCGGCCCGGCCGCCCTGCCCGCGCAGACGCACCGGGCTCGGCCTCAGGCCCCGGCGCGCAGCAGCGCCTGCAGGCCGGCTTCGTCGAGCACCGGCACGCCGAGCGCGCGCGCCTTGTCGAGCTTGCTGCCCGCCTCCGTGCCGGCGACCACGTATGCGGTCTTCTTCGACACCGAGCCCGCCACCTTCGCGCCGGCCGCTTCGAGCCGTTCCTTCGCCTGCTCGCGGGTCATCGAGGGCAGCGTGCCCGTCAGCACCACCGTCAGGCCGGCCAGCGGCTTCGGCGCGGCGGCCGCGGCCCCAATGTGCTCGTCCCAGCGCAGGCCGGCGGCGCGCAACTGCTCGACCACTTCGCGGTTGTGCGGCTGGTCGAAGAAGGTGCGGATGCTGTGCGCGACCACCGGCCCGACATCGCGCACCTCGAGCAGCTGCGCCTCGCCCGCGTCCATCACCCGGTCGAGCGAGCCGAAATGCGCGGCCAGGTCCTTGGCGGTCGCCTCGCCGACATGGCGGATGCCCAGCGCATACAGGAAGCGCGGCAGCGTCGTGTGCTTGCTGCGCTCCAGCGCCGCGAGCAGGTTGGCCGCGCTCTTGTCGGCCATGCGCTCCAGCGCCGCGAGCTTGGCGATGCCCAGCCTGTACAGCTCGGGCAGCGTGCGCACGATGCCGCCGTCGACCAGCTGGTCGACCAGCTTGTCGCCCAGGCCTTCGATGTCCAGCGCGCGCCGGCCGGCGAAATGCAGCAGCGCCTGCTTGCGCTGCGCCGGGCAATACAGGCCGCCGGTGCAGCGGTGCTCGACGCTGCCGCGCTCGCGCTGCACCGCGCTGGCGCACACGGGGCACTGGCGCGGCATGCGGAAGTTCGGCACGTAGTGCGGGCGCGGCTGCCACGCGGATCCGGCCTCGCCGGGCGGCGGCAGCGCCGCCTGGAGCGGCGGGTTCACGCGGCCCACGACTTCGGGGATCACGTCGCCGGCGCGGCGCACGATCACGGTGTCGCCGACGCGCACGCCCTTGCGCCGCAGCTCGAACAGGTTGTGCAGCGTCGCATTGCTGACGGTGGTGCCGCCGACGAACACCGGCTCGAGCTTGGCCACCGGCGTGAGCTTGCCGGTGCGGCCGACCTGCACCTCGATCGCGTTCAGCCGCGTCAGCTGTTCCTGCGCCGGATACTTGTGCGCCACCGCCCAGCGCGGCTCGCGCGTGACGAAGCCCAGCCGCTGCTGCAGCTCGAGCGAGTTGACCTTGTAGACCACGCCGTCGATGTCGAAGGGCAGCGCGTCGCGGCTGGCCGCGATCGCCTCGTGGAAGGCCGCCAATCCGGCCGCGCCCTGCACCACGCGGCGGTGCGCATCGACCGGCACGCCGAAGGCGGCGATCGCATCCAGCACCGCGCCGTGGGTGGCCGGCAGGCTCCAGCCGCGCGTCTCGCCCAGCCCGTAGGCGAAGAAGCTCAGCCGCTTGTCGGCCATGCCCGCCGGGTCGAGCTGGCGGATCGCGCCGGCCGCGGTGTTGCGCGGGTTGACGAAGGTCTTGGCGCCGTGCTCGCGCTGGCGCTCGTTCAGCCGCTCGAAATCGTCGCGGCGCATGTAGGCCTCGCCGCGGATCTCGATCAGCGGCGGCAGGCCGGCCCCTCGCAGGCGCAGCGGCACCTGGCCGATCGTGCGCAGGTTCTGCGTCACGTCCTCGCCGGTCTCGCCGTCGCCGCGGGTGGTGCCCTGCACCAGCACGCCGCCTTTGTAGCGCAGGTTGATCGCCAGGCCGTCGAACTTCAGTTCGGCGCAGTATTCGACCGGCGGCGCGTCGTCGGGCAAGCCCAGCTCGCGGCGCACGCGCGCGTCGAAGGCCTCGGCGCCGGCGGCGGTGGTGTCGGTCTCGGTGCGGATCGACAGCATCGGCAGCGCATGCCGCACCGGCGCCAGGCCTTCGAGCACTGCGCCGCCGACGCGCTGGGTCGGCGAATCCGGCGTGCGCAGTTCGGGATGCGCGGCCTCGATCGCCTGCAGTTCCCGGAACAGCCGGTCGTACTCGGCGTCGGGGATCTCGGGCGCGTCGAGCACGTAGTAGCGGTACGCGTGGTGGTTCAGCAGCGCGCGCAGTTGCGCAGCACGGTCGGCAGGGGCGGCTTGCATGTCCGCCAAGGATGCCACGCTCGGGCAGAATGCGGCGCCACCGCGCAGACCGAGGACGCCCGATGAACGCCACGCCGATCGCAACCCGGATGTCGCGCCGGCGCTGGCTGGCCGCGGCCGTGCTGTCGGTGGTGCTGGCCGCGTGCGCACCGCTGCCGCCGGGGGCGGCCGGCACCGACCCGCTGCCGTCGTGGAATGCCGGGCCGGCCAAGCAGCGCATCATCGACTTCGTGCGCGCGGTCAGCACCGAAGGCAGCAAGGACTATGTCGCGCCGGCCGAACGCGTCGCCGTGTTCGACAACGACGGCACGCTGTGGACCGAGTACCCGATGTACACGCAGATGCTGTTCGTGTTCGACCGCATCAAGGCGCTCGCGCCGCAGCACCCGCAGTGGCAGCAGCAGGAGCCCTTCAAGTCGGTTCTCGCCGGCGACCTGCGCGGCGCGCTGGCCGGCGGCGAGCAGGCGATCGCGCAGCTGGTGCTCGCCGCGCAGAGCGGCATGAGCACCGAGGCCTTCGACGCCCAGGTGCGGCGCTGGATCGGCCAGGCCCAGGATCCCCGCTTCAAGCGGCCGTACGAAACCCTGAGCTACCAGCCGATGCACGAAGTGCTGTGGTACCTGCGCGCCAGCGGCTTCACGACCTACATCGTCTCCGGCGGCAGCCAGGCTTTCATGCGCGCCTTCGCCGATCGGGTCTACGGCATCCCGCCCGAGCGCGTGATCGGCACGCGCCAGCAGCTCGAGTTCCAGGTCCGCGGCCGCAACGCCGAGCTGCTGCTGCTGCCGAAGGTCGACTTCGTCAACGACGGCGACAACAAGCCGGTCGCGATCGACACGGGTGTCGGCCGCCGGCCGATCGCCGCCTTCGGCAACTCCGACGGCGACGTGCCGATGCTGCAATACACCACCAGCGGCCCCGGGCTGCGGCTGGGCATGCTGGTGCACCACGACGACGCGCAGCGCGAATACGCGTACGACCGTGCGTCCGCCGTCGGCCGGCTGAGCCAGGGGCTGGACCTGTACAAGACCTGGGGCTGGACCCTGATCAGCATGAAGAACGACTGGAAGACGGTCTTCGACCCGCTGCCATGAGCGACACCTACGATCTGCTGGTCATCGGCGCCGGCTCGGGCGGCGTGGCCGCGTCGCGGCGCGCGGCCGCGCACGGCGCCAAGGTCGCCGTCGTCGAGGCCAGCCGCGTCGGCGGCACCTGCGTGATCCGCGGCTGCGTGCCCAAGAAGCTGCTGATGTACGCGGCCCAGTTCCGCGACGCCTTCCACGAGGCCGCGGGTTTCGGCTGGAGCCTCGGCCAGCCGCACTTCGAGATGCCGCGCTGGGCGGCGGCCAAGGCGGCCGAGACCGATCGGCTCGAGCAGATCTACCGCCAGATGCTGGCCGGCTCGAAGGTCGAGCTGGTCGAAGGCCGCGCATGCATCGAAGGCCCGGGCCGGGTGCGCGTGGGCGATCGGCTGCTGCAGGCCCGGCACCTGCTGATCGCCAGCGGCGCGCAGCCGGTGCGCGACAGCATCCCGGGCATCGAAGACTGCGCCACCAGCGACGAGCTGCTCGACCTGCACGTGCTGCCGGCCAGCGCCGCCGTCATCGGCAGCGGCTTCATCGCGCTCGAGTTCGCGAGCCTGCTGCAGCGCCTGGGCGTGCGCGTCAGCCTGTTCTACCGCGCCGGGCTGCCGCTGCGCGGCTTCGACGAAGACCTGCGCACGCGCGCCGCCGCCGCGCTGCAGGCCGCCGGCATCGAGCTGCATCCGGGCTGCGTGCCGCGCGCGATCCAGCACGCCGACGGCCAGCGGCTGCTGGTGCTCGACGACGAGCGCGTGCCCGGCTTCCCGTTCGTGCTCAACGCCACCGGCCGCCGCCCCAACACCGCGGGCCTGGGGCTGGAGACGATCGGCATCACGCCCGACGCGCGCGGCGCGATCCCGGTGGACGCGCAGCTGCGCACCAGCGCCGCGAACGTGTACGCGATCGGCGACGTCACCCACCGCGTCAACCTGACGCCGGTGGCGATCGCCGAAGGGCGCGCGCTCGCCGATTCGCTGTTCGGCGGCGCGCCGCGCACGGTCGACCTGAGCCTGGTCGCCAGCGCCGTGTTCATGCTGCCGCCGGTGGCGACGATCGGGCCGACCGAAGCCGAGCTGGCCGCGTCAGGCGCGAAGCTCGCGGTGTTCGAGGCCGACTTCCGGCCGATGAAGCAGGCCTTCATCGGCGGCGGCGAGCGCTGCTACATGAAGCTGCTGGTCGACGCGGCCGGCGACCGCGTGCTGGCCGCGCACATGATCGGCGCCGACGCGCCCGAGATCATCCAGAGCCTGGCGGTCGCGATCACCGCCGGAGCGACCAAGGCGCAGTTCGACCGCACGATCGCGATGCACCCGACGGCCGCCGAGGAGTTCGTGCTGATGCGCGAGCCGGTGCGCCGCGTCGGCTGACGCCGCGGCGCACGCGGGCCCTCAGCCGGCAAACAGCCGCCGCGCCGCCGGCGTGCCGGCCGCCAGGTCGTGCAGTTCGAGCTTGGCGTACAGCTCGGCCAGCTCCTTGCCGATCGCGTCGAAGGCGTGCAGCGTGATCGGCCGGCCGGCGTCGTCGAGCATCGCGGCGTCCATGTCCTCGGCCAGCGCGTGCGCGGTCTCGTGCCACAGCGGAAAGGGCTCGAGCGCGGCCGCCGTCTGCGGCACGTCCAGGATCAGACGCACCTCGCGCAGCGCCGCGCTCTGCGGGTCGTCGGCCAGCGCCGCCTGCGGGTCGAACTCCAGCGCCAGCACCGGCGGGTCGCCCTCCTGCGCACCGGGCAGCACCAGCCGGCCCGGCACCACGCTCGGCACCATCTGCCGGCGCGCCGCGCACTGCTGCACGTAGCCCACCGACCACGCGACCGATTTCGCCACCAGCCGCAGCGTCAGCTGCGCATCCACCGGCGCGGCGAAGGCATCGAGCTCGCGCGCACGCGCGACCACGTCGAGCATGTCGGGGAAGTCGGGCAGCGCGCCCACGCTCTCGGCGAAGGCCTGCACCTTCTGCACGAACTCGGAGTACTCGATCTCGTTGAGCGCGCCGCTGCGGTTGGCCATCTGCAGCCCGGCCTGCAGCTCGGTGTAGCGGCGGCCGGGCTCGGGCTGGGCCCAGTCGCCGCTGGCCTGGTCCAGGCCCTCGATCAGGAAGGGCTTGGTGCCGGCGCGGCGCGTGGCCGGCCAGTGCGCGAGCACCGCCTCGCCGCTGACCGGCGCCTCGAGCGACAGCGGCACGATCGCGTCGATCAGCGCGTCGATGCGCGCCGAGCGCCGCGTCGGCGCGCGCGCCGCCGCGCCCGGCGCGGCCGCCGGATCGTCGGCGCCGTCCAGCGACGGCTCGATCCGCGCGGCGGCGGCCGCCGACGGCGGATCGGCGCGGCGCGGGCTCGCGCGCCGCGCGTTCCACCAGCCATGTGCCAGCAGCGCCAGCAGCAGCACCGCGCCGGCGATCGCGAGCGCCATCGTCAGGCTCATCGGCTCAGTCCCATCGGCTCAGGCCCATCGGTTCAGGGTAACAGGCGCTCAGGCGGCCTCGGCCATGCCGAGCGCCTCCTCCATGTCCACCGCGACGATGCGCGACACGCCCTGCTCCTGCATCGTCACGCCGATCAGCTGCTCGGCCATCTCCATCGCGATCTTGTTGTGGCTGATGAACAGGAACTGCGTGCCCGCGCTCATCTCGGTCACCAGCTTGCAGTAGCGCTCGGTGTTGGCGTCGTCCAGCGGCGCATCGACCTCGTCGAGCAGGCAGAAGGGCGCCGGGTTCAGCTGGAAGATCGCGAACACCAGCGCGATCGCGGTCAGCGCCTTCTCGCCGCCCGACAGCAGGTGGATCGTCGAGTTCTTCTTGCCGGGCGGCTGCGCCATCACCTGCACGCCGGCGTCGAGGATCTCGTCGCCCGTCATCACCAGCCTGGCGCTGCCGCCGCCGAACAGGCTCGGGAACATGCGGCCGAAGTGCGCGTTGACGTCGTCGAAGGTCTGGCGCAGCAGCTCGCGCGTCTCGAGGTCGATTCTCCGGATCGCGTCCTCGAGCGTCGTCATCGCCTCGCTCAGGTCGGCGTTCTGCGCGTCGAGGAAGCGCTTGCGCTCGCGCGCCGCGCTCAGCTCTTCGAGCGCCGCGAGGTTGACCGCGCCGAGCGCGGCGATGTCGCGGTTGAGCCGGTCGATCTCGCCCTGCAGCCCCCACAGCTTGACGCCGCCCTGCTCGATGCCGGCGGCCAGCGCCGCCAGGTCGGCCTCGGCCGCGGTGAGCTGCTCGAGGTACTGCGCGCCGCCGAGCTGCGCCGCCTGCTGCTCGAGCTGCAGCTTCGTCAGGCCGTCGCGCATCGGCTCGAGGCTGCGCTCGAACACCAGACGCTGCTCGTCGGCGCTGCGCAGCCGCGCGCTGAGTTCGTCGTAGGCGCTGCGCGCCGCGCCCAGCACCTGCTCGCGCTGCAGGCGCAGCGCCAGCGCCGTTTGCAGACCGGCCTGCGCGGCCGCGTCGTCCAGGCCGGCGAGTTCGTGCGCGACCTGTGCGGCCGCCTGCGCATTGGCCGCGGCCTGCTGCTCGGCGGTCGCGATCGCGCGCTCGAGTTCGGCGCGGCGCGCCTGCAGCGTGCGCGCCTGGAACTGCGCCTCCTGCGCCTGGCGCTCGAGCATGCGCAACTGCTCGCGCGCGCCGGCCAGCGCGCGCTCGGCTGCGATCACCGCGTCGTCGCACTCGGCATGCCGCTGCTGCGCCTGCGCCAGCTGCGCGTCCAGCTCCTCGAAGCGCGCCTCGCCTTCGGCGCGGCGCTCGAGCAAGCGCTCGCCCTGGTCGCCCAGGTCGGCCAGTTCGGCTTCGAGCTGGCCGCGGCGCGCGCGGCTGGCCTGCGCCTGCTGCTCGAGCCGCGTGAGCTCGACCTGCTGGCGGTGCAGCCGGTCCTGTGCGTCGGCCGCTTCGCGCCGCGCCTGCGCGCTGCGTTGCTGCGCGTCGGCGTAGGCAGCGTCGGCGCGCACGCCGGCGCTGCGCGCCTCGCCGGCGATCAGCGACTGCGCGCGGTGCTGGCGTTCGAGGTTCTCGATCTCCTGCTGGCGCTGCAGCAGCCCGGCCTGCTCGGAATCGGGCGCGTAGAAGCTGACCGCGTGCTGCGACACCGCGTGGCCGTCGCGCGACATGATCACTTCGCCGTGAGTCAGCCGGTCGCGTGCGGCCAGCGCCTCGTCCAGGCCGGCGGCCGTGTACACGCCTTCGAGCCAGTCGTTCAGCAGCGCCTGCAGGCCGGCGTCGTTCAGCCGCAGCAGATCGCTCAGCCGCGGCAGCGTCTGGTGGGTGTTGGCGATCGCGCCCGGCGGCGGCGAGTAGAAGGCCAGCCGCGCCGGCGGCGCGTCGGCCGCGAAGGCGCGCACCGTCTCGAGCCGGCCGACTTCGAGTGCGCCCAGGCGTTCGCGCAGCGCGGCTTCGAGCGCCGTCTCCCAGCCGGGTTCGATGTGCACCCGCGTCCACAGCCCGCGCAGGCCCTGCAGGCCGTGGCGCGCGAGCCAGGGTTCGAGCTTGCTCGCGCGCTGCACCTTGTCCTGCAGCGCGCGCAGCGCGTCCAGGCGCGCCGCGTTCTCGGCCAGGCGCGCCGCTTCGGCCGCTGCCGCCTGGGCCTGCCGGCTGCGCTGTTCGTCCAGCGCCTGCGCCTGTTCGGCGGCCTCGTGCAGCCGGGCGTCGGCCGCGGTGCGCGCGTCGCCGGCTTCGGCCACCGCCGCGCGCAGACGGCCCAGGCCTTCGGCGTCGGGCTCGCCCAGGCCGCGACGCTCGGCTTCGAGCCGCTCGCTGCGCAGCTGCAGCTGGCGCAACTGCTCGTCGACGCTGCGGCTCTCGGCCGCCAGCACCTGGATCTGCTGCTGCACCAGCGTCACGGCGCCGCGCTGCTCGCTGCTGCGCTGCTGCGCGGCGCGCAGGCCGTCGTCGAACGCGGGCAGCGCGTGCTGCTGCTCGTCGGCCTGCGCCGCCAGCAGCGCCGCCTGCTCGGCCGCCTCGCCGCCGCGCTGATCGATCTGCTCGACCTCGGCGCGCGCCTGCTGCGCGCGTTCGGCCCACTGCGCGTCCTGCGCGCGCAGCTCGGCCAGGCGCGCCTGCGCGCGCTCGCGCGCATCGACCACGTAGCGGATGCGCTCTTCGAGCCGGCTGACTTCGAGCGCCGCTTCGGCCAGCTCGCCCTGGCGCAGGTGCAGCGCGTCGCCGGCCGCGAAATGCGCCTGGCGGATCGACTCGAGCTCGGCCTCGACGCGACGCAACTCGGCCAGGCGCGCGTCGAGCGCGGTCTGCGCGTCGAGCAGCGCCTGGTGCACGCGCTGCTCCTCGGCGGCCGCGTCGCGGTGCTTCAGGAACCAGAACTGCTGCTGCTTCAGCTGCGCCTGCGTCTGCAGCGCGTGGTACCGGGTGGCGACCTCGGCCTGCGCCTCGAGCTTGTCGAGGTTGGCGTTCAGCTCGCGCAGGATGTCCTCGACCCGCGTCAGGTTCTCGCGCGTGTCCTTCAGGCGGTTCTCGGTCTCGCGCCGGCGCTCCTTGTACTTGGACACGCCCGCGGCTTCCTCGAGGAACAGGCGCAGCTCCTCGGGGCGGCTTTCGATGATGCGGCTGATCGTGCCCTGGCCGATGATCGCGTAGGCGCGCGGCCCAAGGCCCGTGCCCAGGAACACGTCCTGCACGTCGCGGCGGCGCACCGTCTGGCCGTTGATCGAATAGCTCGAGCCGCCGTCGCGCGTGAGCACGCGCTTGACCGCGATCTCGCCGAACTGGTTCCACGGCCCGCCGGCGCGCGCATCGCTGTTGTCGAACACCAGCTCGACGCTGGCGCGGCCGGCCGGCTTGCGCAGGCCCGAGCCGTTGAAGATCACGTCCTGCATCGACTCGCCGCGCAGCTCGCTGGCCTTGCTCTCGCCCAGCACCCAGCGCACCGCGTCCATGATGTTGCTCTTGCCGCAGCCGTTGGGGCCGACGACGCCGACGCGCTGGCCGGGCAGCTGGAAGGTGGTGGGTTCGGCGAAGGACTTGAAGCCCGACAGCTTGATCTGGTTGAGGCGCATGGGCGGGCGACGGCACCCGGAGCCCGTCGAATCATGCTAAGCCATTGATCCGAAAGGACTATTCGGTTTTGGACTGATTTTTAATCATAACATCCGCACGGCCGCGCCCTGCCGGCGGCGGGTGCTGCCGCGCCGCGTGCGTGGCGCGCTAGTGCAGTGTTCCACTCTGTGCAGCACTGAAGAAAACCGATGGATTTGTCGTCCTGGCTAGGCGCAAACCGCAGCGATGCCCAGTGGCATCGCGAGGATTTGCAACGACGCCAGGGCGGC